>Ga0180437_10007784_pt1 | contig 13841 bp, 11 predicted proteins | sample SS_ome_4_FD_132410 | JGI IMG/M metagenome (GOLD analysis project Ga0180437, IMG submission 132410) | Hypersaline lake sediment archaeal communities from the Salton Sea, California, USA - SS_3_D_1 metaG | ecosystem: Environmental > Aquatic > Non-marine Saline and Alkaline > Hypersaline >...
GCGTGTTCTGCTCGCCGGAGGTGGCCAGCGTCGGGCTGACGGAGGAGGACGCTCGCCAACGCGGCATTAACGTGAAGGTCGGCAGATTCCCGTTTAGCGCCAGCGGTCGCGCACTCATTCTGGGCCAAACCGAAGGGTTCGCGAAACTCGTCCTGGACGCCGACACCGGGGAGTTGCTCGGCGGACACGTCATCGGCCCCGATGCAAGCCATCTTATCGCTGAGATCGCGCTCGCCATCGGAACGGAATGCACCGTCGATGAGATAGCGCACACGATCCACGCACATCCCACCCTGTCGGAGACGTGGATGGAAGCCGCGGAAGAGGCGCTCGGTTTCCCTATACACCAGATGCCGAAACGAGCCAGTCGCTGACCGGGCGCCACCATTGGGCCGCGCGTGACCGCAGTTGCTTCCGTCTAAGCGGAGCGGAAGCAAGCTTGCCCGTTCCGTATCTCTACTCTACCCGCTCGGCCATTCACCGACACGGCCCCTTCTCTTCGTCACAGAATCACCGAGCTTGGTCGCGGCGAGGCACTCCTTGATAGCGGGGAGTGAAATCCGAGATGCGAAACGTGCGATTTCAGCTAAAGTTTTCGCTGTAGCTGCCGAAGAATAGGGTGAGGGATCAATGTGGTGAATTTCATACCTAACTTCATCCAGCCATGGTAGTCGTGTGGGTTGGTGGTGCAGGAAAGGAGTCGAGAGATGGGGGCCGTCGGATTTCCTATGGCACAACTGCCGGTACCGAACTTCGGATTTCATGGACTTGGGAGGGCGGATGCGGCATCGCGCGAAACCGTTTCGCAACCCCATGACAATGCTGCGGAGCCCGGCACGTCCTCGACCGGCGGACTGACCGTCAGCGATTGGGGAACGTACTCGCTGTCCAGCATGGCGTTGAGTGCATCGAGCCTGCAAGCGCAGATCTCGGATGGCGTGGCGCGAGCGTCGCTGCAGTCGACCCAGCTCGAGCTTAATGCAAGCGCGATGACGTTGCGTTCCGAGGATGGTCTGATCGAGTTCTCGCTCAGCTCGTTGACGATGAGGGCGTCGCAACTGAGCTTCTCCTTTGCTCAGGAGCAGCGCGCCCAGCGAGTGTCCGAGTTCATGCAACGGATGGACGACCTTGCGGGACGGTTGGAGCCTCCGTCGACAAGCAGACTTGCGGTATCCGCACAGGCGCTGTCGCTGAGATTCTCCCAGTCGGCGATCGTCTCGGAAACCGCGCTCAACGGGTTCGAGAAGGGCGCCACTATGTTCTCGAAACAGAACAGCGCGCTGTTCACGCAGTTTCTGGTGCTTTTCCGCACGCTTCTGGAGTCGTCCGACGAGGAAGCTACGGAGTTTCTGGAAGCGTTGAACGAGTTTCTGGAGATGTTCGGTTTCGCCACGGGCGAGGATGGTTATGAGCCGGTTGACGTCGAGGCGGCTCTAAATTCCGCTCTTGCCGACGATGTCGCGGCGGCACAGGGCGAGAACGGGACGAGGGTGCAGGCATTCTTCGAACAGATCGAGATAACGTATACCCGCGTGGAGGTCAGCGCGCAAAGCGGCCAGCAACAGGAGGCAGACCCGATTGTGCTCGATCTCGACGGAGACGGCGTGGAGTTGACCGACGCCGCAAACGCGCAGCGGTTCGACGTTTTCGGGTCCGGCACGGCGGTATCGGTGGCGTTTCCGACGGCGGGCGACGCGTTCCTGGCCGTTGACAGGAACGCCAACGGCGCGATCGACAGCGGGAAGGAGCTTTTCGGCGACCAACACGGCGCGGCGCACGGGTTCGCGGAACTGGCGAGATACGACCAGAACCTCGACGGGATGATCGACGTGCAGGACGCGATCTTCGAGCAGCTTCTCCTCTTCGGCGACCTTGATGAGGACGGTGACGTCAGAGCTGACGAGTTCGTCTCGCTTAGTCGGGCGGGCATCTCCGCCATCGACCTGCGGTACGAGGAAGTCGCGCGTCAGCTCTCGGACGGAAACCGCGTCACTCAATCTTCTCGGTTCATTCGGAATGACGGTTCAACCGGAGAAGCGGCGGACGTCGTATTACGCACCTTTTCGACGCTGGCTTGACAATCCGATTGACTGCGCGGTAGCACTTCGCCTCAGACGTCATATCTGAGAAGATGCGTGCCTTTTAGACCGTGATCGCCTCTATGCCCATCAGGTCGCAGTACATTTCCAGCTCGGATACTATGTTTCCCCGCGTCGCGTGGAAGTGATTCGAGAAGATGTTCGGGACCAATGCGCGCGCGTCGGACTCAAGCCGTATGAACGCGTGCGGCCACATGTCGCGAGCTTCTGCGAACCGCGATTTGTCCTCGTGGAGGCTCTGACCATGCGTTATGACCATCCTGTACCGACCGCTACGTCGGCTCAACCGCGATAGAGTCATCTCGCCGGCATCGCAGCAGAACAGGGTTGTGACACCTCGCTGCTCGCCCATGTACTGGTACTGCCTTCCTAGGTCCACGTCCTGCTTGGTTCGCGCGTACGACATTGGCATTGAACCGCAATTCACGAGCCGGAGCACGTTCTCCTTGAGATCGATGTGGTTGACGTCTGCGAAGAGTGAAGGTTGCCCCGTTATGAAATTCATGGTCTGCATGGTCAACGCGGCGTTGACGTCCGCCTCGCAGGCGACCACGTATCCTTCGTCGTTGCATAGCGAGATGGGCAGACAGTATGACCCGTAGTGGTCGAGAACCTCGCCCGCACACTTCACGCAAGCCAGCTTGAATCCGTCCTCGTCGAGCACCTTCTTCAACGCGTGGTACAAGCGGACGGCTCTTTCGAGTTCGCTGTCCGTTGCAAGGACATTGTTGTGGATCGCTCGTGCTTTACTGACAGTTTCACCCACTTTTTTCGCAGAAACGGACTCGGCTTCGCGGATTATTCTGTACTGATCGACGTGTTCTATTTCGACGCCGAACGAACGCCTCACCTGGGAGAAATCCGGCATTGTCGTGTACATGCCCGCGACCCGACCCCCTATCAAGGCGCACCTGGTTCCTCTCGCGCGGGTGGCCGCCTTAGCCGCGCGGGCAAAAACCAGAATCTTCCGCCTCGTTTCCTCGTCATCCGGCGAGCCGTAAATGAAGAGGTGTTGGATCCCCATCTCGTCCAGGGAACCGTGGATGATCCCCGCGCCGGTGAGCGAGAAGGTGGCAGGGTCCGGCACGCTCCATACCGCGCCGGGAACGCGCGCTCGCTCGAAAGCCGTGACAATCCATGTCGTGTTTGTCCACGTTCCAATGAGAAGCAGGAGACAATCGGCCGCGTTATCCTCGATCCTGCGAAGCTCGGCCATGAGGGTGTCGAAGTCAACCACGACGTCGTTTGGGGAGACGACATTCAGCCCGCAGGCCGCAAGCGATTCCACCGCGCAGCGATTGGCTTCGCGGGCAAGATCGACCTTCTCTCTCGGTAGTGTGACCGTCATGAAACCGACGACCGGCGCATCCTGACTTGAACTCATGGCTATTCCTCCTCACGTGCCTGGCCAGTTCTTACACCTAACTTAGGCGGAGTGCATAGAACGGGTTTCTCTCTTCGGATGGCGTTCGATAACCGGTGCGGGCACACGATCAGGGTTCGCCGGCGGTGGTGTTGTCGCCGCTCTCTTCCAGGGGCACTGGTTCGGCGCTTCGCAACTCGTCCACTCTGTGCACCGGAACGAGAGCCCCGCCGGAAATGACCAGTTTCATCGCTTCCTCAACCGTCATTGAGAGCGGCATGAGTCCGTCTTGCGGGACAAAAATGAGAAAACCGGACGTGGGATTCGGCGTTGTGGGAATAAACACGCACACTACCTCCTCCTTCGTCTTGTGCTGAACCTCTCCCTCGGCTGTTGAGGTTACAAAACAAATCGTGTAAAGCCCGGGGCGCGGGTATTCTATGACGGCAACGCTCTGAAACAACGTATGTTTGCGCCCTTGGAATGCGTCGCGTATCTGTTCCACGGTGAGATAGACCTTGCTAATAAAGGGTATCTTGACGACAAAGCTCTCAAAGAACCTGACGAGTTTCCGCCCGATCACGTTCGTCGCTATTAGCCCGGCGCTGAACACCACAGCGAGCACCACGAGGAAACCGTAGCCGGGACGATACACTAAACTGATTTTCTCCATTAAACTGATTTTCTCCATTAACCTTTCGACGCCGCCTTCCACCACGGCCACGATGCGCCACACAAGCCACACCGTGACCGCCGTGGGAAGCAGTAGGAGTATCCCGGCTACAAAATAGCGTCTTAGTTCCGCCCTAATGGCTCTAACGGAAAACTTCTGCTTGTCACGTTCCATGTTGTTCCCCCTGTTTGATATCCACCTTGAGCTTTGAGATGCTGTGCTCGTCGGCTTCCACCACGGTAAACGTGGCGTTCCGGTATACGACGATCTCCCCGGCGGCTGGAATCTTGCCGGCCAGGTTCAGAACGAATCCGCCGACGGTCTCTGCATCCTCCGTCGGCAGCTCGATCCCGAGGGCTTTGCTGGCCTCCTCGATATCAAGATCGGCGTCAACTAGCAAGCTGTCTTGTCCAATCCGATCCACGGCGGGCGGTTCTTCATCATATTCATCCTGTATTTCGCCGAATATCTCCTCTATCGCATCTTCGAGGGTGACGATTCCGTCCGTTCCGCCATACTCGTCGATTACTATGGCCATATGAATTCTGTTGGCGCGAAGCTCCTGCAAGAGCTCGCCGACTCTCTTGGTATCCGGCACGTAATAGGCGGGTCGGATGAACCGCTTTATGCTTTCGCCGGGCGTGTCGACACCCTCTCGTATGATGTCGAACACGTTGACTACACCTATAACGTTGTCAACCCGCTCTCGGTAGACAGGCATTCTTGAGTAACCGCTCTCTTGAAACCGCTTTATGAGTTCACCTTGTGTTGCGCGGCTTTCAACGGCGACCATACGCGTGCGCGGAACCATTACCTCTTTGGCCATTGTCGTGCTCAAGTCTATTACACCGTGTATCATTTCCCGTTCCGTTGTCTCGATTGCAGCAGAGTCCTCTCCTTCCAAGAAAACGTACCGCAATTCTTCCCTCGTGAGCGGCGAAGCATCGCGCCGTGACTTGCCCGTAAAGAGCCTCAAGAGACTATTTGAGAAAGCGCTGGCGACGGCGACAACAGGTAGCAACGTGATGTAGAGAACTCTCATGGGATAGGCCAGCGCAATAACAAAGCGCGTAGCGTGACGTCTGAAGACGGTCTTGGCTATGATCTCGCCGAATATCAGGCTGACGGGGGTAAGAAGCAAGGTCGTCCAGAGTTTTCCGATTCTCCCTGCAACAAGTATCGTCGCGCATACCACGGCAACGTTGGTTCCCACTAAGGTGAGCGTGAGGACACGGTCGCGTCTGTGGACCAGCCGACAGTAAGCCTTTGCGTTGCGCGAACCCGCTTCGACAAGATGACTCAGGCGGATCGGATTGGCCGACACAACGCCCGTCTCGTATCCGGCAAAGAAGCCTTGAACAAGCACGAAAAGGAACGCTATTCCGAAGACGGTGGTCAACGGGAGACTAGCGCGGCCGTCAGGCTCGCCGAGCATAGTCAATATGGCTGGGAGTACCTGTGTAATGTCCATTCGGGTGCGCTATTCCTTCCGGCCGTTTCCGGGTTCGGGCGCCCTTTCAGCTGGGAGCACTTTCACCTTGAGAATTCTCCGGTCTGACACCTCGTCCACGATAAACGTTATGTCATCGTACTTGACAGTCTCGCCTTTTTTCGGGAGCCGGCCCATGAGGCTAAGTATGAAACCGCCGACGCTTTCGTGCTCTTCGTCCCGGAGTTCCGATCCGATAACTTCGCTTAGTTCGTCGAGCGGAGCTCTCGCATCCATGAGTATCCCTTCTGGACCAACCTTTCCGATGAGCGGCCTCTCGACATCGCGCTCATCATGGATCTCGCCGACGACCTCTTCCAGCAGGTCCTCCAGCGTCACAAGTCCGACAGTGCCGCCATGCTCATCCACCACGATCGCGCAATGCACACGGTTCTGGCGAAACTCGTTCAGTAGCTCAGCGACTCTCTTGTTCTCAGGGACAAAGTAAGCGTCTCTCAGCAAGTCTCGGATTGGTTCTTGGGCATCACCGTTTGCTATGAACGCAAGTAGATCCTTGGCGTAAAGCACGCCCGCGATGTCGTCAATGGTTTCGCCGAAAACGGGTATCCGCGAGAAGCCGGTCTCGCGTATCAGGGCTAGCGCCGCGGATACAGTTACATCCTTTCTCAATACTCGTATATCAGTGCGCGGCACGAGCACCTCTTTCACGGTCGTGTCGGCAAAGTCCATGATACCTTCGATCATCCTGCGCTCTTCACGATGAAGCAGACCCTGACGTTCACTCAGTGAGACCATCGTTTCAAGCTCTTCCTCGGTTACAAAGGGATCAACTCTCAGTCTGTGCGTGCCGGAGATCCTGAGCAAGAACCCGCTTATGGCAAGAAGCAGCCGTCCGACGGGTGCCAAGATCAACTCTATGAACTCTATCGGACGCGCCACAAGCGATGCTGTTTTCTCGGGGTCCCGCAGCGCGAATACTTTGGGCGAGATCTCTCCGAATACGAGTATAAAGCCGGTCATAGCGATAACGGCAAGGGCAAATGAGGCAAATTCCGAAAAACCGGACTGGTGAAGAACCCGCTCAAGCGCCACTCCCAGCATAGCAGAAGCTAGCACGTTAACGATCATGTTGCCGGTGAGCAGCGTGGCCAGAAGACGGTTGGGACGGTCGAGCAGCTGCGCAATTCGGCGGCCGGTTCGACCCTCCTGCTCTCTGAACTTGCGCAGACGGAACTTCGGTATAGAGAAAAGGGCGGTTTCAGAGCCGGAGAAGAAGGCGGAAAGCGCAAAGAGGCAGATCAGGACGATGCCCTGACCCAGCGATAATGGTATGTCGTCCAACAATGCTGTCACCTCTTCTCGCGCGTCATACCTTGGAAACCGGGGTACGATCGGCCATATGAATAGGTGAGATGTCCTCCTGTAAAACCGAAGGAATTGGTTGTGGTCACGATCATCTAATTCGCTCTGCTAGTGCTTCTTCGAGCTGTCTCATTTTCCGAGCCTGCGATTCCGTGCGGTGGTCGTGCCCTGACAGATGGAGGATACCATGTACGGTAAGTTTTTTCAATTCATCGAACAGACCGTGTCCCGCACGTGCGCTGTCCCGCCGTGCCTTTTCGACCGAGATCACTACATCGCCCAGGAGCGCCGGACCGGGAAGCGTCTCCGGGCCGTCCTGCTGGGGAAACGCGAGAACGTTTGTCGTGCGGTCAACGCCGCGATACTGCCGGTTCAGCTCGCGAACGCAAGCGTCGTCGGCAAGCAGAATACTGAGTTCGAACGCGTCGTGGCCGGTCGCCGCCATGACGTCCAAGGCATATGACCTCACTGCCTCGATATCCACGTCAGCGCAGTCGCACGCCGCACTGATCTCAACTGTTGGCGCTCGTGCGACGTTTGTCTTGGTCAAACCGGCCTCTCCTACTGTGTGGAAGATGCTCCAGGAGTCTCAACGAGTTCGAACGATTCCTGGCCGGGGTACTCAATCCGCTTGTGGTGGGCGCTGAGCAGCATCGTCACTATACGTTCTGTAATCCTATGCAGATCTCTGAGGGTTAGGTCGCAGTGGTCAAACTGACCGTCCGCAAATCTCGTGTTGACGATCTTGTCTGCAACAGCGCTAAGACGCGCTTGTGTCAGGTGGGTGAGCGAACGCGATGCTGATTCTATGGCGTCCGCCACCATGACGACCGCAGCCTCCCGGCTTTGAGGTTTGGGGCCCGGATATCGGAAATCTTCCTGGCGCACCTGGTTATGCTTGTCCCCTCTGTTCGCCTTCTCATAAAAGAACCGGATCAGGTCGGTACCGTGGTGTTGTTGTATGATGTCAATTACCGGCTGGCAAAGACCGTACTCGCGTGCCAGTTCGACTCCATCTTTGACATGGCCGGCGATAATGCGGCTGCTCATCACAGGTGACAGACCGTCGTGTCTGTTGTAGCCGGTCTGGTTTTCGCCGAAATATTCCGGCCTGTTGAGCTTACCGACATCGTGATAGTACGAGCATACGCGCGCGAGCAGGCTGTTTGCGCCGATAGCTTCGGCGGCCGCCTCAGCGAGGTTACCCACCATGAGGCTGTGATGATGCGTGCCGGGGGCTTCCATCGTCAACCGGCGCAGTATCGGATGGTTGAGGTCGGTGAGTTCCAGGAGTCGGATATCCGTGGTGATCTTGAATGCGCTTTCAAATATGGAAAGAGTGCCCGGCACTATCAGTGTGACAAGCAACCCGTTGACAGCCGCGTCGACCACATCCGTCAACCCTTCGTTGGACCAACCTATTGTGTCGCTGATGAAACCAAGCGCGACCATCATCGCTATCGACACAGCGGCGACAAGTGCGCCGGGCCTCACGAGATCGCTGCGTTTTCTCACGCTTACCGCTCCTAACACACCAGCCAGACTTCCCGCCATAAGAAGCGCCAGAACGTTCCAGTCGTTTCCGTAAACCATGGACACGAGGATGGCAAGAACTGCGCCCGCGAGAAGACCAACGCGTCGGTCCATGAGTATGGCAATGAGTATCGGCACCGATGCCGCAGGTACCAGGTAACCTGATAAACCGATCTCCCAGAAAAGCTTTGCGATGCCAACCATGACCGTTATCGCCAGCAGTGCCAGCGTCGTCTGTCGAAGCGATGAGTAGACCGCGGGGGCTATGAATGCCAGGCATCTCGCCAGTCCGAACATCATCAGCAGCAGCATGATAACGTGGCCGGCCGCACCTCTTACACGCCGCTGGGGTGCTCTCGCATTGTCGAGCGCTTTTCTGTAGTCTTCCAGCTCGCGTCTAGCCTGCGCCGTCAAGGGACTACCCCGGCGGATTATCAACTGGCCGGATTCCACGACCTTCGTGGCTCGCTCCGCGTTCGCCGCTGCTTCCTTGCGATGCCTCTCTGTCTCCTGGGCGTCGGGAACGATCGTCACTCGAATGCCCTGAGATGCGAGTTCGGCGACAGCCGAGGCCACATTCGCATCAGGGTAGTTGTTCTTCGCTCTCTTCAAGATTCTATCTTTGGCGTCGGCGGCTTTGCCCAAGGTATTGACATCGACGACCTTGGGCGGCTCGTCACTGCCGGGTTTTACAAGCTCGATCTGAGGTTTTTCCTTGCTTGCCTCCGCAATCTTGCGGGCCTCGTCTTCGGCAATGACTCCCTCCGCAAGCACTTCCCGGAGGAGAGCAGTAACACTCTGTCTCAGCTCGTCGAATCGGGGCCCCCCAACGCTGCTTTCGGGCGCTGTCTCAGTTTCCTCGGCAATCACAGCTTCGTCGCCCGGCTCGACATCTGTTACAGGTTCGGTGGTAGTTGATTCCTCGACAAGTACGGATTGCAGCCAAATGCGGGCTGCTTCCTCGGAAATCCGGCCTGGAACGACCCCTTGCACCCCCAGCAGTTTGAGCTTCTCGTCAGATGTCAGGGTAGGCTTTTGTCGGAACTCATCGAAGATCAGCATCAGCTTGCTGACGTCCTCAAGCGCATTGCGCAGTGCTTCGCTGTCAACCGCGTAGACTGGCAAGACACTGTCGGCGGCTTCTCTGCGATTCTGTTCCGTCTTTGCTATGTCTTCGGTGACAAACTGCCTGTCGGATATATACTCACGTGGAGCGAAGGGGTCCGTGGGGCGTGGCCAGTACTCAGAATTGAGCACGGTAATGGTCGGAGACGCCAGTGCTGCAAGAACCGCGGAGAAGACCGCGAAAACGAGCAGCCTTAAGAAGCCCTCCGGGGAAAAGCGGATGCGCTTTCTCTGCTTGTCCACGCGCGTGGCGAGGCTTCTGGTCCTGTTATTGGCTGGCTTGCGCCGCACCGCGTTTTTCGGCATCCGTCGCAGACCTCCCCCTGCTATCGTAATCAGCGGCTGCATTCTGTTCTTGCCGCCGCGACAGATCGTTCTTCTCCTTGACCTCATACGCGTCAATTATGTCCTGCACGAGCTTGTGGCGCACGACGTCTTTCTTGGTCAAATAGGCAAAGGAGACCCCATCCGTGCCGCCGAGTATTCCAACCGCTTCAACCAAACCGGACACCTTGCCACGCGGCAGATCTATCTGCGTGATATCGCCTGTGATCACGGTTTTGGAGTCGCGACCGAGCCTGGTAAGAAACATCTTCATCTGCTCGTGCGTTGTGTTTTGCGCCTCGTCAAGCACGGCGAAAGCGTTCGACAACGTTCGTCCACGCATGTAGGCCAATGGTGCTATCTCGATCATGTCCTTTTCCACGTACCGAGCTAAATCACCTGCGCCCAGCATATCGTAGAGCGCGTCGTAAAGTGGTCGCAGATAAGGGTTTACCTTTCTCTCGAGATCGCCCGGCAAGAAGCCAAGGCTCTCCCCGGCTTCGACCGCAGGTCTGCAAAGCACGAGCCGGGCCACCTCGCGCCGCATCAACGAGGACAGAGCCATAGCCATAGCCAGGTACGTTTTTCCGGTTCCCGCCGGGCCGATACTGAACACGATGTCGTGGGTACGCATCGCCTCCACATACTGGCGCTGACCTCGCGTCCTGGGCCGCACGACGGTACCTCGCCTCGACACCACGACCGCGTCTGTCAGTGCGTCACCGAGTCCGTTGACGTCCTTGCTTCTAGCCTCTTCGAGCGCGTACTCGAAGTCAGCGAACGTCGGCTCATGACCGCGCCGTATTACCGTCAGCATCTCGTTCAGAAGCCCGTCAATCACCTCGACATCCTCATCGTTACCGATGAGCGCGACGCGATGTCCTCTATCGACAATCCGCACCGGCGTTTCGGACTGCAGCCGACGTTTGAACTCGCCGTTGTAACCGAAAAGCTTGATCGCCTCTTCCTTGTTCTTCAGGACGATCTCTCTGGTCACCTCAATGTCGTTCAACTTTTCACCATATAAGAAAGGCCCTTGCTCCCCACCACGTCGAGCTGGAGACAAGAGCGCCGCTCCATCTTTAGCGTTCGTATGAGCCCACCTGTTTACGGTCTCGGAATAATCAGTTTGGTTCCCGGGACAAGCTCGTCGGGAGCCGAACCTATCACATCCTTGTTCTCCTCGAATATCTCCTTCCATCGCGACCGGTCGCCGTAAATATCAGCCTTGGCCGCGATCGACTCCAGGGTGTCACCGGCCTGCACTTCATAAATGTCTGGTTTCGCCGGTGGTAAATCCGGCTTCGGGGCGAGTATCTCCTCGATCTTCTTGCTGAGTTTCTCGTTTTCCTCCTTGAGTTTGTCCAGTTCTCTATTTGTCTGTTCCAGTTCCGCTACATACGCATCTCTTTGCTCTGTAACACGTTCCAACCTTTGTCTCAACGTAGTGATCTGGTCTTCACGCTCCGACAAAACGGTTTCCAACCGCTCTATCGTCTGCTGGAGTACCGTGATACTCGGTTCGTGCGTCGGTTCGTGTGTCTGTTCGGGCGGCGGAACCGTAGGCTGCTCAACCTGCGGCTTTCCATGTGCGCACGAAACGACCCCAAACACCAGCACAAAAAAAGCGCATAACACGTTACGATTTAGCAACTTGCGAACCTCCTTCGACCCGCCGGTCATGAGATCGAGACGAAAGCGCACCACTCCCCCTTCCTTACCTATCCAACCAGAATCTAGTGTACCACAAATTCGGTGGCCTGTCAATTAAGAAAAGTCCGAAAACGGACATATTATGGGCCGTTTTTCAGTCAGTCAGCTGTCCGTGACATTCATCCGCAGGGTGAGGATTCAAAAGCCACTGTTATTCGGAAGAACGGGAAACGGGCAAGAATGGTTGACGGCAGCCGTGCCGTCGAAACCGGCCGCTCAAAGGTTGGAAAGGGATACCTCCGGGCGCAGTTACGGAGATGGTGCAAACCTGCCGTTGCCCTCGCATGTTATGCGTTACCGCCTGTGGCGTTCGGCGTAACCGGTTGTGAACGTTCTGCGCGCAACGCGATTGGTCTTGGGTGATTCCTGTCTCGTGTTCGAAGAAAAGGCTGGAAATCGCACCTTACCAATGGTATATAATATGGGTGTCCTCAGAGTGGAAACGAGCTGAGGAAGAAGAAACACGCGCAGCGAACGTCTGTCTTGAAGTGGGACCGACGCTTAGCATGGGAGGTTGAACGATGGCTCAGCAGAAGAGTGTGACGAGAAAAGGTGCAGGAACAGTCAAACAGGGAGACATGGGCGAAGTGAATATTGCTGACGAAGTTCTTTCGTTGCTGGCTTACAAGGCTACGATAGATGTGGAAGGGGTAGTCAGCATGACTGGCGGGCTCATGATCGATCTTGCCGGCCTGATTAGAAAGGGTGAGACTCCCAGGGGCGTGCGTATCGCCAAGGCCGACGAGGAAGTCAGAGTCGAGGTCTCCGTGGAGGTAGAGTACGGCATGGATATGACCAAGATCGCTTCCGGTATCCAGACCGGCGTTACGAAGGCGCTCAAGGATATGGCCGGTATCGATGTCGCTGCGGTCAACGTCAATATTGCGGGAGTGCATGTCAGTAAGCCCCACGAAGAACCAGCCGAACCGCCTCAGGAAGACGATTAGGCGCTGGACACGCCGCGCTTCATCGCTGTAAGGGGGCGATCGGTTTGGCTTTGAAAGTTTTATATGAGCAGCAGGTGCAGCTTCCAATTCACCGGATAAGGTTTGAGAAGTGACCGATGCATACTACGATTAGTCGCGAGTACGTAACTTCTCTTGTTCCTGCTCGTCCCGCGGACGCCCATAAAGGTGTTTTCGGCCATCTCTTCATTGTCGCGGGTTCGCCGGGGTTCAGCGGGGCGGCGTTCCTGGCGTGTGAGGGTGCGCTCCGGTCGGGCGTGGGGCTGGTGACACTCGGAGTTCCCGCAGGCCTCAACTCGGTCATGGAAATCAAGACGACGGAAGCGATGACCCTCCCTCTGCCGGAAACCAAGCGGCATACTTTATCGTGTGCAGCCGTTGGGCCGGCACTTGAGTTTGCGGGAAAGTGTTCTGCGCTCGCTCTGGGTCCAGGTATATCGCGGGACGGAGACACGGCACGTTTCGTGCACCGTTTCCTGGAGAAGGCGGGATTGCCGGCGGTTGTTGATGCGGACGGTCTCAACGCGCTGGCGGGCAACCTGGAGGTGCTTGGAGCGCGAACCGCTCCGACCGTGCTCACGCCTCATCCGGGAGAGATGTCGCGGCTGATCGGAGCAACTACTGCGGATATCCAGCGCGACAGGGAGGGTTGCGCGCTAGCTTTCGCCAGGGAGCGGAACGTGGTCCTCGTGCTCAAAGGTGCGGGTACCGTGATTGCATCGCCCGATGGGGAAGTCGCCGTGAACGTTACCGGCGGAGCCGGTCTGGCGTGCGGCGGCACGGGCGACGTTCTGACCGGTTTGATCGGGGGACTTCTGGCTCAAGGGATCTCACCGCGGGACGCGGCGGTGGTCGGGGTATACCTGCACGGGTTGGCCGGCGACCTGGCCGCCGAGGAGCGGACTGAATGGGGTATGGTGGCGGGCGACGTGGTCCACGCTCTGCCGGCCGCCTGGAAGCGCGTGACGAGAGGCGGGCATGGGACAGGTCAGTGATATCGGCGAATTCGGCCTCATCGAGCGTCTGAGGAAGATGTTGCCTCAGCGGGCGGAGGTTATCGTCGGTGCCGGCGACGATGCGGCGGTTTTCAAGCTGTCGTCTGGTCAAATCGTCGTCGCTACGTGCGACATGTTCGTCGAATACATTCACTTCGATCTCAGCACCTGCAGACCGTCCCAGGTCGGATGGCGCGCGATGACCGCGAGCCTGAGCGACATAGCTGCAATGGGATGCA
>Ga0180437_10007787_pt1 | contig 13837 bp, 13 predicted proteins | sample SS_ome_4_FD_132410 | JGI IMG/M metagenome (GOLD analysis project Ga0180437, IMG submission 132410) | Hypersaline lake sediment archaeal communities from the Salton Sea, California, USA - SS_3_D_1 metaG | ecosystem: Environmental > Aquatic > Non-marine Saline and Alkaline > Hypersaline >...
GGAAAAGCGTGATATTGCCCGCGCAACGCTTACAAACCTGGGCGGCATTGAAGGGACAAAAGCGAATAACCATACGTTCAGCGCAGAGATAAATACGCCGGACGCTTTCAATATTGCCGCTACCGCCGGGCTTGACGTTGATACCATCGCTTGGCAGAGTGGTAACACAATCCGGTATACATTTAACAGCACTCCGACTTTGACCGGCGTCGTGGACGGAGATTATTTAACAGTCAATTATGCAACCAATGCCAGCAACAACGGGACGTTCAAAATTACCGCAGTAAATAGCGGGTCTTATTACGTAGACGTAACCAATTACGACCGCTCTGACGCGACTGACGATGAGGCCTCGGATTCTCCCGCCGTCGCTGATATCCAGGAAAATTTAGAATATCAATGGGCTTTAAACGGCTGCGGTTGCAAGGTCTACGGCATGAGCCGGATCGCAATTGGAACCGTGACAAGCGGACCATTTACTCACGGCGAAACGCTAACGGGTGATGTTTCCGGCGCGACTGCCCGTTGTATTGTGCCGGCAGCCAATGGCGATTCATACCTCTATTTTGAGGTTCTTACCGGCGCTTTCACCACTTCCGATACGGCAATCACGGGTGGCACGTCAAGCGCAAGCGCTGCAGTTTCAAGCGCTTCCCCCGAGGTCCATGGCTATTATGTGCAACCAATTTCAACTTGTCAGGACGTGGTCACTATCGAATACCAAGAAGACGGATACGCCTGGAGCGCCCGCGATGCAATGGGGAGTGCAACGCTTACTTTTGAAGCCAATAAACAGGGCTTCATTGAGTTCGCCTTTCAAGGGCCTAGAGAAACCAATGGCGATAAAGCCTTAACCGCTTCCGTTACCAGGGGCAACGAAGATCCGCCGATAATGAAGGATGCAAATTTAACGCTTGGCGGCACTTTTGAGCCAGTTTTTTCTTCCGTGACTATTGACTTAGGCAACGCGGTTGCATTGCGGGAAAACGGCAACGCCAGCGGCGACACGGGGATTGAGGGCGCAAGGATAACCGGGCGCGATCCTATGGTGACGCTATCCTGTGAGCATGAATTAGCCGCTACTTTTGACTTTTTCGGCACGCTGGACGCTGGGACCAAGACCGCGCTGGAATTTAGGGTGGGCTCCGCAGTGACTAAACGGTTCTGGTTTTTCGCCGATGAACTTGAGTTCGACGCTTTACCTCTTGGGGATAACGAGGGAATCCGGACGCTTGAGCTTTCCGCGAGATGTACCGGCGATGCCACTTCAAGCGGGGAGGATGAATGGGAAATGGCTTTCATAGGTGATTAATTTTGTCTCTCACCTGCTTGGGAAAGGGCGGCTGAAAAGTCGCCTTTTTCTTTGGGAAAAATTTATTTTAGGAATATCACCTATGAAAGAAAGGATATTATGAAAGCAATTTCCCCCAAAACGACATTCGATTACGTGTGTAAATGTGACCGTGATTTACCAAAGGAAGACCAAACTATTTGGGAATTATCACACTTGACGGCAGAACAAGAGGCTTATTTAGAAGATAGAACAGGCGCTCTGAATAACGATGGTGGATATCAGGTAAGCGTGGGAAGCGTAAACTTGATTGCTTTGCACATGGGATTGAAGGGTGTAAGAGGGTTTTACGACGAAAATGGTAACAAAGCCGATTTAGTAAGGGATGAACGGAAGGCTAAGAAGTTACCCGGCGGCTTGCGCCCCTGGACTGACAAAAGCCTGTCAATGATACATAAAGATGAACGCGACGAACTGGCGGACGTGATCCGGCAAACAGGTGTTTTGGATGAGGAAGAGTTAAAAAACTCGCAATCCGCGCCGGTCAATTCTTCGGAAAAATCGAGCGCGGAGTAAGTCAATTTGACGCTATTTGTCATTATTGCGGGGGAGGGGGTTGTAAATCATGTGGGAAAAGAGGTACAATATATTATAAATCTGAGCCCGAAAAAGAGGTGACAAACGCTGGAATTGAGCTTTTTAAAGCATATTCCATGCTGAAAAATTACAATGTTTGGCCGGTGGATGGTGGTTTAGTGGAGCAATCAGCGAAATTTTTAAAGTGCGTCGAATGGTGTGATTTAGTAAATTCTAGGCATGAGGATATCGAGAAAGCGATCCATGAACGGCAGAAAAAACAGGCTGATTTGTCCGCAAAAGCTTTGAAAGGTGTTAGATAGTGGCTACTGCTCGCGCTGAAGTTGAAATGAGGCTCCGGGATAGGATTACCCGGGCCCATAAAAAAGTTACTCGTACACTAGGCACAAATAACAAAAAAATCACAAAAAGCATAAAGACGGTTGAAAAGCAATCGGAAAAAACAAACCGTTCGCTCAAAGAAAATTGGAATAGTACGCGACTACTTTTAACGGGCTTTGCCGCATTCATGGCGGGCAAGTTTACGCAATCTTTTGTAAGGGCGCAACAATCAATTGATAAAATAAATAACACGCTGACGGTGGCCGCTGGGGGCGCTGAAGAGGCCGCAAAAGAATACGCTTTCTTGGAAGAGGAAACCGCACGACTTGGCTTATCAATTGAAAATAGCGCTGTTTCCTACGCTCAATTTATCGCCGCTGCCAAAACCTCCGGGCTAGAATCTGAGCAATTGCAGAAGATTTTTACCGGTGTATCCGAAGCCGCCGCCGCTATGGGTTTAACCGCTGACGATGCCGAGGGTGCAATGCGAGCTCTTACTCAAATGATGAGTAAGGGGAATGTACAGGCTGAAGAATTGCGCGGGCAATTGGGCGAGCGTATCCCTGGTGCTTTCGGTATGGCCGCAAAGGCGATGGGGGTAACCGAAAAAGAACTGAACAAGATGCTAGAGCAGGGGCAGGTTTTAGCCGCTGATTTGCTCCCTAAACTGGCTCAGGAGATGAGTAATACATTCGGGGCGCAGGCGCAAAAAGGTCCGGAGACCATGAACGGAAAAATTAACACGCTGAAAAACGCGATGTTTAATTTTAAACGCGAAATCCTCGAAGGCGGCGGCGCTGATTTGCTTAAACAATTTTTTGAAGGCGCTACCATTGCGGCGGAAAAACTGACCGGGATAATGGGGAAATTTTTCAAATCCCAAAAGGATATCAACGAAGCCGCGAAATTCTACCGGGACGATCAAGAGGAATTAGCAAAGGTAATCATGTTGATTACTAGGCTTCAAGCTGTATACAACAAAGAAGTTGAGACCGGTCAAGAAATAATGGAAAAAGGGGCGGTCAAAGAAGCTCTTTTCAAACAAATCGAGGGAATAAGAGGCGTAAAATCTGAGTATCAAGATTTGCTGAAAATACTACCGGAGCTTCAGGAAAGGCTACATAGATTACAGAATCCAACAAAACCTTTACCTGAACTTGTTCCAGGGTTAACGCCGCAATTTAAAGAACAGTTAGACGCGGCTCTTGATGCTGTTGACAAAGAATATGAGGAAAGATTAAGCAAAATTGCACATCATTTAGAAAATGAAAAATTGTTGGAATCAAGTTTAAAAGAAAAAATTATGGCGGAAAAAGAAGCGATTACTGCTGAACGCCAAAAAGACATAAACGATCTTGAAATTCAATTTAAAAAGCAGTTATATGAAACTCTTCTTTTTGAAGATGCGAATTATCATGTAAGACAAAAAGAGATATATCAAAAAACGCTGGAAGAACAAAAGAGAATCAATTACCTAATGACTCAGGATTACGATTCCCATGTAAAAATCAGAAACAAAATTCGTGAAGAGGAAATGAAAAACCGAAGGCAAGGATTAAACGATTTTGTAAATAATTTAAATCAAGCCGCACAACAATTCAAAATATTCGGCGAAGCCTTTAAAGCCGCCGCTATATCGGAAACGATAATCAACACATATGCCGCCGCACAAGCTGCTTATAAGTCAATGGCGGGAATCCCTTATGTTGGTCCCGTATTGGGTGCAGGGGCAGCCGCCGCCGCTGTTGTTGCTGGTTTGGCCAGGGTTGCTCAAATTAAAAGCCAGAAATTCGCACAAGGCGGCATAGTGCCCGGCAACTCAACGACGGGCGATAACGTGCCGGCGCGGGTAAACTCCGGGGAAATGATTTTAAATCGCTCCCAGCAAAGCCGCCTTTTCGCAATGGCAAACGGCCAGGGCGGCGGGCAGCAAATCACTTTCAGTGCTCCCGTTATCAATATCCAAAACGGTGATCCCGATGTAGTACGCGGGGCGGTATCGGAAACATACCAGGAAATGTTATTTAAATTCTCGCTCATGCAGCGCGACGCTCAATTAACCGAGGCAGTTGCATAATGGTTTGGGAATCACAAACTATATACGCGAATTGGGGTTATCGTCCAATCACAAAACCGGCCATTAAATGGCATCAAGTAAGTAATGGTGATTGGCGGGGGAGCGATCGCGGTGCGGGCGAGGATACATTCGAGGCTCAAATGCTTTTCCGGGATGACTTGACAGAGTTAACTGTATTAGAAAGCGTCCTGGATTCTAACCGGGGAAAATTCAGTGCTACATTTAGTACCGGCGAGGAAATATTCGGCGCGGATTTAGACTATACAAGCGCGTATGATGTAACGGTAATCAATTACGGAAAAATACGCAAAGTGGCTTACAAGGTGTACGAAATGCCGTTGACATTGCGGCTTGTGGATGACCCCACTTTCGTTTCAACCGCCGCCAGCTTGGCGACACTTCGCAAATCTTCCCATGCGGACACTCGCGAAAGTGAATTTGATTTAACTAAATATTTCACCTATGACCGCTTTGACATTGTAACCGATCACCAAAGCGATCCAGGTACGTACACGGCAGAGTTTACACAAACACAATCAGAGGCTGAAGCAATCCGGCGCTATCTTTTAACGACGGCGCGGGCGAATACAATCAGTAACTTTTTTGACGGCGCGTCGCCTCCCTTTGACAATATTCAGTATCCATTCGGCACAAGGGAAGGTAACGGCCAGTTTGATGTAAAAATCATAGATTGGCGCGATTTAGGTCGCCCTAATTTATGTGATTGGAAATTCTCAATAACTTTTGCAAGAGAGTTTTAATAGATGACGATAACCAAAGATGAGTTCAATGGGCTGGGACGGCGCATTACCTGTATTGAGGGCGACATGAGGGAATGTAAGACAAAAGTAGAACGTAATGAAAAAGACGTTGAAAATTTATATCGTAGGACTGCGATGCTTCCATGGTGGATAGTAGGCGCGGCACTTCCGGTGACGGCGGCGGTTTTAATTAACTTGGTTAAATGAGAGGGAAATAATGGCGTTGACAGCAGATGAAGAAAGAAGAGTTAGGCTTTTACTTGACTTTGAGGATGCAAAAGCAACCTTAAACAAAGTGATAAAAGTTAAAGACCTTGAATTAAGGACCGAGATGTCTGCAATACAGGCCACGGTTGAGGCTAAACATGATGCCGATATAACCGCTGCCAGAAGTGATTTTGATGCTGCAGAAGCCGCGTTAAAAGCGGAAATGGAGCTTTCAATAGATAGATAATGTCAATTGTAATTGGAACCAATGCGGGATTTGTAAGTTCTGCTCCAAGTGCTGACCCTTCAGGCGGCGGTGTTTTCACATGCGATAGGAGATCTACCGCTTTACAAGATACCACCTCGTCGGGTATCACTACCATTACGGAAATCGGATGGTGGTGCGATAATGCTACTGAGGCCGCTGATTTCGAGGTCGGTATATATGAGGATGATGGGGGCGCTCCTGGTGATCTAGTAAGTAAAAGCACTGGTCACGCTAAAGGTACGGACGCAGGCTGGAAAAGTGTTACCGGTTTAAGTATTAGTGTTTCGGCGAGTACTACTTATTGGATCGCTGTTCAACTAGATAACACCGCAACGGGAACACAGACTGACAGGGAGTTCTCAGGGAGTGCCAATGCATACTTGGAATTTCAAACAGAGTTGCCAGATCCGTTTGGTACTCCTGATGGGACAAGTGATGATCCGCTTGCGTTTTATGCCGTTGAAAGTTCTGGGCCAGCGCCAAGCGGCCCTCCGGTCGGTACTTTAAGCATGATGGGTGTAGGAAGATAAAAGGAGAATATTATGGCTGATAATTTTACAGCAAACGCCGGGAGTGGCGGTGATACGTTTGCAGCGGATGAGATAGCGGCGGTCAAGTATCCAAGGGGAAAACTTAGCCTGGGCGCTGACGGCGCTGCGAATGATGCCGTCGGCGGGGCTGGTGCGGTAACGGCAGCAGTACAGAGAGTGACGCTTGCAAGCGATGATCCGGCAGTTGCTTTACTAGGGACGATTGACTCGGATACTAGTACAATCGCAGGCGATACCACTTCCATCGATGGAAAGATAACTGCTTGTGATACGGGCTCTATTTCCGGTACGTTCACCGCAAACGCGGGAACAAACCTTAATACATCGGCCTTGGCGCTGGAATCGGGCGGAAATCTTGCCACAATTGCCGGAGACACTACTTCGATAGATGGTAAAATTACGGCTTGTAATACAGGTTCAATTGCGGGTACAGTAACCGCAAATGCAGGGACAAATTTAAATACGAGCGCTTTAGCTTTGGAATCAGGCGGTAATCTAGCTGTTATTGCTGGGGATACAACTTCCCTGGATTCAAAAGTCACGGCCTGCAATACGGGCGCTGTCACGGTCGCGAGTTCTGCTTTACCTTCCGGGGCGGCTACTGCGGCGAACCAATTACCAGACGGCCACAATGTAACTGTTGACAATGGCGCGGGGGCTTCTGCGGTTAATATCCAGGACGGCGGAAACAGTATTACAGTTGACGGGACTATCACCGCCAACGCTGGAAGCAATTTAAACACCTCTGCGCTTGCCCTTGAGAGTGGCGGCAATTTAGCAACCATCGCGGGAGACACAACGAGTATAGACGGGAAAATAACCGCATGCAATACTGGCGCGGTTGTAATTTCTTCCTCTGCGCTTCCTTCCGGGGCGTCGACAGCCGCAAACCAGACAACCGGAAACTCTAGTCTTTCCACTATTGCCGGGGCGGTAAACGGTACTGAAATGCAAGTCGACGTAGTTGCAGCGCTTCCGGCTGGCGACAATAATATCGGAAATGTTGACATCGCGAGCGCCTTACCGGCTGGTGATAATAACATAGGCAACGTGGACATTGCTTCAGCAATTCCCGCAGGCTCAAATAATATTGGTGACGTAGATGTCGCGAGTATTACCAACGGAGCTATAAACGGCCCTGGTAATCCAACAATAGACAGTTATACACAAGCGGTTCTTTCCGAGGATGTAGGGACTAATAACGAAGTGATAGCAGCGCCTGGAGCAAGTAAGCAGATTTGGGTTTATGGGATTGCCTTCAGTTGCGATACCGACGCTACTTCTGTCACTTTCCAGGATGAGGATGATACAGCTATCACCGGCACAATGCTTTTTGCTCAATACGGTGGGATGAGTATTTCACCCTCCGGCAATTTCTCACAACCGATTTGGAAAGTGGCTACCAATAAAGCCCTTGAGGTTGACTTAGTGACGGGCGATATAGATGGAACTATCACCTATGCCATAGTGAGCGTATAATGCCTGTTTGGATTCATTTAGTTCCTTTGGAATTGATAGACGGCGCTAGTGAGCCAGTTTCGATTTTAGAGCAATTAAACTTCGATTCCTATTTCGACCACGACTTAGATTTTGATTCTTACTTTAATTATTCACTTAACTTCGACAGTTATTTTTATGAGTAAATACTACGTAGGGCAGCACATACAAGCAACCGGCGACACCAACGTCGATGTTTCCGGAGCGACAACAAAGCAGTTGAGGATAACAAAGCCGGACGGTACAATAATTACGCCTACGGCCTCAGTGGTTGACACCACGAAACTCCGGGCGACGCTTGCCGATACCGACGTTGACCAGGCGGGAAACTGGAAGTTCCAAACTTACGCGGTTATATCCTCAGAGGAATATATTGGTGATACATATAATCAGAAAATCAACGCACTTTACACCTAGGATCGAATTATGCCTTTTGTCCAAACTAATCCCGTAATAATGGCCGATAATACGGCAAGCGCTTTCGTTATTAAAGAGGGATCGAATGTATATGACAGAATTGATACGGTAAACAGTTCTGAGGTTAGGGTTTTTTCGATTGCTGACGTTACTATTGACCAAACGTTAACTGTTTCGGGGTCAAACTCTCTTACCATCGCTGATTATGTAATCCATTCAGGCGACGCTAACACTTATATGGGGTTCTCCGGCGCGGATACTCAGGTTTTTGTCACTGGTGGAACTACTAGGATGACTATAGACTCCAGCGGCAACGTGGGGATTGGGGCTATACCTAAAGGGACTAATTCAACGCATACATCTATTACATTAGGCGGCAACGGTTATTTTATAGGAGACACCACACAAAACCCTGGAAAAAGTATAGCTATTGCACAAAACGCCATATATGATACCGATGGATCATGGGAATACATATCTACCGATGAGGCAACAAGGTATTCTGCTGCTGGCGGCTCTCATTTCTTTTCTGTTGCTGAATCCGGGACGGGTGGCGCTGATATTTCCTGGACGATAGCCATGGAGATCGATAAAGTTGGCTCCGTAACCATAAGCGAGGCCGGGCCGCATGCGATAGCGGGAAGCGTTGTAATAGCATCGGATCTAACCTTGGCCTCTGGCTCTATTACCAGTGCGTCGGGCGCTATATCGTTCGGTAATGAAAATCTTTCTACCACAGGTACTTTTGGAAGCGGCGCTATAACCTCAACGGGAGCTATAACAGACGGCGCGGCCAGTTCTTTCACCACAGGTACCACTATTGGAAACCTCACTCTTGCTGATGGAAGTATTACTGATTCAAGTGGCGCAATATCCTTCGGAAACGAAAATTTGAGTACGACGGGTTTTGCTGCTGTAGGCGTTGCCGCTCTTGATACGAATAGTACTTTAGGACTAACCGTAAACCAAGCTGGAAACGATGACATAATCTTAGCGCTACAATCAACTGATGTCACGCAAAGCTATACTACATTAGCCGATCAAGATACCTATGCCAGTTTTCAGAAAATAAGCGCAACGCTTGGCGGATTACTTATACGCGGCTTTGAGGATGCTGCCGGTACTGGTGGGGGCGTTCAAGTTTCTGGATTAGTCGGCGCGGATGGTATAAATAGCGCTGGTGTGGTGATAGATGCAGCTATCCCCGACGGTACAGGTAAGCAAGCCATGTCAACAGGCGCTTTATGCCGTTTTACAAATGACGGTACTGTCCAAACAGCAATGAGAGCTAATGGATCGCTGGCTATCGGTTCCGGGGCTACCGGAACGCTTGATAGTAATATGACTACAGGCATAACCATGCATCAAGGGGCGGCAGATAATTTAATTGTGGCGTTGCAATCCTCCGACGTGAGTCACCCTTTTACCACTTACACAGACGCAGATACTTTTTCAGCAATGAAAAAACGAAGTTCGACTTTAGGCGGTCTAGAACTGCAAGCGTTATCCGATGCAAGTGGTACGGCTTTATTTTTAAACGGTTTAATGGAAACCGCAAGTACTAATATAACATCGCCAGTAATATATATAAACGCTTGTGAGCATGATGGTGGGGGTGGTGAGCAGGCTATAGGCGATGACGATTATTTATTATCCATTGGCAATTGCGAGACGGAGGTTGTGGCGGTCACTGGCGACGGCGCTATCGAAAATCCTAAAGTCAAAATAACAGCGCTCGGCGGAATAGCCGTAAAACTTTACAATCGCACAGGTGCAAACACCGTTGCAGGACAGCTTGTAAAAACGGACACGGCAACCGATGACGGCGTTATATTAACGGCTGCTGATGGTTCGGAGCCGATAGGCGTATTTCTTGATTCGGGAGTTGCCGACGACGCTTTGGCATGGGTTGTTGTTAGCGGCATCGCTGATGTGGCTCTCGGGGATAATGAGGCGGCAACCCATGGTTATTGGGTGAGGACAAACACCACTGAAGCTGGTTACGCTGAAATGGTCTCTGCGCCGTCTGCGGTCTCCGCTACGCATTTCAAAGAGGTTGGACATAGTGTTGAAACCGTTTCAGCGGGCGGGGCGGGTACTCATATTTTAGCCCGTTGTGTATTACATTTCAATTAATCCATAAAAAAGGAGTAAAACAATGAAAAAAATTAAAATAGTAGATAAAATCACATTAAAAAACTTACCCAAACAAGGGGGCGGAACCGGGGAAGTTGATTACACCATGAAGGAATGGATCGGCGAATTGCTTGATAATTATTCAGGATTCGGCAAGGGTGTAAAAGGTATCCGGCAGGCGATAAAAATTGAAAAAGCCTTTGCCGACGCTGACAACGATTTTACGATTGACGATGCTGAATGGAATGCTTTGAAAAAAGCAATGGAGGACGTTACTTTAAATCCTAAAGTTGCTAGACAAATCATCGCCTTTTATGATGCTATCGAAGGGGCAACAGATCCTAATAACGGGGAATAATTTATTATGCAAGTAGGCAGAATATTTAAAAGCGGTTCGGATCTAAAGTGTACCGCCTCAATAGCGGATTCATCCGGTACGGGGTTAACCGGGCTCACGGTTAAATTTTCCATTTACGGGCAAACCGAGGGGTTTTATTGGGACAACGGAAGCGGGGCTTTTGACAGTGCCGCTGAAGTTCTCAACACCGGTACTCATAGAGCCGACGGCGCGTATGATTACACGTTAACCAGTGGGTATACATCGACAAATGTTGAATACCGAGTACACGTAGAGGCCACGGATAGCGTCACCGGCGACACCTACGACACTGCTGAAGTTTGGTTAGTGGAAAACGACACCGCAAATATAGAAGCCGGAATAACTGCCTCTGAGCCGATAAGCGCTAACATGACTCAGATCGCTGGCTCCGCCACTGTTGACACACGGGCACTTGACGTGTGGGCGCAATGGATACTCGCTTATTGTACCGGGCAGATAGATCGCTCTGGTAACGCCTACGCCTATCGAGACCAGGGCGACACCACCGATCTGTTTACACTGACAAGCGCGAGCGCAAATAGAACTCGGAGCTAAATAAATGGCCGTTACGGTTGGCGACTATAACGATATTTATACCGGGGGATGGTGGGATAATACTCCCGCCGTTTCTGAATATACGGAAAAATATACCGCCGGCTGGTGGCAAGGGCTTGCGGTCGTCCGGACTGACGTTGTTCATTATGGTATACAAATAGATTGCTCTGATATTACGACGGATAACGATGCAACCATAGGGCTTTATGCTGGTTTTTTCCGCTGGGTAACCGACAGGCCGCAGTATGACGGCGTAACCGTAGTACCTACCGGGGAAAATGATGGAAACGTTTGGAAAGAAGGATTGCTAACCGACAAAAAGCAAATAGGGCAATCTGTCCGCATGATAAATATTATCGCGTCCGGTGATTACGGTTCGCTTTCCGGGCTCACTTTCGAGGTAGATAATTCGTCAGTTGACGGAACCGGGACAGGAGATAAATTCGTCGATAAACTAACCGACAATGATTATTATGTAGTCAATCGAAAAGTAAAATTCTACGTGATTATTGACGATGTATTTTACACCGTTTGGGCGGGTGTAGTTACTAAAACTGCTTATAACGAAACCAAATACCGTTTTAATTGCGAAGATGATTCAAAAAATGTACATAAGGTGATCCCGCCGCAGATTGCTAATGAAAGTATATTCCCCGATTTAAACTCTACAGCTATCGGCAAGCCTGTGCCTATTTGTTTTGGATATGTAAATAATGCCAAATTACTTAATATATACGCTTTAAATTCCCCGGTTAACCTGGTGACTCGGGATGGAAACAAATATTCTCAAGCGCCTGTTGAGTTTTACAGTGCGGCGGGCTCGCCAATAACTATAAACCTATTGACGGGTAACAAAGTGTTTGCCGATAGTGAGTTAAAAGGCTTTTTCATGCGTCATTCAGTGCAGGGCGATGACCAAGTTGTCAGAATAACCGAAAGTTATGAAACGGTTTATTTTGGCAGTTACGGATCGTATATATTGACGCTAAATATTGAAGAGGCTTTGACAACAGATCCGACGCTTTGGAGTAGCGGCCCGCTTGCTCTCTATACGCAATGTTCTTTTTGTGAGATATACGATTTTAAAAGCGTTTATCTTGTATCTAATGAGGACATAAACGAGTATTTAGCCTCTGATGGTGGAATAAAGGACACTGTAAAATATTGGGACAAAGATTTAGAGCAATACGTCGATATAAGCGAGGTAGCCGAAGAGAGCTCAAAGCTTGATATTAATAATACAGGCTATCCCGGAGTTATTGCACTTTCTGACATATTGGATCATGATGGAACTTATACGAAATTGTATACATTTAGTCCGGACAAAATTACCTTTGGCGGCATTACGAAAGATCCAGGCTCCACGGTTATAATGAATGAGTTTGGTGATATTGGCGATGAATTGCCGAATTTAGTCGATAACGATTACAATACATTTTACCGCTCGCGCTTAAGTGTAACAACACTTGAGAATGATACTTTAAAACTTGATTTCAATTTTGAAGTTCCTGAAAAAATAAACAAAGGTAATTATAACGCATTGTATGTTTTGAGCGATTTCGACATTATAACAGATAATGCCGGAACTTATCGACTTTGGGTAAGAACGAGGCCATCCGATGTATTAGGAGAGCTTAAACAAATTGATATGGACGTTATTTTAGAAGATGCTGCGTCGTTAACCTCTTTGGATGACTTAAGGCTTTTGCCAGGTAGCCACTATAATAACGGGACAGGAAACGGCGCTGATTTTGAAACCTATAAAGATAATTTGAATCTAGTCAGTTGGTACGCTTCCGCCGATGAGATGAACGCTTACCCATATGTTTTGCATGAAATATACTTCCGCTGCGATGCTGGGGTTGTGCCTAATACCACGGGGCTATCTGTCAGGGAAATTGCCTTTGCTGCTCAAAAGGATATTAACGTTATTTCAGAGCAGTTATATACAAAGGTAAGTGGTGAGTTAATAAGTAGTGAGGCTACAACCAATATATACAATATCATTCGCTCAATCATTCAAACATATGATGGAATTACCACCTATGATTATGGGAACCTTGACGCAGAACGCCAGGACTGGATAGCGGGCAGGCAGTTACTTAACCGGAAATCGAGTTATGAATATCTAAAAGAGATTGCTCGACAAAGCCTTATCGGTATTTATCCAACCAGGACGGGAAGCCGCGGATTTAAGGCTTTCCGGGAAGACACCGACTTCGACCGGACTTTTGCAAGTGATAACAAAAGTATTTTAGGCGGGTCAATATCCCGGTATGAATTGTCAGATATAAACTTAGTGTACAACGAATTTCAGATTAATTATGAATGGAACCCGGGTGACAATGAATATGATAAATCTATTTGGATAAAAAACGTCGATGAATCAAGTTTCCCCACAGAGTTTACCAGCACCGGAACCGATACAAGCCGGAGTTTTACCGATGTAACAATAAGTATTCGGGCGGACGGTTCCGCCTATGCAACCATTACATTCGGCTCAGATCCGACATGGGCGGCGGTAGGCGGCTATTGCTCATTAGACGATTCCAGCGGTATCGGGACAATTGTTTTTGGTGAGATATTCCAGGAAGACGCAAGCCAGGTGCTTATTAATTTTGATAACCTCGCAGGCTTTACGGACGGGCAGACAACGGCTACCGGCACACTTTGGAGCCACACGACAGGGGTGGCACTCTGGAAAACCTATGTGGGCGGGTATAATAATTATGGACGCGCTGAAGAGTTATGGGACTTATGCCATGAATCATATTTGCGTA
>Ga0180437_10007790_pt1 | contig 13831 bp, 12 predicted proteins | sample SS_ome_4_FD_132410 | JGI IMG/M metagenome (GOLD analysis project Ga0180437, IMG submission 132410) | Hypersaline lake sediment archaeal communities from the Salton Sea, California, USA - SS_3_D_1 metaG | ecosystem: Environmental > Aquatic > Non-marine Saline and Alkaline > Hypersaline >...
CTGCCACAGCATTCATCACTGACTCGAGTTCTTCGACTGGCGTGAGAATACTACGTACCAGCAACAGCGCCAGTGCCATAACCACGGTGCTCGCGAACAGCGTGACCACCCCAGTGAGAAGCAGGCTAGTGGCAGGGTCACCGCCCAACCTCACAGTTTGGCTATAGCTGAAAAGCCCTAACGTCACCAGTGGCACGATCAGAATGGGCAGAATCAACACCAGCAGCTTGGTGCGTAGCCGGAACCGTCGCACTCTGGGATCGTCAAGTTTGGCCTGTGCCCCTGTCGCCAATGCCAAGAGAGATATGGGTTGCATTGTGCGTTCCAGGTAGAAGATGAAGAAGACCAGTGCGATTGCCACAGCCGAGACAAGGGCTACAATCCAGCCCTGTAGTACCGGTTCGGGACCGAACTCGGTAAAAAGAGAAAAGTAGACTGCCTGCGCGGTATACGCCAGGATGGCGACTGCCGTGGTCCATCCCACTACCAGCGGGGAGAAATTGACCGCTTCAATCCAGGCCCGGGTTGCCAGTTCCTGATTGGGTAGTGTGCCGGCGATCAGGGTCGCCAGGAAGGAGCGTATGTTGGGAGAGTAGCGGTGATAGAAGACGTAGGCCGCAGCGGTCACGAAACCTACGACGATGGTCACCACACCTACCAGATCATACCAGACGACCTGTGTGATAATCTGGTTAAAGACCAAAGCGCCTAGGAAGGCCGGCAGTGTGAGTGTCAACTGGCCACGCAGATAGATTATGAGGATGTAAAGGGGACGCCCTCGCCAGTGGAGGAAAAGGGTTGAGGGAATGCTCTGGCCCATGAACTCGCGTCGTTTCACGTTGCTACCCCTCCTACTCCCAAAGCCCGTCGACGGTAGCTGATTCCCTGCGATATCTCTCTACGCAGCAATTGCCAGTGCTGAGGTGCTGAGCGGCGATAGGATTCAACAAGCCCTTGGATGGGGTCGGTGGGTAGGCTGAGGACCGAGTCCTCCACCAACGTCGCAACTCGAGCTCGTTGCTGTCTGGCCGTTCTCAGACGTGGATTCTCTTGTCGCTCCAGGATTCCCAGGGCCACTAGTCCGCCTTGGACTTCCTCTACGATCTGTCGCCAAGGGTCTGTGCTGTTCTCCCTCAACAGAATGTAGACCAGGGTCCGAACGCGGTGCCGGTCCTCTGGTCGCAGTTGCAGGGCCAGGTGGGTCAGCCAGGCTTCCAGGGTTGACTCAGGCCAGGGCCCGGTGTGCGCTGTGGCTCAGCGAAGAGGGCCCTGACCGGTCGCAGACCGAATAGTGCCTTCTGGGGCCGTATCTGAAGCTCCAGTACTCCCTCGGATTCGCAGGCCAGAAATGCCACCTTCATCAAGGTCTCGCCTAGTTCCCGCGACGATACTCTGGCGCCGCTAGGCAGTTCCAGGTTGCCTCGCCTTCGAGTAAAGATCCCTCCTCGCAGCAGGACTATCTGGCTGGGGCTTGGATGCTTTCCGAGTTCCTGGAGCATAGTCGTTCCCAGTGAACGGGTGGGTTCCTCACATCGACTCTAGACCATTGTCCTTGTCGCCATAGCAGCACCCACCATGCCGGCGTCGTTTAGTAGCTGGGCAGGCACAACCAATAGGCCCTTTCCAATCGAAGTGCTTGGCGATTCTCGCCACCGTGTCACCGACGGCATCGGGCGTGGAAGGTTGGGGTGTGGGTATGCGGTAGCGCTCCGCAGTCAACACGCCCTTCTTGATTCTCACTGGTGCTGCTTTGATACTTGAACCCCCGATGTCAATACCTAGAAGAGTCTTCACTGGAGCATTCTCCTTCTGTATTGGCTGCCAAGTCCTGAGAGGCGCGCGCAAACCACAGCCGCACGATCCGCTTGGTCCCTGCACCGACGGTGATTCCCTCCGCTACTCTTTGCCCACACACCCACACGATTCTACCTCCTGCTACTAGTAGCGGTACGTGGTCGCGCCAGGTGCGGGGAATCTTGAGATTGATCATAAAGGCGCTCAATTTGACGCTGTGCCCCTCCATTCCCTGAGGACGTAAACGGTCCCCCGGGCGACGGGATCGGAGTAGCAGCGGGCGGGTGATCCGATCTGCATCAAAGTATGCTGTCCAAGGATCGGGGTTCGCGACTATCCCGTCTGGATCCCACTTTTCCAAGATTTCCGCTTGCAGTGCCCAATTTGAGCCCGGAAGTGGCGTCTCGCCGGGCATCTGCACAAGTAGAGATTCATCGCTCCAAAGCAGTGGTTCGTTGAGTGGGAGTGGAGGGACAGCGTCGTCTGAGTCACCTATGGTCAGTGTGTCGTAACCTACGGTGAGCGTCAGTTCCATTGGCAGCGTGGCTTGTGCGCCAGTTTTCCCCCTCAGCCCTACCTTGCGGGCGTTCTCCACGTGAACAAAGTCCACGTCGCGGAGGCTTCTGCGCAACTGATAGGTTCCCCGGCGAACAGTGTTACGTTGTAGGGCCACCGGCAGCGCTCGCCATCTGGCTTTGTCAAAAACGATAGATCTCTCCTGTTCCTCATGTATCACTTCCGCCCAGGCCTGCTCTCGCATCTGGGCCAGTAGCTCATAGTCAGCGGCGACGACAGCAGCGGTGTGACACAGTCGGGCGCGAATGTTGGGATTATAGGTCTCCAGTAGAGGCAGCAATTCGTGACGGAGGCGATTGCGGAAGTAGGTGGTATCCAAGTTAGAGCGGTCAAATCTCGGCGTGATGCCGTGCACGGTGCAGTAGTGCTCAATCTCCGAACGAGAAACTCCGAGGAGCGGACGGATGATGCACACGGGTTGGTCAACTGGTTGGTCGGATGGTTGTTTGAGGACGTCGAGCAGCCGATAGTCTGAAAGAGGAGTCAGGGGAAGCATGCCGCGAAGGCCTGCTGGCCCGGCTCCGCGCAGGAAGTGCATCAGCACTGTCTCTGCCTGGTCATCGGCGTTGTGGCCCACAGCGATTTTGGACGCGCCGACATTTCCAGCCACTCGCGCCAGGAACGCGTATCGCACGCGCCGGGCCATCTCCTCGAAAGCTAGCTTGTGCGCGCGAGCCAGTGCTGGTACGTCCTGCTTCTCAACGGTGACAGGTAGTCCCCATTCGTGGCGGCGCTCGCCCACGAACTCAGCGTCGGCATCCGCATCTGCCCCGCGCGCACCATGGTGGAGGTGGGCTCCGTGGAGCCGCAGGCGGTATTCTTCGCACAGTCGAAGCAGGATGTGAAGCAGGCAAAGCGAATCCGGCCCACCGGAGACACCGACGACGACGACGTCCCCAGGTCCCAGTAGGCTGTGCGCCTCAATTGTGAGCTGGACTCGCTTCAGGATATCGGTCAAAGGCTATGTGATTTTGTACACTCGGTCGCCGGATCGAGCTCGGAACTGGACTTTTACTCCGATGTTGTCGCCGGGACCAGCTTCCTCTATGTCCTGGTGCATAAGTTGCATAGAGGTGACTTTCTGCTCAAAGTCAGTCGTGTGTCCCAGGATGTGAATGTGGTCGCCTGCGGCGAGTTTGCCTGTTAGTTCGATCCCGGCGACGCCGATCTTGCCGAACCAGTGGTTCACTCTGCCGATGAGCTCTTCTGCCATTTTACTCTGCCCTCCTGATCTTTGGCTGTTCCTCATTGGCGCAGGGGTCGTCTGGTCAACTGCGAATCACAAGCGGATCACTGAGCCACAGTATTCGCACGTGATCTCCCGCATACCACGTACAATATCAACCGAGAGCGTGGCACCACAAGTGGGACACTTGGTTGGCGCCGTGCGAGCAGCCTCCGCCAACTGCTTATCCTTCGGCTGTGTACGTTCCTTCTCGATCTCTCCTGACTTAACCCTGCTGATCAGCCTGGTCCACTCTTCGTTTTCAGCATCAAATAAGCGGAGTGTGACACCGCTCAGGTCGGCTTCGGGGGCAAAGAGTAATTCCAGCATCTCTTTGCGCCCCAAGAATTTCCTCTCGTCGCTAGCCTTGATTTCCTCGATCTGTCCGATAGGCACTTCAAAGATGAGTTCTTGAACGGTCTCCTTCTCTGTGGTAATGAAGAGCACTTTCTTGGTGGCAATCTCCTCCTTCCGCTCAAAGATCAATCGCTCGTCGGTGAGATAGAGCACACCTTTAGGGCCTTCGTCCTCTCTCTCAATATACTGAGCCTCGCAACTTGCTACCGGATCCTCGGCTGGATAAAGCTGGAAGCTAGCCTCGTCAATCCGAGCGAGCAGCAAGCGGAGCCCCTCCACTTGAGCCCGGGTCTGGTTTACGTTCTGCTGAAGCGGTTTGTACATTGCTTCCACTGCTGACTGGGCTGCTCGCACTTTGCTCTCGAATGTGGTGATTGCGCTCTCAGCACGGGCCACTTGAGAGGTGCTGCCGCTCATCCCTTGATTCAGCGCACGTTCGGCCGTGTCGGAATCCCGCTCGAGTTCTCGTGTGCGTCGGCCTATTTCGTGGGATACGTTGCCCTGCATCTCTCCCCACTGTTCTGCCAATACCTGGACTTTGTTCTCCAGAAAGCTGCGAAAGACATAGCCCCGGGTGCGCAGTTCTTCAACCTCGGCTGGCAAGAGTGATATGGTGGCCTCAAGGTCTGCCATTTCGTTATGCACGTGGGTCAACAGCATTGATTCCTGGAGGTTGTTGAATTGGTCCTGAAGTCTATCCAGTCTGGCTCGGGTTTCTTCGCTCAGCGCTGCTGCTCCTGGAGTGACCTTGGTGTGGGCAGTTGGCCCTCTTCTCTTCACTCCAGGCAGGGTAGCAGAGGTTGGCTTGATCGGCCTTGCCGGCTTTCGGGCTTCTGGCCTTGGCCCTTTTCTAGCGGAGCTGGTTGAGCTCTCTCCAGGTTTTTTGGCGGGGCTCTCTCTCTTCTTAGAAAGAATGGTTGATGGTTTTCGGGGAGATCTCTTAGGAGTCTTTTTGTCGCTCATGCTTCTTTTCTACCCTCCCTTATACTGGCTAGCTGGCAAGGCTTCTGGCCCCCATTGTGTGTCGAAGATATGTTTCGATAAACTCGTCGAGCTTACCATCGAGCACAGCTTGCACATTGCCAGTCTCTTGACTAGTCCGGTGGTCCTTGACCATTTGATAAGGGTGCAACACATAGGAGCGAATCTGGTTGCCCCAGCCAGCGTCTATGTGCTCTCCCTTCAGCTCGGCAATCTCCTCTTGCCGCTTTTCCTCCTCCAATTGAAGCAACCGTGCTCGCAAAACGCGCATTGCCGTGTCGCGGTTCTGGGTCTGGGAGCGCTCGTTTTGGCAGGATACGACGATGCCGGTGGGGATGTGAGTGATGCGTACGGCGGTCTCGTTTTTCTGCATGTGCTGACCACCGGCCGACGAAGCGCGGAAGGTGTCGATCTGTAGATCATTAGGATCGATTGTCACTGCGATCTCGTCACCGATGTCGGGCCAGACCTCGACTAACGCAAAGGAGGTATGCCGGCGATGAGCTGCATCAAAAGGAGAGAGTCGCACTAGGCGGTGCACTCCTCGCTCGGCGCTGAGATAGCCGTATGCATAAGAACCGGAGACGGTGACCATGGCTCGTTTCAGGCCAGCCTCCTCGCCGGAGAGCTGATCTACCACATCGACTGTGTATCCATGTCCCTCGGCCCAGCGTAAGTACATACGCACAAGCATCTCGGTCCAGTCCTGAGCGTCAGTGCCGCCAGCACCAGCGTGGACGGCCAAGATGGCATCACCTCGATCATAAGGACCAGAGAGTAGGAGGCGGAATTCCAGCCTATCTAAGCTCCTCTCCAGGGCCTCGGCCTCGGCGGCCAATTCGTCATAAAGGCCATCATCCTCCAGCCCAGAGAGTTCCAGAGCATCCTGGGCCCGCTGCTCCAGCTTATTCCAACGATCCACTTCCTCGCCGAGACTGGCGAGGCGGCGCATCGCCTTCTGTGCTGTTTCAGGATTGTCCCAAAAGTCAGGAGCACTGGTGCGTTTCTCCAGTTCGATGATCTCCTGTTCCTTGTTGGTCAAGTCAAAGACGCCCCCGGATGTATTCCAGTTTCTCTTTCAGTGCTGTCAAGCGATCATGGATTTCTTCCATTATGTGAGCAATCCCTCCACAAAAGTGTCTGCGTCAAACGGCGCCAAATCGTCTATGCTCTCACCGGTGCCAATGAAACGCACTGGCAATCCCAACTCGCGCGCGATGGCAAAGACCATCCCACCTCTAGCCGTGCTATCCAGCTTGGCCAGAACCACCCCTGTTACCTCCACCGCCTCCTGGAAATGCCTTGCCTGGGACAGTGCGTTCTGTCCGGTAGTCGCGTCGAGCACAAGCAGTGTCTCGTGGGGTGCACCTTCGATGTTCTTCGCGGCTACCTTCCGTACCTTGTGCAGCTCAGCCATCAGGTTATACTGAGTGTGGAGCCGCCCGGCAGTGTCAACGATCACCATGTTCATTCCCCGTGACTGTGCTGCCTGTAGAGCATCGAAGACAATTGCACCGGGATCGCCTCCTACTGGTCCAGTGATGATGTTCACCCCTGCCCGCTTTGCCCAGACGCTCAGTTGATCCATCGCCGCGGCGCGGAACGTGTCGGCTGCTGCCAGTAGCACTCGCCGATCCTCCTGCCGATAGCGATAGGCGAGCTTTGCAATACTGGTTGTCTTTCCGGACCCATTGACGCCAACGGTGAGTATTACGTCCAGGGGGCGTCTTCCCAGGTTAAGTGGCTGTGGGTCGGGCAATAGGGCCCGCAGCTCTTCCTGTAACGTTATCCTTAGTGCATCGGTCTGCAAGATAGCTTGTTCGCTGGCGCGTCGGCGCAAGCGCTCGGTGAGATGGAGTGTTGTTTCCACACCCACATCGGCCTGGATGAGCAATTCCTCCAGCTCATCCCAAGTGGTCTCTGTCACCTCGGTGACACCCAACAGTCCCACAATACGACTAAAGACCGTATTGCGTGTCCGGGTCAAACTGTCTCTGATTGACTGGGCAAATCCGACAGTCATAGAAGTCCACTCAAATGCCGTGACTAGTGATCAGATTATACCGCAAAGCCCATGGTTGAGCAATATGAATTGGACGTGAAGGATCGTGAATACCAGCCTGACGGAGAGTAGCGGATATTGCTAATTTGCGCGGATTGGTGTAACATTGGGAACATCGTTTGGTGAGAGGTGGAGATGTCGAGTCTTTCTATTGTCCTTCCTGCCTACAACGAGGAATCGAACGTCGAAACCGCGGTGGAGAAGGTCTCCAGGGTTGCCCAAGGGTTAGAAGCGGATTATGAGATTATCCTGGTCAACGACGGCAGCACCGACCGGACCGGGCAAATCGGTCGCGAGTTGGAGCGACGTATTCCGAACTTTCGGTTGGTAGAGCATTATCCGAATCGTGGCTACGGAGGCTCGTTGAAGGCTGGGTTCGCGGCCGCCACAAAGGAACTGATCGCGTTTTTCCCGGCGGACAGTCAGTTTGACTTTGGCGAGATTACCCTGCTACTGGAACGTCTACACGGACAGGGATACGGCGAGCGAGCGGACATTGTATCTGGCTACCGGGCGGATCGGCAGGATCATTTCATCCGCAAACTGAATGCCTTTGGCTGGAACCTGTTGGTGCGGCTCCTGTTCGGCCATCTCTGCCGCGACATTGACTGTGGCTTCAAGTTATTTCGACGCGAGATTCTGGATCACGTACATATCGTATCCGATGGGGCGATGATTGATACAGAGTTTCTGGCCGGTGCAAAGGCCCGTGGCTTCCGCATCGTGGATGTGCCAGTGACTCACCTGCCGCGCGTGGCTGGTGAAGCCACTGGTGCGGATCTCAAGGTGATCGCCAAGGCATTCCGTGACCTGGTTCGCTTTCGGCTGCGTTTGAGTCGCGAACTGCGTGAGGAAAGGCGAGGATAGTCGAAGCGGATGCTGGTGGCGCGCTTGACGCTGCGCTAGAGAGGTACGAGCGCCGGCTGACAGAGCGGGGGAAAGCAGGGTCGATATGAGCGACAGGCCGATGATTGACAGGCGACGATCAGCACTCATCGATCAATGTCCTGTATCTGAACAGCATCTAGCACCCGACCTGGAATCTTTTCAGGAGTATATCGGGTATCGATTCCACGATTTGAGCCTTCTACTTCGCGCTCTGACTCATCCTTCCTATGTGAACGAGCACCCAGAGGATGAGACGGGCGACAATCAGCGTCTTGAGTTTCTGGGCGACGCAGTACTCGACTTTGTAGCTGGTGCGTGGGTCTATCGTCACTACCCTGACTTCGATGAGGGGCGGATGACTCGTCTGAGGGCATGTTTGGTGCGCACCGAGACATTGGCACGGCTTGCCGCCCTTGTGGGGATCGGCCAGGCATTGCGACTGGGTCATGGAGAGGAGGAAGCCGGAGGTCGGGAGCGAGACGCCAACCTGTGTGATGCTTTTGAAGCCGTTACCGGGGCGCTCTATCTCGACGGTGGACTGGGGGCCGTCGAATCCTTCGTCGAGCCGCTCATCGGACCGGTGGCTAGGGCGACGTTGACTGCCGAGGCGGACCTCGATGCCAAGAGCCGCCTTCAGGAATGGAGCCAGGCTGAACTGGGGATCACGCCTCGCTATCGCATCGTGGCCGAGGACGGACCTGACCACGCCAAGACGTTCGTGGCCGAGGTGCTCTTGGGCAAGGAAGTGACAGGGCACGGATCGGGTCGAAGCAAGCAGGCAGCCGAGCAAGCGGCGGCTGAGGCGGCATGGGAATCCTTACGTGGGGAAGCCCTCACGGCATCAATCTGAGAAAATACCGGCGTGTGAACCTGTGCGCCATAGTTTCATTATACGTTCCATGCTGCAATTTGCAATCTCCCCCAATGCGCGGTATACTGGGCGCATAGAGAGCTTATGCGTCTTAATCGTCTGGCAATTCAGGGCTTCAAGTCCTTCGCGACCAAGACCGAGTTCTTGTTCCCCACGGGTATCACGGCCATCGTAGGTCCCAACGGCAGTGGTAAGTCGAATATCGCCGATGCAATCTCCTGGGTGCTGGGCGAGCAACGTATGCGCATATTGCGGGCTAAATCCACTGCCGACATGATCTTTGCCGGCGGAAGGCGCCGTGCTCGCGCCGGCATGGCCGAGGTCTCCCTAACCCTCGATAACTCTGATGGCTGGCTAGCGATCGATTTTAGTGAGGTCACGATCACGCGCCGTGCCTATCGTTCTGGCGAGAATGAATATCTCCTCAATGGATCAAGAGTGCGGCTACGCGATACCACAGAGTTGCTGGCTGAGAGTGGCCTCAGTCAGCGCACCTACAGCGTTATTGGTCAAGGACTGGTTGACGCAGCACTCTCGCTGCGCCCTCAAGAAAGGCGTACCCTGTTCGAGGATGCCGCCGGTATCAGCTATCATCGTTCTCAGCGGGAGGATGCTATCCGGCGTCTTGATGAGACGCAGCACAACCTGGAACGCGTCTATGACATCATCAATGAGATAACGCCCCGATTGCAGAGGCTTCAGCAGGATGCTGAACACGTCGAGGAACATCGGCGATTCGACACTCACCTGGAGCGACTGCAGCGGACGTGGTATGGCTATCGGTGGGGACTACAGCAGGTCGCACTGGATCGTGTTCTCGAAGTGGCTGCTGCGTTGGAGCGTGAGCTGGAGGCGCGGCGGCGTGAGGAGTCTGCGTTTGGCAAGCGATTGATTCAACTCCGGCGGCAGGAAAGCGATCTGCGCGCCAGGCTACGAGATTGGCACCGCGAGAGCGCTAATCTCCACGATGAGGTCAACGACGTGCGGCGCGAGCTGGCTGTCGCGGAGGAGCGGGCACGTCTATTGGAAGTTCGTCGCGAGGAGCTGCAGGCCGAGTTCGGTCCGCTGAGTGATCAACGGGATGCGCAGATAGAGAGGGCTAAACAAGCCGAGGCTCAGGTTGAGCAATTGGAAAGTGAGCTCGTGGAGCGAAAGAGGGGCCTGGCAGAACTGGAGCGAAAATGGACGACTGTGGAAGCTCAGGTCCAAGAGTCCGCGCTACGGCGCACTCAGGTGGAGCAGGAATTGCTCACCCATCGCGCACGATTGGAGCGGCTTAACCAAGCGCTGCTCGAAGCTCGCGCGGGGGCTGCCCGTCTGGTGGGCGAGCAGGAGGCGCTGGACCGGCTGCGCGCGGTGGAAACTGTCTATGATGCTAGCGTACAAGCATTGCTTCAGGCTAACCTTGATGGAGTTCTCGGGCCGTTGGCGATGCTGATTCGGGTGCCACGAAGGTGGAAGCGGGCTATTGAGGTCGGACTAGACGCCGATCTTCAAGCCGTGGTTGTGGAACGGGCTGCGATTATCGAGGATGTATGTCGGACCCTTGAGTCCACTGGCGGGCGGTTGACTCTACTGCCACTCGACAGCCTTCGTTCTGCCCCGTCCTTGCCTTCGGATGTGCTATCCGCTGCCGATGTCGTTATCTGTGGCGAGCGCGTGAGACCTGCGGTCGAGGCAGTATTGGGAACTGTCGCCCTATGTGATGATGTGCAAGCGGCCTACGCTCTGCTTCCAGCTATGCCACCGGGTAGCCGCTGCGTCACTGCCTCGGGCATCGTCTTGCGCTCTGACGGTGCGCTTTCGGTGGGAGAGAAGAGAGCAGGCGGTGCCGGTGCTGGTTTGTTGGCGAATGAGTCGAGTCGGCAGCGACTGCTCGCTCAACTCGGGCAGGCTCAGGGTCACTGCCGGAAGATCGAGGACCAGCAGCGTGTGGAGGCTGAGCAAGTTGCGGCACTGGAGTCCAACCTAGCTGAGCTAAATCGCCAGGCTATGGCGGTCAGCGAGGAGACGGCGCGGATCGAGCGAGATACAGTGGGAAAAGCCCGCACTCAAGTTGCGGTGGTGGAGGAGGCTCTGCGCAGCCATCGTGCCGCTCTTCAGCGGGAGATGGCACTACTGGAACGGCTTCAGGCGCAGATGTCGGCCCGCCACCAGCGAGTCGAGGACCTGGAGGCTGAACATGTTGCAATCGTCGAACGTATTCAGGAGTTGCGTGCAACGGGAGCCCAGTTAGAAGTCCAGCAGCGCCAGGTACGTGTACGTATCCAGCCGGCTGAGGAGGAATTGACACGTCTCCGCGACGAACAAGTCTCGCTGGAGGAGCATGAACGCCAGGCCCGAGATCGCGTGCGAGAGATGGAGGCCCGTCAGGGTCGCGCTCAATTGGACGTTGTTCGCCACCGAGACGAGTTGAAGTTGCTGTCCCAGCGCATCGAGGAGGATTTGGGATTGGTCGAGCTCGAGCTGTCGAATAGCGTCACAGCACAAGCGCCGTTGCCACTGCGACCACTAGTTTCCCGACTCCCAGTCGTCGAACAACTGCCCGAGGGGTTGGAGGAGGAGATTCAGCGTCTCAAGGCTCGCCTTCATAGGTTGGGGGCGATCAATCCTAACGCTCCGGACGAGTATGCCGAAGTTCAGGAACGGCATCGCTTTCTCAGTGAGCAGTCTGCCGACCTGGAGACTGCCTCAGCACAACTGCGGCGGGTAGTAGCCGAGCTAGACGAGCTGATGGCGGCCGCTTTCCTGGAGACCTTTGAGGCGGTGGCGGTCAAGTTCTCTGAGATATTCACTGCGCTGTTTGATGGTGGCAGTGCGCGATTGGAGTTGACCGAACCCGATGATCTGTTGAACACTGGTGTGGACATCATCGCCCGGCCGCCGGGAAAGCGCGCTCAGCGGTTGGCGCTTCTCTCTGGCGGGGAACGGGCCTTGACTGCTGTGGCGCTCCTCTTTGCCATCCTTCGCGTCAGCCCGGCCCCCTTCTGCGTGCTCGATGAGGTGGACGCGATGCTTGATGAAGTGAACATAGGGCGCTTCCGCGAGCTGCTGGAGGAGTTGTCGCAGCAGACTCAGTTCGTCGTCATCACACATAATCGCGGTACTATCGAAGCCGCCGACACCCTCTACGGCATCTCGATGGGCGCGGATGCAGTTTCGCAGGTTGTGTCGCTTGAGTTGGACTAGCAGCGAGTCGTGCGCCTGACAGTGGTGAGAGACGCTCACGGTACGCTACCCGCATTTGAGGCGATGCTGGTGAATGTACTCAGGCGGCGTATGGTTTCCTACTCCGTGGAAGCATAAATCAGATGGCTGGACGACTACCTACAGCTGACTGTCACATCGCCGTTCTAACCACCGGCGGCACCATTGCCATGCAATATGTTGCAGAGGCCGGTGGCGCTGTCCCCACCTTGGGTGCCGCTGACTTCACGGCTGCACTGCCGCCCGGCTTGCCGAGACTCCAGACAGAGGAGTTGGTCAACTTGCCCAGTTCTCACTTCACACTGGAGACGCTGGAAACCATCCGTGAGCGTGTGGCTGTGCTGGTAGCGCGACCCGAGGTGGAGGGTATCGTCGTTACGCATGGCACCGATACGTTGGAAGAGACGGCCTACTTGCTTGACCTGACCGTGCCGGGAGAGAAGCCCATACTGCTCACCGGCGCGATGCGCACTGTCTCTGACGTGGGGTACGAGGGCTATGGGAATCTCTGGGCCGCCATTCGGGTGGCGGCAACACCAGAAGTACGTGGCCTGGGTGCATTGGTTGTTTTCAACGACGAGATCCACGCAGCGCGCTATGTCACAAAGATGCATACGCTCAGCCCTGCCACCTTTCAGTCGCCCGGCTGGGGACCTGTGGGCCGGGTGGAAGGAGATGCCGTCGTCGTCGAACGTCGATCGGAGCGGTGCCTGCTGCCGTGGTGTGGTCTGGAGAGCAGCGTGCTGTTGCTCAAGCTGACGGTTGGGGAGAGCGTGGGTCTATTGGAGGACGCGCTGGCACGGGGAACTCGGGGCGTCGTTATCGAGGCGCTGGGGGGTGGGCGTGTGCCTCCATGGTGGCTGCCTGTGATCGAGCAGGCGCAGGCTGAAGGTGTAGCGGTGGTCATCGCTAGCCGCTGTCCAGCCGGCAGAATCTGGGACGCTTACGGTTATCCGGGTGCCTATCGTAGCCTGGCTGACCGGGGTTGCCTGTTTGCCGACGGGCTGAACGGACAGAAAGCGCGCATCAAGCTTATGGTCGTGCTTCCGGCGGCCAGGACCACTGACGAAGTAAGGGCATTGTGGAGGGAGGTGTAGCACTGGATTCGTTGGAGTTGGCCCGGCATATTGTGGAGGTGATCGCCGATCAGAAGGGCGAGGATGTGCTGTTGCTTGATATTCAAGAGATCTCAATCTTGGCCGACTATTTCGTCATTGGCGGTGTTACGAGTACGCGGCAGGCTGAGGCCGTCATTGAGGATATCAAGCAAGGAACAAAAGGGACGTTCGACGTCAGGCCGTTGCACATCGAGGGGGAGGCCGATACCGGGTGGGTGTTGATGGATTATGGGAGTGTCGTCGTCCATTTGTTCACGCCCGAGATGCGGGCATACTATGATCTAGAGGGGTTATGGCAGGACGCACGCGTGGTAGTGCGAATGCTGTAGTGTGATGTGATGGTGCTCAAGTATTTGTGTAGCTCGCCCACCACTCGGGCAGCAGTTCAGCGGCCGGACCGCGCAGTATCTCGTGCGTATGCCCTGAGAGGGGCGTTTAGGCTGGGCGACCTGCCTGCAATTTGAGCGATCCGCTCGGTGAATTAGAGATGCCAACAAGTAATCAAGCCTTTGACTCACATCTGGAAACTTGGAAGCGCGAACAGGCAATGCCGTGGCAGCGGGTTCGCCTAAAAGTTGAGATCTCAAATCTGCTTCGCCATGTCGGCCAATCTGGTTTGAGGATCTTGGATGCGGGCGGCGGTAACGGCTATGCGTCCATTCCGTTTGCGCAAAATGGGTGCCAGGTGGTGGTTGCTGACTATTCGGAAGCAATGCTCACCGATGGCCAGAAGCTGATGTCCAAGCTTGGCC
>Ga0180437_10007791_pt1 | contig 13831 bp, 9 predicted proteins | sample SS_ome_4_FD_132410 | JGI IMG/M metagenome (GOLD analysis project Ga0180437, IMG submission 132410) | Hypersaline lake sediment archaeal communities from the Salton Sea, California, USA - SS_3_D_1 metaG | ecosystem: Environmental > Aquatic > Non-marine Saline and Alkaline > Hypersaline > Sediment...
GTGTCCCCAGTGAGTAAACCCGTCTCGATGAGCCGCCGCAAAACCAAGAAAGACCAAGACCATCGGCAGGATCAGAAACGGCGCCCGAATCTGCTGACTCCAGATTTTAACGGCATTTTTCATCGTTATGCTCTCCCTCCACCCCCCTTAGGTTCCATAAATATATAAATAAAAACAGCCATTTCCAAGAAATGGCTTATTGTCCTAATTTAACCAATAATATTGGAATAGGGGTGTTTTGATGATTACAGAAGATACTCCCAAAACATTATGATTGATACCCTTACCGGCAAGGGGTCTATTATTGCAGATAGGCAGTATGCAAGCACCCCCTTGTTTTTACTCCGTATTCTTTCTCTTGTTTAAGTAATTGAGAAAGATTTCTCAATACATTAATATAATCTTGTTTGAAGATCGGATCAAAATACCGGGGACGAATTATAATACCATGATTTTCAAGATTATATTTGGATGTTTTATTAGCATTGTATATCAACTTTTTTATTTTAGGAAAAATTTCTTGGGCTGCTTGATTATCGCTTAGGTTGTTTACACAATGTCTAAAACCACCTACGGCAATATCTATTAGAGATAGTGCGTGTGAGGAATTAATGTAAGATGATGAATAAAGTAAAATTCTATTTAAGGGTACTATTAGAGTATTGTCACTATTTCCATATGAAAGCCCTTTACAAAATTTTTTTTGAAAATATTGTTTTGGGTTTATGCAGGGCAGTTTATCGAAAACACAAATTCCGCTATCTCTCGCAACCGTTTCGAGAAATATGTTGTAATGGCAAAGAATTTGATTTGCTGCATATTCAATTTTCCTTTTGTTTACTTGGTCTTTAAATTGGGGATTGGAACATTTGGAGGCTATTCCATGATGTATGATATATGCCAGAAATTTGAATTTATTGTCAACACAATAATCGAGAAGCTCATTTTTTATTCTCTTGTGTATTTTGGGATTTATTTTCTTCTTGGGATTGGAAAATTTAAGTTCCACATTTGGTGGTATTGATTCTCTTTTTCTAATATAAGAAATGTTGTCATGTATTTTTTTAAGATATTCGACTGGAAAAAAAAGACCACCAAATACAAAAAACTTAATATTAGTGCTGGGCTCGTTATTAGATTCATCAGTAAGCATTACATACATGATGGATTCCCCCATAAAAAATATCTTTTGATATTAAGGGGGGCATACAGACCTAAGTTGTTGTTTTTATTATCAGATTTTAAGTGATTAATTATCAAATTTAGCCTCCGTTATTCAGATAAACCGGTTGTGTCCAGAATCAAATTTAAATTTGATATAGCAAACAATACCAGAAGAGATAAGTTTTAGTATGAGATATAGCCTCAATATTCGTATAGAAATTCGTTTCTTGTGCATAATCTTTCATTACCTTTAATGAGGGCTGCATACCACGTCCTTTATATGTTTTAGCTGTTTAATTTTGATTTGACAATGTCTCCAATTCCAAAATGAGATTCTCAAATTTTTAAAATCCATATTAGAACCGTATTACGGCTTCTTTGCGACGAAGGAAAACGATCCTGCTTTTCTCATCAACCGGTTCCATTTCCTGGAAGGGACCGCTTTATCCATCAGACTGCGGATACCCCAGGAAATCGCATACAGGAACCGAACTGGAAGGAATAAAATGTTAATCAAGAATCCAGGTGCCCGGGGAATGAAACCCATCGTGGCCAAGGCCCTGAAAACATCCCAGTCCGGACTGGGCGAAATCAGTTCGACCTCCAGTCCTGCGTACGAAAGCATGTTGTACACACCCAGATGGGTATGATGATAATGACTGTCCATATGGAAGGGCTCCAGGAAGCTTACCACACCCAGGAGTCGTCCTCCGGGTTTTAAGACCCGGGAAAACTCTCGGACCGCTACGAACGGATACCGGAGATGCTCCAGCAGGTTGTTGGCCAGAACCAAGTCAAAATACCCATCGGCCACGGGAAGGGCATGGGCATCGCTGACGAACGACACATCGGGTGAGCTGAGGATGTCCGTTCCGACATACGTCCAGCCCAGGTCCTGACACGGCGATTTGTAGATGGACTCCTCGCATCCCACATCCAGAACGATCTTCGGCCCATCGGATGCATCGGGGAAATAAGGAAGCAGCTCACCCTGGAGTTTTTGATAGACATGCTTCGGGATTTTACGGGGAAAGGAAAATCCCCGATCCTTGAGTATCCGCAAAACCGATTCGCGTACTTCCGTCGGATCCTGACCCAGCTCGAACTCCAAGGAAACCCGCTTGGACTTTTTGATCCTTAAATCCAGCTTTCCGTTCTCGTCGAACGGAAATGTCTCCCCGCACTGGGAACACGAAGCTCCGTCATCCGATGGAATCAGAGCGTTCAAACAGATCGGACAACGCAGAAACTCGAAAAGATCAGGATTCTCGTTCACAATAAGGCCGTCTCCTATTTCCTTCCTGAATCACCCTTTTTATATGAATCCTTCTCGGATTACAGTCCGGTACGATGGTCGCCCTCGAAAAGGATTTACATTTTCCTGAAAATCATCACATCTTGATTCAGAGACGTCCCGGGCACGTCCGGCTTGGAGAAATTCCACAATCCCAGAAGATGCTTACCCTGAATCGTCATACCGACATCCTTGAAACGCTCTTCAAAAAACCGGCTATAGTAGCCGATGGCTTTCTCCGGCAGCGTCTCCTTGTGCAGACGATAGATCCCGTGATCGAAGGGAAAATCGATGAATCCTGTATGCCCAAAATCCATCAGGAACGTTGTGAAAAAACATCGGCCTCCCGGCCGCAGCATGCGGCTGATCTCTCGGATATAATTGGATACGTCATCGGGAAGCATGTGGGTGAAGACCGAGGCAAGAAAAATGACGTCGGCACACCCGTCGGGGTATGGAAACGTGTAGGTATCGGCCATGACCCGGCTTTCGGGATTGTAGATTGCGTTGTACACATCCATCCATTCAAAATCGAATTTCTTACGCTTCAGCAAAGCATTCCGGTGGCATGCCTTGATAGATGTCTTATCGATGTCCAATCCCGCATACCGTCCGTCCTCCATCACGCGTGCCAGGGGCAGCGCGGTCGCACCGCACCCGCACCCCACCTCCACTACGCGCTCGTCAGGTTTTAATGCCGCTTGTTCCATCAGCAGCCGGGCAATGGTGTTTCCCCGATTCGCAAACTGCCTGCCACCGAATTGGCCGAGGAATCCCGTGGATCGTATTCGGATTGAATACCGGGGCAGATACCCGTAGCCCCTGATGGTTCGCACAACGCAGTCGGGAATATCCAGACATCGCAGCAGCAAGTGGATATACTTGTTTCTCCAGGATATTCCCTCAAAACGCAGCTTTATCTTCTCAAGAATGCGGGACATCCGTTCCTCTCAGACTCGTCTCTTGTCAGGATGATACAGATAATAATGAACGATGGGTTCGATGTGGAGCGCCGTCAGCATTCCGGTCACGAGTTTGAGGAACCACGGATGGCGGCCCAGAAACTGCACGTATTTGCCGTACGTATGATGATATGTCGCTTTGGCGGCTTCCATCACATACGTCGTAAACATATTGGTCGGTTCGATGCCCAGGCGCCGGCATTCCTTCTCCACCCTCCGGCTGTGCACGAAATAGGTGTAGTCCAGGAGGTGGTCGATCAACTCGAACGTATACTGTTTGTTTCTGAGAATCTTATGCCAGCAAAAGCATACGAGCCTGGCCGCTTTCTTCGGCAGCCATGTGACCAGAGGTGCGGAAAGATGCCCGATTTCCCACGGAAAGGCGCCGTTGGGAATGTAGCTCAGGTACGTCTCATTCCCCGTCCGCTGGATTTCGGCCAGCATGGAGGGCCATTCCCGCACATGCTCCAAACAGCCGTTGGAGATGGTTAAATCGAACACTTTATCCTTGAAGGGCATGTTCGTGCCATCCCCGCGGATGACATCGATCCGCTCGTCCCGCATCTTGGCGATGGGTGTGAACCGGTCGTCCAGGTCGATGAGGATGGCAATCTCCGGCTTGAATTCCTGCTGAAAACAAGCCAGGGTTCCCCCCTGACCGCCCCCGATATCCAGGATTGCCTTGGGTTGTTTTTTTAATTTGTGGGAGAGGGATTTGACGTACTTGTCCTTGAGATGGGCATATCGGAGTTCGTATTCGACTTCGTTTCGTATCCAGGCTTTCGACTTCTCGTCGGGATAACTCTCCTCACGGTAGAACGCATCCTTCTCCAGGAGCGCCTTCATGCGCTGGTAACGCTGCTCAGTAGTAGGGGCTTTAAACTCGATAATGTCTGCTTTGGGGGATTCGTCGTATTCGTCGAGGAATCGGATTTCTTCAGGACTCATCATCTCTTGGGGCAGTAGGACGGGTATTTCCCCGATGATGGGAAAACGGGCATGACAGACTCTGCACTCGATGAGTCCTTGTTCGACACATTCTTCTTTGTGTTTGTTCTTGACGATGAAAAACGCAGTTCTTACATGTTTCAGCTCCAGGTCACCTTTTTTACATATCGGACATCTCAGCATCGATAAGATGATTTTTCTCACTTCTTTCCTCCCGTTTCCTTCCTCCGGCTATTCCCTTCGGATCACTTGCACCCCCTGAGGAGGCGCGGGTGCTTCACTGTCGTATTCTCCTGCCGGTCCGCGATAGACGAACTTCATGGCATCCGAGATGACGATGCCGCCGGCTTGGTTGGTCAACCGGACATTTCCACCGGTACCCGTGGCGAAGAAATAGACGCCCAGGCTGTTCCACTGCCCGAAATTCGCCGTCTGATCGATGGTGAACGTCGTATCGGGACCACCGCCGTACGAGACGGTGACCGGTACATCGGTAGACAGATCATAATCACCCGCCGACGAGCCCCGGTACCCGTGCCACTCGAACGCTTCGTACATGCCGGCGATGCCGATGGTCGGAACATAGGTCGCTGTATTCTCCCCGCTTCCCGGCGCAGACCAGGCGAAGCCATCAGGCTGGAACGGCCCATAGTCCCGACCGGTGTATACGGCATAAAACTTCTGGCCATCGGAGTCCAGAACCCATGCACCCGTGTATTGTACGGGATCGGAACCTGGTGACGTCTGATTGTTCACATGGTTGTCCACGATGATGGGCGTAATGAGCGTTTTGGGAGCACGGAACAGCATCGCCCCGTCACCGAACACTTCGGGCTCCGTCCAGTTGGCCATATGCGTATCCCCCCAGAGCACCAGAGGATTACCGTCTGTCACTTCCTGCCCATTGTTGAATTCGGGATCCTGACCACCCAAGAAACGGTAATAATGAGATCCGGAGACCGGGTCCAACGCCGCCAGCTCCGAAGCAGTAACCGTCTGTTCGATACCGGAGGCGTTGACCACACTGACGCCGTGGTCGAAGAATCTCACGAAAACGCCCATGGCAAAACTGATGGGCGCCTTGGCTTTGCCCTCCAGCTGGATGCGCTCCGTCCGGGGATAGCCCAGCTGTCCCTTGGCCTCGAACTCATCGTAAAAATGGACGTTGCCGTGGTGTCCGATCTGGTTGCCCTCGTCCACATAGAACAGGTACGGCGTCAACAGGCAGCTGGCCAGTCCAAAACGTACCGACCGGTAGTTGTTCTTGTACGGTTCCACGGGGTAGTAGAGATGATAATGGGATAGGGCGCTGTTGAAGATGACCAATTTAGGATCTTTGGTCTGAATCCCGTCGTCGCACCACTGGTAATGGAACGTAATCCAGGGCCCGTTGTAGATGGGCCAGTCTTCGAAATTGCACCCATGCACGTTGGGCAGAAGCTCCCGCATGCCGATCTGTACGACCACGTAATCCAGACCGGGTATCTGATATTCCCTCTCATGGAATTCGAGAAGGCCATCGCGCCAGAGCGCTCTCACCGAATCGGCCCCCCATTCCTCGTTATCGGCAATACCGTTGCGGTTCAGATCGCCCCGGCTGACGATATCCCAGCTCGGCCCACCCCACCACCAGTCGTGGAACACGCCGTCGTAGTGCGTGAAATCTATTTTAGCCTGCACATCGTGAATACAGTGATCGATAAAATTTTTCGGTCCGTGACCGTCTCCGATATCTACCTCGGGACACAGGGGCGTAAAGTTCATGAAATACGATCCCTCCCACAGGGGCATCCGGTTCCCATCCTTATCGTGGTAATACCATTCCTCCGGCAATCCTGTCATATCCCAGGCGATCAGACAGCCGCTGGTTCCCAGTAGGATAACATCGGGATTCTGCTCTTTGTACTGGGCCGCCAGTCCATTTCCCGGAGGATACGCGATGAGGTCGAAATCCTTCAGTATCTCCACACACGCCTCCGTGTTCCCGCTGAAGGTAAAAATGCCAAACCTCGGGTAAGGCGGATTGAACTCTTGAGCCTTCACCCACGGCGCCATGATAAAACACAGTAATACGATGAGAACGCAAACGATGGTATTGCACTCATTTCCTTTCCTGCGACCTCCGTCGTCATACCATGCATGTTGCATCATGTTTTACTCCAACGATAGGACTAATTTTTCGTACAAGTTCACGAATGCATCGATCTGTTTGTTTAAGGAAAACGCCTCCTCGATCCGCTCTCGACCTCGCATGCCCATTGCTTTAAGCCGCCTCTCATCTGCTAAGATATCGATAATAGCATCCGCCAAAGCCTCCGGATTCCTGGGAGGCACCAGAAATCCCGTTTTTCCGTGAACCACGGCTTCGGGTGTGCCGTCTACGGCCGTAGCCACCACAGGCTTGCCGCAAGCCATCACCTCCAGAACGACGTTGGGCAGTCCTTCCCACAACGAGGGCAGGATAAACACGTCGAAATCGCTCATCAGCTCACGGACATCTGAGCGAAAACCGAGAAAATGGATATGGTCTTCCATACCCACTCGGCGGGTCTGGGATTCCAGGTCCGACCGCAGCGGCCCGTCGCCGGCAAACACAAAATGGGCTTCGGGATAAGCCTCCACGATCCGGGGAGCCGCTTCGATGAGAAAACAATGGCCTTTCTGCGTGGTGAGCCGTGCCACCGTTCCCAGTATTTTCTGTTTTCTGTCCAAGCCGAGCTCTTTACGGAGGGAGTGACTCTTTCCGGGACGGAATCGTTGGGGATCCACGCCGTAATGGATGGTCATGGCCTTTTGGGGCGGAACGTGCCGTTCGTTCATGACCTTGCGCCGTATGGCCTCGGATACGGCCACGGACACCGCAAACCATTTGGATGCCAAACGATACGCCAAGAGATGTTTCCTCCGATAAGGTTCTGTGATGGCCTCCCACGAGACGACATGCTTTACGCCGGCCATCCAGGCCGCCAGGGTTCCGATGACATCGGCATAAAAAAGCGTCGTCTGTACCATCTCGATACGCTCCTGCCGCATGAGTCGGGCTACTTTCCAGACCAGGGAGATATCGTATGGCCCTTTTTTAGGGTAGACCTCCGTCCTTATACCCAGGGCCTCGAAATCTTTCTGCAAAGGTCCACCCTGACCCACGCTGCACACCACGACATGGAATTTCTTCGCCTGCTTTCGGACGATTTCGCCCACCAGCTCCAGCAGCTTTATCTCGCCTCCCCCGATGGCAAAGCCATTCACGAGAAACAGAAGTCGAATTCGACGCAAAACCTGTCTATCCCTTCGTGATGTCAGTCGACTCATTCTCTCCGCTCGACGGTCACACCCACCGGAGCAGCAGGGGGTGTTATATCCGGGGGTGCCTCCGTCGTCGTTACCGTCCAATTCTCAAAATCATATGTCATCTGCTGACCGTGTTTCGACAAGACCATCGTGGTGGGCCCCTCCCATCTCACGATGGTGTTCCCGTGATGGTCGACCGTCTCGATCCGGGGAAACGGAAAATCCCAGACCGGTTCAAACGCCGTCTCTCCCACCCTCTTGACGATGCTGCTGTAGTCACCCAGACCTTGTATCAGATCGTAACTGATCACATCGCCCCTGCTGGTCGTAAAAAAGATATAATCCAGATTGGCATTCCCCAGGACGGCCCATTTGAATTCATCGAAGCTTTGATAATCCACACCCTCAATGGCCACTTCCATCACACCCGCTCCCAGGTCGTTGTCATCGTACCGTATATGCACAGCAACCATCGTCCGACCTTCTTTAAAGAACCGCCAATTCTCGATAGTGACGTCTTCATCCCATTGATTCGGTCCCAGAGCGTAGTGGAGGTTCTGACCGCGAACGAAGATGGCGTTCTTGTACTGATAGCCAAATTCTCCGGTGAGCATGTAGGACTCATACTCGACGGGATGGGACACATCCTCCCCAGACTTCTTTGTATTGATCCACATCCGAAACGGAACGGATCGGCCGTTGGGTCCCTCATCCTCCGATTTGACGCAGAGCTGCCACCCCGATCCCAACCGTCCTCCCAGATTGTAGAACTTGGTCACATAGTTGAATTTACCCGTCCCTGGAGAATACACGATGCTACCGTTGTATTCCTTGTTGATATGAAAATAATTATCCGGCTCATCACTCAGGTCACCAATATCATAGATTACATCGGGCAGTCGATAACTGGAAAAAAGGATGTTGTACACAGGCTCGTGAGAAGGACGGATAGCATTCCAGAAGCAGTCCCAGTAAAATCGAGAGACCCCCCAGCGGGTGGTCGACTCGTACGTTCGTCCCATGGCTCCACCCCACTGGTTTGCACTAAAATCCAGCACCGATTCCAGGAGGATGAAATCCACCATCATTTTAGCTCTTTGTTTCATCACCGGGTCTTCGGCAAACTCGTACAGAGTGATAAATGTATGGATAAAAACCCACGTGTAATTGGGACTGTCCAATTCGGCGTTTCCATACAAAATCCAACTTCGCATGCGGTGATAAATCCAATCCCGGCTCAGCTCATACGTGTAATAGGCACTGCCGGGATTGTACGTACGACCATCCCAGGAAAATGTAAACACATGCTTGGTCAGAGGAGGATCGTAGGAGTATTGAGACATGGCATCCTGCTGATACTGAGACCAGATATAACGGCCGACCATCTCATGAATCTGAGCGTTCTCGCTACCCAGACTATAGTCCTTGTCACGGATGAAGGCATCGTACAACTGCTCAACAAATTCGTAATCCCCCTCACGGACAACATCGTTGTATCGCAGAAGAATCCAGAGAAGCGACGTACAGCTTGTCCATTCGGCATACTTCCATGCACCGTACGGGGCATAATAATCCGGATCGAACCATATCGAACCCCACCCGCGTATGATGTTATGAATGATCTCTTCGATGGGTTTCGACTTGTCGTCGACATCCACAAAATACGTGTTTTCGGCATCCAGCTCGCCCGCCTTTATCTTCTCCAGCCAGACCCAGATATTCTCACAGTAAAAATTCGTACCCCCTCCCTCCAGAACTTTCCACATATACCACTGTATTTTTTTATCACGGGGTGTCTGCTGGCCCCATGCCGTGGACACCCCCATCAGCATCGGAATCAACAGCCACAGTACACCAACCTTCAGCTTCGACATAACTACCACCTTCTCAATCAATCTTTCTTCATATGCTCTCTGGAAACCGTTAATAGAATAATCCGGTTTATTCTCCCCGGGAGACGTTGACACCTGTGACTCGGGCCGGAGGTGTCGTATCCACGGGCGCGTCGCCCGACGATACGGTCCAATTCTGAAAATCATAAATCATCTGCTTGCCGTGTTTGGTTACGATCATTCGAACCCCTCCCCAATCCCACCTGACCATGTACCTTCCCATATGATCAACAGCCTCGACCCGGGGAAACGGGAAATCCCAAATCTCCTCCCAATCAGACTCTCCATACCGCTTGACGATGGGGACAAAATCGGTCTTTTGTTTGTTCATCCAGTAACTCACCTCATCGCCGTGACTGTTCACGAACGAATGGCTTCCGGCATAGTTACCCGACGCGGCTGCCTTAAAATCATTAAAGGAAGCGTAATCGAGCCCCTCGATGGCCACTTCGAGTCCGCCCGTCCCGTTATCCTCATTCACGATCACGGCGAGCATCGTACGGCCTTCTTTGAAAAACCGGACGTATCCAATCGACTCGTGTTCATCCCACTCATTCGACCCCAACGCCGCATGATACTTAGACCCGCGAACAAACATGGATTTCTGGTACTGGTAACCCAACTCCCCGATACATAAATAATCCTCATAGCTGGTCGCATTGGTTACATCTTCGCCTGTATCCCGCGTGTTGAGCCAGACACGAAACGGGACACCCGTACGACCCGGAAACCAGTATGTCTCATCGTCTGACGTAATACATAGCTGCCAGCCCTGACCCAACCGTCCCCCCAGGCTGAAAAATTTGGTCACATAGTTCCACTTACCCGTCTGCGGGGAATGCACAAGGTTTACGTTGTATTCTTTGTTGATGTGGTAGTAATTGTCGGGTTCATCGCTCAGGTCCCCGATATCATAAATCACGTCCGGTATACGGTAACTGGAAAACAGAATGTTGTATTCGGGCTCGAAGTCCGGCGGAATAGCATCCCAAAAACAGTCCCAGTAGAAACGGGACATGCCGAGCCTGTATACGCCCTCGTACGTTCTTCCCAACACACCTCCCCATTGATTCCCGACAAAATCCAGCACGGACTCTAAAAGGATAAAATCGACCATCATCTTGGCCTTACGCTTCATCACCGGATCAATGGCAAATTCATACAGTGTGATGAAGCCATGAATTTGGGCCCAGGTGTAATTGGGACTATCCAGTTCGGGATTTCCGTAGTACGACCAGAACATCATCCGCTCCATCAGCCAGTCGCGCGAGATAGCGAGTACATTGTAGGGTCCCCCGCCGGGCTTATACGTGCGGCCCTCCCAGGTGAAGGTGTAAATGCGGTCGTTGGGTGGTGGATTCGTGGAATAACCGACCATACCGCTGGGATGATACTGGGCGTACAGGTATCGTCCTACCATCTCCTGGAGCTGACTGTTCTCCGTGCCCGTGCCGAATTCATAACTGTGAATGAAATAATGGTAAAGCTGTTCCAAGAAGAGACTGTCTTCTTCGGCGATGACATCGTGATATTTGTACAAGACCCAAATGAGAGACGTGCTCGTTGTGGCTTCCGCATACCGCCAAGCACCGTAAGGCGGGTAGCCTTCACCAAACCACGGCGTACCCCATGCCCGGATGACGTCGTGTATGACCTCGTTCACGGACTTTGTGGCACCCAGGGCATCTTTCACCATGTGGGTATCCCCATTAATTTCTCCGGCTTGCAGCTTTTCCAGCCAAACCCAGATACGCTGCCCCCAATTACGCGGGCCTCGGCCCTCCATGACCTCGTTGATCAGCCACTCCCGCTTCCGGTCGAAAGGTGTGTCTTGTGCTTTCAGCATATAAAACTGGCATAACAGCAGGACGATAATCCAGATATAACGGTAATGTCTATGTATCATGTGTTGTCACCTCCAGAGACCCGACACCCGTGTGGTGTCGAGTATTTAGGATGCTCGCTCATTTTCCACTAGCGAGTCATAGATCTCCATGATTCTGGGATAATGCGAATGAAAATCGAACTCTTCTTCTGCCTTCTTGCGGGCAGCACGGCCCATCTTTGTACATTCTTTCTTTTGTTCGACGAGATAGGTGATCCGTTGCCGGAGTTCCTGCACATTGCCCGCCTCGAATAGGAAGCCATCCACGCCGTGTTCGATGAGTTCCGAGATGCCGCCCATACGGGCACCGATGACCGGTTTTCCCATGGAAAAGGATTCGTAAATGACCAGTGGTGAATTCTCGTACCACTCCGACGGTACGACGACGAATTGGGCCCCGGTCACCATCGTCTTCAGGGCATCCCCCCCTAAGGCGCCCACGAATTCCACCCGATCCAGACCCTGTTCTCTGGCGTAGGCTTCGAGAGCCGGCCGATATGGACCCTCGCCTGCGATCCGAAGTCGCGAATCGGATACGCCTTCCATCGCCTTCAGCAGAGTCAGGAGTCCTTTTTCTTCGGACAGCCTCCCGTAGTACAAGAAGTAGTCGTCGGAATCGAATCGCGGTGGATAATCCTCTACACGAACCGTGTACAGCAGATGCCGCACTTTTTGAGGATCGATACCCCCTTCCACCAGCTTCTGGCCCATGAACCGGCTGGGAACCAGGTACAGGTCCAGGTATTTATGATAGAGCTTCAACCATCGATGAACGTACATCTCCAGGACGAGGAGCGAGGTGGACAGGAACGAATCCTTGTGGCATTTCTCGAAGAATGCCCGGTAGTATGATCCCTTCAGGCACCGCTCGCAGATGACACCTTTATCCATGTTGTAAAGCCGGTAGCTCGGACAGACGTGCTTGTACGTATGGATGGTCTGTACAACGGGTATGTCCTCTTTTTTCAAGACGGACAGGATGGAAGGGGAAATCTGATGATCGATCATATGGAGGTGGGCCACATCGGGCCGAACGCTCCGGATCAACCGGCGCAGGCGACGGCGCGCCTGGGTCGAATAGAGAATACGGCCGATGGAGCGGAATCCTGTAAACAGCTTGTGCTTGAAGCCGGTGGGGTTGAAATCGATGTGATCGACGAAGTACTCCTCAAAGGGTGTTGGAAAATTCCTGGGATGCTTCATGGAAAATGGAATGACGCGATGACCATGGGCTTCCAGAACCGCTTTCAGCTCGAAGAAGTACCGCTCGGCGCCGCCTTTGATGAAGTAGAATTTATCGACCATCAGAATGTTCACCGCACGCTCCTACTCTGAATCAAGGGAATCTTTGCAGTATATTTGCACATCGCCCCAATCCTTCAGGAGCCGATACCCGGCACTGCCGTCCCTCAGGCTCTGATAGTACGCATACCTCTGTTTGTACAAACCTTCTCCCAAAACGTAGAGTCCTGCCATTTCGATGTCTTCGAACGGCCACTGCCCGTGCTTATTCGTAACGATGATATCCGGTTGAAATTCCTCCACCGTCTGGGCCGTTGCTAAAAAAGTACCCTCCACATCCTGAAACTTGGGAGGCACGTAACTGTAACGGTCGTAGAGTATGCGCGTCGTTGGACGATAATGGGCTTCCAGCCATCGGCCTGCCTCTACCTCAGAACTCGTTTGCCCTCGCGCCATCCGCTCTCGCCTGAAATCAACCAATCGCTGAAACGACGGAAAAAGTGCAATCCCGCATGCCGTGAGCACGAGGATGACCGCTAGGACGATCCCAAGTTTGCGTGGTATAGACTTTATTGCAAATTCCATACCTTGCTTTATGGGAAGAACTGAGAGCAAGATTAAAAACGGAAGCACAGGAAGGAGATAATGATGACGTACCATGTTGACCCGAAACACAAGAAAACCGAGATATAAAAAAATCCAGCCCCACACCACGAATTCGGGTGTCCAGAGCCGCTTCCACCCCTTACGGAACAGTTGAACTATCGAGATTCCAAGACGTATAATGACCAAATAAAACAAAAACTTACCTATTAATAAAGGAGATGTGAGAGAAGTGATCCACATCAGCTTATTCGGCATCTCACGGAACGTATGTCCCACAGCCGTATGCCTGGACTCGAACAGAATGCCCGTCATGAAATTCAGTCCCAAGAAAAGATAGGGAGATGCGATGAAGAATGTCAGGCCGAATACGAACACGGAGATTATGATTCTGAAGACAAAAACGTCGATACGCTGCACGATTCGGAAAAATCCACGCCCTTTTACACTGAAAATAACCATGTTGGAAACGGTAAGGAGAAAAACGCCTGCGAGGAACATCATTATTCTTATCCATTTGATAATAATGAGCTTAGAAATGTCATCCACA
>Ga0180437_10007792_pt1 | contig 13830 bp, 7 predicted proteins | sample SS_ome_4_FD_132410 | JGI IMG/M metagenome (GOLD analysis project Ga0180437, IMG submission 132410) | Hypersaline lake sediment archaeal communities from the Salton Sea, California, USA - SS_3_D_1 metaG | ecosystem: Environmental > Aquatic > Non-marine Saline and Alkaline > Hypersaline > Sediment...
AAAACCATTCGGCAGGCGGTAACAGCTTCGAATATACCAAAAGCCTCGGATATAGTGCCGCCCATCATGCCAAATTTCCAGCACGCTGGTATGATGACCGGTATTACCTATTCGGAATCCTGGAGCTGCTCGATTCTGCGGGCGAATGGTTCTATGATAAAGATGAAAAGATGCTTTATTTATGGCTGCCTAACGACGGTAATCCCGCCGAGCACACTATCGAAATCAAGCAGCATCCTTACGCTGTCATCGCCGAAAACCAACATCATATAACGATTCAGGGCTTTGAGTTTTTCGCAACCGCCTTCGCCCTGAAATCCTGCAACAACTGTATTATCGAAGACTGCCACCTGCTCTACCCCTCACACAGCCGACACCTCTATCAGAGGGGCTACGAAGAGGACGGCTCTGCGGCAATCATCTCCGGCGATAACAACGTCGTTGAAAAATGCAGCTTTGCCTACGGCTCGGCCAGCGGGCTGGCTGTTGAGGGCCATTCTAACAGAATAGAAAATTGTATCCTGCACGATTTCAGCTGGAATGTCTCGCTTCGGCACATGCCGCTAACTGTCAAAAGCAGTACTAAAAAACAGCACGGTGAAAATACCATATTAAGACACAACACTGTATTTAACGCCGGCAGCCCGTGCATTCGCGTCCGCGGGCATAACGTTATTGCCGAATATAACCACCTTTACGACGGCCTGAGGGGAAGATTCGGCGGCAGCCTGGACGGCGCTATATTATATACGGCAGGGATAGATGCGGCTGGCAGTGTGTTTCGTTTCAACTGGGTCCACGGCGCTCACAACGGCACTACACCTTCGAAATGGGGAAGGGGCATCGGTATCAGAGGTGACGACAGAACGCGCGGCCTGAGTATTCACCATAACGTTGTCTGGAACTGCGGAGGTGCGGGTATCTTAATAAAAGGTGACCATAACAAGATACACAACAATACCATTTTAGATATCGGCAGAGAGGGAAAACCAATCGGCAACAGTATTCTCATTGATACAAATACCGAAAAGAACAAAAGGGACAGCCGCAATTTTGCAAAATTTCCGCCTGTGGAAGAGCAAAACATTCACAGCAAGATATTTAATAATGCGGCATATAATCTGACTGGCAGTTGGCGTGGTGAGCCGTACAGCAGGAACGAAAATCTCGGTAATAATTATATTGCAAACGGCCTTGGTCTGGTTAATATCGCAGAAAGGGATTTCAGGCCTAAAGCGGATTCGCCGTTAGTGGATGCCGGCAGGACGATTGAGGGTATCACCGGGCAATTTAAGGGTAAAGCCCCGGATGTCGGAGCATACGAATACGGCGGCGAAAAGTGGGTACCAGGCGCCGACTGGCAGGACGAGTATCAGGAGTCTTACTGCCGGCGGGTGAACAGATAAGGAAAACAGATGAGCAGGAAACTCAGAGGTTATCATTCTCAGGGGGTAACTGAGAACGGAAAAAGAAGGTGAATAAGATGAACAGAAGACAATTTTTAAAAAATTCAGTTTCCACTACTTTTGGCATCGCCGCTGCAAGTGCTATGCCGGCCTCGAGCTGGGCAAATGTAGCCGGGGCAAATAACGATATTAGAGTTGCAGTGGTTGGTCTGGGCGGACAGGGCTGGCGTCATGCTGCAAAATATCGCAATATCCCCGGCGTTCGTATTACGGCTTTATGCGATGTCGATGAGAAACGTTTTGACCGAACTTTAAAAGTTCTGGAGGGCACAAAACAGAAGCCAAAGCTCTACAAGGAGTATCGCAAATTACTGGAAGATAAAAACGTCGATGCTATTTCGATAGTTACGCCCAACCACTGGCATTCACTGCAGGGTATCTGGGCGTGCCAGGCGGGGAAAGATGCCACCGTCGAGAAACCGGTTTCTCATAACATTTTCGAGGGGCGTAAACTCGTCGCAGCCTCGCGTAAATATAACTGCCTCATCCAGGGCGATTTCGACAGCAGGTCCATACCTGGTTTGCGCCAGGCTGTTAGCGATATCCAGAAAGGTGAGTTTGGTAAGATAGTAGCGGCTCGCGGTTATATCTACAAAAGGCGGACAAGTATCGGTAAGGTCAAAGGCCCTCATCGCGTTTCCGATTCGGTGGATTATGACCTCTGGACAGGGCCTGCCCCTTTGAAGCCTCTGATGCGCAACAGGCTGCATTACGTCTGGCACTGGGTGTGGGATACCGGCAATGGCGAGCTGGGCAATAACGGGCCTCATCACCTGGACCTCTGCCGCTGGGTGCTTGGCTACGACCGGCTACCGCGGCGGGTTATGAGTGCAGGGGGACGTTTCGGGTATATCGACGACGGCGAAACGCCGAATACACAGTTCGTTTATTATGACTACGGCGATGTTCCAATCGTATATGAATTCCGTGGTCTGGGTGACACGCCAGTCAAATTTAACGACCCTAAATTTGTTGACCCGCAAGAGGCCAGAATGGAGCAGTACCGCGGCGTTACGCGCAAGGGCATACCATTTAAGACATTTTATAAGGGCAGGGGCGTGCACTCAGGAGTACTGGCCGAATGTGAAGGCGGGTACGTCGATTTGTATGGCCTTGTTGCTTATGATTATAAAGGCAAAGTAATTAAGAAATGGGACAAGGAAGATGGTGATCCGAAGGCCTCTTTTATCAAGGCGGTAAGAAGCCGAAAAAGAAGTGATTTGAGAAACGATATACTCGAAGGTCATCTTTCAACGGCTTTATCTCATCTTGGAAATATCTCTTATCGTCTCGGTGCACAATCGTCGCCTGAGCAGGTTCAAGAGGTCATCAAGGGTAACAAGGACCTGATGGAAGTTTTCGGACGGTTCCAGATTCATCTTGCCAAACACAATATAGATTTTGGAAAGACCCCTCTGAAATCAGGGCCGATGCTCGAGTTCGATTCGGAAAAAGAAAAGTTCGTCGGCGACTGGAGTCGCGAGGCTAATATGTTTTTGTCACGTAATTACCGCAGGCCATACGTAGTCCCTGAAAAGGTCTGAGCCATGCAGGGTTGATACTGTAAAATAAAAATTTCAGGAGGAAACAGAATATGAAAACCAGACTCTTGGTATTTCTAATAACAGTGTTTGCAATTGTTTTTGGCAGTAATGCCAGAGCATCAGACACATATTTTGTGTCCGTCGGCGGCAGTGATGACAATTGCGGCTCGATTGACGAACCTTTCGCCACGCTTCAAAAAGCGGCGGATGTGATAAAAGCCGGTGATACCTGCTATATTCGCGGCGGAAGGTATCATCAGCAGGTAAAAGTGAGCAGCTCGGCAACCGGATGCAAGCCCATAACCTTTCAGGCCTACGGGAACGAGCGGGTTACACTGGACGGTACCGACACAATAAGCGGTCAATGGTCTGTTTATAAGGGTAACATTTATAAGATACGCATAAATGAGCAGTTCGACCAGCTCTTCGTTGACGATGAGATGATGATAGAGGCACGCTGGCCTAATATGAGCTTCGATGAGCGATTCGACCGCAGCCGATGGGCAAAAGCCGGCGTGGGCAGCCAGTACGGTAAACTGGCCTGTGATGAATTGAAAGGTTCCGAGGTAGATTGGAGCGGCGCACTGGCGTATTTGAATATCGCGCATCAGTGGTGGACGTGGACGCGGAGCGTTACCGGCTTTGACAGTGAAACCGGTTCTTTCACCTACGATAAAAATATTGTCGGGCTGTGCGGGTTCGACGAGAAACAGAAGGAAAAGTGGGAGGATGATTATTTTTACCTTACAGGCAAGCTCGGCGCTTTGGATTATCCCGGTGAATGGTTTCTCGATAAAGAAGAAGGCTGGTTGTATCTTTATTGCCTCGACGGGGAAAGTCCGCAGGACAAAACGGTAGCATACAAAAAACGTACTTATGGTTTCTATGTCGAAGATGCCGATTACATACAGCTTAAGGGAGTGGATTTTTTCGGCACAACGTTCTTTTTCAACGGCTGCAATTATTGCCTGGCTGAAGACTGCAAGCTGTTGTTCCCGACCTATTCGCGAAGGATAACCGAGTTCGATGCGGACAGGAGATACTCGCCCAGCACACAGATGCTCGGGAACCATAATACGATTCGCAAGGTGTTAGTAGCTTACTCGAACTGCAATGGAATAAAGACAAAGGGTGACTACAACACGGTGGAGAACTGCATTATCCATGATATCTGCTGGGTAGGGACGCTTGATTATACCGGATTGAAACTTGTTCCGGAAGATGAGACGTGGTATCCGGAAGAGGTGGTAAAAAAAGGTTATAAAAATACCGCCACGCACAATACTATTTATAACTCCGGCAATACCCTGCTATGGTTCAACGGGCGTGAGTCCACTATCAATTATAACCACATTTACAATGGTGGTCTGGCCTGTAAGGATGTCTCGCTTATTTACACCGCCAGGCCGATGACCAGCGGCAGCGAGATATGTTATAACTGGGTTCACGATGTATCTACCGACAGCTTCAGCGGCAGGGGCGGCTTCGGCGGTATTGGTATCAGGGCGGACCAGCACTCACGCGACGTCGATATTCATCATAACGTTGTCTGGAACTGCGGTGAGGTTGGGATACTGGCAAAAGGCGAATACAACGGTATTTATAATAACACGGTTTTTCAGACTACCGGCCAGTTCAAAGGAGGAATACAGATACTTCTGTTCAGGCGCTCGGAGCTGGGTATTGTGCTGAATACCAAGTGCAACAATCTCAGCGGTATCCACGACGAATACGCCAAACAATGGCCGCTCAAGGCGGTATCGAATTGCGAATCTTTTGCTATCAACAATGCGGCCTACAGGATTCAGAAGGACCGGGATGAGGAGCTCGACAATCTTCCGGAATTTCAGTTCAGTCACAATTTCGGCGGTGAAGATATGCAGCTTACAGATATATCAAATCGGATGTTCACTCCCCTAGCAGACTCTCCGCTTGTCGATGCCGGAAGGATTGTGCCCGGTATTACCGACGGCTTCAAGGGTTCAGCCCCTGATATCGGAGCCTATGAATACGGCGGTGAACGATGGGAGGCCGGCGCCGACTGGATGGACGAATACAAAGTGTGGTTGAGATGTTTCCAGGGCGGATAAAAAATTGTTCTGGCTATGCTCATATCAATAGTGTATAGAACAGTTGTATTTTAGATAAACCACCGACATTAGAATCAGTTTAAAAAGGAGATGAATAGAAATGAAAGTGGCACGATATGCGCAAAATCCGATTATAACGGCAAAAGATGTAAAGCCGTCCCGTCCTGATTTCGAAGTTATTTACACAATGAACTGCGGCGTAACGCGGCTCGATAATGATGAGGTTCTGCTGTTTCTGAGAGTAGCTGAAATTGCAAAATGCGACGATGACTCGATTGCCAAAGTTCCGTACTGGTGTGAAGAGCAGAAGAAACTGATAGTCAGGGAATTTGACAGGAATGACTCCGCTATCGATTATTCCGACTCGAGATTTGTAAGGACACCGGAGCGTACCTTTCTATCTTCAATATCACACCTGAGGATTGCCAGGAGCAAAGATGGTATTCATTTCGAAATCGAAGAAGCCCCGGCGATGTTCCCCTGCAATGAGTATGAGCAATACGGGATTGAGGACCCCCGGATTACGAAGATTGACGGGACTTACTGGATTAACTACAGCGCGTGCTCGGCGATAACGGGAGTTACGACGTGTCTTGCTTCCACAAAAGACTGGAAGGATTTTACACGTCACGGCGTTATATTCACTCCGGATAATAAAGACATCTGCATTTTCCCTGAAAAAATCGACGGTAAATACTATGCGTTTAACCGTCCCGCATCGGCGGAATACGAGACGCGCGATATGTGGATATCGGAATCGAGCGACCTTATCGGGTGGGGTAATCATCGGCTGGCTATGAAGAGCAGGCCAGGAAAATGGGACGAGACAAGGGTCGGCTGCAGCGCAGTTCCTTACCTTACGGATAAAGGCTGGCTCGAGATATACCACGGCTCAAACCGTGACGACAGGTATTGTCTTGGGTCGGCACTGTTCGATAAGGACAAGCCATGGAAAGTTATCGCCCGTATGGACGAAGAGCTGATAAAGCCGGAGACACCATACGAGTTGAATGGTTTTTACGGTAATGTCATCTTCAATTGCGGAGCACTATTCGAAGATGGCAAAGCTAAAATCTATTATGGTGCAGCAGATACGTGTGTGGGCTATGCGGAGGTCGAACTCAAAGATATTTTCGATGCACTCAAGTAGCGAGATACACCCTTCAGAGTAATGTTAGAGGCGATTTCCTGAAAAAGTTCTGCTGACAGAATGAAAGGGAAACTGATATGCAGTACCACTGGATTGACGGCTTAATAATTCTTTTCTACATTGCCGGCACAGTATTGATTGGCTTCTGGGTCAGAAAGCGTGCGAGTAAGAATCTTGATTCTTATTTTCTGGGCAATAAAACAATGCCGTGGTACGTTCTGGGTGTATCGCAGGCAGCCGGCATGTTCGATATAGCCGGTACGATGTGGCTGGTCTCGCTGTTTTTCGTTATCGGGATGCGGAGTATTTTTATTCCCTTTGCATATCCGTGGTTCATTCACGTTTTCTATATGGTCTATATGGCTGCCTGGGTCCGTCGATCCAACGTTTTGACAGGCGGAGAATGGACTCGGACACGTTTTGGTGAAGGTCGGGGGTCCAGATTGTCACAGTTGAGTGTGGTTATCTTCGCACTTGTTCTTACCGTAGCTATGCTGGCGTATGCGTGTGTTGGTATAGGGAAATTTGCAGATGTGTTTTTGCCTGATGCCATCGGCGGTATAACTATGACGCCGAAGATTTATGGTGTCGGGGTAATGCTGATAACAGCACTTTATGTAATTATCGGTGGATTTCACAGCGTCGCCCTTACGTCGGTGCTGCAATTTTCGGTTATGATTATCGGTACCATTATAGTAGCGGTAATCGCGCTTGTTCAGATTTCTCCCGAGATGATTGACAGTGTGGTTCCCAACGGCTGGAAAGATATTATGCTGAGCTGGAAGATGCACGTTGATTGGGCGACGAGCGGCAAATTCAGTATTTTAGGGGAAAATAAGCTCATAGTTAAATGGGGTTATGACCTGCTTATATTATATTTTATGCTGGCAATGCTGAAAGGGTGGTTGACGAGTATGGCAGGGCCGTGTCCAAACTACGATATGCAAAGGATACTGGCGACGAAAAATACCCGCGAGGCATCGCTGACGTTCTGGTTTGTGTCCGTTGTAGTTCTGATACCAAGGTATCTGCTAGTCGGTGCGATTGCGGTGTTGGGGCTGGTGTATATGAAGCAACTTCCTCTGACGGGAGGTGGAGGGGCTGATACGGAAAAGGTCCTGCCGTTTGTGATGAGCAGGTTTTTGCCGGTAGGGGTGTTCGGGCTGCTTATGGCAGATTTGCTTGCGGCGTTTATGTCAACGTTTGCGGCGACGCTGAACGCCGGTGCTGTTTATTTTGTCAACGACGTCTATAAGAAATATATTCGGCCAGGCGCCGAAGAGAAAACCTATGTGCGGGCAAGTTATGTAACTACTTTTGTTATTCTGATTGTCGGGCTTGCATTCGGGTTATTGATTCCGTCCGTGGACTCTATTACAAAAGTGGTGTTTCTGGTTCTGTGGGGCAGTTACGGGGCAGCTAACATTCTTAAATGGCACTGGTGGCGTCTTAACGGCTATGGTTATTTCTGGGGTATGGTAAGCGGAATCGGGCTTGCTGTAATTTATGCGATTGCAAAATACTCCGTTGGTATTCCGGATAAATTCGATATGTATGCAATTCTGGTGCTGGCACCGATTACGATAATCGCTTCGGTCATCGGGAGTCTGCTTACGGCGCCGCAGGATTTCGAGACGCTGAAGACATTCTACCGCCGGGTCCGGCCTTGGGGTTTCTGGAAGCCGGTTTACCAGAAGGTCATCGCTGAAGAGCCGGACTTTAAGAGAAATACCAACTTCAAGCGTGATATGGTCAATATCTGTGTTGGAATTGTGTGGCAGACGAGTCTTACGATATTCCCGCTGTTTTTGATAATCAAGGAATGGGGTGCCTTTGCCGTGACTATTTCTGTTACGCTGGTAACTTCAATATTCCTCAAATACAACTGGTACGATAAACTGGAAAAGGACTAATATGCAAAGACGTGATTTTCTGAAGAAGATGGCCGGCACGGCCGCTGTTACAGTGGTCGGGTCGTGTCTGATGAGTTGTCAAAAGTTGAATGCTTCCGGTAAATCTGAATCCGGCAGGCCCAATATTGTTATCGTTTTAACCGATGACCAGGGTTATGCGGACCTGGGCTGTTACGGTGCAGAGGGTTTTGAGACGCCGAATATTGATGGTATGGCAGAAGAGGGGATGCGGTTCACGGACTTTCATGTGACTGCCTGCGTTTGTTCACCGTCCAGGGCCGCTCTGCTGACGGGATGTTATCCTGAGCGGGTAGGTATCCCGAATGTTCTTGCTCCGCAAGGCATTGACTGGGCTGCGGATGTATGGAACACCGGGCTGAATAAAGATGAAGAGACGCTCGCAGAGCTGCTGAAATCTCGGGGTTATGCGACGGCCTGTATCGGCAAGTGGCATCTCGGCCATCTGCCGGAATTTTTGCCGACACGTCACGGATTTGACGAGTACTTCGGGTTACCATACAGCAACGATATGAGCCCCGACCCGAACAACAATTCAAAGCCGGCTGCCAGGCAATACCCGCCGCTGCCGCTGATAGAGGACACAGAAGTAATTGAAACCGAGCCCGACCAGAGTCAGCTCACTACGCGATATACCGAGAAAGCTCTTGATTTTGTGGATCGAAACAAAAAACAGCCGTTCTTTTTGTACCTTGCCCATACTATGCCGCACGTTCCGCTTTACGTATCTGAGAAGTTCAAAGGCAAATCCGAAAAGGGACTCTACGGCGACGTAATTATGGAGATTGACTGGTCGGTGGGGCAAGTTCTTTCGAAGCTGAATGAACTTGGGCTCGATGAAAAGACCCTGGTTATATTTACTTCCGACAACGGGCCTTGGCTGAAGTTCGGTAACCACGCCGGCAGTGCAAAACCGCTCAGGGCGGGTAAGGCGACCACCTTTGACGGCGGTCATCGTGAGCCGTGCGTAATGCGGTGGCCCGGCAAGATACCAGAGGGGGAAAAGTGCAATGAGCTATGTGCTTCGATAGATATCCTGCCGACGGTAGTGAAACTTACCGGCGCAAAGATGCCGGTTCGGCATATCGACGGTAAAGACATTTGGCCGCTCATCTCAGGCCGACCCGGTGCCAAAACTCCGCATAAAGTCTTTTACCATTACAGAAGGAATGAGCTTCAGGCGGTTCGAAGCGGGAAGTGGAAACTTGTTTTGCCTCATACATCTACCGTTGTTGTAGATCCAGGCAAAGACGGGGAAGGTGGAAAAACCGAATACCCGCATATTAAACTTTCACTGTACAATCTCGAAAAAGATATTTCCGAGCAGAATAATGTTGCGGAAAAACATCCGGACGTGGTCAAAAAGTTGCTGAAATACGCTCAAAAGGGGCGTGAAGACCTCGGAGATTCGCTCACCAATACCGAGGGTAAAAACGTCAGGGAGCCTGGCAGGGTTGTTATACACCCTTCAGGGCAATAAATTCCCGCGAGTAAGATTATTAATGCTTATTCTAAAGCCAGTTACCCGCCAGCCGTGCCAGAGCCGGTCTCGGCAGGCGAGAAAACGCAGAATCTGAATTGCGAGCACTATCAATGAATCGCAGGAATTTTCTGAAATCTGTATCGGCGGTACCCTTTGCGTTACTGGCTGGTGGTTGCGGTTTTAATCATATCTCTGCCGGGACATTTGAAAAACCTGTAAGGCGCAGGCCTAATGTAGTTTTTATAATTACCGACGACCATGCCCGTCACTACTTCAACAACCTTCCGGAAGGCCGTGACGAAAAAGGTCGAAAGAGGAACATCTCGCCGAATATCGACAGGCTTATCAGGGAAGGGACATGGCTCAATCAAATGTACGTCAGTTCCACAGTATGTACACCGAGCCGTTTCAGTTGTCATACAGGTCTGTACGCCGGCAGGGCGACTAACTCCCAGTTTTCTAAAATGACCGCTGAGAATGCCGGTCAGCCCTGTGTGCAGTGGAACACGCGGCTAACCACCCGGACGCCCAACATTGCCAAGGTACTCAGCGGGGAGGGCTATCTGACGGGCTTTGTCGGCAAAACACACGGTATCGAAGTACCCGCCAGCATAAAAGTTGCCAGAGACGCCGACCCGACCGCCCCGAAAGCTGACCGTATCTTCAGGCAAAACCAGCAGAATCTCGTAGAAGCCATTAAAAATTATGGGTTTGATTATGCCGCAAGTATCTATCACGGCAATGTTCCCAAGCAGGTTTGCAGGAAACTCGAACATCACAATACCGACTGGATTGTAAAAGGTGCGCTCGATTTTCTCGATTCGGCAGAGGCAGGAGACAAGCCATTCTTTTTGTATATGGCAACTACTGTTACGCACGGCCCAAGTCCGAAAGAGGGTATGTACACAGGTAATCGGCTGGCAACGCCGGCGGGGCTGCTCGATGAGCCGCTCGATGTTATGCCGTCGCGTGAGTCGATAAAAGAGCGTATCCGTAAGGCAGGCCTGGAACCGAAAAGCGGTAATATGACGTGGCTCGACGACGGTATAGGGGCCCTACTCGAAAAACTAAGGCAAACAGGGCAATACGATAATACCGTTATCTTCTTTATCAACGACCACGGTGTCGAAAACGGGGGTAAAGGCTCTCTCTATCAGGGTGGTGTAAATACACAGGCGTTCGTCTGGGGAAAAGGGGTAAGAGCCCAGATTAGTGAAGAAATCGTCCAGAACGTGGATTTTGCCCCGACGATATTCGATATTTGCAGCGTCCCAGCCGAGAAGCGATACAAAACCGATGGTATCAGCCTGGTTCCTCTGTTGACAAGCCCCGGCGGGTCTGGAAGAGAATCGGCATACTGTGAGATTGGGCTTGCAAGAGCGGTAATCAAGGACGGTTTTAAGTATTATGCTTATCGTCCCACGCCGCGCATCGAGAATATGTCACCGAAAGAGCGAGCGAGAAACCTGCGGGCGCACAATGCCAGCAAAATCAGTGCTGGCATCACGCCGAAAGTGACCGACCCGAACACGCCATTCGGCCATCTTGGTCTGACGCCCGGCGGGAATGACGCCACCCAGCCGTGCATCGCCGCCCATCCGCACTATTTCGACCGCGACCAGCTTTATGACCTCAACAAAGACCCATTGGAACTGAAAAACCTCGCCAATCTGGGCCAATACCAGCGAAGACTAAAAGAGCTCAAAAAACTGCTCGGAGAATATCTCCGCGGTCTTCCAGGCACCTACGCCGAATACAGCCAAATTACCTCCACTGAATAAGTCGGTGGGATGACGAAAATTGGCTCGGCTCTAATCAATTCAATTGGTATAATAGACATTGCGAAAGCTAAAAAGGTTTAATTTTAGAGATAACTGTTAAGATAAGTTCTCAGGCGGACTTGAAGGGTTAAAAAATGCATATTGAGAAAAACGAAAAGGTTTTGATTTTCGACACAACTCTAAGAGACGGTGAGCAGTCTCCCGGTGCGTCGCTGTCGGTATCTGAGAAGCTGGAAATAGCCCGGCAGCTTGCCCTTCTCGGCGTAGATATAATAGAAGCCGGCTTTCCGGTTTCTTCCGCCGCCCAGTTTGATGCTACCAGGTTGATTGCAGAAGAAGTGTCGGGCCCGGTTATTACGGCGCTGGCGCGGGCCAGTAACAATGATATCCAAAAAGCGGCTGAGGCCATCGAGCCGGCTTCCAAAAGACGGATACATACATTTATCGCGACCTCTCCGATTCACATGGAATATAAACTGAAAAAGTCCCCCGCAGAGGTCCTCAAGATAGCGGTAGAAGCTGTGAAGTACGCAAAGACATTTACCGATAACGTAGAGTTTTCGCCCGAAGACGCCTGCCGCAGCGATATCGGGTTTTTAATCGAAATACTCAGCGCCGTCATTGAGGCTGGCGCTACCACCCTGAATATTCCCGATACGGTCGGTTATTCGGAGCCCGCCGAATACGGCAGGTTAATAGCAGGTCTGAAATCCGAAGTTGCCGGCATCGATAAATGTGTCATAAGCACTCACTGTCACAACGATTTGGGTCTTGCGGTGGCCAATTCGCTGGCAGGAGTAGCCAACGGCGCCCGACAGATAGAATGTTCTGTCAATGGGCTTGGTGAGCGGGCCGGCAATGCGGCGCTGGAAGAGGTCGTGATGGCTATGCACACCCGTGCGGAATTGTTTTCGCCTGGCAGGGATACGCCGATTACGAATATAAATACCACCGAGATTCACCGGACCAGTCGGCTTGTATGCAATCTGACCGGCCTTGCAATTCAACCGAACAAGGCCATAGTCGGTGCGAATGCCTTTGCGCACGAAGCCGGTATTCACGTTGACGGGATTTTGAAGGAACGCACAACATACGAAATTATGACACCTGAAACCATTGGCCTGAGCAGTTCACGGATGGTGCTTGGCAGGCATACCGGCAGGCACGGTTTCAATGAAAAATGCCGGCAACTTGGCTTCAAGCTGAACGAAGCCGAGATGGAGCAGGCGTATGAACGTTTTAAGGAGCTGGCCGACAAGAAAAAAGAGGTTTTCGAAGAAGACATTGCCGCTATTATCAATGATGAAATTCGAGTGGTCGAGCAGTTTTATACGCTTGAATTTATCCAGATTGCGTGCGGGTCTGGGCCTCTTCCGACGGCGAGTGTGAAGGTTCACAAGAAAGGCGGAAAAATAAAGAAAGTGGCTGCCTGCGGAGACGGCCCGGTCGATGCTGCTTATGAGGCGCTGCGCAAGGCCACAGGATTTTCACCGAAGCTCGAGAATTATTCTATTCGAGCTGTGACCGGCGGGAAAGAAGCTCTCGGAGAAGCGACAGTCAAAATAAAGCACGACGGCCGGCTGTATATAGGTCGAGGTGTTTCCACCGATATCATCGAGGCCAGTGCGAAGGCCTATCTGGACGCTATAAACCGGCTGGTGGCGGCGGCCGGGTCCGAACCGGAGATTAAAGCCGAATTGTGAGAGGCTCCGGTACAAAAGTGGATTCTGAGTTCAATAAAGGTGCTGCTATGTCTATGACTATAACCGAAAAGATACTGGCAAAAGCTGGGGGTAAAACAACTGTCCAGGCTGGCGAGCTGGTTTACGCCAATATCGATGTGATAATGTGTCACGATGTAACGACACCTCCTGCTGTGAGATTGCTTCAGGAAAAAGGGCTGGATGTAGTTTTCGACCGCGAAAAAATAGTTGTAACGCCGGACCATTTTCAGCCTGCCAAAGATATTAAAAGTGCAGAACTTCACAAACGCCTCGATGTCTGGGCGAAGAAGCATAAAATCAAGTATTACTATAAAGTAGGCAGAGCGGGAGTATGTCACGCACTGCTACCTGAGCAGGGGCATATTCGGCCCGGAGAAGTCATTGTCGGCGGCGATTCACATACCTGTACATACGGTGCTTTCGGAGCGTTCAGCACGGGGATAGGTTCGACCGGGCTGGCGGCTGCAATAGCGACAGGCAAGCTGTGGTTCAAGGTGCCGGCGTCGATAAAGTTTGTTCTGAACGGCGGATTGCGTGACGGCGTTTTCAGCAAGGATGTGGTTCTTGCAGTTTTAGGTCGCATAGGTGCCGATGGTGCGCTTTACAAGGCGATGGAATTTTCCGGTCCGGCGCTGAAAAAAATGTCAATGGAAGCCCGGAT
>Ga0180437_10007795_pt1 | contig 13821 bp, 10 predicted proteins | sample SS_ome_4_FD_132410 | JGI IMG/M metagenome (GOLD analysis project Ga0180437, IMG submission 132410) | Hypersaline lake sediment archaeal communities from the Salton Sea, California, USA - SS_3_D_1 metaG | ecosystem: Environmental > Aquatic > Non-marine Saline and Alkaline > Hypersaline >...
GAGCTCAGGCTGGACCCCGTCGCGAGTCGCCTCTCAGATCTGCTCGGCCAGGAAGTGATCAAGATGGATGACTGTGTGGGGCCCGCCGTGGAGAGCGCTGCGGGCAACCTGAGAGCCGGACAAGTGCTCCTGCTGGAGAACCTCCGCTTCCACCCTGAAGAGAAGAACAACGACCAGCAGTTCGCGCAGCGACTCGCCTCTTTGGCGGATGTGTACGTCAACGACGCTTTCGGGACCGCGCATCGCGCCCACGCCTCCACCGCTGGCGTCAGCCAGCACCTGCCTGCAGTGGCCGGATTCCTCTTGGAGCGCGAGCTCCACATGTTGGGCAGCCTCTTGGCAGAGCCGGCCCGTCCCTTCGTCGCGATCCTGGGAGGCGCCAAGGTGTCTGGGAAGATCGGCGTCATCCGTAGCCTACTGAGCAAGGTAGACCTTCTCCTGGTGGGCGGTGGTATGGCCAACACCTTCTTCAAAGCCCAGGGGCACGAGGTGGGTGATTCCCTGGTGGAAGACGACAGCGTGTCCGTGGCGCTAGAGATATTGGAGCAAGCAGGAGAGAAGTTGCTCTTGCCTGTTGATGTGGTCGTCGCCGACGCCTTCGCGGACGACGCTCGCGCTCGGACGGTTGGTGTCGACAAGGTGCCTCCTGGATGGCGCATCCTGGATATCGGACCCCGGACTGTTGGCCTTTTCCAGGAGAGGCTGGAGTCGGCTGGAACTGTGGTCTGGAACGGCCCCATGGGTGTGTTCGAATTCCCGAGGTTCGCCGCCGGCACCATCGCCCTGGCGGCCAGCCTGGCCCGTTCGCCGGCGCAAACCATCGTCGGAGGTGGTGACTCAGTCGCGGCCATCCGCCAGGCAGGGCTGGCCGACAAGATGACGCACATCTCCACAGGCGGCGGTGCATCGCTGGATTTTCTGGAAGGAAAGAGTCTGCCCGGTGTAGAGGCCCTAGAAGACAAGAAGGACGAGCCAGTAAATGACTGATCAGGAAATCGTCTCACCACTGGTGATCCCCAACACCACCCGGGTAATCCTCCTCGTGCTGGACGGCTTGGGGGGCTCGCCGCTCGAGCCGGGAGGCCTCACGGAATTGGAGACCGCCCGCACCCCCAATCTGGATGCCCTGGCCCGCGATGGTATTTGCGGCCTCCACGATCCCATCGGTCGCGGCATCACCCCGGGAAGCGGCCCCTCTCACCTGGCCCTCTTCGGCTACAGCCCACTCAAGCATCAAATTGGGCGCGGAGTGCTGGAAGCCCTGGGCATAGGCTTCGAGTTACAGGCCAACGACATGGCTGCGCGAGGCAACTTCTGCACTGTGGACGAGCACGGCCTCATCACCGACCGGCGCGCGGGTCGCATCCCCACAGAGAAGGGCGCCGAACTGGTTCAACTCCTTCGCACCATCAAGCTTCCGGGTGTCGAAGTTTTTGTGGAACCTGTGAAGCAATACCGCTTCGTACTCATCTTGCGTGGAGAGGGATTGTCCGGCCCGCTGACCGAAACGGACCCACAGAAGCTGGGTGCTCCACCGCTGCTGGTGAAGGCGCTGAGCGCAGAGGCTGCCCGCGCCGCTTCCCTGTTCAATCAGTGGGTCGCCGCGGCGCGTGAATTGCTCGCCTCTCAACAACCCGCCAACATGGTCACGCTAAGAGGTCTGGACAGGAAGCCCGATTTGCCCGGCATGGACGCGATCTATGGTCTGCGGGCAGCCGCCATCGCAGCCTATCCGATGTACCGCGGCGTCTCCAAGCTGGTGGGCATGGAAGTATTGACAACTGGGGATAACATCGAGGAAGAAATGGAGGTCCTCAGAAGTCACTGGACCGACTACGACTTCTTCTTTGTTCACGTGAAGGGAACCGACAGCGCCGGAGAGGACGGCGACTTCGACCGCAAGGTCTCCATCATCGAACATGTGGACAGCACACTAGTCCCAGATATCACGCAGTTGGGGCCGGACGTGCTTGTCGTCACCGGCGATCACTCCACACCAGCGCTGCTCCGAGCACATAGTTGGCATCCGGTCCCCGTTCTCCTGCACTCCAAGCATTGTCGCTCGGATGCAGCCAATGCCTTCTCAGAGCGAGAGTGCGCTGCGGGCGCCTTGGGCCGTTTCCCTGCCACCGAGATTCTGCCCCTCGCTTTGGCCAACGCCCTTCGCCTGACTAAATTCGGAGCCTAGGACAGGTCCGATTCCTGCGCGCCGATAGACCACCATCCATTGAGAGGAGACACCACATGAACGACGAAGTGAATCCTCGCATCTTCAGACAGTACGACGTGCGAGGGATTGTTGATCAGGATCTGACCGACGACGTGGTTGAGAAGCTAGGCAAGGGATTTGGCGCCTACATGTTCGACAAGGGCCATGCGCGGGTCAGCGTGGGCCACGATGCTCGCGTCAGCTCTCCACGGTTCCGCGATGCACTGATCAATGGGATTCTGTCCACCGGGCTCAACGTGGTAGACTTGGGCATGGTGCCCACGCCCACCCTGTATTTCTCGCTCTTCCAACTGGATGTCCAAGGTGGGGTGATGATCACCGGCAGCCACAACCCTCCAGAATTCAACGGGTTCAAGCTGGCCGTGGGTCACTCCACGCTCTACGGCCCAGAGATTCAGAGAATCCGCGAGTTCATTGAGGGCGCGGACTATCCCACGGGCAAGGGAACCCTGACGAAACAAGACGTGAAACCCGCCTATGTATCCACCCTCAAAGATAGGATTGGCCGATTCGATCGCGAACTCAGGGTTGTTGTTGACGCCGGCAACGGCTTGGGGGGCATGTTCTGCCCACAATTGCTCCGGGAACTGGGCGCTGATGCGACCGGGTTGTACTGCGAGATCGACGGCACCTTTCCCAATCATCATCCTGATCCTACAGTGCCAGCCTACTTGACAGACTTGATAGCCGAGGTCTCCAATCAGAAGGCAGAATTGGGAATGGCCTACGATGGTGACGCCGACCGGCTGGGCGTGGTAGACGAGCATGGCAACATCATCTGGGGTGATCAACTCATGATCCTCTTCTCTCGCGAGGTCCTGGCTCGTCAACCAGGAGCAACCATCATCTTCGAGGTCAAGTGCTCCCAATCCTTGCCAGAAGAGATAGAGAAGGCAGGCGGAGTACCGCTGATGTGGCGCACCGGCCATTCTTTCATCAAGCAGAAGATGAAAGAGGAGAACGCACCGCTAGCCGGCGAGATGAGCGGCCATCTCTTCTTCGCCGACGAATACTTCGGCTACGACGATGCGATCTATGCATCCCTCCGCCTGGCGCGCCTGCTGTCTCGCTCGGACAGGACGATCGGCGAGATGCTGGCCGACGTTCCGACCTACTATTCGACGCCCGAGATCCGGGTTGATTGCCCGGACGAGGCAAAATTCCAGGTCGTGGATGATCTCGTCGAGTACTTCAAAGAGCAGTACGAGGTCATTGATGTGGACGGGGCTCGCATCCTCTTCGGCGACGGCTGGGGTCTGGTGCGCGCCTCCAACACTCAACCAGTGCTAGTCTTGCGGTTCGAGGCTCGGACCGCAGAACGGCTCGACCAGATTAAACGCCTCGTCGGCTCCAAGCTAGGCGAGATCTCAGGTGTTGAGATACCCCTGTAGTCCCCACCGTGGACAGACGAGGAGAGAGGAGAAGTGATGAGCGACACCAAGAGCAGCAAGGAAGAGTGGGAAGAGATCGGACGCGACATAGAAGCCAAAGTCAGGCGTGAGTTTGCCAGCTGGTCGGGCGCCGATGAGACCGACACCTGGGAGACGATTGGTCAGAAGATGGAGCAGAAGATCCGGAGAGAGGTATCGTCAAGCCTAGGGGGCGATCCAGAGGAAGACTGGGAGGAAATCGGCCGCCGCGTGGAACAGCGCGCCAAATCGGGCATGGGGCAGTGGGCCGGCGCAGGACCAGAAGACGATTGGGAAACCGTGGGCCAGAAGGCCACGTCCAAGATCAGAGCTGACATCGCGACCAGCGTCGGTGGCGAAGCAGAAGACAGCTGGGCAGAGATTGGCGAGCGAATCGAGGGACGCATCCACTACGGTCTGGGCAAGTGGGCTGGCGCCGAGCCCGAAGACGATTGGCCCACCATCGGCCGGAGGGTCGAAGAGAGGATCAAGTCCACACTTCGGGAATGGTTGAACGAGTAGAAGGGACATTCTTTCGAAGGCTGTTCAGCCCCATTCTCGTCGGCCGTTTGGAGTTGGCCAACCGCATCGTAATGCCTGCCATGCATCTGTCCTACACTCCCCAGGGCTTCGTCACTGACAGATTGGTGGAGTTCTACGCAGAGAGGGCGGCGGGGGGTGCTGGACTCATCATCGTGGGAGGCTGCCCAGTTGATGAGTTCGGGGGCGGCCCCTACATGATCGGCATCTGCCGCGACGAGTTCGTCCCCGGGCTCAGAAGACTAACCGAGGCCGTGCACGATCACGGAGTCATTGTCGGCGCCCAGCTCTACCACGCGGGCCGCTATTCCCTGTCCAGGGACATCGGACATCAACCCCTGGCCCCCTCGGCGGTGGCTTCCTCCCTCACCAGAGAAACACCCCTGGAGATGAGCAGCGAAGACATCACTCGCACAGTGAGAAGCTTCGCCGATGCCGCCCGCAGAGCAAGTGAAGCGGGGTTCGACGCTGTCGAGATCAGCGCGTCCGCTGGCTATCTCATCTCCCAGTTCCTTTCGCCCGTCACCAACCTCCGTCAGGACCAGTACGGTGGTAGCTTCGAGAACCGTCTGCGTTTTCCTCTGGAGACCGTCGCCGCAGTCCGCGCAGCCGTTGGCCCTGACTATCCCATCATTGTCCGCGTGGCCGGCAATGATTTCGTGCCGGGAAGCAATACCAACCGGGAAGCCCGGCTCTTTGCGCGCGAACTGGAGAAGGCGGGAGTGGATGCCGTCGACGTCACGGGGGGGTGGCACGAAACTCGGGTTCCGCAAATCACCATGGCTGTCCCCAGAGGGGCGTTCTCGTACCTGGCGAGAGGCGTGAAGGAGGTCGTCAGCATCCCTGTCATCTCCAGCAACCGCTACAGCGATCCGATGTTGGCGGAGACAATGCTGCGCCATGAGCTTGCAGACCTGATCGCCATGGGTCGTCCGCTCATTGCCGATCCCGGTCTGCCGCGCAAGGCCAGGCGGGGCCGCGCTGACGAGATCAACAGTTGCGTGGCCTGCAATCAGGGCTGCTTCGATGGCATCTTCACCGGCCATCCGGTGACCTGCATGGTCAATCCAAGAGCAGGCCGGGAGCATAGCCACCAGCTGAGGCCCACGGCAAGGCCAAAGAGAGTCACAGTAGTCGGCGGTGGGCCGGCCGGCATGCAGGCGGCCATCACCGCGGCCACGCGGGGTCATCAGGTCACCCTACTGGAGAAGGCCTCCCGGCTCGGCGGGCAACTCAACCTGGCGTCGGCTGCCCCGGGCAGGCAAGAGCTGGGAACCATCATCCTCTCCCTCCGCTCTCAGCTGGAGAACGGCGGTGTGTCGGTAGAGTTCAGGCAAGACACTACAGCAGAGGACGTTCTTCTCAGCAACCCAGATGCGGTGGTCGTGGCCACAGGCGCCGAACCCATCATGCCGGAACTACCAGGAGCTGCCGCGCGGCACGTGGTCCAGGCTTGGGATGTCCTCGCAGGTGCTGTGGACGTCGGTGACAGCGTGGTTGTGCTCGGCGGTGGCGCCACTGGCTGCATGGTCGCGCTGTACCTGGCGCGGCTGGGCACCATAGACGCGTCCACTCTGAAGTTCCTGGCACTGAACCGAGCCGAGAGCTGGGAGACGCTGGAGGCGCTCATCGACAAGGGGAGCAAGAAAGTCACGCTGGTGGAGACTCAGTCCAAGTTCGGCTCAGACATCGGTCTCACTACTCGATGGACCATTCTCCAAGATCTCCATCGCTCTGGAGTCAATATGGTGGGGGGCGCAGTGGCCGAGAGAATCACTCCTCAGGGACTCGTTGTGTCGGTGGATGGGGACAAGAGCCTTGTTGATGCAGACACAGTGATCCTTGCCGTCGGGGTCTCGCCCATCGATGACCTCTACCACTCCTTGGAGGGTCACGTGGCGGAACTGCACATCATCGGCGACGCCCGGGAACCGCGCAGAGCAGTGGACGCCTTGCGGGAGGGCTTCGAGACCGGCTTCCTTATCTAGACGACAGGACTTGCACAGCGTGGGTACCTTCGGTAGAATATACGCCCAACAGGCACAAGGAAGCGCACAGAAAGGGGGGAGACCCGTGAGCGAGGGTCAATATCGCAGAAGGAACGAAAAAGAAGAGAAGGAAGAGAAGGATACCGGCCAACGGGAGTGGGACAAGGGAGAGCAGTGGTCTGGCGGCGACGCGCTGGGGCCGCTGGTCTGGGGTCTGATCATCATCCTAGCGGGGTTGGCTTTCGCTGCCGTGAATCTTGGACTCTATCCCTGGCTGAGCTGGGAGAACGTCTGGAGCTTCATCTTCATCGGCGCGGGGGTACTCTTCTTGCTGGAGGTGATCCTCCGGATACTGATGCCCGCCTACCGCCGCCCAGTCAGGGGTCGCATCATTCTCGCATTCGTGGCTTTGGCCATCGGTCTCGGCGGCCTGATCGGCTGGGAGATCACCTGGCCGCTGGTGCTGATCGCAGTGGGTCTAGCCATCATCATCGGTGTCTTCGTCAGACCCAGACCCTGAATCCTCGACTCTCTAGAGTCGTCCCAGGTCCATAGTGACCAGCTGATCCCACCAGTAGCGGAATCGGGTGATCGGCTGGTCTCTTCCTATGCAGCGAAAATAGGGGGGCTGGAAAGCCTTAACCAGGTCTCCGATCTTGTAGCGAGGCAAGATGGGGGTGGAGACCACGATGCTGCCCGTTTCTCCAGGCCGCATCTCGTGCATCATCTTCACACCACCCTTGGTTTCAATCTCGAAGAAGAAGAGGTCGTAGTTCGGCACCCACGCCCGCTTCTCGTCCCGCTGCTGGCCGAACATGCCCTCGGTGGCGCCGTAGATCTCTGCCACGTCCACCGCTCCATATAGGGCCCTCAGAATGGATCGGTATTTCAGGTTGATCCCCGGCACGCTTCCCAGGGTCATGATGCGCACCCGCCACAGGTCCTTGGGATAGACGTGGTGCGCCTCGTGCAGATAACGGCCGAAATCCACGGCCGTCGGCGCCACACCTCCTACAATGGTGACGTCCTCGTTTTTGCATCGTTCGTACGCCAGCTCGAAACGGCGTGTCCAGTCAGCGATAGTCTTCCCACCACCGAGCGCGTCGATCTCCTCCTGAGCGGGCAAGGAACGCAGAGGAGTACGCTCCGTGGTATGCTTCACGTAGATGCCAGAGCTATAGCCATACTCCACCTCGCGGTTGCCGGCCTGGACCGTACCCACCACCGAAGGGAAGTTCAGATTGAGGTTCACTCCCCGAAGCACATCGAACCTATTGCCTGTGGAGATGTAGTTCAGCAAAGCTCGCCCTGCGCTGACGCGCATCTCTAGGTCCGTGGCAGTCATAGGGATGAACTTGGACTCTCCCTTGGTTGTCCCTCGGGTAATGGCCCAACCCACTGGAGGCTCGTAGAGCAGTAGATCCTCCTCCCCCGCCATGACGCGGTCGATGAGTGGTTTGAATTGCTCGTAGGTCACCACCGGAAAGGCAGTGCGATACTCCTCGATTGACTCCACGGCGGCCGCTCCGTGTTGGATCCCATACTGCGTCTGAGCATAGCCTTTCAGCAATCGCTCGAGCACAGCCTCTTGGGCTGTCGCTGGGTTCGCCACCGCCTCATGCCAGGGCTTGAGAAAACCCTCCAGCATCTGGGGCGCGGCGTCTTTGTCCATCGTCATCGTTTCCCGAGGAGTCCCGGCCATGTCACCACCTCGATCTGGACCTACGCTGCTACGAACCGCTCACTGCGGGCAGGAACTGTGCTATGCGGCTGGTCACCGTCTCTTCTATGCGGCGCAGATCCCCCTCCGTCCTGCCCTCCATCCGCACAGACAGCACCGGCTGGGTGTTGGATGCCCGAACCAGCGCCCAGCCATTCTCGAACCTGACGCGCGCACCGTCGATGTCAATCACTTCGTGCGTCTGAATGAACGACTCCTTAATAGCCTCCACGATGCCGAACTTCTCCGTGTCCGGGCACGGTATGCGCATCTCAGGTGACGTGAAGTACTGCGGCAGTTCTCTCACCAGTTCAGAGAGCGGTCGCCCCATCTCGGAGAGATACTCCACCAGCTTGCCGGCCGCGAAAAGGGCGTCATCGAAGTTCAGTGGAGGATCATTGAAGAACACGTGCCCACTCAGCTCCACTCCCAGAGCCGCATTCTGTTGCCTCATCATCTGGAGGATGTAGGCATTGCCGCACCGAGTCATGAGGGGCACGCCACCATGCGCCGCAATGTCATCGATCAATGCCTGAGAGCATCGCACATCCATCACCACTTTGGCCGGACCGCCAGCCAGATACTTGCGGGCCAGAAGTGCGACATACTTGTCTGGCAGGATCATGTCCCCACGATCGTCGACCACACCCAGGCGGTCGCCATCGCCATCGAACCCAATCCCGATGTCAGCGGACTCTCTCACCACCGTGGCCCTGAGGTCGCTGACATTGCTCTCAACCAGCGGGTCGGGCTCGTGGTTGGGAAAGCGCCCGTCAGGCTCGCAGTACAGAGAGATCACCTCACACCCCAACTCCTCGATCAGCCCACTCCCCAGAAGTCCCGCCGCACCATTCCCGCCGTCCACCACCACTTTCAGTTTGCGCTTCAGTCGTATCCGCTGCTGGATGGCTTGCATGTACCGAGGAAGTACATCCAGCTTGTCCATGGATCCCTTCCCGGCCTGGTACTGGTTCTTGGCGATCAATCGCTCCACATGCTGCAGTCCCTGGCCAGCGAGCGGATAGGGACCAACCTGGAGTTTGAGGCCATTGAATTCTGCGGGGTTGTGGGAGGCAGTGACCATCACCGCGCCGTCCGCCAAGGTGGTTTCTTGAGCGAAAGAGAGCGCGGGCGTAGGCACAACTCCAGTATCAAGGACGTGACAGCCTGTAGACAGCAGTCCTTTCGTTACGGCATTGAAAAAGCGCTCAGAAGATACCCGCACGTCGCGTCCTACCACCACCTTATCCCGGCCCGTCGTGCGTTGGATATACGTGCCGAAGGCTCTGCCGATCGTCTCTATGGCTCCTGTGGTCAGGTCCGCATCGGCCACTCCGCGGATATCGTACTCCTTGAACACCGCCCGGCTCGCGGCGAGCTTGGCCTGGAAAGCGTACTCCCGCAGGATCCCAGACACAGCCTGAGCCAACTTGAAGGGATTGTGACGCAGAACCACTTTCTCCACACCATTGGACCCCTGCTCTACCACCTCCTGAACGAGCTCCCGCTCGATCAGCAGAGCACCCTCCAGCAACACCAATTCCTCCGGGGTGTCTTCGAACAGGATGATCTGCGTATCGTCCTTCATCACGGGGACGGATCTGACGGGCTCCGCCGATACCCTCCGATACCTGTCCAGGACCGAATCAGTGATCTCCTCGGCACGGCTGACGAGGACGTAGTCCAACCTGAAGCCGCAGCTATTCTGGATGGCTCGCACGTGGTCAGTGACGGAGTAGCCCTCGGTCACGTTGGGCTGAGTCATGATGTTGCACACGAATATCTTTCGTGCTGGACCCCTCTTCAATATGCGGTTGATCTCCGGAACCAGAAGCGTGGGGATGATATTGGTGTACAGAGACCCCGGTCCGATGACTACGGCATCGGCTACCTCCAACGCCTCGATCACCTCGGGTGAAGCGGTCACAGGGGCTCCGGGGCCATCGTCACTGGTGGACTCCAGCCACACCTTCTTGATGGGCCCTCCGTCTTCCTTCCACAGGATGTTGGACTCCCCCTCTAGGAGCCTTCCATCCTCGAGCTCAGCGTGCACTTGCACTTTGTCAGCAGTGGGAAAGAGTACCTCCTCCCCCGAAGTGCCGAGACCACGACGAAGTTTCGCAAAGGCGGCTCCGCTCCCGAGGGGAGGGACGACGCCGATGATCTGCCAGGGAACCTCCTCGGCGATCCGAAGGAGCATGGACAGCCCTTCCGTGCCCGCGAAGACCACGACCTTCGGCTTTTCACTCGGTCCATGGTAGTAGTCGTAGACCACATCTACGAGGCTTTCGCTCCTGGCCTTCTGGGCCACAAAGGGTGCCACCAATGTGTGGCTCAGTCGGATGAAGGAGACAGCCACCAGAACAACCCCGATGGTCCCCAGCAGAAAACCACGCTGTGCGTGGGGTATGAACTGCAAAGTCAGGTAGTAGACATAGGAGGGAAAAGGCGCGGTACGATAGAGGTAGACCATCACGTAGGCGAAACCGAGACTAAGGAGCAGGATGCCCAGGAAAAGTGCCAGCAACCATCGTTTGATGTGCCAGCCCGGCAAGAGGAGCCGGAGAGCCCTGCTATTGCTAAGCCTGGTCCTGATATCGCCACTCACAGCGAGCTATTCTTTCGCCTTGCTCTCAAACGCATGTCGTCGGCGTTCTCTCCATTCATCGATAGTGGCCTACCGCGCGCCTTCGAACTCCAGGATTCCCGCTGAGATCTCCTCTGCACAGCACGCAGCTAGTTCCCTCTTGATGACGGTGCTGATCTCATCCAGTCTAGCGGGAGTCTGCGCCTCGAAGACGAGGGCGATGTTCGGAGTTGTATGAGAGGCCCGCACCGATGCCCAGCCATCCCCAAACTCCAAACGCAGCCCGTCCAGATCCAGTACTTCGAATCGATCTGCGAAATGCTCCCGCACCCGGTCCATCACGGCGAACTTGTGCTCGTCGGCACATGGCAGCTTGATCTCAGGGGCAGCGTAGTAGCGCGGGATCTCCGCCGCCAGTTCCGAGAGATGGCGCCCAGCTCTCGACAAGGCCTCCAACACTTTCGCCGAAGCGAATACGCCGTCGTCGAAGTCGAACTGGTCGTCCCCGAAGAAGATGTGTCCGCTGGCCTCGCCCCCGATCAACGCCCCACTGCGCTTCACCTCGGCCATTACGCGAGTGTATCCAGTGGGCGCCATGCGGACCTGCCCGCCTACTCTTTCCACCACGTCTATCGCAGCCTGCGACGACAGCAAATCCAAGACGACGTTTCCCGGCTCCCGCTTGAGCATCTCGGCCGCGATCAAGGCCACGATGAAATCACCGGAGAGTATCTCTCCCGTGTCGGTCACCAGGCCCAGTCGATCTCCGTCTCCATCATAGGCGAAGCCCAAATCCGCCTGGCGCTCAAGCACAGCGGCCACCAGATCCTGCATGTTCTCCCGTTCGCTCGGGTCCGCCAGATGATGAGGAAAGCTACCATCCAGGTCACAGTAGAGCTCTATGACCTCGCATCCCAGCTGGCGGAGCAAGCCCGGTGCCACCGTCCCCGCAGTTCCATTCCCGGCGTCCACGACAACTTTGAAGCTCTTCTCCACCCGCACGCGCTCCAAGACGGCGCTCATGTAGGCTTTCGGCAAGGTGCTGTCCCGATGGAGACGTCCGATTCCTACGCCAAAGGGTCCCTGCTCCGCCAACCGTCGTAGCTGCTGGATCTCCTCACCCGCGAAGGGCAGTTCCCCTCTACGCAGCTTCAGGCCGTTGTACTGCGGTGGATTGTGGCTGGCGGTGACCACCATTCCACCATCGGCGTCGAGGTTCTTCACCGCCCAGTAGACCATCGGCGTGGTGACTACCCCAACGTCGAAGACGTCATTTCCGGTGCCCAGAAGCCCAGAGATTAGGGCTCGACTCAAGTCCGGCGAACTCAGGCGCCCATCTCTGCCTACGACGACTTTGCCGCCGCTCTTCTCTGCAACTATCGTACCGTAGGCAGCACCAAGCACCGTACAGACCTGAGGGTCCAGGTTCTCCCGGGCGATACCCCTGATGTCATACTCGCGGAAGATCGTGGGGTCCAGTCGCAACTCGGCGCTCCTTGAGGGTAGAGGTAGAATATCGGCACTATTCTACAGCAGGTGACACCCGGCGGCAACCAGCTACGACCTCGCAGACGACCGCAGTACAGGTCGGCTTCGGCTACAGCTGGACCTGTTTGACTGCATCTGTTGGATCACCGCATCCGCACTGCCCACGCCCTCTTGAACGCCGCCACCTGAGGTCTCCGCCCAAGCGTAGAATCCACTCGCGGCTCGACACAACTCCTTGCAGGACCCATCGCACTATGCAGAGTCCAGTGTCTTGTGCTAGAATTGTGGACCAACCAGGACCTTGATCGACCGGCAATTGGCCTCCAGCCATACCTGAGGGAAGGAGAAGGGGCAGCATGAGAAAGGTGAAAGGCTACTTCATCAGCACTTGCGGATGGTGCAAGAAGACCAAACGCCTCCTTGACGACAATAACGTCGACTACGAATACGAGTACGTCGATCTATTGAGCGGCAGCGAGAAGGCGCGCGCCCTGACCGAAGTGTCACAGTATAACCCTGGCAAGAGCTTCCCCACCGTAGTGGTGAGCAACGGCGACACGCAGGTGGTCATCGGCTTCAAAGAGAGTCGATTGAGGGAGGTGCTGGGATTATGAGTTCGCAAGAAGCACTGGGCCTGTACGAGCGCCTGAATCGCGAAGCACAGGCCGCAGGCTATCTGCTCAACCCCGACAAGGAGTTCGTGCTCGGCCTCATGGATGGCCTCCTGACCAACGAGGAGCGGTACGGTTACCAGTCCTGCCCGTGTCGTCTCGCCGAGGGGGTGAGGGAGAAGGACCTCGATATCATCTGCCCTTGCGATTACCGCGACCCAGATCTGGACGAGTACGGGGCCTGCTATTGCGCCCTCTACGTCTCCGAGGAGATAGCCACGGGGGAGAAGAAAGCGGAGCCGGTGCCCGAGCGGCGCGGGGCCAAACCTGCGCCCGCGGAAGGGCACGGAGAGGAACTCGTGGGCTTGACCCTCAGCGGCATCCCCGTGTGGCGGTGCAAGGTGTGCGGCTACCTCTGCGCCCGGCCTGAGCCTCCCTTGAAGTGCCCCATCTGTAAGGCTGACAAGGATCGCTTCGAACGGTTCGGGTGACGCCCGGGGCTACAGCGCGACAGCTCCCTCGCGAGGACCGACCTTCGAGATCAAGATCAAGGATCTTGCCCGCCTTGGGGAATGGTGCGTATGGGCGACAGGCTGACACCAGTCGTGCGGGCACCTTCGTCGCCCCAGTCCCTCTGCCTGTTCAGGACTCAAGCGCGTAGTCCACGGCGGCCTGAGCGTGGATTGTGGCCGTGTCGAAAAGCGGGACGCGTCCATAGTGGTCGCCCACGAGAAGACCTATCTCCGTGCAGCCCAGGATGATGCCCTCCGCTCCGCTCTCAACTAGGTCGTCCATGACGGAGACGTACCTCTCCCTCGAGGAATCCTCCACACGACCAAGACACAGCTCTTCGTAGATCACTGCGTCAACAATCGCCCGCTCGCTCGCCGACGGGACAATGACCTCCAACCCGTGTGCCGCGACGAGCCTGCCCTTGTAGAAGTCCTCCTCCATGGTGAAGCGCGTCCCCAATAGGCCGATCGTCCCGATACCGCTGGCCTTGATTCTCTCCGCCGTCGCATCGGCAATGTGCAGCAGAGGTATGGAAATCTCCGCTTGCACGTCCTCAGCCATCTTATGCACGGTGTTGGTACAGATCACGAGAAAATCGGCCCCTCCACTTTGCACGTGTCGAGCCGCTTCAACCATGAGCTTCGTCGCCCGTGGCCATCTCCCCTCACGCTGCAACTCCTCGATCTCTGCGAAGTCTACTGAGTACATGACACACTGAGCCGAATGGAGACCCCC
>Ga0180437_10007796_pt1 | contig 13820 bp, 6 predicted proteins | sample SS_ome_4_FD_132410 | JGI IMG/M metagenome (GOLD analysis project Ga0180437, IMG submission 132410) | Hypersaline lake sediment archaeal communities from the Salton Sea, California, USA - SS_3_D_1 metaG | ecosystem: Environmental > Aquatic > Non-marine Saline and Alkaline > Hypersaline > Sediment...
AGATGACCAGCGTTTTCTTCTCAAGTCCTAAATCACGCAACGTTTTCAGAATTTGCCCTGCGCTCCAGTCCGTCTCCTCGATCTGTGCCTCGGTCTCATCTTTTGCTTTTGCCATGAATTCCTTACGAGCGAAACGAGGATGATGAATGAAGGCATGAGGCAGGTAGACAAAGAACGGGCGATCCTTGTTCCTGCGGATGAACGACACCGCTTCGTCGGTGAACCGCTTGCAGAGCATTGCCTGATCGTCGCCGTCTTTAACCACTCCGACTACATCGCTATTTCTCAGCAAAGGTAAGGGCGGAAAATTATACTTGTTATTATTTGGATGAAACCGCCACATGTCGTTCGAGTATGGGATGCCGTAATAATAATCGAATCCGTGTTTTCCGGGCATAAACTGCGGCTGGTCGCCAAGATGCCACTTGCCGAAGCAGCCCGTCGCATAGCCTTTCGCCTTGAGCAGATCGGCAATGGTGATCTCATCGGGATTAAGCCCCCGCGCCTCACCCGGGAAGCATACCCTTCCATCCATGCCGACGCGCTTAGCGTAGCAGCCGGTCATCAGCGATGCGCGCGACGGAGTGCACGGCGACCAGCCGATATAGAATGACGTAAGCTTCATACCCTCTTTCGCCATTCGATTCAGATGAGGCGTGCTGTTTGTCGTCGAACCGAACGGCTCAATGTCCCCATAGCCCATGTCGTCGATGAAGATTATGACGAAGTTTGGCTTCGTCGCAGCAGATGCAGCCGCCGCGCGTCCAATAGTGCCATGGCCGGTTGAGGCCACGGAGCACCCCAAAGCTCCGAGACTCACATTCTTCAGGAAAGTTCTTCGATCCATTTTCTAAGCACCTTTCTGTCGCGGACTATTCATATATGCTCTTCATCTGCCAGGCATCGAGCGACCGGAGCTTTGCCTCCCGGCCCTGGGCGCGGAGCGAGACACCGACGCTGTCTTCCCGGCCCGGATAGACTCGTAAGGCGACACACTGCTTGCCGTTCGCGAATACCTCAACGATAGTTTTGTCAATGAACACGCGAAGGTTCAACAATTCGCCCTTTTCCAGGGCGACCTGTGCCGTTTCCGGTGAGCGCGTGCGCACATCCGGAAGGATGGACGAACGCGTATTATCCAGCGAAATCACACCGGGCAGCGGCCTTCTTCTGGCGCGGTCACGCAATCCCCGCTCAGGAAGGAACATAATTCGCGTCACTTCTTCGGCTCCGGCAGAACGCAGAACGTTCAGTTCCACCATCGAGGCACCTTTCGGATCTATCTCGGCAATTATTTCCATGGAATCGCCCCGGATTTTCTCCAGCACGACCTCCTTGTTGGCCGGGAGAGTCCTTTCGGCTATGCGCTGATGGTTGGTGCGCAGCGATTCGATGTCTCCAGCCGGCTCGATGCCCAGTTCGTCCCTGCCGATCATCGTTAAGCGGCGTGGCAGAGACATGATCTGATTCCAGCCCTTCGTGGGCTTGGCCGGGTTCATGTTGAAGATCACAATGACGCCGCCCTTGCCGTCGGGGCATGCGGACGGTGCGTGTACGCCGCCCGGTCCGCTGGGCCCGAAGTTGAAGTCGCTGCCGTAAGTGACAACAAACTTGTGCCTTTGTGTGTCGTAGTCGCCCAGGAGATACTTGCCGCCGCTGGTATGGCTGTAGTGTAGCAGGATATGCCGGTCGCCAATCGGCCAGAAGTAAGGGCACGCGCCGTCGTCGCCGATTATACCGTACCGGTCGTCTTCAAGGAACGGGTGCATATATTTCCATTTGGCCAGGTCCTTCGAGCGGTGCAGGAACTCGGCGCGGACACGCTTGCCGCCGGGGCCGTTCGGCAGAGTCCCGGCCGTCAGGGCGTAATACAGCCCGTCCTTTTTCCAGATACAGGGATCGAAGATGTTGTAGGGCAGCCCGGGGGCGTGAGGAATCACGGCCTTGCCTGTGACCTTTTTCCAGTTAAGCAGCAGCGGGTCACTGGACACAGCCACCATGCTCCCGACCGTGGTGCCGTGGTACATCGCTATGACCCGGCCCGCCTCGACCATTGCCGATCCGGAAAAGCAGGCCCTTTCCGGATTGGGATAGATCGCGTAGGGCAGGTCGCGCCAGTGAATCAGGTCATCACTGATCGTATGCCCCCAGTGCTGGCGCGGATCCTCAGGTGGATACCCCTGGTAGAACATGTGCCAGCGGCCCTGCCAGAAGCAGAGGCCGTTCGGATCGTTAAGCCGGTTTTCCGGACTGACGAAATGATAGCGTGGATGGTGGGGGTCTTTCAGCAGCTTCTTTCGCGACTCCCTGAAGCGTTCCAGGAGCGGATTGTTCTTTAACTGCCTCTCCTGCTCAGCCAGTGTGTTGGCAAAGGTATATTTTGGAACCTTCGACTCATAGTCGGTTTCTTTCCTGCGGGCTCCGAACACCTTATTTGCCGGAAGTGCCAATGCCGTTGCTGACAAGGCTGTCTGTTTGAGAAAACTGCGACGTTTCATATGTTCCATTGAAAACTCTCCTAAAAAGGATCAAAATCTCCCAAAAAACACACCCATGCAGTTATTAAAGGCCCGACAAGGACTTTTACAGAAAGCCCGGCAGCAACAAATTGTATCGGTCAAATCTTGAATAATCAAGGACTTGCCGAGCTGAGAAGTCCGCACGCGGGACTTGATATAAATTGTCCAGCCGTACTCTATTTTTCCTTGAACCTCGCAAGCCGAATGCTCTATAATGTAATATAGTCCGGGAGACAAAGAAGATGAGCACAAGAAAGGCAATTCGAGACAGACATTTGCATGGTATATGGGTTGCCGTCCTATTTGCATTCGCACTCTGGCTGATGTCGATTCTCCAATGCGAAATGGCACCGCCCGCATATTGACAGCAGAATCTGTCGCCACATGCAACCTGGTTTGCGGGCAAACCTAATCTCGCTCCCGGATATTGTGAAATATAGCCATAGTGAAGAAAAATCGTTGCGCATTGACCGCGAGTGCGCACTATATTTAAGGATCGGCTATTGTCGAGTTTGAATCAAGCCGGCGACAGTTTTATTATAGCCATCAGCCGCAATGCGGCCGCATGCTTTGGGTGTGAACCTGGCGGTGACACTTTCGTATAATATTTTGCAAAATTAAGATCGTAAAACCTGGATGGACGCAGGAGCTAATCTGGTGTTCTTTTGTGCGTTTTCACAAACATTAGACGCATTAATGCCGGGAATTGTTTAAGGACAGGAACTATCAAGTCAGCAGCACAGGAGGACATTAAAATGCGCATGCTAATTTCACAAATCGCTATCGTGGTCGTTTTCGCCGGCCTGGCGTCCGGCGCTGATCCGAATGTATCCTGGGTGTCAGGAGAAAACCCGCCGGAATTGAGCCGTCTGCCGGCCAATCCCACGACAAACGACGTTATCACCTTCACGATTCCTACCGACACATACAGTAATCATTGGCGAGCCGAGCAGATTCTGGGTGGAAAACCGACTCTGACAATTGACTCGGCACAACGAAGGATAGATCTCAAGATCGTGCCGCCGGCGCCGGAAGTTGCTCCAGCTATATACGCTCCGGTGAGCGGACTTGAAGGACAGTTCGGACCGCTTGAAGAAGGTTGGTGGACTCTTTTCGTCCAGTTCCAGGGTACGATCTTTATCGATCCCTTCCAGGTGGTTTATGCGCCTCCATCTCCCATTATTTCCGGCCGCGTCCATACGTCCGAGGGCGTGGGAATCGGCAACGTGATTCTTATATTCGACAACGGGGGCGGGGTCGCAATCACCTCAAATAAGGGCAATTACTCTGTGAAAGTCCCTAACGGATGGACCGGCACGGCAACACCCTTTAAAACTGGTTTCATCTTCGTGCCGCCCGACAGGTCTTACTGGAACGTCACGGCAGGAATTGTCGATCAGGATTACGAAGGCCTGGAAGTTGGGGAGGAATTCTTCACCGAGCAGTTTATGCCGGGTAAAGATGCTTTTGACCTGATGAACAAGTCGATTATGCTTACTCCCACGCCGGACGGCAAATCCTATACCGGCCGGATTAAGGATATTTTAACGTTGCCCGCCGATCCGACGGGAGGCGTCGATCTGGAGATGGGAGACGATGATTCCAAATTCGTCAAGCTGATCAGCCCGGAGACAGTGTCCATATACGGCCAGAGTTTCAAGGGCATTTACGTCGGCAGCAACGGCTACATTACCTTTACCGAAGGCGATGAGGGATATTCAGAAAGCCTGGATAATCATTTCGCAATGCCGCGTGTATCCGGACTATTCCGCGATCTCAATCCGACGGCAGCAGGCAGCGTAAGCTGGAACTACACGCCCGACGGCATTGCCGTAACGTGGTCGAAAGTCCCGGAGTTTGGCACCGAAAATTCGAATACCTTCCAGATTGAGTTGTTCTTCGACGGCAGGATCAGGCTTTCCTGGCTTGTGATAGATGCCGAAGGCGGCATCGCCGGGCTGTCCGAGGGCGAGGGCGTACCGCCCGACTTCGTTGAGACGGACCTTTCGGAACTGCCGCCAATTCCGCCGCCAACGCCGCCGGTGGAGGACGATCTTACCGAGGAATTCTTGTCATCCAAAGACGTCTTCGATCTCGACTATGCCTCTATCACGTTCACTCCGACTCCGGACGGTAATTCCTATATCGGTTCGCTGGAAGATATCACACAACTGCCGACCAACCTCGTCAAAGCCACGGATCTGAATCTGGGTGACGACAGGCCCGTTCAGGTTGTATTGAGCAATCAGGCGCGGGTGAAGATATTCGGCCAGAGCTTCTCGAATTTCTGGGTCGGGCCTAACGGCTATATAACCTTTGGTCAAGGCGACCGGGATTCCTCGCAGAGCCTGGAAGAGCATTTCGAGATACTGCGCATCTCCGGGTTGTATACTGATCTGGACGCGTCCAATAGGGGCGTTATCACAGGCAAGCGACTATCTGACAGGGTGGCTATCACATGGCAGGATGTTTCGGAGTTTAGCAATACCGCTACGAATACATTCCAGATCGAGATGTTTTTCGACGGGAGAATTCGACTATCCTGGCTGGAGATCAACGCTGATGAATGCATTGTCGGCCTCTCGAACGGTCTCGGCCTGCCGCCGGATTTCGAGGAGACGGATTTCTCAATAGAATACGCCCAGCCATAACGTTTTATCAGTTTTGATCTGATAATTTCTCAAGGGTGGCAGCCTCATCCCTTAGGGATGAGGCTGCCACTCAATTAGGGGAAAACAGCTTACAGATTTACACTTGGCACAGGGATGGACATTCTGTTCGTACTGGAAAGACCCTGGCGACAAGCCCGAAAGTGGTGTATCATTGAGCCAGTAATGCTCGGACTTGTTGCCGGGCTTGGATTTTTACTGAAATCCAGGTTCTCGAAAGGGCTTGCTTATGTACAGGACTTTCCTTCTTGCCGCTGTCGCAATTCTCGCTCTGGTGAATGTCGAACCGGTCGAGGCGAACTGGCCCCAATTTCACGGATCCTCCGCGGGCGTCAGCGAGGACGGCGTTCTGCCGTCTAAATGGTCCACGACGGAAAATGTAGTCTGGACGGTCGATATTCCGGGGCGGGGCTGGTCATCGCCTGTAATCTGGGGTGATAAGATTTTCGTAACTTCGGCGATAGGCGGCAGCAACGCCGAAACACCCAAAAAGGGGCTCTACCTCGGTGGCGATCGTGACAAACCCTCCGACAAAACCCACCTGTGGATGATCTACTCCATCGACTTCAATACCGGCAAGATACTGTGGGAGAAACTTGCACACCAGGCCGTGCCGAAGCACTCTTTGCACATTAAAAATACACACGCGTCTGAAACCCCCGTCACCGACGGCGAGCGCGTATACGCCTATTTCGGCAACGTCGGCTTGTTCTGTTACGACATTGACGGCAAAGAATTGTGGTCGAAGAACTTCGGCGCCTACAAAACCCGCTACAACTGGGGCACCGCGGCATCGCCCGTGCTGTACAAGGACTGGATTTTCATCGTCAACGACAACGAAGAGCAGTCATTCGCCGTAGCGCTGGGCAAGATAACAGGCGCGCAAATGTGGCGCATCGACCGCGACGAGAAAAGTAACTGGGCTACGCCTTACATCTGGGAGAATGAGAAACGCACGGAACTGGTAACACCCGGCACGGCCAAAGTCCGGTCGTACGATCTCAACGGAGAGCTGCTCTGGGAACTGGGCGGAATGTCAGTCATCGTAATTCCAACTCCTTTTGCCAAGCATGGCCTGCTCTATGTCACGTCAGGCTACGTGCGCGATAAGAAACGTCCGATTTTCGCAATCCGGCCCGGAGCAGAAGGCGATATCACTCTCAAAGAAGGCCAAAGCAGCAATAAATTCATCGCATGGAGCCATAAGCAAGGCGGTCCGTATAATCCAACGCCCATCGTATACGGCGACTACCTGTACGTCCTCTACGACAGGGGCATGCTGAGTTGCTATGATGCCGAGACGGGCCGCGAGATTTACAGCAGGCGACAGATCGATCCCGGCGCGAGGGAATTCACAGCATCGCCGGTGGCCAATCACGGCAGAATCTTCTGCCTCAGCGAGGACGGCGACACATTCGTCATCCAGGCCGGCCCTCAATTCAAAGTGCTCGAAAAAAACGCACTCGACGAAATGTGCATGGCCACGCCGGCAGCTCATCGGAACAGCCTTATCATTCGAACAATGACGAAAATCTACCGGATCAGAAAGTGAAGTCCACATTAGGAAACGCCGATGGGTGACGCTGAGAAAAAAGATCATTCAATCCCAAACAACAACCAGACCAATCCGACTCGGTCTTTTGACAGCTCAGTAATAGGACCGGGCGGGCAGATCGGGCCGTTTCGGATCGAGCATGAGCTTGGCCGCGGGGCGGCGGGGGTGGTGTATTTAGCTCACGATACGAAGCTCGATCGCTCAGTGGCTATCAAAAGCCTGCCGGCTGAGGTGATGGCCAATCCCAAGGCGCGGTCGCGTTTTTCACGTGAGGCAAGACTGCTGGCCTCGGTGAATCATCCAAATATCGCGACAATTCACGAAGTCCTCGAAGAAGCCGAGGGCGTCGGCTATCTTGTTCTCGAATACGTCCCCGGCCAGACGTTAACTGAACGGATTGCAAAATCGAAGCTTAAGCTCAAGGAAGCACTAACTATAGCGCATCAAATAGCAGAAGCTGTAGCAGCAGCCCACGAGCACGGCGTTATCCATCGCGACCTTAAGCCCGGCAACATCAAGATTACGCCGGAAGGCAAGGTCAAAGTGTTGGACTTTGGGCTGGCCAAGGCAGTCGGCGGTGAAGCTGCGGAGCAGCAGAGCACTGTAACAGAACCAGGCCGGATTATCGGTACGCCGGCCTATATGAGTCCGGAACAGGCCCGCGGCCAGGTGACGGACAATCGCAGCGACATCTGGTCGTTCGGTTGTGTACTGTACGAAATGCTGACTGCTACGATTCCCTTCAAAGGCGAAACGGTTTCCGACACGCTGGCCAACATTCTCCAGACGGACCCCGACTGGCAGACGCTGCCTCAAAGCATACCGGCAAACATCCGTTCCCTTTTGCGTCGTTGTTTAGAGAAGGATCCTCAACGACGGCTTCAACATATAGGAGATGCAGGGCTCGAAATCAGCGAAACACTGACCGACTCCGGGAGTGATAAGTTGGTCTCTTTGGCTGGATCGGAGGTATCAAAGTCTGCCAAGTGGTGGCGAATAATGGTGTGGTCAGTGGTGTGCATATTGCTCGGCGCTATTGCTTCAAGTGTGATAAAGTGGAGTCACAAACAGACGATACCTACACAGACGCCTCTATCTGTTTTTCCTATAAGGTTGCCTCAGAATCAAGCGTTAAATGAACTGTACCCAGAGATAGCTGTCTCTCCAGATGGCAGAAAGCTGGTTTATGTAGGTGGTGTCGGAGCGATCCGTCAGCTTTTTATACGAGAGCTTGACCAGTTTGAAGGCAAAGAACTGTCTGGTACGCAAGGTGCTCGATACCCCTTTTTTTCACCCGATGGTCGGTCAATTGGTTTTGGCTCTGGCGGTGAACTCAAAACATTGTCGCTGGAGGGTGGGAGACCAAAAACCCTCTGCGATACCAGCGATTTTTTTGGTGCGAGTTGGGGGCCGGACGGTGAAATTTACTTTTCTCCTTCGGGGACAACCGGCCTTTGGAAGATTTCTGCCGATGGGGGGAAACCGGAGCGTCTAACGACACTCAAAGAGGATGAGTTATTTCATTTCTTGCCTGAGGTCTTACCAGGAGGCGACTCTGTGCTTTTCATGATTTATAGAACCGATTCTAATGATGATGACAGCGTCGCCGTGCTATCGTTGAAGACAGGTGAATGCCAAACGATTCTCGTTGGTGGGTCCAACGCGCGCTACACCCCGTCCGGGCATTTGCTGTATGAACAGTCTGGAACGCTCATGGCTGCGCCGTTCGATGTTAAGCAGCTCAAGGTCGGTGAGCCCCGACGTCCCGTCATCGAGGGTCTAAACTGTGAGCTATCTACTGGTTATGCACCCTTCTGCTTTTCGCAGGATGGATTGTTATATTATGTCCGAGGAGGCGAGTGGCTGGCCCGCCGTCAGTTCATATGGATTAACCGACAGGGTGAGGAAATAGAGACGTTGCCATTACCCCCTCAGGCATACAAAAACCCTCGTCTGTCGCCCAATGATAAACATCTGGCTTATACTAAGTTTAAGGGGGGGGATGAGAACATCTGGGTGTATGATTTACCGAACGGGCCGGCAACACAAATCACATTCAAAAGCGACAATTTCCTACCTGTCTGGAGACCGCCGGACGGTGAAAAGTTGACATTCACCTCCGGTGGTAAATGGAACATATATGAAATACCCACGAACAGAAGTAGCACAGCAGAGTCAATTATAGAAGGATCCAACGATCAGGTAGCGACTTCCTGGTCGCCCGACGGTCAAGTTCTTCTCTTTAATGAAATTAATCCTGTTACTGGCTACGATATCTTGTGTCTATATGCCGAAGATGAAAACACGCAACAATCACTGATACATGAATCATGGATCGAGCGTAACGCGGTTTTCTCGCCCGATGGAAATTGGATCGCTTACCAATCGAATCAGGAAGGACTGAATCAAGTCTATGTGAGTCCATTCCCAGAGCCTGCTCCTAAGAAAATTTCAACCGGTGGTGGTTACAATCCTCTATGGTCTCCAGACGGCAAAGAATTATTCTACCGCAATGGCGATAAAATGATAGCCGTAACCGTTCAGACAGAGCCGGAGATAAGAGTAATCGCCTCCGAGGTACTTTTTGAAGGGCAGTATTATACTGACAGTAATCGAAGTTACGATGTTTCTCAAGACGGCCAGCGATTTCTGATGATCAAGGAAAGCAAAGATCAACCGGCGACTACTCAATTGATTGTTGCGCATAACTGGTTCGAAGAACTAAAACGGCTCGTGCCGACGGGAAAGAACTAACAAACCTACTCGACGGCTTATATGCTACTCAAAAGATGTTTACGGCTTTACCTTACCGGTTGCGGCCCATTCTACGCCTCGGGCGATTAGCTTCTGGACCTCCGGGGTCATCAGGGCTTTGCGGTCGTGGCCGTAGGCGTTGTGGACTGTACGTCCCTTGCCGTACTTCGAGGTGAACACCAGCGGCTCGGTTTTCTTGTGCCCGCACCAACTGACGGGCCAACAGCACAGAGAACAGTATTGTCGTGCTTGTCTTCACAGCATCGTCCTGCAAACCGACAATTCCTTAACCTCCACTACCGCCGTTCCCTACTCCTGCTACCTGCCGCCCGCGAAAGCCTGGTTTGTCACCGGAGGATCGGCCGCAAGAGCTTTTATTCCATTGATTTGAGGAAATTGGGATATGTGGTGTCAAATGGTAACACGACGTCACTGTGTCTTGGCGGCTTTTTTTACCCCCTGAAAGAAGTGGCTTCTAATACACTGTGCCGCTCTTCAAAGCCTTCACTTTGTGTCAGTCTTGCTCACTACTCTTTTGCTTTTCCTGACCTGTCGGCAAGCTGTTGACATTGAGACGGGTATCTCGCATAATAAAGTCTGAATTTCGCAGGATTGTTGCATGAACAGCGTCAAGATACTGCAGAACGCTGTTCATAGAGTCAAACGGTGACGTCGGCGTCTGCCAATGAACAACGAGATACAACCATTCAGCTCGAACCATGTTATCTTGCTTGCCGTCTGGGTATTGACGGTGCCGGCTTTTGGTGCGGCGGTAAGCTCGGATTGGCCTCAGCTTCAGCACAATGCGGCACACACAGGCTACACACCTGATGAGCCGAAGCCGCCCTTCAGACTGCTGTGGCATAGAGATCTGAAGGAGCCCATGCCGACAGCGAGTCAGGCGATTGTGGCTGATGGGAAGGTCTTTGTCGGGACCAACTACGGGACTCTGCATGCCTTAGACCGCCACAACGGGCAAACAGTATGGAGATACAAGACGGGCGGACCAATACTCGGAACACCGGCATACGAAGCCGGCACGGTGTATGTCAATTCTATGGACCACTACTGTCACGCAGTTGATTCGAGAACAGGGCGAGGGTTGTGGAGGCTTGAGACGGGAGAAGGGATTTGGGCTTCGCCTGTAGTGGCCGACGGGATGATCTTCGTAGCCGGACGCGACGGCTTTGTCTATGCGGCTCTAAGCGACACGGGAGAGCAGATCTGGCGGTCGCCGGTCGGAACTCTGGTAATGTGTACGCCGGCGTATGCGGAAGGGAAGCTGTACGTAGCGGCCGGTGACATGCACATCTATGCCTTCGACGGAGGGACGGGCAGTCAGATATGGAAATCTCCCAAGATACCCGGTGCTGCGATGAGGGAATACTGGCTTGTGGCGGCCCACGACACCATTGTTCTGACGACGCAGGCTGTCTTTGCTTGTCACCAGATTCAGCAGATGATTCAAAACGCCGTGCTGAATCCCTACAACGAGGGACACAAAGACGATCCCGTCCTGCGCGATCACGAGACATTCCCATTGCTTGTCGAGTGGTTCAAGTCACATCCCGACCACAAAACACTTCTTGTTCTCGACGCCGAGACCGGCAGGGAAAAATTCGTCATGCCTATCATAACCGTTAACGGCGGCTCATGCATTGGTCCGCCGGCGGCGGTATCCCCGGATGGCTGGGCATATACGGCGTATGCAAATATCTGGCTGCGGGCGTCCGGCTGGGCGTTCTTCGGGCGGTTTAATCTCAAAACGGGTAAGGTCGAACCGCTAATCACGGACAGGTACGCACCGAAGCTCGCGCATCGAAACGAGTGGCACTGGCAACCCAAGAGCGGCACGACATTCGGACGGAGCAGCACGTGGGACGGGGGCTTCTCGGTGATCGATCAATCCTGGGGTTGCAGCATTGGGGGTGACTATGCGTATGCGGTTCGCGACCCAGGCTGGCCGGGCAACCCACCATACAGCAACTACTACCGGATATCTACCCGCGAAGATCGTTATCTGCTTGAAGACTGGCAATCGATGCGCAGCCAGATGGGTGAGTTGAATCTGGGCACGATAGGTGGCGGACAAATGCACAATACGTGTTCGCCGGTCGCGATATCCGGCACCCAACTCTTCCATAAGACAAGCAGATCGGTCATCTTTGCTTACCAGGGTTCGGGCAAGGCGGATGGGCCGGCGAGGAGGGAGAGAAGATGAAGGTGGTCTGCTTCGTACTTGCGATAATGCTCTTCTTCATGAGTTCCATCCGCGTCTCTGCGCACGGGTGGCTGCCATCGGACGCCGCGAAGGAAAACTTCTCGGGCGGCGACGGCTTGTGCTGGCGTGTCGACTTCACAGATGGCTGGCCCAAGCTGAACCGTCCCGGACGGTATCTACCCTTAGATGTTTATAGAGGCGCAGTTGAGGACGTCTTCAGCGTTGCCTTGGGCGGTGGGCCTCCGCCGAAGCCGGCTATAAAAAAGGAGACGTGGGATTGTATAAGAGCCGAGTATCACTTGAAGAGCGGTGCGGCCATTCTGACCGTCAATCGACTGTCGCCCGCGGTGCTGTTCGAGATGTCAGGCAGGAGTGTGACCTTCAGAGCAAAGGCCGGTCCGAAGTACATTGCGTTCGTCCGTAAAGGCACGCCGACCGTACATAGAATCGATGTGCCGACGAGTCTTCAATCGGACATCCTTTCGTTGAGCGAACCGTGGATGCTGGTGTGGTTTGGGGATAAGTCGTCGTTCAAGGCCCATTTGCAGCCGCACGATGTCGAGGGAGTACTGGGCGTCTCGAAGACGAGTCTTGGATTTGCGAGGGAGCCGGATACGGTTGATCTGCCCATCCTGTTTCGGCTCGAGCAAGCGCCGGCTTCAATCAGGTCGACATCCGAAGGTAGGCTCGCTTTGGCATTCGAGAGGCCGGCGGGCAAAATGGCAGTAATGCCATTGGATGGCGGCAGGCTGTTTCTGCCGGACGAGACAGAGAAGTGGAGTGAAGGACTACCGGCGGAGATCCTGAGGCGCTGCCGGGCGTGGTCGGTTCGATTGCGGGATTTTCCCTTGAGCGTGGGCGAGGATTTCAAGGTCGATTCCCAGACCGGCACAGTGACGATTGAAAATGATTTTCAGTGGATATCGTTCAAGGACGACTGGAACAGTCCGCCAATCAAGGCCGCTCCCATTCCGCCTATGCTTGCCACGGCTTTGCGTGGAGAAGCGCCAGTGAGGTTAGTTGCGAACAATCGCGAGGTCAAGCCCGCCGATTGCGAATTCATGGATATGGCGGGCATAATGACAGTTATTGAAGGGGTGGACGACTACACCTATCGGATATCGGAAATTGAGGATCTATTAGATGTGCCGCATCTCTCCGGCAATATTGACGATTCTCGGGCAAGGAGCCTGCAAGAAAAGCTGGAGAAGCACGTTGAGCAGATGGTCGAGGCCGGGCCGCTGGCGCCCTTACTCTACATCTACGGAGGGATTGGCGGTACCTGGTTCTCACATTTCTATTGGGGCGCGGGCAGCGATCCGGCCGTTGCGCTAGCGGCCTCGTATCCATATTTGTCTGGGAAGCTGCAAGAAAAGACACTGATATATCTGGAGAGCGAGTGGAAGGCTAATCCACCGTTTGAGTTTAATCGGAGCAGATATACCAGCGGCAGGCCGCGCACACCTTACGAGATCCCGTGGGAGGACATGACCAGACAGTTGGATTATGCTCTTAAGCGTGAAAAGGAGTATCGTCAATCGGACCATTTGTTTGAGTTGTATGGGTTCGATGCCTATCTGAGATTGACGCGCAGGGAGCCTCCCCAGGAGCTTAGAAGCAAGGCACGCGACCTGGCGACGGAGATGCTCGGCAGGCAGGATTGGGCCCTCATGGGACCGGCGAGGTTCAGAACCGTGCGGGATCGGCACGCAGTATTCTACTACAACCTTCAGGGCTCGGCGACTTACAATCGCTGGCTGGCCGGAGCGATCGGCCTGACTCGAATGGCTCGGCGATATGGATGGGAGAATGAGGAGAAGATCGGATGCTATCTGACGGCGAAGTTGGCCGTGGCTCGTATTGGCCAGGCTCGATACGTATCCCAGATGCACCGATACGGTTTGGTTCGCGGCCGAGCCGAAGATGATAATCGGGCATTACTGCACATTGATACGAAGTGCGCGGTGGTGGGGCGCGGACCGTTGGAGGTCGGTGTGCATCAGAATCAGGAGCTGCCGCCATTCAATGACCTGACCGAAGAGGTCGGCAGATGGCTCGGCAAATACGCTCGGGCCGAATGCAAGATATATCTGGATCACCTC
>Ga0180437_10007798_pt1 | contig 13819 bp, 14 predicted proteins | sample SS_ome_4_FD_132410 | JGI IMG/M metagenome (GOLD analysis project Ga0180437, IMG submission 132410) | Hypersaline lake sediment archaeal communities from the Salton Sea, California, USA - SS_3_D_1 metaG | ecosystem: Environmental > Aquatic > Non-marine Saline and Alkaline > Hypersaline >...
GTCTTTTCCGTCACCCTGAATTGGTTGAGATGAGAAATATCGATGAAGAAGAACCGGTCGAGCGTGAAGCCAGAATGTATGGCTTGTCCTATGTAAAATTAGATGGTGAGATCGGCTGTCTGGTCAATGGGGCGGGATTGGCGATGGCTACCATGGACCTCACGAAATTAGCTGGTGGCGAACCTGCCAATTTCCTGGATATTGGCGGCGGGGCAAGTGCAGAGAAAGTGACTGTTGCATTGCGAATAATCCTCTCGGATCCAAATGTTAAAGCACTTCTTGTCAACGTCTTTGGTGGAATCACCCGATGCGACGAAGTTGCCCGTGGCATTCTATCAGCGATCGATGCGGAGAAACCAAAAATTCCGATGGTTATACGCCTTGTGGGTACCAATGAGATTGAAGGTCGGAGGTTGCTTGCTGACGCGAACATGATCACAGCAAGCACATTGAAGGAAGCGGCAAGATTGGCAGTTGAAGCGGTTAACAAAGAGGTTGAGATTCAATGAGCATCCTAATAGATAAAAACACCCGGCTTCTTGTGCAAGGAATAACAGGGCAGGAGGGTTTTTTCCATTCTGCACAAATGATGAATTACGGTACAAAAGTGGTCGCAGGCGTTACACCTGGTAAAGGCGGTGAATGGGTCCTGGATGGGAAGGTTCCTGTTTTTGATACCGTTAAACGAGCCGTGGAAGTAACTGGGGCAAACTGCAGCGTTATTTTCGTGCCAGCACGATTTGCAGCAGATGCAATCCTTGAAGCTGCGGATGCAGAGTTGCCATTGATCGTATGTATTACGGAAGGTATTCCTGTCTCGGATATGATGCGTGTGCAGCACTTTGTCCGACAGAAGGAAGTACGCCTTATTGGGCCCAATTGCCCAGGCCTTCAAACCCCGGGAGAATGCAATGTAGGGATCATCCCAGGCCAAATTGCAGAGCCGGGTACTGTAGGTGTTGTATCAAGGTCTGGGACATTGACCTATGAGGTCCTATATGCATTGAAACTTAATGGCATGGGAGTATCCACCTGTGTGGGAATTGGAGGGGATCCGATTAAAGGCACTAACTTTCTCGATGTTTTGGCTTTATTCGAGGATGACCCCCAAACCGAAAGCGTCGTACTTATCGGCGAGATTGGCGGGACGGATGAAGAACAAGCCGCCCAATTCATTCATAATCGGATGACAAAACCAGCCGTTGGGTTTATCGCTGGAAAATCTGCGCCGCCAGGGAAACGAATGGGGCATGCGGGAGCTATTGTGGAAGGGGGTGAAGGATTGGCAATCGATAAGATCGAAGCGCTGGAGAAAGCCGGTGTGAAGGTCGTTGATCACCCAGAACAAATTCCTGAAATGATCGCTTAGAATTGACCTTTTGCTTCTCCTGTCTAAAATCAGGAGAGGGTATTACTCGAAAACGAAAGCAATCATGTAGAAAGGCAAATAGAACATGACCGATATTCAAAGCGATGTGGAAGCAGCCTCAATTATTGAGAACCTCAAAGCAGAAGTTGAGCGGAATCCTACAGATCTGAAGAAGCATCTCCGCCTGGGCTGGGCGTACTATGGCGAGGATAAGTTGGATGAAGCTATTGATACTTTTCAGAATGCAAAAAATCGTTTTCCTGATGATATTGAAGTCCTTTATGCCCTTGCACTTGCGTACAAGAAAGTTGGGAAGGGTGAGGATGCATTGGAAATATTCCGCAATGTGATTAAATCCGCACCAAATTTACAGGATCAGACGCGGGGTGCGATGTTGAGAAGATTAGCTATTGGGCATGCCAATGTTCTGGAGCGAGGCGATTGGAATTTAATCAATGAAACCTGGGAGCGAAAATGATCACAAAGGCAGAGCGTTTACAGGCTGCGATTGCTGGTGAACTTGCAGATCGTCCTCCAGTTGCTCTCTGGAGACACTTTCCCGTTGATGATCAAGATCCACTTCTATTAGCCCAAGCAACGATCGCATTTCAGAGGTTGTATGATTTTGATTTTATTAAAGTTACACCAGCATCCTCCTTCTGCATTAATGATTATGGGGTCCGGGATGAATGGCAAGGAAGTCCAGAAGGTACGCGGCAATATGTGCAGCATGTTGTTAACTCGATCGAGGATTGGAGCAAGATCGATATTCTTGATCCTCGGTCGGGGAAATTAGGAAAGCAAATAGAATGCTTGACACATTTGCATGAAAAAATTGGTGATGAAACACCTTACATTCAGACGATATTCAATCCGCTCTCCCAAGGTAAAAACCTGGCTGGTGCGAACCAGATGCTGGTCCACCTGAGGCAAAATCCAAAAATCGTATTGGAAGCTTTTAATCGGATAACAGAAACTACGATCGCATTTATCGAGCACGCCCGTGAATGTGGGATTGCCGGGATCTTTTACGCTATCCAATTTGGAACGTATGAGTATTTCACTCCCGAAGACTACGCCCAATTTGGTGAGCCGTTCGACCGGAAAATCCTCGAAGCGGCTGATGGTCTTTGGCTTAATGTGCTTCATCTTCATGGAGAGGATCTCATCTTTGAATTAGCTGAAAAGTATCCTGTTCATATTGTGAACTGGCATGATCGGGAAACAAAACCTACTCTTAAAGAAGGGAAACCTAGATTGTCTGCTGCCGTATGTGGAGGATTACGTCGTTGGGAAACGATGGTTCTGGGAGATTCTAAAGCTGTGCGGGAAGAAGCTGAAGATGCAATCCAATCCCTGGATGGCGGGCGAGGAATGGTGTTGGGAACGGGATGTGTCGTTCCAGTGCTTGCACCCCACGGAAATTTAATGGCAGCACGCCAGATCGTGGATACGGTGAACTGATTCGTTCATTGAATCATCCATCCTGTCTTCATATGTTCAACTTTTGTTCATCCCATAAGGATTTTTAATGGCTGGCGTGCGTGTGATCGCTGGTCTTGCGAAGGGTCGCAGGCTTTATCTGGTACCCGGCGGAGAAACGCGTCCCATCGGAGATCGGCCTAAAGAAGCGCTTTTCAATATCCTGGGGGCTGGTATCCAGGATTCGCATATCCTCGATCTTTTTGCAGGTACAGGTAGTGTTGGGATAGAGGCATTGAGTCGAGGTGCAGAGCTGGCTGTTTTTATCGACCTGAGTCAGAACGCCATCCGAACCATACATGCTAATCTCGAACTGACAGGTTTAGGAGAGAAGGCGGTTGTCCTTCGGAGGGATGCATTTCTATACCTGGAAACGGAAAAAACAAGGACTTTTGATTACATCTATATCGCTCCTCCCCAATATCATGGATTATGGGAGAAAGCTCTCCTTAGGCTTGATACTCACGTTCAGTGTCTGAATCCAGATGCGTGGGTGATTGTGCAAATCCATCCTGAGGAATTCAAGGCCATCACTCTTAAGAATCTCATCGAATTTGATCAACGTAAGTATGGAAATACGCTTTTAGTCTTTTATGAATTTCCTGGAGAGTAGTGAAGAGATAACCAGGAAAAACCTCAACTAGATTACCATCCCCGAGCTTGAGCCAAAAATCCGATCCCCGCCACAGCATTTACGGAAAAACTGGTAAAAGAGATACAGTTCTATCGCAAATGGGGGGAAACCCAGCAGTCCTAATACTGGCATTTTCCCAAAGTGAAGACCAAAGATGCGCAGAGGTTGGGGGATGGTATAAACCCAAAAAGCACCTTGAGCTTGGTAGGCCTGGAAGTTCCAGGTTTCCCAAAGCAGTCCACAAGTAAATCCAGCTGCAAGCAGAATAAAAATCAATCGACGATTGGGTTTCTTCCACAAGTGTGAAACTGTAGGAGCTTTAATCCTCTTATTGATGGGATCAAGGAGAGGGATATATCCCAGCCATATGAGGGCGAAAAGATAGGATGAAATTTCTTCCCTCAGAAGGAGTGGAACCGCTACCATCATGAGTCCCAGAAAGATCCAGCTCCAATCATTTTTTTTGAGATGGGAAGTGGTGTTTCTAACCTTGAGGACAGGCTTGCCCCAAAACGCATCAAGCAATTCAACCGTTAGGAATACTCCTGGCATAATTGTGGCAAATGACCAGAAGAAGCCGATGTCACGTATCAGCATGTCTGATGGCATACCGAGATATTGCCAATTCTTAAGATGGAAATTGTAAATCTCAAATAGAATCCAGACGCTGACAGAGATCAGTAATAAGAACGGTACCTCGCGCATCCTGTTCTTAAACCATGATCTTCCCTTTCTTTTGAAGATGATAGCATCGAGGGTGAGGGCATAACCTGTCCACATTAATGGAGTCATCCATGTTGCGACAAACTTGCTTCCGCTTAAGAGTAAGATTTCGGTCGCAATCATGGATGCGATTCCAAGCCATCCATACCATGGGAAAGAATTGGTTTTAGGCGTGATTGTATTTCTGGTCATGAGCTGAAATGAATGGTCAGATCACGTTCATCGTCATAGGTATAGTTTGCTGAAAAGGGTCTTTTTATTCGATCAGCTTCTAATGCCTTGGGGAGTAGAATAGGCAGATCTTCTACCAGAGGAAGGTCGTATACCTCTGATAATGGCACCCAGTCAAGCGTTCCCTCATCCGTTGCCTTCAAGGGAGATGGGTGATCTATTTTCCCTACGTAGATGTAAAGGCTGATGCCAGGGACTGTCTGCGTATCGATCACCACTACGCCACATAATTCCAGGGAATCCGGGACCGTTCCAGTCTCTTCCAGGATTTCCCGTCTTGCTGCGGAAAGTGGATTCTCGCCGCGTTCGATATGTCCACCAACACCGTTATACTGCCCTCCCCATGGTCCACGCTCTTCTGCAATTCTAAGCAGAAGGATCTGATCTTCATGCAGAAGGAAACTCAAGGTACGTGGGACAACACTGTAACGATCGGGTTGCAACCGTTGGCCTTCGAGCGACATAAAACCAAACCCTAGTCCGCTAGATCTCGGGTATCTTCCTCCTCAACAGTCTCACCCAGGTAGGAGGAAAGAGGTTCATGTATGGCAACTGGCTGGATGAACTCTTCGATCTCAGCTTTCGTCCCGGCAATGTTGAGACGATCAAAGAGTAGAGTGAATTGATTTTCCCATGCATCTTCAATCGGTTCTCGAACGTCGTGGGAAAGGTTCCAAAGTTCATCCTTGAATGGACCGATGGCTCTCTTACGGGTGTTGTAATAGAACTGTTCATCCGTTTGCTCTGGCTTTCGCTCATTGCCATGGTTCTCACGCAAATAGGCATGAATGGTATCCAACAAATCCTGTGGGAGTCGATCATACATGATATTTTGGAAACCAGTTGCCAGGTGAACTTCGAGGGCATTTGATTCCGCAAAGCGTGAAAATGCCTCTTCTGGCAGTGTGGATGCTCCATGTTGCACAGCTCCACCCATGCCATATTCCTTGGCGACAGCTGAAAGTTCTTTTAGCGTTTGGAAGTCCACCTTAACCTGAGCAATGGATCCATCTGGCAGCACCACCCCGCCGTGAGATGTACCCGTTTGGATACTGATCTTGGAAAGCCCAGGAGCATTGGCAGCATTCCTTCCCAAAGTATCGATAAAACCATCCATATAAGCTCTGAGTTCAGGCTCTGTACTGTTCCGTCCACCAACTTCTCCGATTTCTCCTCCCAGCGAAATGGTGATGCGTTCTGGTTCATGGGCTCGGATAAAGGCTGCCAATTCAGCACTTAAGGAGTAGTTGGTTTCCTGCTGAGCAGGTATGGTGGATTGGGACAGATCAACCAGGGTAGATGTATCGATATCGATGTTGAAGAAGCCAGCTTTCATCGATTCGAGGGCGAGATTTCGAATTGTACCCAGTTCACCTTCCGGATCGACGGCGTATTTCTTGGCGCTGACCTGATAATGATCTCCTTGAATAAAGACAGGTCCCTGGTAACCCTCAGCGATGGCACCACCCAAAATGCATGTGGCATATTCTGATGGTCGTTGGGCGCTATACCCGATTTCGGAGCGAGCAATCTCAAAAATGAGGGCTTTCGCTTCTACTTGCTGACAAGCTCGGAAAACAGCTTTGGCAGCGTAAAAGGGAATTGCCCGGAGGTTTATCGCTGGAACGGTGAAATCGTCCCGGATCTCTCCACGCCCACGAGCAAGGTAGAAATCATGAATGGATGATGGGATGACGCCTGATGCAAGCGCGCATTCTCGCACCAACCAGCAAGCGATCGAACGATCCGATTCTTCTCCGAGTACAGCAGCCCGTACAACAGGTTCAATTTTTTGGCGCAGTTGTTTTGGATCTCGAACGATAACCTTTGATCGGTCCTGTAATTGGATTGAATCCCCTAACAGGCGTGCGATTTTTTCAAGGGCTGCTGTTGTTGACATGATAACCTCCATAGCATTCTTATCTTCCAGATTATACTTGTTAGCCAATCCAATTTCCAAACATCCCTTCTCCTCCTCGATTAGCCTTTGCTACACATGGGTTGAGATGTACCTCGACTTTCCTCACCCGTCAGCTTTGTGTCAGTAAATTGTTTGCCCGGATTTCATAAGATCGTTATAATCTCAGTCGGAACCTATAATAAGGGAGTAGAGCATGAGCGATCCATTGGGGAAGATAACAGAAGGAAAAGATATTATCGGAAAGATCCGCAACACGGTCTCAGGTTTTATCGGGTATTTCGATCGGGAAAACCGGCGCGAAGCGGATAAAATGCTGAGGGAGGAAATAGCCAAACGTTACGAAGAACAATGGTCCCGGATATCTGGACTGCAGCGCCAACTTATTGCAGGTGGACAACTTAAATATCTGGATGACCTGGAAGAGGCCGCCATAAAAATGCGGATTTTCTCAGATCGCGTTGCACGTGCAGCTTACGGATATGCAGGATTTTTTGATGCAGTCCGAATTCATTCTGACGAGTTAACGAAGTTATATGAATACGACATTGCATTGCTAGAGAATGTTGACAACGTTGCGAGAGCCATTGATAATGTCGAGGCTTCAATCGATACGGATGGCCTTCCTGCCGCCATTCGCCACCTCATTGCACTTGGGCAGGAAGCTCTGGATGCATTCGATAAACGATCAGAAGTGATACTGGCGACCGATTCCACGGCGCTAGGTGAGGAGTAAAAACATGGCAAGAATTTTTGATGTTATTGAATATCCAAATGAAATGCGGGATGAAATCGTACATCGATTTCCCGAAGGTACTGCGGGTGATTTCCGTATTGGCAGCCAGGTGATCGTCAGGGAGGCACAGAACGCAGTATTCTTCCGTGACGGGAAGGCCCTGGATGTTTTTCGAGCAGGACGCCATACGATCACAACAGCCAATGTCCCATACCTCATTGATCTTATCGGAAAGGCGTTCAGTGAGCGTTCACCTTTCACTGCCGAGGTTTACTTTGTCTCGATGCGGGAATTTCCGAATGAGAAGTGGGGCACCCCTCAACCCATTATCGTTCGGAATCCAGGGATGGGGTTGGGTGTAGCTTTACTGCAAGGATATGGCACCTACAGTTTCCAGGTTGCTGATCCTCAGCAATTTGTCAATCAGATTGTTGGAGCGACAGGAACCTACCGGACCTCAGACATCCAGGCTCGTTTGCGCTCCATGCTTTTATCCAAACTGCAGGACTTGCTGGGAGAAACGACAGCTGCGACCAGTGTGCCTGAGCTTATTGGTCTCGTGGAGGAGCTTGGGGCTGGTGTTCGAGCGAAAGCCCAGGATGATTTCCGGGCTGTTGGGCTAACTTTGAAAGCTTTCTATATCGAGAGTCTAAAACCTTCAGAGAAATCCGCAGAAGAGTTGCGAGCGATGGGTATGCTCGACATGGCAACCTACACCCAACTCCAGGCTGCGGATGCAATGCGGGATGCGGCTCAGAATCCGGCTGGTGGCGCGGGATTGACAGCAGGAATTGGTGCTGGGATGGGCATTGGAAATGTGCTCTCTGAATCCCTGAAGCAAGGGATGCAAGGGGGCGAGACTCCGGCAGGAACCCCAGCAGGCGGCGGTCCACCCCCGATTATGACCCCCTCGGAAGCTGCCAGTTATCTGAAGGTGGCTGAAGAGGATGTGGTTGCAGCCATTGAAGCTGGTCAACTCAAAGCTAAGAAAATCGGAAATGCTTACCGGATCAGCAAGGAAGCCATCGACGAGTTCCTCAGCAGTTGAGTCATGTAAGATAGGAATGGGCGACGCGAAGGGGTTGATCGCGTCGCTTGCAGTCATTGATCCACTACCCTCCCGGAGGTTCTTAACCCTCTGGGAGGGTGATTTAAAAGCATAGTGCCCGGATCTGGATATCAGGGAACAGTTGGATCTGTTTCAAGGTGGATTTGATTGCTTAGAATCCCAGTGAATCAGCTAATTGTAAAATCGTCCCCTGGTCCAGGGTTTGCCCTTTATCAAATTTACGAATGGCAGCTTTGAGTTTCTTCAAGTGTACAGCTGGAATCGGTGCATTCTGAACATCAACCGTCGCACCACCGTGTAAAAATACCAGGATCGGTTTGACCTCTGGGATCTCTTGATCGATGAGCTTTTTTTGCAGGGCTCTGTTCAGTGAACGGACTTCGATTGAAGCGTCTACCGTCAGGTTTTTCATCGCCCGTTTTTGTTCTTTACCACGACGGATCCGTGTTCGCCACCATCTTGTCCCATCAAAGGTGATTGTTCCGTCGAAAAGGACTGGCACAAGAACAAAAATCCCACCTGGTCCAATGAGCACATGGTTTGCACCCAATTCATAGTGGAAAATGCAGTATTTTGAGTCGAGGCCTTTTAATGCCTGGTCGAATACCTCATCGATCCGCGGCCGTTTTCCCCATCGATTGTCGAGGAAGATTCCATATTGTGAAAGGATCATACCTATGAGTGTAACGATGAGGAGGGTATTGGTCAGCATCCCTTCTTGAAGAGATAAGATGAAGATGATAATAACAATACCTAAGCCTCCATAGGTGAGAATCTTTGCAAGTTTTGCTTTGAAATTGATTGCCCGATCGTTTGCATATCTTTGCATGGAACATCCTTGATTAGAAATTTTCTACGGCCAAAGTGCCAAAAGATAGATATCAGGAGATTGCCGAGCTTCACTCAATGCTGGGTTTGTATGTTTTGAATCCCAATGAATCGGCTAATTGTAAAACCTCTGCTTGGTCTAAGGTTTGCCCTTTATCGAATTTCCGAATGGCGGCTTTTAATTTTTTTAAATGCACAGCCGGGATCGGGGCGTTATCAGCATTAACTGTGGCCCCTGAATGTAGAAAGACCAGGATCGGTTTAATCTTTGGTATCTCTTGATCGATGAGCTTTTTTTGCAAGGTTTTGGTTAAAGACCGAAGCTCGTTTTCAGCATCTGCTGTTAGATTCTTAAGGGCTCGTTTTTGTTCTTTCCCTCGTCGGATCCGAGTCCGCCACCATCTATTCCCGTTAAAAGTAATTTCTCCGTCGATGAAAACAGGCACAAGAGCAAAAATTCCTCCGGGTCCTATGAGCACATGGTTTGTACCTAGTTCATAGTGGAAAATGCTGTACCTTGAGTCGAGGCCTTTTAACGCCTGTTCAAATATCTCATCAATCCGCGGATGTTTTCCCCAGCGATTATAAAGAAAGTAACCATATTGAAACAAAAGCATACCAATGACGGTAACGATGAGGAGGAGATTGGTCAACATCCCGTCTTGAAAAGACAAAATGAAAATGATAATAACAATACCAACGCCTCCAAAAGCGAGAATCTTTCCAAGTTTTGTCTTGAAATTAATAGTTCGATCATTTGCATATCTTTGCATAGATCAACCTTGACTAGAAATGCACGTTTCTAAGTTCTTTAATCCACTTTGGATTAGCGATTCTCATTGACTTTCTGGAAGACCAGGCACGCATTTTGTGATCCCAGACCGAAGGAGTTCGACAATACTGTTCGAACGGCTGCTTTCCGTGCTGTGTTGGGTACGTAATCCAGATCACATTCTGGATCGGGAAATTCGAGATTGATTGTGGGATGGATGATCTGTCTCTCAATCGTCAAAGCACAGACGGCCGCTTCAATGGCGCCAGATCCGCCCATAGCATGCCCGAGCATGGATTTTGTGGATGAGATTGGGATGGAATAAGCTTGCTCACCGAAAACTTGTTTGATGGCATATGTCTCGGCAGAATCATTCGTGGGAGTTGAGGAGCCATGGGCGTTGATGTAATCAATGTCTGAGATAGAAACGTTGGCGTCTTGAAGGGCCCATTTCATGGTCCTGATCGGTCCCTTCGCTTCCGGATCAGGAGCTGCGATATGGAAACCATCACTGGATGTGGCGTATCCGGAAATTTCAGCATAGATATGGGCATTCCGCTCCAATGCATGCTCCAAATTCTCTAAGATCAAGCAAGCCGCTCCTTCGGAGAAGACGAAGCCCTCTCGTTTGGCATCAAAAGGTCTGGAAGCTTTGGATGGATTATCATTGAAATTGGTGGGCAACGCGCGCATTGAAGAGAACCCAGCGATTGCGAAGTGCTGGATCATGGCTTCAACACCGCCGCAGATTAAAATGTCAGCCCGATCATTACGAATGACCTGTGCAGCTTCACCAACCGCCTGTGTGCCGGTCGCGCAAGCCGTGGTTATCGTGCTGTTGGGTCCGAGGGCGCCAAAAGCCTGGGTGACGTGGAAGGCGGGCATGTTGGGAATAGCCGATGGCAGGTAAAAGGGGTTTAAACGCGCCAATCCTTTCTTTTCTAATTCACTGATTCCCTCAACAGCCCTCTCAATGCCTCCAATCCCTGTTCCGAAATAAACTCCCACCCGCTCAGGATTTGTAAATGGAACATTCAAACCGGAATTCTTAACTGCATTCTGCGCAGCTGCCAATCCCAGTTGCGATGCCCGTGAGAGGCGACGAGCTTCTTTGAGCGGCATATAGTCTTCTGGCCGATAATCTAGAACCTCTCCAGCAATTTGACAGGGGAGCTCGCTGGCATCAAATTGGGTTATCTTCCGCACACCGGATTGGCCGTTGATGAGAGCCTCCCAAAACGTGTCGACATCTGAACCAAGAGCTGTTATGAGGCCAATTCCGGTTATAACCACGCGAATGTTACGATTGTCTGATTTACTCAATATCCCTCCTTCATGCCATGCAGATTATAATCGAGAGGTTATTGCTGTTTCGAGAGCTTTCATTAAATCCCCCTCAACAGCCTCCCGAGCGATCCGGATCGCATTGATCAAGGCTTTTGTATCCGAACGCCCATGGCCGATGAAAACCAATCCTTGGACGCCTAACAAAGGTGCTGCACCATATTCAGCTGGATCCAGGGTTACACCCACACGGCGGAAAGCGGAACGCGATAAGAGACCTCCTACACTTGATATGGGGGAAGATGTAATTTCAGTCCGGATAAGATTGGTCAGGAGCTTTGCAACAGCTTCACTTGTCTTGACGAGAATATTTCCTGTGAAACCGTCCGTTACGGCCACATCTGCCTCACCTGCAAACAGCTCTTTGGGTTCGAGATTGCCGACGAAATTCAACCCTGATTTTTCGAGGAGTGGATAGGTATCTTTCACAAGCAAATTTCCCTTACCAGCTTCTTCCCCGTTTGAAACTAAACCAACCCGTGGATCTGGTTTGTTTAAAATGATTTCTGCGTACACTGCCCCAAGCACCGCGAACTGCTGGAGATAGATCGGGCGGCAATCGGCGTTGGCGCCAATATCAATGAGAATAGCCTGGCCGTCCTTGACAGGAAACACCGTACCCAGGGCAGGGCGCTTCACGCCTCGGATCCGGCCCAGCCGAAAGAGCGCGTTGGCCATCGCTCCCCCTGTGTTCCCTGCTGTTACAAAAGCATCCGCTTCTGCACTTTTGAGCAGGTCCATCCCTACTGCCATGGAACTTTCAGCTTTACCCTTTGCAGTCCTGGCAGGGGAATCTGTCATTTGCAGAACCTCAGGTGCGTGAATAACTTTGATGAGCTTGGGATCATATTGGAAGTTTGCCAACGAAGATTTAAGAAGGTCTTCTGGACCGATCAATAGGATAGGATCTCCCCATCTTTTGGATGCTTCAACAACGGCTTCCAATTCCGGTCCTGGATGATTATCACTGCCCATTGCATCAAGTGCGATTCGCATTTCCGCCTCACTCCTTCAGACTGTGTCTTTTTGGGTTGACACGCAGTATGCCTAGGCTATAATACTCCCGTTCACAGCTTTAAATGCGCTGGTGCTGGAATTGGCAGACAGGCATGGTTGAGGGCCATGTGCCGTAAGGCGTGCGGGTTCAACTCCCGCCCAGCGCACCTCCCTAGGGAGCTGCTATGTTGGCTCCCTTTTTATTTAATGAAGTATCTGTTCCAAAAAGATTTTTGTGCGGGCTTCTTGGGGATTCTGGAACAGGTTTTCCGGAGTTCCGACTTCAACAACTTTGCCTTCCGATAGAAAGACCATCCGATCGGCAGCTGCCCTCGCAAATCCCATCTCATGCGAGACGACCACCATGGTCATCCCTTCCTTCGCCAGATCCAGCATGACATCCAGCACCTCTTTGATCATCTCTGGATCGAGTGCGGATGTGGGTTCGTCAAAAAGCATGATTTTGGGATTCATCGCCAGTGCTCGAGCGATTGCTACGCGTTGTTTTTGTCCACCGGATAGTTGGTCGGGGTAGGCGTTGGCTTTTTCTGGTAAGCCTACTCTTTTCAACAGTCGATTGGCGGTTTCAATGGCCTGATCTTTAGGCCACTTCCGAACCTTTTCCTGTGCAATGGTGATATTCTGGAGGGCGGTCAAATGTGGAAAGAGATTGAACAGTTGAAAAACCATACCGACTTCAGCACGAACCGTATCCAGATCCGCATTATGATCGGTAACTTTGATCCCATCCACGATGATCTCGCCACTATCAACCTTCTCCAGTTGGTTGATGCAACGCAACAAAGTAGATTTGCCACCCCCACTTGGGCCAAAAATGATTAAAACCTCACCACGATGAACATCCAGGCTGACATCCTGAAGTGCTTCACAATGCTTGAAGCTTTTATAGACATTTCGGATTTCTATGATGTTATCGTTCACCACTCTTCAATTTCCTTTCAAGCCATTTAACACCTAAAGAACCCAAGAGTGTCATCGACAGATAAAGATAGGTAACCGTATTCCAGGTTTCAAAGGTTCGGAATGTCCGAGAACGATTGAGCTTTCCAAGCTGGGTGAGATCCCTGACAGCCAACACAGAGATAAGGGATGAGTCCTTAAGCATAGCAATGAAATCATTTCCTAATGGCGGAAGGATCACACGGATGGCTTGGGGCAGGATAATGTGGCGCATGGCCAGGAAATAATTCATTCCTAAGGAGCGAGCTGCTTCCATCTGACCTCGTTCGATGGATTGGATCCCAGCTCGAAAAACCTCGGCCTCATAGGCTCCAAAGCCAAACGCCAGCCCTGCAACTGCCCGGGCTAATGGATCAATCCGCGTAATATCTAGATTTAGGAGGGAAGTGCCTATGTTTGCCAGGAATCCAAGCCATTCCGTATCCAGTATGGCCTGGCCTGTTGCATTTACTGCAATAATTAAAAATGGAACGAGGACATAGGCGACATAGATGATGATCACGATCATCGGGATGCCGCGCACCACTTCAACATAAAAAGTGGCCAGGTTATAGATGATTGGATTGGATGAGATGCGCCCAAGCCCGAAAATCAATCCAATCACTAAAGAGACGCTGAAGGCGATGATCGTGTCAGTGATCGTTACCTTTAGACCCGGTACAATGAAAAGGAAAGCATCTGTGTAATTAGGTGAGTTGATGGTGGCATAAGCCAGGGCAATGCCTAGCAAGAGCAC
>Ga0180437_10007800_pt1 | contig 13818 bp, 11 predicted proteins | sample SS_ome_4_FD_132410 | JGI IMG/M metagenome (GOLD analysis project Ga0180437, IMG submission 132410) | Hypersaline lake sediment archaeal communities from the Salton Sea, California, USA - SS_3_D_1 metaG | ecosystem: Environmental > Aquatic > Non-marine Saline and Alkaline > Hypersaline >...
AGATATTGTTTAGTATTTAGTGCTTCGGATTTCGAATTTAATCCTTTTTTGCCTGCAGCACTGCAACACCGCAGAACCGCAATTCGCTCAGAGCTCCATTTCCGAATTCCCAGCCATCGAAATCCTGTTCATGAACAACGGCCTTCTCGAAAAGATTGAGGAAACTCCGAACCAATAAAAAATTGACAATGCTATGACATATTGCTAAATATGGGGAGAATTTTCATCATGGCAGGGGGGCCATGATGGGGGGCTAACCCAATTTTGAAAGGAGGTATTAACCATGAAACGGAGAGGATTATTCACTATAGTCGTGGCGGGAATTGTTTGCGTGGGGGTCATAGGAGTCGGCTTACCCCCCGAAAGGGCCTATGCCAAACCTGAGGTGATAAAGCTCAAATTCGCCAATTACTTTCCTCCCCCAGCGAGACATTCAAAACTGTCTGAGGAATTCATCGCCGAACTGGAAAAGCGCACAGGTGGAAGGGTGAAGATTCAATACTTTGCTGGCGGCTCATTGCTGAAAGCCCCTGCCATGTACAAAGGGGTAGTTTCGGGAATAGCTGACATAGGCCTGGCTCACATTGAGTACACGCCGGGTCGCTTTCCCGTTACCGGAGCTTGCGAACTGCCTCTGGGCTATCCCAGTGGCTGGGTATCCAATCAAGTCGTCAATGACTTTTGGAATGAATTTAAGCCGAAGGAATGGGATGATGTGCACGTGCTCTGGATGCACGCCAGTACCCCTAATGTGATTATCTGTAAGAAACCGGTGCGCACGCTGGAAGACATGAAGGGGCTGACCATAAGGGCCCCGGGGATCGTCGGGTATACGGTTTCCGCATTGGGGGCAACGCCGGCGCCGACACCCATGATGGAAGTCTATGATGCCATAGCCAAAGGTGTGATTGATGGAGTGAATACCCCCTTTGAGACACTTAAGACATTCCGATTCGCTGAAGTCGTCAGCTATACGACGGCAAACTGGCAGATCGGCAACACCTACGCCTTTTATGTGGTGATGAACAGGAACAGTTATAAGAAGTTGCCACCGGATATTAAGGAGATCTTCGACGGGCTTTGCGGGGAGTTTAAGGAGCGATTCGCGCTGATGTGGAATCGAATAGATGCCGAAGGAAGGGATTTTGCTATAAGCAAAGGTGTAGAGATCATCTATTTATCCACACAAGAGGGGGCCAGGTGGAAGGAGGCCGCTGAATCCGTGGTCGGGGACTATGTAAGAGAAATGGTTGGTAAAGGCTATTCCGAGGCTGAGGTTAGGGGATGGATTAAATTCATACGGGAGCGGATTAACCACTGGACTCAAAGGCAGATAGAGTTACGCATCAAGTCTCCGACCGGGCCTGAAGAGATGAGGCTCTGAAGGGATTAGGCAGTGATTCATGAAGAGGTTGCCCTGCCCTGAGGGTTTGAGCCTGATACGTGCCCGTTGGTACTGCGAAAGCGGATAGATGGATGTGGCGATGAGGTGTAGGTTTGCCGTTCTCGTCGTTCTCGTGCCGGAACGAAGCCGAGGAAATTAGAGCGGCGGCTCGCGAGGGGCTTCCGTCAGTTCACTTATTGGACATGGCCGCATAACTCGTTATGCGGCCATGTCCTCTGCATCTTACTGCCACGACAAGCGTCGAGCATTGTGAACTGCTTATCAAAGCTGAGACCGCTGATAGGAAGGATCCCAAGGCAGGTGCGTTGGGGGTAAAAGGGCATGATGTGAAGCCTATGATGTTCTTGGACAAATTTGAGAAATTTAATCGATTATTGAGCAGCTGGTTTGAGTGGGTAGGGCTTGTTGGGCTCCTTGTGGTGATGTTTATCACGTGCATTGATGTAATCGGGGCCAAGCTCTTTCTCAGGCCTGTCTTTGGTGCCCTTGACATAGTGATGCTTTCCCAGTTAGTGGCGATCTCTTTCGCCATCTCCTTTGCGCTCATACTTGGCAGACATGTTCGAGTAGAGTTTTTTGTCGCTCGGCTGCCACGCCGTGTCAAAGCAGTTATCGACAGTATCATCTTTCTCCTTGGATTAACCCTGTTCATTCTGATTATTTGGCGCCTCTGCGTCTACGGCTATTCCCTTCAAACCGGAGGGGAGGTGAGTGCAACTGCCCTTATACCGCTTTATCCTTTCGCGTACGGTATTGCCCTCGCCAGTATTCCAGTATGCTTGGTGTTTCTGCTGGAGTTTTTTATCTCGCTAACGAGGATCGTAAGAAGATGAGCCCAGTTATCGCAGGCATTGCCGGTATCGGCCTTCTCCTCTTGCTCTTTCTTCTCAGAATGCCGGTTGCTTTCGCCATGGCTTTTGTCGGACTCGTCGGGTTCGCTTATTTAGCCGATCCGGGACCGGCCCTTAGCCTTCTTGCTCAGGATATCTTCGAACAATTCTCCTCGTATCCTCTATCGGTTATTCCTATGTTTATCCTCATGGGTACCTTTGCCTTTGCTTCGGGAATTAGTCGAAGGCTTTACAAGACGAACTATACCTGGGTAGGACAGCTACGGGGGGGGCTGACCATGGCTACGGTGCTCGCCTGTGCCGGCTTTGCCGCCATATGTGGGTCGACCGCGGCTACGGCAGCGACAATGGGGAAGATAGCGCTTCCTGAGATGAAGAAGTATGACTACGATGATACTCTGGCCACTGGTACCGTTGCTGCCGCGGGGACGCTTGGCATCCTTATCCCACCGAGCACAGTCCTCATTGTCTACGGGATATTGACCGAGGAGTCCATAGGCAAACTTTTCATCGCCGGGATATTGCCAGGGCTCCTTCTGTGCCTCTTTTTTGTTGCGACAGTGGCTATTCTCTGCCTGCGCAATCCTACCATTGGTCCCCCTGGACCCCCAACGAGCTGGAAAGAGAAGCTGCGAGCAGCCACGGGAATCGTCGAGCCCGTGATTTTATTCCTTTTGGCCATCGGGGGATTATTTCTCGGCTGGTTCAGCCCCACTCAGGCTGGAGCAATTGGAGCCTGTGGCGCTTTGCTGATTGGCTTAGCCCGGAGACAGCTTAGCTGGAAGGAGTTTTTCGAAGCTGGCAAGGAGGGTTTAAGAACAGCTTGTATGGTTATACTTATCATCACGGGGGCTGTAATCTTTGGTCATTTTATGGCAGTATCGACGATACCTTTCAAGTTGGCTGACTGGCTGGAAAGACTTCCCATACATCCCATGGCAGTCATGGGGGTAATTATCTTCATTTATTTCCTAGGTGGCTTCTTTATGGATTCTATGGCTCTCATTGTGGTTACCATCCCCATCTTCTTCCCTGTGGTGATGAAGCTCGGCTTTGACCCGATTTGGTTCGGGGTAATAGTTGTGCTCGTAGCCGAAATGGGGGTAATCACGCCACCGGTAGGGGTAAATGTTTTTGTGATTAAAGGGATTGCTCCTGAAATACCCCTTGAGACTATCTTTAAAGGGATATTCCCCTTCCTTGCTGCATTGATTATCGTTACGGTTATATTATTGGTTTTTCCGCAGATTGCCACCTTCTTGCCGAGCTTTATCACCTATTAGGCCTGACGGCTTCATAAGAAGTCCAACGGCCATTTGACAGGCCGTTCGGCAGTCTCACGGTCCTGAGCACAGTCGAAGGACTCATGGCCCTGAGCACAGCCGAAGGGCTGCATTACGCCTCATCTTTTCTCAGCTATTTTTTCCTGCAAGGCCTTGAGGATCTTTTCGGGAGTTACCGGGAGCTCCATGAAGTCGACCCCAACGGCATCATAGATGGCGTTGAGAATGGCGGGAGCGGGAGAAACCTGTGTGCCTTCTCCCGATTCTTTGGCCCCGAAAGGCCCAAGGGGGTCATCTGTCTCAACTTCAATGGCCTCTGTTTCCGGCATTTCCATTGTGGTGGGGATACCATAATCGAGAAACGAGGGATTCATCACCTGCCCTCCTTCAGTTACGACTTCTTCATAGAGGGCCTGTCCCATTCCGCCCACAATAGACCCTTCAAGCTGACCCTCCACGAGCATTGGATTGATCGCCTTTCCACAATCATGGGCCGTTACCATCTTCAACACCCTTATCCTGCCCGTTTCAGGATTAACTTCAACTTCGGCTGCCTGGGTCATGAAAGAATAGCTCGGTGAAAAATTTCCACCCTGCTTAAGGAGAGTCGTTGGCTCGGTGGCCGGAGCCGTCCACGAGCCTCTCCCCACAATGGGCATGGGGAGATCCGCATATTGATATGCCTTAAGTGCAACTGAAAGGGCTATTCCCTCGTCAGGAGATCCCTTGACATAGATTCTTCTATCTCTGGCCACAAGATCTTCCGGTTTGACCTCGAGTTTTTCAGCCACAAATTCGAACAGCTTCTTCTTAACAGCTATAACAGCGAGCTGTGCTGCATTTCCCGCCCTGACCGTAACCCCACTTCCGAAAGTGCCCGGATCGAGGGGGGTAATTCCCGTGTCGGCTGCAGTCACCCTGATGTCCTCGAGGGGCACGCCGAGTTCTTCTGCAACGATCTGCCCGATCACCGTTTCTGCTCCTTGGCCGATGTCGGCAGCCCCAGTAAGGACATTCACAGCCCCGTCCCGACCCAATTGAACCACGGCCCCCGAGCTTATGTGGCTCATATTGCTTACCCCACTGGGAAAAGACCCTCCTGCGAGTCCCACGCCCCTGCCAAATGGCAGCTTCCCCCTTTTTTCATGCCATCCGATGGCCTCAGCCGCCTTCCTGACGGTATCGGCAAATCCACAGGTATGAATAATAAAGCCCGCTGGATGAGGTTCTCCAGCATGAATGCTGTTTTTGATTCTGATCTCCGCTGGATCCACCCCTATTCGTTCCGCAATCATATCGAGATGCCGTTCCACCGCAAAACGTGCTTGAGGAACGCCATGTCCCCTCATGGCGCCACCTACCGGTTTATTCGTATAGACATGATAACCCTCGTAGAGCAGGTTAGGCACTCGATAGGGTATCATGAGAAAAAAACCTAAAAGCGTGATCATGAGAGGTGCGGTACTATTGTAGGCCCCTCCATCCGCATGAGCCGAAAATTGCTGCGCGAGGATCGTTCCATCCCTTCTTACTCCGGTCTTAACCCGTAGATAGACAGGATGTCTTTGCCTCGTGGCGATAAAAACCTCCTCTCTCTCGTATACGAATTTCACCGGTTTCCCAAGCATCATCGCAAACCAGCATGCGCAGAAATCCTTTGCATACATATCTATCTTTCCGCCAAAACCTCCGCCTACCTTTGGCTTGATAACGCGGATTTTGCTCTCCGGGACAAGCAGTGTTGTCGAGAGATTTCTTCTCAAGAAAAATGGTATCTGGGTTGAAGACCATACTGTCAGCTCACCGTTCAGAGGATCATACTGAGCAGCTGCTGCATGTGGTTCAAGAGGAGCATGGTTTACGGGCTGAGAATAGAGGCTGTCTTCAAAGACGAAATCGCTTTCCTCAAATCCCGCCTCCACATCCCCAAATTCCTTTTTGATGGATGCGGAGATATTCCCCGGTACGTCATCATGGACTAAAGGTGCCCCTTCCTTGATTGCCTCCTTGGGATCAAACACAGCGGGGAGTTCTTCGTAGTCCACCCGTATGAGCTCCAAGGCCTCCTCCGCTATCTCAGGATCAATGGCACAAACTGCAACCACCCCATCGCCGATAAAGCGCACCTTATTCCTTGCCAAGGCGTATTCATCTTTTGCCTTGGGTACAATTCCATATTTTCGATCCGGGATATCCTGCCCGGTCATTACACCCTTCACACCAGCCAGCCTCTCTGCCCTTGAAATGTCAATGCGCAGAATCCTCGCATGTGGCAAGGGACTCCTCAGAATCTTCCCATAAAGCATTCCCGGAAGAATCAGATCATCGGTAAACTGTGCAACACCCGTGGCCTTGGCTGCTGCATCAACCATGGGGGCTCTGGTGCCTACAACATCCAGCTCTCTTTCCATTCAGTCCTCCGTCTCAGTCTGTTTGGCGACGCTCAACACGGCTTCGACGATTTTCTTGTAGCCGGTGCAACGGCAGAGGTTGCCCGCCATCTTTTTCTTTAGGCTTTCTTCCGTGGGCCTTTCTTCCTCATCTAAAATTGCCCCGGCGGTTAAAATCATGCCCGGGCTGCAGAATCCGCACTGAATTGCCCCTTTTTCCACAAAAGCCCTCTGGAGTGGATGGAGGTCTCCCCCTTGGCTCAAGCCCTCTATGGTTGTTATGTCCTTGCCAACGGCATCCATGGCCAGGGTTATGCAGGAAAGATACGCCTCCCCATCGATGAGCACCGTACAGGCCCCACATGCACCCAAATCGCATCCCCTCTTGGTGCCCATGAGCCCCAATTTATCCCTCAACACCTCGAGGAGGGTCTGATTGGAGGAGACAAGAACTTCATAAGCATCCCCGTTTATCTTCAGCTCTATGCCGTGTTTCATCTCCTTTGCCTCCTCATAGCCTCTTTCAACGCGCTTTTCAGCAATAGCCCCATTAGCTTTCTCTTGTACGAGGGTGAGTAGAGAGACGTCTTTACCGGGGCTCCCTCCTTAGAGGCAAGGCCAACCGCTTCTCCCAGGATCTCCTCACTGAGGTATTTTCCCCGGAGAAAATTCTCGACGCCTCTCGCCCGTATGGGCCTCCGATCAACGGCGGTGAAAGAGACCCTGACTTCTTTCCTCTCCATTGATGCCCACAGAGCCATCCCGACTATGGGAAAATCGATGCTTTCACGATTCGCAAATTTCATATACATGGAAAATCCGGTGGCTGCCTTCTCTGGAATAATAACGTGAGTTAGGATTTCTCCCCCTTCCAGGTGAAGAGGGGTTTTTCCATCTCCGGAGAAGAGATCTTCTACGGACGCCTCTCTCACTCCCGTATTGCTTTCCAACCTAACCGTGGCATTCATTACCAGAAGGGCAGGGGCTATGTCACCGGAATAACTCGAATAACATGTCCCCTTCTTATTTACCACGTAGCAGGTCTCTCCACCGGTTTTAAGGCAGGGCTCCCTCGAACTTCGCCACCATTTGGATTGATTGAAGAACTTACACCGATTTTGCTGACATATATTACCCCCAATGGTGCCCATGATCTGATGATGATACGAGCCCACAGAGGAAGCAGCCAAGGTAAGAGCAGGGAGTTTCTCCTCTATAAGTGGGTTTCCATATACGCTCTTAAGAGAGGCGAGGGCTCCAATTCTAATGGAACCGTTCTTCTCTTCTATGAAATCCAACTCCGGGATCCTTTTGATATTTACGATAACGGAGGGAAGCTCAACCCTGTGCTTCATGTTTACCAAGAGATCCGTCCCCCCCGCGAGTATTTTGGCCTTTGGATCGTCGGACAATATTGAAGAGGCCTCCTTAATGCTCCTCGGTTCCACATAGTCAAATTTTGGCAGTCTCACAGACTTTCTCCCAACCCAAATTATTTCCCGAGCAGTGCCCGTAACTTATACCGTTGAACCTTCCCGCTGGCCGTGCGGGGCAGGTCATCTATAAAACGAATCCAGCGTGGGCATTTGTAATGGGCGATCTTTTTGCGAACAAGACTTTGCAGCTCTTGCTCAAGCTCATGTGAAGGGGTATGCCCTTGTTTGAGGACCACAAAGGCCAGGGGCTTCTCTAAACCCGCTGCGTCTGGCACACCGACCACCGCACATTGGTTAACGGCCGTGTGCTCCAGCAAAACCCCCTCAACCTCGAGGGGCGGTACCCACATGCCTCCCGCTTTGAAGATATCATCGGCTCTCCCCACGTACCAGTAAAAACCGCTCGAATCCCTGTAAAATTTGTCACCGGTGTTAAACCACTCACCGTGGAAGCTTTCCTTGGTTTTCTGGTGTTTGTTCCAATAGAATGCCGCCGTACCGTCGCTCTTTACCCAGAGAGTACCTATCTCATCCTGTCCAACGTCATTCCCTTCGTCATCAACTAATCTGGCCTCGAAGCCAGGGAGAAGCACCCCGCTGCTGCCAGGCTTGATTGAGCCCGGTTTGTTGGAGAGATATTCGGCACCCACATCCGTTGATCCGAGCGTGTCGAGTATCTCGAGGCCGAATTTCTCTCGCCAGCGCTGGAATAACACCGTGGGCAGGGGTTCGCCGGCGGATATACAATACCGCACGGAAGACAAATCACACCTGCGGCCGGTCTCGTCCAAATAGTTTAGGATGGCGATATAGGAGCTGGGAACGCTGTAAAACAGAGTTGGATGGTACTGCTCAATCACATCAAAGATCTTTTCTGGTTCCGGACGTCCTGGGTAAAGGATTACTGCCGCACCACGGAGAAAGGGGGCTTCAAGGGAGTTATTTCTCCCATATGAAAAGTATAGCTTGGAGGTTGAGAAGACGATATCGTCCTCCCCCATAGAGACCACCTCACAGTGAGGGGGCATAAAGTACATCATGTCGTGGTGCAAATGGACGACGCCTTTGGGTTTACCGGTAGTCCCAGAACTATAATTCCAAAAGGCCATGTCATCTCTTGAAGTCGGGGCGGCGGCCAGTTTTGGAGAAGCACCGTTAAGCAGGGAACCGTAGTCTAACTCCCCTGCTTCGGCCTGTTCAATGACGATAAAATGCTTCAGGTAACGCAGCTTGGAACGGATCTGTCTCATAGTGGGAGCCAGATCCTGGTGTACGATGAGTGCCTTCGCCCGGCTATCATTGAGGTAGTAGAGGTAGTCCTGTTGCACCGCCATGGTGCTGACCGGTACGGGTACGGCGCCGATTTTCATAACACCAAAGTAGACGGCCAGGAATTGCGGGCAATCCGGGAGGCAGATCATAACCCTGTTTTCCAGCTCCACACCCAAATCGAGCAGGGCATTACCGACGCGGTTAGCGGCTTCGGCCAATTCAGCATAGGTGATCGTTTCGTGCTCGAAGTAAACGGCAATTTTACCAGAGCGGCCTTCGGCTAGGTGGCGGTCGAGAAGGAAGGAAGCGAGGTTAAATTCCTCGGGGATAACAGAAGGTAACACAATTTTTTACCCTGTCCTATAAGGTGCGCCTCTCGTGAATAGAGTATCCTATGGCATAATTAATCCATTTTTCATTTTTGTCAAGCTGGTCGTATGAGGCCTTAGACCAATTCCTTCACATCGCTGATGTTGAGCTCCAGCATCCGTATATTCGCCAAGATACGATCCAGGTTTCTCTCCACAGCCTGGATTCCCCCCGATATCTTCCGCAACTGCTCAGCTATTTTGCGCAGTTGCCGAATCTTTTCGTCCATTTCCTTAATCTCGCGGGCCTCCATATTACCCTCCCTTTTCCCTTAGATCTTTGAACCTCTTAGCCTTCACCTCGTACCTTGGCAAGGAGGCGTAGGGATGGATCTCAATCCGGTAGCCGAGGTTGGTCTTCACCCGTAACTGATTCCTCAGGCGGGAGAGGATGGACTCCTGTTTCCCCTCTCTGCCACGAAGGATCTCGACCCTTAAGAGGATGTCATCCACATCACCCCTTTTACTCACGATCACCTCGTACTCATCCCCCAACTCGGGAAGGCTCCTAACCACCTCCTCAATGGCCGTAGGTGCCAAGAGAACCCCCTTCACCTTGGTGATATCATCAGCACGCCCCACCACCCCGCCCTCGATGAGACGAAAGGTCCTGCCGCAATCGCACTGATGATCAGACCAACGGATCACGTCCTTGGAGTCGAACCTGATGCATGGCTTGGCGGTCCGATCCAGGGCGGTGATGATCATTGTTCCTTCCTTGCCAGGCTCAGTGACGGGCTCCCCTGTCTCCAGATCCTCGATCTCGACCAGGAAGAAGGCATCGTTCACGTGCAGACCCCCTGGTTGCTCAGTGCACTCATAGCTCCAAGCCCCGATCTCCGTGGCCCCGATATGGTCATATACCTTGGCTCCCCAGGCCTCCTCCATCCTTCTCTTGGTAGTGGGGACGCTCGCTCCTGGCTCACCGGCGCAGGTTATCTTTCGAATAGAGAGGTCTTTTGCCGGATCAATCCCCAGCTTATTCCTGGCCGTATCCGCCATCCCTAAGACATACGTGGGGGTGGCCATAAAGGCGGTACACCTGAGCTCTTGCATCTTGAGAATCCTGGCCTGGGTGTCCAGGATCCCTCCGGGGACCACCTCACAGCCGAGTTTCTCTGCCGCATAATGCCCCGCCCAAAAGGCGACAAAGATGTTGTAGCCGAAGGGGATGAAGACCCTATCCATGTCCCGGTACCCCTGGGCATAGAGGATATAACACCAACATTCCGACCACCACTCCCAGTCCTGCCACATATCGGCCTGATAGACAGGCGTGCCTGTGGTTCCGCTGGTCTGCCTGAAGGCGGTCACCTGCTTCAAAGGGACGGTCAACATATCCCCGTAGGGAAAGGGCTCACGCTGCTGGACCTCTCTCATCATCCCCTTTTCGATCTTGGGAACCTTGTGGATATCCTCAAAATTCTTAATATCCCCTGGTTCCAGCCCTTCCTGCTGATAAAATCTGCGGTAAAAAGGGGAGTTGTCATAGGCCCACTTCACCATGCGCCTGAACTTCTTTAGCTGGAGGGCTTGAATCTTTTCCTCGGGGAGCGTCTCGAGGATAGGATTCCAATAGATATCAGGCCTTAATGACATCTCGATTAACCTCCTTTCGTTACCTCATTACGCTGCATACCTAAGAAGTGGAGCTACAAAGGTATCAACGCGTCCCTTTCATGCTAAAGCACTTCCCTCATCAAACCTCATGGGGCTGTTGCCCGAGTTCCCCTCCGCTCCCGAAATGGCCCAAGATCTCCGGAAAAGTCGCTGTTCGCCGTTCAACAGGGTCTTGCCCAAAACCCATTCCACTCAGAGTTTCGTATCCGTGAACCGTTACGAGGTTTCGAAAAAACTCGCTCCTCGCCGCTCAAAAATATTCTTTTATGCCGGAGAAGACCCTTATCCCTTCGCTTCAATGCTTCCAAAGTGACCCTTTCGGGGCTCGCGGGCGGGGAATACTTGCCCCTTCCGGTCTCTAAAGGACCGGCTTTCCCCTTCCTGCTCACCCTCGATGGGTACCCCACTTCTCCAGCAAACTTCGCTCAGGGACAATGGTCTTCTTCCAATTACCTAAGGGACTGCAGCGCTGCAACACCCCAGCACCTTATGATTTCACGCTCAGAGCTCGTTTTTCCGGCCTTCCAGGGATTCCCAACTTTGAACTTTGACATTTGACATTTTTTTGCCTCGAACCTCTCTCCTTTAAATTCACGCTCGCTTACCCCTTTCCCTGACCGCAGCACTGCAGCACTGAATAATGTTCGGTCCAGGGATATGGGCAACAGCCCGTCATTGTAGAATAGCATATTTCGAAGGAGATCGTATCAATTGTTGCCAGATTGACTAAAATCGCCCCCCTTCTCAATTTCTCCGGTTTGAATCTCAACATGAAGGAATCTTCATCTTCCCTTCATCTTCCCTTCATCTCGGAACGGCTATTGTTTAGCTGACATCAAAGGGTTTCGCATATTTTTCAGCGAGGTCTTATGGCAGAGGTGAGCACATTGGAAGGCCAGGCAAGGGAACTTAGTCGGCTCTCGTCGACGCCCATACCTGACGCCTTGATGGTGGGATTGGCCTTTGTTATGGGGATCTTCGTCCAAGGGCTCGTTCTCCTTCACCAGGATCACGAGGCATTCCTGGTTTTGGTCCGAGAGGACGGCTTGGTACAGTGGCTCACCTTTGGAGAGCTGATCATCATGGCCGTATTTTCCTTCATCATGTCATACGTTTTCAGCCAATCCGGGTCCGGAAATGCGGCAAAGAGGGTATGGCTATTCCTCGGTTTCCTGTTTCTTTTTGGGGCCGTGGAGGAGATCTCCTGGGGGCAGAGGATCTTGGGAATCGAGAGCCCGGAGTGGTTTCTAAAGCACAACAAGCAGGGCGAGATCAATGTGCATAACCTTTTAATTCATGGGGTGAACATCAATAGGCTCGTCTTCGGTAAGATTTTAGCGATTCTCGTTGCACTGTACCTGTTAGTGGTGCCCCTGGCCTATCGACTCAGCACGAAATTTACGAATTTTATGAACAGATGGTGCATTCCTATTGCCCAGAATTATCAGATCCTCCTCTGTTTGATTGTGGTTCTCCTTGTTCAGCCCCATCTCAGGCTCGCGGAGAAGGCCGGAGAGCTGCGCGAACTCTGCATATGCTTCGTCTTCCTCCTGGTCTTGTTGCATCCATACAACCATGAGCTCTTTCCACTAAAATGGCCGCCACTTCTGAGGCGGAAAGCTTCATTAGGACATCAAGAAGGGCACTGATCATGAATGCGTTTCAAAGGCTTCCCAAACGGATTCGTTTTGCGGTGCTGGTGATCGGGCTCACCATGCTCATGCTCACAGCGCTCCGGTTTGTTTTCTGGGTCATGTTCCGGTCAACAGCTCCCGAGGCCCCGGCCTCGGACTTCCTCTGGGCATGGTGGCTGGGGTTTCGGTTCGATCTGCGGCTTTCCCTGCTCGCCTGTCTTCCGGTTCTGGTCTTATCTTGGATTCCAGGCCTCAACTTCGTTCGTTCCACCACGGCGAGACGGATATGGCTGGTCTACTTCTTCGCCTTGGCGGTTTTCCTCATCCTGGCGCACTTTGTCGATCTTGCCCATTACGACTACCTGCACGACCGTCTCAATGCAACCGCCAGTGATCACATCCTTGCTCCGGCGATTGCCCTCCGGTTCATATGGGAGACGTATCCGGTCATTCCGGGACTGACCGTGCTCTTCCTGCTCGCATTTGGTTATGCGTGGATGATTAAGCGGTTTGCGTATCGAGAGCTAGGGGAGGGCGGCAATCCCCTTCTACGATGGGGGAAAATGGTTACCGTTATCGTGGCCTTGGTTCTGTACGGGTTCGGCATCCACGGGAAGTTGTCACAATATCCTCTCAGATGGAGCGAGGTGTACTTCTCCACAAACCCGTTCGTCTCGGCATTGGCGTTAAACCCGGTTCTCTTCCTCTTCGATACGTTGGGGTACAAGGCGGGCTCCTACGATGAGGGGGTGGTGAGAAAGCACTACGGTATGATTGCGGACCTTTTGGGCGCGGACAATCCCGATCCCGCAACCCTGGACTTTTCGCGATACGTCAGGCCGGAGACAAAGCTGCCCGGAAGCCCGAATATCGTCCTCATACTGCTGGAGTCATTTGCCGGGTTCAAGGTGGGAGCCCTGGGAAATGCTCTCAACCCAACGCCCCATTTTGACTCCATCGCGAGAAAGTCGTTGTTCTTCACCAATTTCTTCGTAACCCGACCTCCGACGGCCCGGGCCATGTTCACCGTAATGTTCGGTATCCCCGATATACACTCTCCCCACTCGGCTTCCCGCAATCCCCTCATTGTTCGCCAGCACACGATTCTGAATGCCCTTGAGGGTTACAAGAAGATGTATTTCCTGGGTGGCAGCGCAAATTGGGGCAACATACGAGGCATACTCGCCCATAACATTGTGGGTCTGGAGATATATGAGGAGGGGGATTTCTCATATCTTCCGGACGATGCGTGGGGGATATCAGACCTGCACCTCTTTGAGGAAACAAACCGGGTACTTCGAGCCCAGGATAAGCCATTTTTCGCCTTGATCCACACCGCTGGAAACCACAGGCCGTATACCATACCCAAGGACAGGAGGGGGTTCCAGGAGGTGGAGCTTGATGAGATAAAGCTGAAAGAGAACGGCTTTGACTCATTGAAAGCCTACAATGGGATTCGGTTCCTGGACCACTCCCTAGGCCATTTTTTCCGGATTGCGAGCGAGGAGGACTATTTTAAGAGGACCATCTTTTGCATGTTTGCGGACCATGGGACGATA
>Ga0180437_10007801_pt1 | contig 13818 bp, 11 predicted proteins | sample SS_ome_4_FD_132410 | JGI IMG/M metagenome (GOLD analysis project Ga0180437, IMG submission 132410) | Hypersaline lake sediment archaeal communities from the Salton Sea, California, USA - SS_3_D_1 metaG | ecosystem: Environmental > Aquatic > Non-marine Saline and Alkaline > Hypersaline >...
CCACGTCTCGCTGGTCGTACACCAGGTACCAGCCGCTGAAGTCGAAGAGCCCTTCGCGACCGCTGATGCCGTCGAACGTGATCCTCGCCTCGGCGTCGCTAAGATCCACGTAGGCCCCGAAGTCCGTCTCCAGCCAATCAGACTCCAGCGTCTCACCCTTGATCTGTAACGGACCCAGAATGAGTGGTTTGAAGTGCTGATAGACAGTACCCTCCGGCATCTCCATCAATTCTTCGCGTCTGACGAACTTCATTGGTCACCGTTTGTCCTACTTCGCCGCCGAAGACCATCGGCCCATTCTTCAAGACTTCGGCGATTGCGTTGATCAGGTCATTCATACAGGTACAGCACGTGCCTTTCCTCGCCCCTCTGGATGATCAGCGTCTTGTCGGGCGGATCTCCGTCGAGCGGATGCATGTAGGTGACAATCCGTGCCCCCTTTGGCAGCTTGTCCAGCTTCGGTTGCAGCTTGGTCATCAGCTCCGGATACAGATACATGTAGACCACGCTGACGTTGCCCAGGCTGATGATGTCAGTGGCGTCACCATGGACGACGGTCGCAGTGCCCTTGGCCTCTCCGATCGCCTCCACGGCCCGCTCGTACTGCTTGCGGTCCTTCTCGATACCGATCGCCTTCGCCCCGAGCTTGGTGGCGGCAACCAGCACACGGCCGTCGCCACACCCGATGTCGCATACACGGTCGTCAGGTCCAACACGGGCGAGCCAGAGGGCGTCCCTGACGATCTTATGGGGCGTGGGTGCCTCCGACGGCTTCATGGCCGGTGCCATGGTCGCTATCGGCTTGAGCTTCGTGTCCCAGGCGGGTGTCTTCCTCACAGCTCCGTAGCACATGACACACGCACCGTTGCCGCAGGCTCGCCCACGGTTCCAGGGCTGGATCGTCTTGGTGGTGTAGCCCTTGGCCTTGTTCTCGTTCTGCTTCTTGTCGTGCAGCTCACGCCATTCGCGGAACGTCATCTCTTCGAGCTCTGCCTTGGTAGCGTAGCCCTTCTTCATCAGGTAGAGCGACAGAGCGCCTTCATCAGGATAGCCTGGCCAGTCCCAGGAAGTTGGCGGAGCCATCATCACGAGTGTCAGTAGTGCAAACATGGTTATCTCCATGGACGTGGATGGCCTGCCGCGGTTCGTCTTCGACTTGATCCTAAACGAGCACCGAGAAGGTGGTAAGGAGGAGAGGCTCGAAACCGCAAAAAGGCCCCCGCACCTTTCCCCATTGCTCGACCGTCCGTGTCTTTGGTTTCACGATTGGAACTCCCTGATCTCATCGGCCATCGGGAACGGTCCGTGTGACTGGTAACCCACCCTACCTTTTTTGCTCTTCCACCGCCAGTTCCATCCGGGCCGAACTAGCGATACCACACCAATGTGCTGGCAAACTGCGGGGTTCATGAGATATACGCCAGCTCCATGCGTCCTGACAGCAGCGCACATCTTATTGTCGAAGCCCTTCTTGTGCTTGTGCCACTTCGCCAGGAATGGCCGAACTCGCTGCAATCCATGCGGCGTGAAGTAGTAGCACTGAGCAGTGATGCCCTTACGTGGCCACAGATGCGGGTTCGGCTTCTTGCCGATCCCAGCCATGTTCAGCTGCATGCCGCAGAGCAGCCCCGGCTTGGGCGTGTATCGCTTCACCTTCGTCGATGCTGACTTCAGCTTCTTCAACCACTGTGGGCAAAAGACGACGTCGTCCTGGATCAGCACGAGGCCGTTACGTTTGACGGAGTCTTCGTAATCCTCCCACAGACGTAGGATGGCACGGCAGGAGGCATTGAACACGCCAACAGGCTTGTCACCGACGAGATGGACTTGCACCTTGCCCTTGAGCCCTGGTGCTTCTTCGCGCGGTGCCACATCCTTCAGATGAAGATCCTTCTTCCAGACGTCGTTGATCGGTAGATCGCACGCTGTGCTTATTGTCTGGTCGGAATACAGGTAGGCGAGAGTATCCTCGTCATCACTTGCGTCGTCGTACACAACGAGATGCTGATCGTCCGGCAGATCTGTTGCACTGAGCGAGCGGAGGGTGATGTCGAGGTACTGATGGCGGTTGCGTGTGACGATGCCGATGGGAATCATGAAAATGCCCGGCCTGGTCGGACTGAAGGCCGACACGCTTGTGTCTGAAAGCCCCTAACTTGCACCCGAGCCGACTAGAACGCCGTACTACCAGGCCAAGCAAAAAGCCTGGCTGTGCCGTCCGATGCACAGCCAGGCGTTAGGCCACCGGTCACTCCTCCCTGACGATGGCTTGAATGTCCTTCTCGCAGACGAGCACGAATGCTTGCCCGGCAACCTCCGCCTCCTCGGTGTAGAGCCCGAGGATCACACGGTCACCCTTTTCGCACTGCTCGACCTTCGGGCCGCAGGCGACCACGGTGCCGAAGCGTGCCTTCTCCTGTGCGACGCCCGGAAGCACAATGCCGCCTTCGGTCGTCTCTTCGCTGTCATCTCGCCTGACCACCATACGGTCGCCAATGGGCTCGAATACGACGGTCTTCTCTTTTGTCTTGGGCATGATCCCTCCTATTCTGGAACTGCTGTCGGTCCTGTGTCGCTGATTGGTTTGACGGTCAGCTCGGGCTTCCCGACGCTCAGCTGCAGATAACGAGCGTCGGTCACTCCCGCTAAACGATACACGGTATTGGGCTCGACTACCAGGGTTTCTCCCTTGTGAAGCCGAATGATTGGCTTGTTGCGGTCGATTGAGGCCATGCCGTCAATCAGCTGCCAGTGCTCGACCTGGAGCTCGCCGTCGAGGACGTAAAGCAGTATGCCGCTGATAGTTGGCTCCAGCTGCCAGACACGGGTGCCTAGCCCTCGCTTGATAAACTCCTCGACGCCGTAGACAACGTCGTTGGCTATGAGGAACTCCCAGCCCCATCCCAGTGCCCGAAAGTTGTCGCCGTTGGCGTCCTTGAGACGTCTCAACATGAGAAAACCGGTCCTTTCTTCTTGGCTTCGATCGCTGCACACACCTGACAGGGTGTATAGCGTACCGTGAGCCCACACCCATCGCAACAGTAGGGATCCGTGTGACGCACTCCGTCACGCAGCGGCACCTTGTCAACCTGGACGTTGTTCTCCCGCAGCACCCGGCCGACAGTGTTTGGGTTCAGCTTCAACCGCTTAGCGATTTCTTTGATGGACAGCCCGTCCATGCGAAGATCGATGATGTCAGGAACTGCCTCCTGGATCTCTTCCTCCCGACGGCGGCGGCGTGCTGGCCGATTCGCCATCAAGTTTTTGTCCAGGATCTCGTACGACATCCGGTTGTTGTGACGCACCATGGCGTTGATCTCCGATTATTTTGCTCATGGTCGCGCGCATCTGCTCGGCGGCTTTGATTTGCGCGTTGAGCGATTCGACGGTTTCCCCCGCTTCGATAAGTTCGTCGACGGCCTTGTCGATCTGCTTCTGAACGAGCTCCTCCAGCACTTCCTCGTGCGTCGTGTTGAGCTCGTCTTCCTCGTAGATGCCTTTGGCCTGCAAGATGCGATCCATCGCCACGACCATGCTTGTCGTTGTAATTAGGCTGTCAGATCGAATCTGTTCGCTGACGCTTGGTGCCAGCAGCTCTCTGATACCGGCTCGCTCGTCGGGCATTTTGTCCTCCGGTCCTTGATTATTTCACGCCGTGAAACGATCAGGCCAGTATTGCAGATCCCAGAAATGGGGTCAAGGAGCTGGGCCGGCACCCTACGTTCTGGCGAGGTGCCGGCCCAGTGAGATGTGGTTCAAAACCCGCGCCGGCACGCCTCTGGAGAAACGTAACCGACGCGGGCGGACCGATGGCTTATTGCTGCGGTAGCTGGCTGTGATATTCCTTGAGCTTGCCAAGGTTCGGCATGAACCAGCCCATGCCCGGAATGTTTGCGTAGGCGCCTGCTTCCTCGTAGGCTTTTCTGATGAGCTTGTTGCGAGCGTCACCTGGCGGCATCGATTCGATCGCCGTGATGACGTCTTCGAGTTGCTGGCTGTAGCCACTGCGTGCGTCAGGAGGAGCATCTGCAGCGTCGGGAGCGTCGAGTCCAGCCATGCCAGGTGCTCCGCCCTCGCCTTGTGCCTGGCCGTCAAGACCGAGAAGCCCCATGAGTCCGCCCTCGACCATCGGCTTGGGCTTGTTGACCCACTTGGTGGCTCCAGGGATCATGTCGATCAGTGGGTTGAGCATGCCGCTACCGTACCCAGCAGCTCCGAGACCTGCGCCCATTGCCAACATCGAGCCCATGCCGCCTTCACCAAACATGATGTTGGCAGCTCCGAGGATCGCAACGGGCACACCGATCATCACAGCCATGCGTTCGAGCGTGCTTGCGTCCTCGAACCAGTTCATCGCCTGCTGGAGGAAGCCTGCATTCTCATTCGCCTCCGGCAACAGCTCGTCGGGAATGTTGAACACGTGCTTGCCGACCTTCGGAGCGATGGCCTGCAGGTCGTTCAAGTCGACGACGTTGTCCGAGTAGATCTGTCGCATGAGTGCCTGCACCTTGGCAGGCTCGCCTTCGTGTGTCTTGGCGGCGTTGTGACCCATGTACGCAATCAAGTCGCTAGGCTCGGGCTGTTGACCGTTCGCCATCGCCTGCTCGATGTTGCCGCGAGCGGTTTCTGCTTCCGTGCCCATAGCCAGCCAGCCTTCGATGTCTTGCACACCTGGCATGCCCGCCATACCGGGCAGCTGCGTGATGTCGCCACCAGCACCACCAGGCACGGGCGTCTCCGTGGCACCGGTTGCCGTGTCGACGTCAGCCAAGGGCTGCGGCTCCACGTCCCGCTGTTTTGCCATCGCAGCGAACATGTCGTTGGGATCCGCCTCTGCAACTCCTTGCGTGGCTCCAGCAGTCGGTGCGGGTGTTCCGCCCTGTGCTGTCACCTGGCCGACGTTGGGTACAGCGGGTGCGCCGCCAGGCATAAACGGATCGGCGTACGGATCCGGGTTCGTGAGCTGCGGTGCCTGCTGTGCTGTGCCTTCAGCGGCTCCTTGCGTCACACCAGCGATCTGTCCCGGCGTTCCTCCCGTCCCTTGTGTGGGCTTGGCAATCTGCACACCACCGCTAGCACCTGGTGCACCTGCCGGTGCGCCGCCAGGCAGCTGTCGCTTGGCCAGCTCAACCTGATCTTGCTGCTGGAGTGTCCGCGGCAACGGCTTCGCTGCAGCCCGCTCCACACCAGGACCGACAGGCTCAGTTACGGGCGGCGGTGTTGGGTTCACTGCCGTGGGATCATGCACCAGCGGACGATTCGGCGGCGCTCCTGGCACCATCGGGGCCGTGTTCACCGCCATTGCTGCGTTGCCCTTCTTGATCTGTGTCATTAGGTCCATCGCTTCTTTCCCTTCACTTGACCACGGATCTTCGCTCGGACGCGAGCCGCCGGCTACGGCGTTGCCCGTATAGCCTGCTTGCGTACGCTGCGCTTCTGGCGCCAGACCAGCGTATTGTTGTTTCCAGTATTGCATCGCCTGTGCGACAGGCATGTCGCTCTGCATCATATTGATCTTGGCCCAATCCGGTAGCGATCGGAACGTCCGCAGCTCTGCCGGCCGCAGCTTGAGGTTGAGCATCTCGTAGCGTCGCTGCGGAGTCAGATTAGCGTACGCGTCGTACATCTCGGGCGTGAACGTCCGCACCCCCGCCCGCTGCTTTTCGTTGAGATATGCATGCCACTCAGTGGCCTCACTAGCCTGTGCGATGTCCTGCTCGCTGAACCCGCCTGCCTGCTGCATCGCTGCTTGTGCGTCCAGCCCTGCGTAGTTCTGCATCCAGTAGTCGGCAGCCTCGCCGAGATCCATGCCGCTTTGAACCATGCGTTGCTTGGCCCAGTCGGGCATGTTCGCTACGATCTGCTGCTGTTCCGGCCGCAGCTCGTGTTGTCGCTCCTGCGGAATGACAGACTCGACATCCTCCAAGCCAGGCGTTGTGTGAACATCCGGATCGTATTCTCCGATCGACTCCTGGAGCGCCTGTGCCTGTGCAGGATCGATCAGCGGATCTTCCTGGTTGATGAACTCCATGAGCCCTTCCGTGCTCCGGATGTCCTTCAGCGTCTCACCTTCTCGATGTGACAGGTCCGCTGTGGCTCTGTCGGGATCGAGATGCATGGCGATCTCTCTCGGCGGGTTGCCCGCTTCAAGGTTGTTGACCGCCCAGGCGTTCAAGCTGTCGCGGATCTCCTTACGGTTCGCCTTCCACTCGGCGAGCTGGTTGGGATCCTTCGGCGCAGGTCCGACCTGCTGATCCAAATGTGTCTTGATGGTGCGTTCGAGAGCGCCGAAGTCTTCGGGCACCACACCAGAGTCGCCGCCAGGCGTCAACCACGCTTCCTGCATCATGGCGTAGCGGTCGTGGACCATGCGGCTCTGATCGATCTCGCCCGTCGCAGGATCGATATACCGCATCGGAGCAGCTGTCGTCGCTGGAATGACGTCTGTGGCCCTGATTCCGATGTCTTCGGGCCGCACAGGCGACTCACCTGCCCAATACTGCTCCCACGTGCCTTTGCCAACTCGTGGCTTCTGTGAGGCTGGCGTGCCCGGTATCCGCTCGGGCAGTGTCTTCGGTCCGTGTGCCGCGCCGCCCTCACGTTGCTTCTGCACTGAATAGACGGATGCGAGGTCTTCTGCGACGGTTTGATCGAGGTACTGCGGCTCGACAGTCTTCGCACGCTCCTGTCGCAGCCACAAGGCATACTGGTCCCAGGCGTCCTTCGTCGGCTGGTCCATGTTCTGGTAGTCGGCGTGGAACGGAGCGATGGCTTGCCCTGCACGACCAGCTGCTGTGTGCCGTGCAGCGACGTGCGGCAGTGCTCCCTCGGCAAGCAGACCGCCAGTGAACAAGCCGCGGCCGAGTTTGACGCCGCCAGGCTTGACGCCCTGTGCTGTCAGCTCACGGCCCAGGCGGGTATTCGCCGCCATGCGATCGAGGCCACCGAGTGGGATGATCTTGCGGTTGCTGCGCAGGAAGAACGGAGCCCACGTGGACATCTCGCCTGCTATCGACGGATCGTCAAGGCGACCGATAGCATCGATCTGCGGACTCCAGATGTCCGTCCAGCCCCGAGAGCCTCGCTCGGTGCCCATGTGACGTGCCCAGTTGTAGGCACCACGGAAACGGCGACCGACAGACTCAAAGACGCCTGTCTCGCCTGGCCGCACACGTCCCATGCCACGTGCGAGGCGCTTACGCTCGGCTTCACCAGTTGCAGCTGGCGACCAGCCCTGCTGCATCTTCGCCCGAGCGGCTTGCTGTGCCTGGAGATCCGGACCTTGCGTCGCTGCACCGGCTGGACCCATGGCAGGTGGCTTCAGCGTGCTGCCCCAGTCTGCACCTGTCTGCGGCGGCTGCTGTGGCGGCTGCTGTTGTGGCACTTTCGGAGTTGTGGACGTCATGGCGATCTTCCGCATGCCGTCCATGACATCGAGAAGATTGGTTGTCATCGTGGCATACGTCCTACCCATGAGGCCCTGTGCTTGTCCCACGTCTCTTGCAACGCTCCGGCAATCTCTTCCGGCGGGAACAGCTGACCCCTCTCGTTGACGAACGGAGAGCTTTTGCCTGCTGCGGCAGCTGCACGAGCGTCAGCCATGGCGATGTTCGTGAGCTCCTGCGGCTCCAGCATGGTCATGTCACCGCCCTTGCCCTGTGCCGCTTGCACGGCTCCGAGCAGCGTGCCAACGCCGATCTGATACTGTCCAACGGGATAAGCGGGGTTGCGACGTGCTGTGGCAGCCAACTCGCCCCACGCACCGCTGTTGACGCCGCGGACCCAATCGGCACGCTCTTCGGGCGAGCGTCCTGCGAACTGCTGATAGATGGGCATGCGTGCCTTCTGCCAGTCCATCGCCTGCTGTAGCGTGAACGGCTCTTCCGTCGGACGACCAGCTCGTCGAGCTGCAACGGCCTTGCGGAGTGGTGAACCGGCTTCCAGTCCAGACAGTGCGAAGGCGTCGATGAGATCACGACGACGCTTGTTTCGCATCACACCCTGGATGGTGTTGACGAGCTCGGCACGGGCTTCGGGATCCTCAACGCCAGCCAGTAGTGCTTCGGGCGAGCCTGCGCCCTTACCGCCGAGCAGCGCTTCGATCGCTTGATCCCGATACTTCTGCTCGTATGCATCGAAGTCGTGGAACATCCCACGGGCTTTGCTCTTCGCACCACGACCGTAGAGCTCAGGCGCAACGCTCTCGAACAGTTCGAGCTCTGCTTCACGCTCGGGCGATAGCTCCTTCCTGGAGGGATCCGTGAAATACTGATAGGTGGGCACTCCCACGCCAAGTCCGAGCGAAGTTCCGATGAGACCTTCCATCAATGTGGGCCTACGAAGACCTCCGCCGCCCTCTACTGGTGCTTGCTGCGTCGGCTGCTGCTTCGGTGTCGGCTGCGTCGCTGGCTGCTTGGGCTGCTGTGTCTTCTTGCCTCTGCCAGTCCAACCGCCGAGAAGCCCTGACAACCAACCAGGAGTCTTCGTAGGTGCCTGCGTGGCTGCCGGTGTCGCTGCTGTGGGCGCTGGCGCTGCTCCACCGAGTGCCGCTGCGGGATCTGCCTTCGGCTTGCCTGGGGTGGTCGGCTTCTGTCTGCTCGCATGCGATTGACCGCTGGGTACGCCAGGACCGGCACCTGCTTGTGGACGAGGCTGCGGCGTCTGCGGCCGTCCAGGACCAGCCCCTGTGATTCTGGGCGTGGTTGTGGCCGCAGGAGCTGCTTGCGGCTGCGTCTGCTGTGCAGGCGTCGATCCTGCCCGCTGTCGTCGCGCCTGTCGTCCAGCTGCACCAGGAGCTCCACCCGACGGCTTCGATGGGATCTGCCCAGGCTGTGCCATGGGTGCCAACTGTGTGGGCTGTCCTCGCCCTGGTAGCGGCGGTGTCGGTGCAGGCGGCGGTGTCTTCTTTTTCTTCGGCGTCGGTGCCGGTGTCGGCTTCTTCGTTGGCGGCGGTGTCACCGTGGCTTTACCCACAGCACGCTGCAACGGAGCTCCGAGCATCGCTTTCAGCCGCGCATCGCTCATGGTTGCCGTTGGCGGCTTGCTGACCTTGGGCTTCTCGACACCACGTCGGAAGGATCCTGGTGACGTGTGCGTCTTGCTGCTGCCAGTTGCCATGCCTGCGTGGCTGCCGTACCCGCGTTCCCGCAGCATTCTTTGACGGGATGTCTGCGATCGTCCTGCCGACCTACCCATCGCACGCTGGAACGTGGTGCTGCTGCCACCTGTTCTGTGTGCGCCAGGCCGTGCCAATGCGCCACGGGCTGCGAGTGAGCCAATGGGCTTGCCTTCCTTGATCATCGCTTCGAGAGCAGGGTAGTGGCCGCTTCGCTTGACAGTCTTGCCCAACATATCCTTGGGCTTCTTCTTCGCTGTCGGTGGTGGAGTGATCTTCCCGCCGCCCTGCACGCCCATCTGCATGGCGTTGAGCAGCGCACCAAACGAACCGCACGTGCCAGGCTGCTGTGTGCTCTTGGCCGTGGCCGTGCCGCCGATCACGGGCTCCGTGCTCTTTTTCTTAGGTGTCGGAGCTGTCGGCGGCGGAGTGATCCCTGCGGTCTGCGCAGGCTGCCCTCTGGTGGGCGCAAGCTGCAAGCTCGGGCGGTGGATGTGCGTGACGCCACGGCCACCTTTCTTCTTCACCTGCTGCCTGCTCGGGATCCTCCGAGCGAGCTTTTGTAAGATAGCAGGGTCGCCTGCCCAGGTAGCTGGCGTGGAAACCTGGACAGACGAGCCCTGCGGAGCGGACTGACTGCTTTGTTTGTCGACGAACCTGTCAGCGAGCTGATACACCGAGGCTTCGGCTCGATGTGTGTTGATGCCCTGCTGTTCGGCCCATTCGTGCATATCTTCGTCGGTTTGGTTCTCTGTTCGCTTCAACCATTCTTCGACTGCGGATGTGGATGCAGGCGTGGGTTGCAGTGTCATGCCCTCCTCTTCGCCGTTCGCTGCTTTGAAGAATGCACGCCATCGGGCATTACTCTCTGCATCCTTGTTGGCCTGCTCGCAGATGACTGCGGCCATCTTGTCGAGATCCATACCGTTGGCGATGCACATGCGGATCACGGAGGCACACGCTTGCTTCTGCTCCTCCGGGATCTCACGGCGCTCTTGCATCCGCTGGTACTTTCGGGCAATGTCATCGTCCTTGAACGCACGATCAGGCTTCTTGAGTGCCTGGTAGTTCGTGCTCATTGCGATCGGATCCATCGACATGATCGTTATCCTATACAGTTGGTTGCGGTTGTACCCCGGTCCGACGACTACGCTGCGCCGGCGGAGTGGAGTACGGACCTCCGATGTTCGTTCGAGCTGCCTGCTGTGCTTGTGCGGCACCAGGTAGCGGACGTCGTGGTGCAGCTGCCTGTTGCGGAGCTGCTGGCTGCTGTACCGGGCGTCCCATCATGCTACGAGCAGCATTGGCGGACGCCGCTCCTCGCTGCACACCAGCACCACGAGCCTTCCAGTAGTTCTGTAGGTACGTGTTCTGGCGTTGTTGTGTCTGTTGCGGCTGCTGCATCTGACCAATGCGATACTGCAGTGCCTGACGACGTGAGCGGGAGAGCGGCTGCCCGCTACGTGTCGTACCGCTTTGCAGCATCTGCTGGAGATCTGCGACGGATCCTCGTGCCGGAGGTGCTGCTGGCGCTGCAGGAGCGGCAGCGGGTGCAGCAGCAGGCGTCGGTCGAGCAGCAGGTGCCTTGGCGGTCGGCGTGGCAGCAGGTGCGGACGTTCCTGCCCACTCACGCCCAGCACTCACAGCTTGACGCATGGCCTTCTGCGCCTCTGTTGGCGGTGCAGCAGGAGCAGCAGGACGTGCAGCTGCTCGCTGACGACCCTGGTCGGCCATGTGACTCATCACCTTGCCGCCTGCATCCAACGCTGCCTCGGGAATACCGGTGAACGCTGTCGCCATCTGCTTGCCTGCATCGAGCAAACCGGGCTGACCACGATAACCGTGGAGCATCGAGTCCCGTGTTGCGGGATTCATCATGCCTTGGGCAGCGCCCAGTCCGAGACCGGCAAAGCCTAACCAGCGTTGTGGTGCGGTCGACCAGCCCGTCATCGCATGAGCTGCTTGTCGCTGCTTTGCTGGATCGCCACTTGGTGCGGCGGGTGCTGCAGGCGCTTCAGGCGGCGTGTACGGTGCTGCAGGTTTCCTGCGAAGCGGAAGAAGCGGCTCTCCTGTTGCAGATCCGATTGGCGGTTTGTATGGCGCTGCGGGCTTCGCTGCAGGGGGCGCTGTTCCATACGTGCCGCCTTCCGGAGGCGGCGTCGTAGGTACGGTAGTGGTGCCGCCGCGGCTGGCAGCTGCTTCATTCGCACTCTGGATAACACCAGGCTTCGCTACCCAGCTACCAGCCTTCACCGCTGGCGGCTGCCATGCTGGCGGCTGCGTTGGCTTGGGTTGATCCCAGTAGGTGGACAGATCTTCGTATTCATCAGGGCTTAGTCGCTGCCCTTGGCGGCTCTCATCGAACTGGGCGCCGCTAGGATCGTTCTGCACGGCTTTGCGGAATTCTGACAGTTCATTGAAGTAGCCCGAGAGATCGTGTCCCTTGGGATTCGGGATGGGTCCGGTCGGGTCGGCTGTGGCGTGGAGCCCCTGCCCGCGAGCTGTGCCCAAGTCGTAAGGCATCATAATGCCTCTGCGAACCTGGCCGGTCTGCTGGTTGAGCGTCGACCTGCCTGGGATCACTAGCTCACCGCTAAGGCGTGCTCGCGATTCGGGCGAGTGGCCTGCATACGACAAGGCTCGCTGTTCCATCGGATCGAGGCCAGCGTAGTGCTTGCTCCAGTAATCCACAGCACTGGCAAGCTGATCACCCTTGAGCCCCGCAATGCGGTTCTTGAACTCCTGGGGGATGCTCTGGTAGATCTGCCGTTGCTCTTCCGAAAGGGGAGAGTAGTACCGATTCCAGTAATCGGCGATGCCCTGTTGTCCCATGCTGGAACCCGACGCCTGATCTCGCCACTCCTGTGGAATGGCTGCGTAGCCTGATGGCGCAGCTGGCTTCGGCGGCGCGGACGGCAAGCCCTCGCTCTTCAGACGAGAGAACGCCTTCAGCGGACTCTCTGTCTCTGGCGGGTTCATCAGCTGGATGTTGCCAGGCGTCGCCGCCGCTCGCGAATACTCGCCAGCGGTAGGCCCGCTTGACCGTGCCAGCTTCTCTTGCAGCGCGGTCGCCCGTGCTGCCAACAGTAGTGCAGGGCTGATCTGAGGCATTAGTCCTCGTCCTTGTCCTTGTCTTCTTTCTTCTTGGACTTCGATCGCCGACCGAGCCAGCCAGCGAGTCCGCCGGCTCCAAGGCCACCGGCTGCGAGGAGCCCGACAAGCGGCCAGTTCATGTGCTGGTACCACTTCTGGTCGGGCAGGTCGAGCTTCTTGAAGTCCGTGGTCGGTGCGGCTGTGGTACCGGCGATGTCACCAGCACCCGGAGCCACACTGCGTCGAGCCAACGGCGACTTGTCGCCGCCCTTCGGGAAGCTCATGGCCGGAATGCTCCGGATGAAATCCATGATGCTCTTGCCGCCAGGCTCGGTCTCGCCACCCATCGTCTTGCTGGCTGCGACGTATGGGGCGACTTTGCCACCAACGTCGCCCAGCGATTCCTGGCCTTTGCCGATCAGCCCTGCCAGTGCAGAGGTCAGCCCGGAACCGATGCCCTGGCCCTCTTCGGCAGCACCAGCGATATTCTCGCCTGTGCGACCGAGAGCGGAGCGTGCCTGGTCACCGAGGTCTGAGAGAGCGCTCATCAGTCCCTCGCCGCCCCGGCGTGTCTGGCCGATCTGTGCGGCACGGTTGGCGGGCTCGCCGCCAAGGCCGTACTGCTCGATCCCGGTGTCGCTGCCAGGCATGAGACCCGGTGCCGCTTTCGGGGCAAAGATGTCCTCGTCGAAGAGCTCACGTGCCCGCAGATTGCGAAGCACGGCTCCCTGGTCGGACGACCACTGCGGCTGTGCCGCCTTGATCATCATCACGTCCATGACGTCCAGTAGGTTGGCTTCCATGTGATGTCTCCTATACCACATCTAGTGTTGTTCGTCCGCCGAACTTGTCACCGAATCGCCGCTCGAATCGGTTACGTGTTTCCTCGTAAGCGACAACCATCTCGCTGAGTGGCTTGGCTGCCTGCTTTATTGTCCTGGGCGTGACCGTGCAAGGCTTCACACCCAGAAACTCGAACACGCCCGCCATCGTCTCATCGAAGTTGTCGCACATGTCCTCATAAAAGACGGTGTGCGATTCCTGATCTCTGAGTTGCTTGCGTGCCTTACGGCGTGCTTTGAACTCCCGCTCTGCGAACTGCAGCATGCGGCCGAGGTCGCCGCGGAAGTCCATTGGTTTGATGTCCTTGCTCTTCACCTGATCCTTGCGGAAGTGGTAAAGGCCCCAGCGCTTTGTTTTCAATGCCCGCATGTACGAGCAGGCTTGGGCGAAGGCGTCCTTGCGTGTGAGGAAGATCACCTTCAGATCCGGATACTTGCCGATGAGCTTTCGCAGCACGTCCTTGTAGACAGCCGAGTCCTGTTGGCCTCCATGCAACGTGAACCCCTGCGCAAAGCTATAAGCCGCTCTGGCGATCGCAAGCACCTCTCGATCGACATGCTTATTGATCCGCACCCGCAGCTCCTGCAGGTATCGAATCTTCGGATTATACAGCTCCCAGAGACATGTCAGGTCAGGATGGCCCGAGATGCTGTCTCGGAGCATCGCTGACCCCGCTCGGGGCTGCGAGTGTATGATGAATTTCATATCTGTCGTGGCATCGGTGGTGCGTAAGAGCCGCCCATCAGGTCAGTCATACGCTGTTGTCG
>Ga0180437_10007804_pt1 | contig 13817 bp, 13 predicted proteins | sample SS_ome_4_FD_132410 | JGI IMG/M metagenome (GOLD analysis project Ga0180437, IMG submission 132410) | Hypersaline lake sediment archaeal communities from the Salton Sea, California, USA - SS_3_D_1 metaG | ecosystem: Environmental > Aquatic > Non-marine Saline and Alkaline > Hypersaline >...
CACCAAATCGCCTCAACAAGTCAGGCCCGTGCGGCGTGTCCACGCACCCCCTGATCAATCGCTCTGGCTGCAGTCCCTGCGCCCGCAGCGACTGGCTTTCGCGCCTGATGTATTCAATCGTGATGTCGGCATCAAACTCAGGGTGGAACTGGACCCCCCAGGCACATTCCCCTATCACAAAAGCCTGGTGCCTGGCCATAGCGCTCGACGCCAACAGGCGCGCATCAGGCGGCAGGCGCAACACCGATTGTGGTAGTGCCCCGTGTAGCCCCGGATCGGGCTTGGAAAACTGCAGAACGGCATAGTTGAGCCGACCTTGATGACAAGAAGTTTCTGCATACGCCCTACGATCCTGAGTCACCCGGCGTGGGTGTGGCGCTTGGTTTCGGTGCGACTGGCGTGGGTGCCCCGGTGTAAGGCTCTCTGATCTCAAGCGAGTACCCCCCCTGCTGAGGATAGTAACCACAGCAAGAGTACTCGCCCACATCTTGCACAATGATCAGATAAAGGCCCCGTTCGGGGGCTGCAAAGGTGAGTTCCGGATTCGTGCCAAACAAACCGCCGCCGCTGCTGTAGTCAAACACCCACGCCTCCTCTGGATCGCCCGGTTGGGCGATCATCAGGTAGGGGTTGATCAGTATCGAGTCAACCAAGACATTGACTGTTTCGCCTTTTTTCAGAGGCAGCGCAAAATAATCGGTATCTCCCGGGTGATCGAGGTATCCATATATCGTCTGCTCTTTGGCAACTCCCCGGCCGTCATCCAGATCGAGGTAAGGGATCAAGTCGTGACTGGCCTCGACGGAGACGGTCATTGAAGAGGGAGAATACTGGAACAAGTCCACAAAATAAGGGAGGTCCCATTCCGTCACCAGCGTAAGAGCCTCAGGTCCAGGAGCTCCATCATCCGCGTACACAGGGGCGGCACCATACACGTCGTATACCACCAGGGCAATGTCAGCTTCCCCACCATCGGCGCTGATCTCAATCCGTGTGCCAACCGGTTCACGGATAACGTAGATTTGATGGTCCCATCTATGCTTCAGTGTCACGTAAGGATCGCTCTGCTCCCCACCGCTCACCGGCAGCCTGCGACTCCCAATGCCCCCCACATCGTCGCCAGCCATCAATCTCTCCAGGCGGGGTAAGATGTCCAAAACCGAGGCGGCCAACCCAAAATTGCCTTCGCCGAAAGAAAAGCCCGTGATGCCAATAACCTCGCCCGACTCCGAAACCAGGACACCCCCACTTTGACCGCCGGCAATGGCTGCATCTGACTGAAAATAGGTGATCCCCGCCGCCTCCCATTGACGCACCCGGGAAAGTATACCACGTGCAATAGTCGGTTGTGGATACTCATCTGACTCGCCTGGGTAGCCGACGAAAAAAACCTCGCTGCCGATGACCAAATCCTCGCCATCCGCCAGCTCCAGCGGGCTAATCGCTGTTTCAAGAGGACCGATCAAGGCCAGGTCAACCAGTGGATCCCAGGCCAGGACCGGCGCGTCCCGGTAGTCTGATCCGTCCGGGAACACCACACGGGCTTGTTCATAAGGCCAGACGACGTGATAGTTGGTCACTACGTAGCCGTCCTCAATCAACATGCCGCTTCCTGTCCCGGCCGGAGTTTCGATGAACGCCACTGCGGGCGATACCAGATCGAACACCTGGGCAGGGGATAGAGTGACGGGAATAGGAATAGAGGTCGGGAGTGAGGTTGGCGTTGCTGATGGCTGGATAGAGAGAGTTGCCGTAGGGCTGACCGTAATCAGCGGGGTGACCGTTGGTCTTGGCGCAGGTGGCCGGGACATGGTGCAGGCGGCAAGCGTTACACTAAGGAGCACCATTAACGTAAGACTGGTCCGTTTCAGCAACCACACCACAAGCACGCGGACAACATCCCGAGCGAAGACGAAATTTTGTCGATCCATGTGCCTTACTCTCACTCCGGCCTCCTTGGCTGTACAGCACAGCTTCTCCGACTTCAATATACCCGTACCGATTTGAATTGGCAAGTGTGCAAGCAGAACAGACATTTGTGCTTTTGAGTCTGTGCATATATACTGACACTAGTGTGACAACTCTGAGCCATGATGCACTCATATAGATTCTTGTCTTTTTGAAAAGTGTAAACTTAATTGGCCGTCAAAATGAACCATGCCGGGGTTTTGACCATGCATTCGTATGAAAAGTACAGTGCTGAAACGGCTTTACTACCAGAAACCCCCAGCCTGGGATGGAGTATTTCACATCAGGCAATTGTGGGGGGGCCAAGACCCGATGGCTCAAAAGCCTATGAGATTTGTTATATCGCCAAAGGTGGTGCCGAGTGGTGGATTGGCAACAGGCTGTACGAGGCCGGGCCGGGCAGCACTTTTGTTAACAAGCCGGGTGATTGGCACGGGGGCGAGAGCGGCCTGTTACAGCCTTGTGAGAGGTATTGGGTGCGGTTTATTTTCCCACCGGACGGGGATCTTCCCGGCCTGAGGGTTGAGACCATTCGCAATCTTAAGCGCGCCTTTGAAACGATGCCACAGCGCCATTTTCCCGCTTCCCCACAGATGAAAACCTATTTTGAGCAACTTCTGGCCGAACATCGCAATCGACAACCTTATTCGGTCAGTGCTGCCAGAGCCGCTTTACATCAGATACTGATCTGTACAGTTCGCGATTATGCAGCTGAAGATGCCGCTGTGGTTTCTGAGGGTGTCAAACAAGCTCTCGCTTCGATGGAGTGGCGTATGGCACAGAAGTATCCCGGTGAGGATGTCGCCCCGCTCACCCCGGTGAGTGGTGGGTATTTTCGTCAGATTTTTATACAAGAAGTTGGTATGACCCCGGCTGAGTATCATACGCGACAGCGTATCTACCTGGCCAAGCAGAAATTATGTGAGTCATCTAACACAATAACAGAAATAGCCTTCGATCTAGGCTTCTCAAGCAGCCAATATTTCGCTACCGTGTTTAAAAAACTGGTTGGCCTCACCCCAAGTGAGTACCGCAAGCTGAGGAACCTCTAAGGAAGTTCCGATCAGCCGCCTCAAACGAAACGCTCCTCGGTCTCTGGATCAAATAGATACGCCTTCTCCAGGTTAAAGCGTAACCCAATTGGGTCGCCTATCTCTCCCTCAAAGTCGGCATCGACGCGGGCCGTGATGATATGGCCGTCCAGATCAACCCCCACCACGGTCTCGTTGCCCATATTCTCGACTACATAGATCTTGGCCGGAATGTGGTCATCCTGGATCTGATGGAAGATCTGGATATTTTCCGGCCGGATCCCCAGGATAAGACCTTTATCTGCACGTTTATCTCCGGACTCCAGCGCGCGCAGCCAGTGGGCTGGGATAGAAATACGGAAGGACTCGCCTTGAAATTCCGCCCGACCTCCCTCCTGACGCACAGTTCCGTCGAGAAAGTTCATACTTGGGCTGCCCAAGAAGCTGCCAACGAAGACGTTGGCTGGTCGCTCGTAGATCTCCTTTGGGCTATCTACTTGCTGCAGCACGCCTTGTCTCATGATAGCAATTCTGTCACCCAGGGTCAGCGCCTCCGCCTGGTCATGGGTCACATATATCGTGGTCACCCCCAACTCTGCGTGTAACCGCTTCATCTCACCCCGCATCTGCACGCGCAGCTTGGCGTCGAGGTTGGAAAGAGGCTCATCCATCAAAAAGACGTTGGGACGCCGAATGATTGCCCGGCCCAAAGCGACCCGTTGACGTTCTCCACCGCTCAGCTCCCGCGGTTTTCGATCCAGCAGATGGTCGATTTGCAGCAACATTGCTATCTCACGTGCCAGATCATAACGTTCGGATTTCTGCACCCCTGCGATCTTGAGAGGGTAAGAGACATTATCGATGACCCTCATATGTGGATAAAGAGCATAGCTCTGGAACACCATCGCAATGTTCCGGCTACGGGGCGGCAAATCGTTGACGACGGTATTGCCGATGCGGATGGTACCTGAAGTGACACTCTCGAGCCCAGCCAACATGCGCAATGAGGTGGTCTTGCCACACCCCGACGGACCCAAAAGGACGAGCAACTCTCCCTCACTCACGGCTAAGTCCAGTCTGTCTACAGCCACCACCGTCCCGAAGCGCTTGGTGACATTGTCAAAGGTTACCTGCGTGCCCTGGCTGGTGTTCTCCACCGTCATGCCTTTACTCCTCCAAGCGTCAGACCCTTGACCAGATGCTTCTGCACTATCAAGGCGAAGATTAGAACTGGTATTGTGAACAAAGACCCTGCTGCCGTCATTGGGCCCCACAGGATGCCGAACTGCTGTACCAACGTGGATGTAGCCACCGGCAACGTAACTGCCTTGCTCTCAGCCAGTATCAACGCAAACAGAAACTCGTTCCAGGAAAAAATGACGGTCAAGATAGCCGTGGCAACCAATCCAGGTGCTGCCAGGGGTAGCACGATGCGCCACAGCGCAGTAAGGCGAGAGTCGCCGTCCACCAGAGCAGCCTCCTCCATCTCGACAGGAATATCCTGGAAGAATCCTATCATCATCCAGATCACAAAGGGGAGTTGAAGGTAGACATTGGCGATGATCAAGGCCCACACGGTGTCAATTAGTCGCAGGTTCAGAAAGATCACAAATACAGGAATGATTGTGACTGTAGGAGGGAACATGCGCAGGATGAGAACCCCGAACAAGAGGAGGTAATTTAGGTTAAAAGGGTAGGTAAAGCGAGCCAGCGCGTAGGCAAAGAGTGCCCCAGTCAAGATAGCAATGCCCGTACTTGCAGCAGCCACGACAATGCTGTTGACGGCATAGCGCTGGAACCCGCGCACTTCGAAGAGATATCTATAATTCTCTCCGGTCCACTCGCTCGGGATGAGCGCTGGTGGTCGCTGCTCCCGTTCCAGAGGTGTCTTCACAGACATGGTAAACATCCAGTATACGGGAAACATCCAGATCACGACCAGTGCCAATAGCAATGCGTATTTGATCACTGCACTGGTACGCCGCTGCAGACGGAACCACCGTCCAACGTCCGTGTCTTCCATTGTACAAATTGCCATACTCGTTACCTTTATACACCATGAAAATTGCTGCTTGCAGCGATAGGAGCCCTAACCATACTGGGCGGCTCGACGGCCAATACGATTGGACTTCTGCTCACTTCATTGCTCGTGATGACGACTGAGCCGGCATAATAGGCTTGCCTGAAAGCTATCCGCCTTCCCTAGCGGAGGATACTACGGATATAAATGGCGCTCAATATCGCGAGCACGACGAGCAACATAAAAGACACTGCCGCAGCATATCCCAGGTCCAGACCACGAAAAGCACTGCGGAAAATGTGGGTTGTCAGTGTTTCTGTCGCCGTGCCCGGCCCTCCGCCCGTCATAACGAAGACTTTGTCAAACACCTTTGCCCCATCAATGGTGCGAAGGAGCAGGACAACCAGAATGGTCGGGCGCAACAAGGGCAGGGTGATATCCCGAAAGGTCTGCCAGTTGTTGGCACCGTCAATCTCGGCAGCTTCATAGGGCTCCGTGGGCAGCGATTGCAGGCCAGCCAGAAAGATCAGCATAACAAAAGGAGTCAGGTGCCAGATATCGGTGAAAATGATTGCATATAAGGCGATATGGGGGTCGGACAACCAGAATACTGGTTCCAGACCGACCACCATTAATAGATGGTTAATGACGCCCCAGCCGTAGTCGTACATCATCTTCCAGCTAAGAGCGATGACGATGGGTGGTATCACCAGTGGTATGAGAAAGAACGACACTAAGATGCGACGCCCCCGGATGTTGGAGTTTAGCAATAGTGCCAGCCCCAGACCACACAGCATTTCTAACACAACTGTCCAAAAAACAAAGGTTACGGTATTGCCAGCAGCAGCCTTGAGAGTCTCGTCTCTCGTCAGTGCACGCCGGAAATTATCCAGCCCGATGAACTTCAGCGTGGTCTTCCCTCCAAGCAGATCAACATCGCTGAAGCTATATTGAAGGGACATCAGAAAGGGGTAGACAATCAGACCGACCAGGATCACCATAGCAGGCACCAGCATAAGCCAGTGTATGTTCTTTTCATACCATGGTTCTTTTTGAGGCAAGACACCTCGGGCTGGCATTCTGTCCAGCGCCTTCATCCTCGCCGAATCTGTGCGTTCCAGCAGTCGTTCTTTCATGTGATTTCTATCTCAAATACCCGGACATAACGCCGTCAGGTCCAAATCACCTGTTGGTTGTAAATGGAGAGCGGATTAGGCATAATCCACTCTCCATTCTCCTCTCTGTGGCTAATCCTATTTCTGTTCGGGAATCACGCCTTCGGAGACCATGATATCCGTCAATTCTTGAGTGATCAGCTCGCTCGCCTCCTCAGGCGTCTCAGTGTCGGCCAACATAGCTGAAATGTGTGTTCCCCAGACCTCCTCGGCTTTGCCCCAGACGGGTGTGCGCGGCCGCATGCGGGCCTCCTTCTGAGCAGCGTGTACCGCCGAGAAGTGAGGGTATTTCTCCAGCACATCTGGATCCTGGAAGACACTCTCCCGGGTGGGCGGTGCCCCCATCAGGGCCTGGATCTTCTGACCCTCTGGGCCCGTAGCCCATAAGATATAGTCGAAGGCCAGGTCCTTTTTCTCACTGCCTTCGGGGATGGCCCACATCCAGACTCCCATCATAGCACCACCCTCTTTTCCTTCCTGTATAGGAGCTGGCCTCCAGTGCCACAAACCTGCTGTTTCCGACATCTCTGGGTTGCCCAGATTGGTAGTCCAGCCCGGCCAAGCCATAGCCATGGCCGCTTCCCCTTGTGCCAGCGCGCGCTCGACCTCGGCACCATCGTAGGACGCCACGCCCGGTGGTACATGCAATGCTGCCAGTTGATCGTAGAACTCAAAGGCCTGCTTGCATTCCTCGCTGTCGGTTTGTGGCATCCAGTGTTCGTCGAAGAGCCTGCAACCAAAGCCCCAGAAGATGGGCAGCGAGGCAGTGGCGGCCGGGTTGGCCCTCTGGCCACGCATGACGTACCCCTTCATGCCAGGCTCATTTTCCTCGATGATCTCGGCAGCTTCCCACACCTGGTCCCAGGTGTCCAGGGGCAGCAAATCGTACTTCTCGGCCAGATCCTTGCGGTAGATGAAGTGCTGCACATTTCCGATTGCTGTGATGCCGTACAGCTCGCCATCTGGCGTGGAAGGCCAGCGGCTCAAGAGCTGTGGTCGATCAACGAAATCCTCATCGGGGCCCGACAATCCCCGCGCCTCGAAGTAGGGTTGCAGTGGGGTTAGCCAACCGCTGCCGGCAAACTGCGGCCACCAGGGATCATCGACGGTCACCACGTCGTAGCCAGCGGTGCCTTGGCTCAGGTTGAGCAACTCCTTCTCATACGCCATGCCGTATGGCATTTCGACAATATCGAATTCCAGGCCGGTGAGCTCTGTGTAGACCTCCGAGATCGCAGCGTAAATTGGGTCACCTTGGATCGCCACTATTGTGATGCGTTCGCCGGCCAACGGCTTCTCCGGCGTGGGCTCTGGAGTGGCTGTTACTACGACCTCGACTTCGACCGTCTGAGCTGTAGGGGCCGGGACTACGCAGCCAGCAACGACCATGGACATCAGGGCAAGACCTACAACCAATAACCAGAATCTGTTGCGCTTCATTTTGTGTATCCTCCTTGATCTGAAGTTGGAAACCCACTCACTGTTGTAACACTGACCTATATGCCCCATCTATGTCGTCTCCATCTGCCTCCTTTCCGCCCGCCGAGATGTCCAGAAGGCACGCGGGCCCATGTACTTCGTGGGCAAGAACGGGAGATCACGCAAAATGCAAATCTGCAAAATCCATGAACCGCTCCCAGTCGTAGGCAGTAATATCTTCCTCTCCAGCGCGAATATGGTAACCAATCGTGTTCATGATCGGCTGACTCAGGCCAGGCATCTCGTCAGTGGCAATGCCCTCTTTTCCGAATAGCCGATACACAGGGGTTGCGCGTCTGGCCGAAAGAAACTCGCCGCGGGGATCGGCCCACAAGTCTTGGTCGACACTGACAACGTAGATCGGACGCGGAGCGATCAGCGCAAGCAGCATGTGCTGGTCGACCGGCAGCGCATCTTCGTTGTCGTTATACTGTTTAAAATTCTCGCAGAACCAGTGCGGATACGATGTGTTGATCTGCTTGACCGTTTCGCCAAAGCGACGGCGACTCAGCGCGGCTCCCCCGCACCCAGTGAGATGCGAGATCACGAGGGAAAAGCGCTCATCCTGTGCCCCAGCCCACAGTGCGGTCTTACCCAGTCGCGAATGGCCGAACAGGGCTACCCTTGTATGGTCGATATCCTGGTCAGATTCAAGAGCATCCATCGCCCAGGAGAGTCCCCGGGCCCAGGCGCCGAATGTGCCCCATTCGTCCGGCGCCGTCCTAGTCTGCCCCTCTTTGTAAAAGAGCGGGTGCACGCCGTTCTGGAAGCCGTCATCAAAATCGGGGTCGAGGTCACCGCAGTAGATGGTAGCCAGCGCGTAGCCGCGTTCCAGGACTCGCTCTAATGGCCAACGGCGGGCGCTACTGCCACGAGCGACTTCGGTAGCTTGATGGCCGGGCAAGTCCAGACCCTCTGGCGCAGGTACCCAATGGCTGGTCAGGGCAATCCCCGGATCCGCGTGGATGGTATGATTCCCGTAGCGGTTTAAGCCTACGAATATGGGCGCCGGCTGGCGTCGCTCTTTAGGCAGGTAGACAAGGATGTCCATCTTTGGACCATCTTCCCTGCCGGTGAAATGGACGCAGACCTGCTTGCTGGTGGCCATGCCACCAAGGGCTTGCTCGTCCACCGAGATAGTTTCGAAGGTCACGCCGGGTGGCCGACCAGGCGCCCGGCCATAGACGTGATGCGCAAACAACCTCAGTAGTTCCGGTCGACGTCGCTCCATCCAGGTCTGCGCATCGGTAACCTTTGTGCCGTCCGAGCAGACCAGCGGATCGGGCAGGCTGTACTGCAGCACTTTGGATTCGTCATAGTTGGCTTCCATAGACTTCATCTAGCACGTCCTTTCTCTAGTCACACAGGTTGCCCTGGCTCTCCCACGCTGTTCGGTCACCTATAGCTTCCCGAAAGCTATTTAGGCGGAAGCTATTTCGGCGTCACCCACTGCCGCGTTCGCGCACTCTGATAAAGCGCTTCCATAACGGCGCTGCGAACAGCAGCCTCCCGCACCCCAACGAGTGGAACGTCTTTTTCTCCCAAGGCATCGAGAAATAGTTCAATCGCGTGAGGCTGAGCCTCCGGCAGTTTAGCCCAAGGCGCTTTGCCATCAGCCCCGGCAACGTGTTCGCTTTGAAAATACAACTCTCCATTGACGACGTAAGCGTGGCCCTCAGTGCCGCTCAGAATCAAACTGACGGGGTCAGCTACGTCCACCCACCCGGCGGCCAAGCTGCCGATGGCGCCGCTTTCGAACTTTAGCAACCCTTCGCCATACTCATCACAGTCACCGTAGCGCCCGGTGGCAACCTCAATATCGGCGGTCACGCTGATGACGTTGCCCATAAGCCAGAGAAGAATATCAAGTGAATGGGTGCCCAGATCGCCAAAAGCGCCGTAGCCAGCTCGTTGCGGGTCGGCCATCCAACGCCATTCGGTATCAAACAAGCCCTTCAGAGACCCCGCGTGACAGTTGGTATGCCGAATGCGAGTGATTTGGCCAAAGCTCCCTCGCCCAATTTGCCCGCGCAGAAACAGGTGGATTGGTAACCCACGCTTAAAGTAGCCGGTTTGGAAAATAACGCCGGCCTGCTCAATGGCATCGGCCATGCGGTATGCATCGTCCGCGCCCATCCCCAGCGGCTTTTCTACGAACAGATGCTTATTCGCATCTGCCCCGGCAAGAACCAGTGGTTCGTGTCGGTTGGTCTCGGAGCAAATGATAGCCCCTTCGATTTCTGAATCGGACCAGATTTCACTTACCTCAACCACGGTCTGGGTCGCCAATGCGTCTGCCTGCTTCTTGGCGCGATCCGGGTTATGATCCCAAACGTATTTTACCCTTACGTCTGATCGCTCTTTCAGTCTCTCGACAAAGCCCGGTGTATGAATGTGGGCACAGCCCACGAGAGCGACTTGTATCATTGTCCTCCGTCCACCCATTAATCCAAACGAACTTCCGCTCCAACTTCCTGGCTCTGGTAGATGCCCTCCAGAATGGTCATTACCTGCAACGACTGTTCAGCCGGAACAGGCGATGGCGCGCCATCAACGATAGCTTGGGCGAACTCTACGCACTCCTGAGCGTGAGGCTCCAGAATGTCGTGAGTGAGTTTCAACACACGATTGTAGTGCTGCCTGGTGGTGTGATTCGATTCGTAAATCTCGCACTTTGGCCAGTGACAACCGCCCTTGGTGCCATACAGCCACATCTGCATATCCTCCTTGCTCGTATCGTGGTGCAGCAGCCAACTGACTTCGAGGATGAGGGTCGCCCCGTTCTCAAAGCGGACAAAAGCAGCAGCAAAGTCCTCCACATCGAACTCCGGAGGAATTGTCCCACCCGAGGTGTTGAAACTTCCCTCTCGATGGGCCAACTCAGCCCGGGCGACTCCGGTGACAGCGACCGGTTTCGGGTTGCCCATAAACCACAAAGTGAGATCCAGGATGTGCACGCCAATGTCGATACACGGGCCACCACCGCTGTGGCTTTTCATTATCAGTCCGGGGCGTAGTGGGAAAGCCGCACGGCGCAACATCCAACTCCGAGCGTGGTAGATGTCGCCCAGCGTGCCTGTTTCTATCTCGGCTTTCATGGCTTTCGATGAGCCCCGAAAGCGGAAATGCTGACCCGTCATCAGCATCTTTCCTGATTTGTCACGGGCAGCGATCATGTCGCGGATCTCGCTTGGCGTCGGAGCCAGAGGTTTTTCACAAATGACGTGCTTGCCTGCCTCCAAAGCGGCAATGGCGAGCGGCGCGTGATACCTGTTCGGGGTACAGACGTCAATTACATCAATATTTGGGTCTCTAATCAGGTCTGATGAATCCGTCGCCAGCTTTTTGATATTGTGCTTATCTGCCCACTTCTGGAGAGCGGCTTCGTTAATATCACAACCGGCAACCACCTCGGCATGCTCGGACGTTGCCCACCCAAGCATATGTCCAAGAAAATGTGGCTCGGTAATGCCGCCAACACCAATGACACCAACTTTTAACATTTTAGAGGTTTTAGACATCGTCTTTGCTCATTGTTTGATTCATAAAATTCTAGGCGTTCAGCATTTAGTCAAAAAGGCGTTTCAGGGTGCTCACAGACGCCCTAAAGCCATCTTCGAAACTTCCACCGTCAGGCCGGTAGACGCTTTCGAGTGAAATCACTCCGTCATAGTTATCCGCTATTAGGGCTTCAGCGATGGCTTCCAGGTAAGGCGCCATATGCCCTTCACCTAAGACCGTACAATCCACCGTTGCTTTTGGAATATCCATCAGCGCGTCTTTCAGGTGAACCTGCCCCAAATAACCACCTCTGAGGGTCTCATAGCCATCAGGAAAGGCACGCTCGTTAGAGTAAAGGCTATTGCAAGGATCCCAAAGCACTTTGAGTTTGCTTGTGCCCAGTTCATCGATCAGCTTTCGGCCTAAATAGGCGGTGGTGATCAAGGCATTGTTACCTGTCTCCACCACCAAGGTTATCCCTTCGTCTTCCGCAATCTGTACAGGTAATGCCATCAGGCTCACCAGCTTATCCCAAGCGCCCTTAGAGACATTCCAGACGTCCGCACCGCGACTGCCAAAGAGAATCATTTCTTTGCGAAAGCTCATCACCCGCACCAGCGAGCAGTCCAGTGCCTTGGCCATGTCAATACAGCGCCGAAGCGCGTCAACGTGGGCTAAATAAGTAAGACTATCCTTCTCCAAATCACCGACTAGCAGACCGGCGAAGATATGGCGCGAAATGCAGGAAACCGATACCCCATGCGCGCTCACTAAATCTTTCACCCTGGTCACTTCAGCCGTGCTTAAGTCGCCCACCTCCTTATCCCACAGAAATTGCAGCTCCGCGTGCGTAAGTTCAAATTCATTCATGACATCCAGCGCATGCTCAAGATCCCGGCTGATGCCATCGGTAATAACGCCTAACTTTGCCACAGGTCTCTCCTTCAAGAATAAAAGGGCAGGGGTTAGATGAGCAACGATCTACCACTTCACTTCCGTACCGGCAATCTGTTCCAAGAGCTTTACAATGGACCAGTTATCCTCATCCGGGAACAGCGAGATGCCGGATTGGAACAGTTCATACGCCGCGCTGGTAGTGAACATAGCCACGCGGTTTTCTTTGGCCATGGCCATACTGATACCAAGATCTTTATACATGGTACCAATGTGGCTGCCGGTGTTCTTAAATTGCCGGTCCATAATGAGCTGGGCACAGTTGCGAAAGAGGGGACTAGCTACAGCACTAGCACTAAAGACATCAAAGAGGATTTCCCCTTTCACCCCCGCTGCGGCACCCAAGACAAGGGACTCAAAAATGGCGGTAAACGATGCCCCAATAAAAGCCTGTAGCGCAGCTTTAACCGTTTGGCCCATCCCCACCTCTTCACCAACATGAAAGATGTTTTCACCAACGGCTTGGAGCACATCATAATTGGCCTCAAAGACGTCCTTTTGGGCCGCAGCCATCATGGTCAGTGTCCCAGCTTCCGCGCCCGACTTGCCACCGCTAACCGGTGTGTCAATCAAGTTAATGCCCTTGGCAGAGATAGGTTCCGCGACGGCCCGGACTTCTTTGGGTTCAATCGTGGCGGATACAATGATGGTCGAGCCGGGTTTCATGCTTTGCAGTAATCCATCCTCACCAATCACCACTTCGTAAACTTGCTTGCCATTAAGCACCATAATGAAGACAGCGTCAGCCTGCTCACCGACCTCTCGCGGGCTACTGGCTGCCTTGCCGCCAAGGTCTTTAAGCATTTCAACCCGTTCGTCGCGGCAGTCGAAGCCGGTGAGGCAAAAGCCATCCTTAACAATGTTTTTGGCCAGGCCGATACCCATATCCCCCAGGCCGATAATTCCTACTCGTTTCATAACGAAACTCCCTTATGGTTAGATTGGCAGTGGACTGTATGCGGAATTTAGAAACGGGCATTATGGAATTGGTCAACAGTTGTTGGATCAACCATGCCTTTATGCCTCCTCTGGTAAGCAGTTCCAGAAACAAGACCAAAGGGGCTTTCCCGGCTGTTCCCGTAAAGCCAGAATCGGTTGCAACGGTACGTGACGAAGGAATAATGAGCCGAATTGTACAACGGGACGCCAACCTGATCGTCTATGAAGATCTCTCAAATATTAGACAAACTAACGGGCTCGGGCGGCGATAATACATTCTTTGCTACGTGCTAGTATAGCATCTATCGCCCTATTTGTCGTTCAACAATTCAGTTGTATATTTTGAACACGGATATGATAGAATATTTGGGACGGCTCCCTATTCTGTGGTATGGGCAAGAGATGTTTGTGGCCTTGGCAAGCCTACAGCGGAGAAGAGATCGGGAGCAGCGAAGTCTTCCAAGTTGATCTCAGCCCATAGCACTGGTGCCTTTGCTGGGTCTCCGAGTTTTGACATTGAAGTTCTCCATCAAGGCGACAGCAGCAAAGAAGGATTGACGGGTATCAGGCTTGGAGAAGAACTTGGCGATGCGACTGAAAGGCTTGAAGGCGCGTTTAGATCAGACGGTCTGTCAGCGGTGCCCATACCGTAACCGGGGATCTAACGCATCCCGCAGCCCGTCGCCCAGGAGATTGAAACCCACCACCGTGAGGGTGATACACAAACCGGGGAAAATGGCCAGCCAGGGG
>Ga0180437_10007805_pt1 | contig 13816 bp, 6 predicted proteins | sample SS_ome_4_FD_132410 | JGI IMG/M metagenome (GOLD analysis project Ga0180437, IMG submission 132410) | Hypersaline lake sediment archaeal communities from the Salton Sea, California, USA - SS_3_D_1 metaG | ecosystem: Environmental > Aquatic > Non-marine Saline and Alkaline > Hypersaline > Sediment...
CCTTGATCCAGACTCGGAAGTCGGAATCCCTGAGCGGGTCCGGCGGGCTTCGCCTGGGTGGCGGTCCAAGATAAGGCATGTCCGGCAACGATGGTTCGGAAGAACCAACGGAGTCGCGCGGGGCCGGTGGCGGCGGTGGCGGCGGCCGATAGTTGCCAATCAAGTTGAAATCCCCGTCGGTCAACTCAGCCGTGCCCCCGGCGGCAGCGATCTCTTCGCGGCTCTCAGTGCTCTTGAGCGCAGTTTTTAGCGTCAGCATTCGATCGGTTCGCAGGGTAAACTCTCCCGTGACAACGTGCGACAACTTCTTTCCTTCGACCGACAGTCCCTTGATCGCTTCGGTGTGGAGTTCACTGCGTGAAGAAAGCCCTGCGTTTTTGAGGGCTTTGTTGAAAGCCTCACAATCGACGACCTCGAGACGGCCCTTCGATTCCGCGCGGAGCTTTTCCGCCAAATATGAAGCACAGAACTTGCCCAACAATCTAGGCTCCATTTTCAGCTTTTCGGCAAGCTCAGGGTACTTTCCGGCCAACTCAATCGCAACACAGGGACTGCCAAATACCGCGACTCCCACGCGCGTTGCGGTCACGTCTTCCCGCTGCTTGTTCTCGATGAGCCGGGCCAACCGCGCGGCCATTTCCGCCAGTGTCGATTGCAGGTCGTTGTAGCGTTTCAGGTTCACGATCGCCGGTACGCCCTTGAGGCCGGGGGGGATATGACGAGCCGGTTCCTGGATCTGCCCACAGAAAGGTTCGGACGTCTCCTTGACGTTCTCGTAAACGTATGCGAAGAGTTCGTCGATATTCACGACTCGGTTGAAGTTATTGTCCGCATGGCCTTTGAGGCCCAGGTTCAACCAGTAGCTGAACAGCGAGTGCTTCATGTCAAACCAGATCAGGCTCTTCTGGTCGGCCGAGCAACTGGCCAACAGGGCCATATCGGACACGTTCGTCAATTCCTGCTGCAATGCCTTCGCGATCGCAAGGTCTAGCTGTCCGTTGTCCGTGGTGCGCTGATAACGGAGGCCCTTGTCTGCGGCCGCGTGGCAAGCGTCAATGATCAACACCTTGCACTTGGCCTGGCATGCCTCAATCCTGCTCCGCAGCCACCGAAGCTCGATGCCCGTGGAGGGATCATCCGGCTTGCAGTCGATCGGCGCGAGATAGAGCTTGCCGTCGCCATCTTTGTAGCCGTGGCCGGAGAAGTACACGAGCACATGATCGCCCGATCCGATACGTTCCAGCCACGGCGACAGCGTATCCATCATGTTTTGTCTGGTCGGCCGCAATCGACCGTTGTTGCCCGTATCGGTCATGGTCACGATCTGGTCTTCCGAGAAGTACCCTCGCTCCTGGAGGGTTTCTTTGATGGCGCGCACGTCGGCAACCGTGTATTGAAGGTGGGGAATCTGAGCGTACCTTTCGATGCCCACGAGAAAGGCCCATTGAGCACCTGACGCACGCGTCGGAAGCGCACCGATCTGAAAACACAACAGACAAAGCAACGCGCCGACGACGCTTGGCGACTTGATCCGTGCGGCGTGCATACTTGACCGTTTCATGGGAAGGCTCCTTTCAAACGCATCTTGCGACCGATTCTCTCGGATCGCAACGATGCAATCGGGACAGCGTCAGGGTGGCCCCAGTAGTACGATGCTGCTCCAATAGTGTGGGTGTTTCCACTCTTTTTTCCAGTGAGGACTCTCGCCCCATCTTTGATGCCAGAGGTGGCTGTACCGGACCTGGCGCTTCGCATCTTGCAATGCCTCAGCGTAGTCGAACGGGCCGTCGCTCTCTCCGGCGTCGGCCAGAATGCGGGCGACTCCCCGGGAGAAATGGCTGACCAGCACCGCGGTCGATTGATCTTCGATCCTCCAATTGCTCGCTGCCACCCGGCGGGCGCCGGCCACCAGAAACCCGCGCGACAGTGCCCAAACACCTTCGCCGGGCTGCTCGGCGCCCTGGTTGGTGCCACAGGCGCTGAGAACGGCCAGCTCGCAGCCCCGGAGCTTGAGGTCGTAGATTTCGGCCAGCGTGAGGGCTCCATTGTCGGCCTGGTTCTGGAGGGTCGGGCCCGGTGTCAACGCCAGATGTCCGAAGAGGTTGCCAAAATGCTGCTCCGCCCTCCCGTGACAGGACAGGTGGACCACCTTCTTGCCGGCTACCTCCCTCCGCACGTTCGCCTCTGTGGCTCGACTGCCCAGGAGTTGGACTGCTGACATGCCCTGGAAGGCGAACTGGTCGACCACCCAATTGCTCTCTCTGCGACGCAGCGGCTTGAGAATCAAGTCTTTGGACTCGGGAGCGCCCAGCGTCAGCACAGCGATCGGTTTCGCCGCGACTTCCGCCTGGTCCCGGTCTTCGGCCGCCCGCTTGGCCAGGTTGATAAGGATCGTCGCCGAGGGAGCGTACACGACCGGCGGTCCGACATCCAGCAGGTACTCCGGTTCATCCTGCGGTTCATCGTCCGAAGGGACGACCAACGCTTCAAACGGCACCCGTGCCAGGTTGCTGTCCGGCAGGACGACCAGCCGGCGGTATTGCCCGTTCACGATATTTGAACGTTCCTGCTCGGGGATCAGTACTTCCCAGAGCGCAGCCAGCGTCGTGGTCGCCTCCTCCGCTTTCTCGGGCGTTTTGATGGGATTGGCCGACAAACACTGCAGCAAACCCATCTGCTGGTCGTTCGTCAACATGCTTTGCAGCTTCTTGGCCGTCAAAGCTCCCGGCTCGATGCCCCACCTGTCGCACTGGCCGTTGTTCACGTGCAGTTTTTCCAGACGCGGCTGCCCGCCGGCCGGGACGACCAACACGTAGCCACCGTCCTCACCGAAGAAGTATTCCAGCAGCAGAGCGTCCTGCTGCGACACCCACTCTTGCAGTCGTTGAAGAGCGACGGGGTCTCCTTGGTATGCGGGGCTGGCGTTGCAGATCTCGGCGTACAAGTCTAAGAACTCCTTGCGCGCCCCCTTCAATTCCTCCTGCGTCTTGGCGGAACGATCCCCGGCGTTCCGCCGGGCTTCCAGTTCGGCGATCCTTGTGAGCGTTTTGGCGCGACGGTCCTCGAGGCTTTGGCGCCGGTCTTCCGGCATCGCGTCCAAGAAATCGACTCCCATGCTCTCCATCTGGTCCAGTAGCGACCGGGATCGACTGCGCTCGATGGCCTCCAAGACCTTGGCGACTTTGCCCTGCTCGGTCCACAAGTCGACCGCCTGCTCAAAGACCTCGGCGATATATTCCACAAATGCCTTTGCGCGCTCGATCGGTCCTCCCGAAAAATGGGCGCGTTGCCGTTCGGCCAGGACTATCGCCTCCTGCATGTCGGCCTCAGCCTCGGCGCTGCGGCCGGTGTTGCGCCTTCCACGAGCGCGGAGCAGATAACTCTGACACAGCAGGGCGGGCGATGCGCCGACTTCCTCGAAAATCGTGATGGCACTGGTCAGCCACGGTTCAGCTTTTTCGTGGTCGCCCCACTCCGTATAGACGTACCCCAAAGCGTGGTGGCAGCAGGCTACGTCGAGATGTTTGTTCCCGTGGAATTCCGTACATATCGCCAAGGCTTGCCTGAGCTTCTCTTCGGCGGCCGCATAGTCTTTCCGCCCGAGGTATGCATGAGCCCAGCCGTAGCAGATGACGAATTCGAGCCCACGATTTCGGACCCCCTCGGCACGATCCAAGGTTTCCCAGGCTTCCTGAAACGTTTTGTCTGCCTCGTCGTAAAGGTGCTGACGGCAGTACAAGACCGCCATCTGGTCCAGCGTGCGTGCTTTGTCATAGCGGTTGTCGAAATCCTCCAGGCACTGCTTGAGGTATTCCTTGGCCCGATCGTGCTGGCCCTGTTCGCGATAGATGGTTGCCAGAAGGTAGCGGCAACGTGCCCGCGCCTGCAAATCGTGTTTCTGTTGTTCTGCCTGCCAGCAGTATTCGATCGCTCTTTTGTACTGCCCCAGCCGCGAACACACGTACCCCAGTCGGAAGGCCGTTATGGCAACTTCAAAATGCTCCTTTCCATAGATCTTCTTTTTTTCCTCGAAGACTTCCTGATAGCGTGCACGGGCCGCCTCGTACCCCATCTGATGCTCGAAAACAATGGCCTGAAGCTCCTTGGCCTTGATGATCTGCCTCTCGTCCTTCTCCTTGGCGAGTTGGCGGTGCTGCTCTGCCGTCGTTTCCGCCTCGGCGAACAGGCCCGCGGCAAGCTGCAGGTAGACTCGGTTTTCCAGCAGCTTGAGGTGAATCTGGTCAATCGTCGCCTTGGCGACACCCGTGCGTCTCATCTCCTTGACCAGTTGCTCGTACAACTTATCAGCAAGATCGTGCTTCTTCTGCAAGACATAGATCTGGGCCTGACTGTGCAACGCCGCCAGCAAGTAGCCTGGCTCTGCCTTGAGCGGGCCGTTGGCACGCTGCAGGAGTGTGGCCGCCGTGGTTTCAGCCTCGGAGTACTTTCGCTCTGCGATCAGCTGGTTGTAGTGATCCAGGAGTCGTGCGAACTCTGCGTCTGGATCGGCTTGAACCGTGGCTGGTAGAGCCAAGAACAAAAGGGGTAGCAGTATGAACGCCAAGCATTGCCATTCGGTCGCGCCGCACCTGCTCCAGATTCGCCCCGACAGGGGACTGAAGGCAAGGCAGCGCCGGGTGTTGAGGTCGAGCAAGTCCATGGAGCCCTCCGCGTTGCTGCTAGGTTTCTCCGTGAGATCGCCCGGCTTATCCGGTCGTGGTGCCACTCCCGGCCCGGACCTACCAAACTGTTTTGAGTAAACCCCAACTATACGCCCCTTGGGTCGGCGTGTCTACTCCCCAGGCCCCCTGCTGGGGGAGATACCTATCCTCCGGTCATCGCCAGATCGTGCTCCGGAGCCGGCGGAGCCGGCGACCCACCGGGACCCGAACGCCGCACGCGAGAGAGCCTGCCTTCCCGGTCATGTTCGTAGTGGACGGCATGCGTCGGATGGGCCCCCGGCCGGTTTTCCGCCAGAGAAGCGCTGGCGATGATCACTTCTCCTTCCCCGTTGATCGTGTAGCCGAACGTTGTTTTCTGACGCCCCATCGATACGGAGCGTACCATGCGCCGCTCGGGGGACGGAAGCATCGTCTCGAATCTCCAGTTCGGATCGAACACCATTTCGTTGCCGTGGTTGTCGGCCAGCTGCAGGCCTGTGTTCGACAGCAGGGCCGCCAACTGGAAGCGGCTGGTCTTCTCGTTCTGCGGTACGTAGCCGACCACGCGGTTCTTGGTGCTGAACGTGAGCACTTCGCTGTGGCCGTGCAGCAAATCGGTCACCTTGACTCGCTTCGGCACCCGCATATTGCGGAACACCACGCGTTGCTTATCCAACGGCCTGACCACATAGGGTTTTCGGTCGAATGCGTCGGTGAAGTCGGCGAGGTACTCGACGTGCATGTAATGGTCCGGGTTGGGCGAGAAGAGCATGTCGGTCAGATGGCCGCCCTGGTCGAACTGGAACTGGTTACCCAGCTTGTCGATCAGCCGATACGACGCGTCGGACATCAGCGCCAGCCGGACCACCTGGCTGGACGACGGCTCCTTGGGCACGTAGCCCGCCCCCTCGTCGCCGCCTTCGCGGAAGGTGAGTGTCTCCCGCTGGCCGGTGCAGAGGTTCTCCAAAGCCATCCGTTTCGGGATGACGACGTTGAGGAATTCCTGCTTGTCGTCGCCGGCCGGCTGGATCCGATAGGGGATCAGCAGGTGCCAGCCCTTGCCGAATTCACCGCCCTCTCGGTTGCGGGGGTTAAAGTAGCGCACCAGTTCCAACCCGGGCCGACCGCTCTGTCGCATGGCCAGGTCGGTCTGGTAGCGAATTCCCCGGTGGTCCTTGCCGGAGGTGAGCGTGTGCTGCGGCACGACCGAATAGCTTTGTCTGCCCAGGTCGAAGGAGAACCCGGCGGGCACGCAGCGAAGCTCGCGAACCTCGCCGGACAAGCCGGTCGTGTGCATGGCGACCGCGGGAATCTGCGCCATCATGTTCTTGACCGCGGCCACGGCTTCCGGGTCGTACCGGTAGGTCGGCGTAGCGGCCAGATCGACGCCGCCCTTGGCAATACTGGTGTAGGTTCCGTATCCCCGCACGTACTCTGAGCGGTTTAGCAGACCGTCGACCTCCAGTGGCGAGTCTTCCATCAACACCAGGTCTTTGTTGGCCATCAGGAACCAGTGCAGCGGCACGCCTTGCTGCTTCAGGTACTTGGCCAGACTGACGAGCTTGGCGTACTCGAACAGTTCTCGGAAGATGGGATGCTTTGCAGCAATGCCTTGGTAATGCTGCGTAAAGAAGTCGGCGAACTTTTCGGCGGCCGGACCGGCCTTGCCGCGCATGCCGTCGCGGTCGAACTCGGTGTTCACTTGCATGCGTCCACCGTCGAACAGCAACAGCTCGCCGCCTCGCTTGAAGCGGAGGTCTTTGGGCACGAACCAGAAACGGGTTGGAATCCCGCTGCCTTCGCCTCCCAGGTCGGCTGCATAGCGGCTCACGCTGAACAGGCCCGGATAATTGGATGGCTCGGTTCCCACGCTCCACTTTTTCATCAGGTAATCGGCCTCGCGCATCACCCGGCCCAGGTCCGTGTTGAGCACCCGGCCGATATAGCGAACCGAGTGTTTCTCGTCCGCCTTCCACTTTTCCGGATCCTGCTCTTCCTCCGAATCGTCCCAGGGCGGATCGATCGAAATGCCCGGGTCCTGATCGCCGTAGTAGACGCACCAAAGCGCGGTGATGAACTTACGATACATCTTCGGGTCGATGCGCGCGTTCTTGCCGTCGACGATCAGCGAGAAGTTACCCCCGGCGACGTCAACCTGCGCGTCGACGGTCCCCTCGACGGCCGCCGCGCCGGAGAGCATCACGCCGCCGATGTTGGGAGAAAAGCTGGCCAATTGACTCCTAGAGCGGAATTCCGGTAGACCGATCAGTTCAACCGCAGACAGTATGGCTCCCAGCGATGACACCGCTTTACGGGAACCGCCCGCCTGAAGTAATCTCCCGTCGAATGTGCAACCAAGATCTCCGTAGGTTGCGGCTCTGCCGGCCGCGCTTGCACGGGGGCGTGCAGCGGACAGAGGCTCCGTACCTGGTGCATTCCAAGCTTCCAGCGGCACGTTCCAGGTCAGGGGGCTTCCATCCGGACGCGACTTGGTCACGATGTCCCGCAGCGCGGTTATCGAGCCGTCATTCAGTTCAAGCATCAGTGCCCGCAACTCCACTCCACCATCCAGTTCCAAGGGGCCCGTTTCGCTGGCCGAGCCAATCCGGCCCTCTCTGACACACAGTGGGTAGGTTGTGGACGTCTGAACCGACGCAACATCGTATTGGTTCTGCCAGAACGATAGGTCGGGACGAAATGATTCATATTTCTCTGAGAGTATGCGGATGCCGTCTGCCAACGCAACCAGCTTGAAGAGAGCGTCAAGCCGTGCGAGTTCGAGGTGCGCCTGGCGAAGAGCTGGAAAGCTGGCGGAGAGCGAATCTGCAAACTGCCGGCTGATGGCATCCAACTGGCTGCCGGTCTTGTCGTCGCCGCCTTGGTTGGAAGTCGCGGCAAAGCGAGTCTCCACCCTAATCGCCAGATCTTCGATGACCATCACGCCTTCTCGCTCGGCCAGCGATGTGTACCTCTCGTCGGGGACGAACCAGACTCGGCTGCGGATCTCCGGCATACTGCCGGACTTTCTCACATGGTCACACAGCAGGTCGAAGAGCGACCGGACTTCCCAAATCTCTGCGGATACTTCTCCCAGACCGAGTTTCTTCAACAGGACGTCAGCATCGAGCATGGCCTTGCCAAAGGACGTCCCTTCGATACCGCCGTCGAAGCGCACCGTTTGTTGTCGCGTGCGCTGCGTTTGCTCGTCCTTGTCGATGCTGACCAGTGGCCAAGTCTCGTGGTTCAGAATCGCCCTGAGTGCTACAACAAACTCGTCGAGTGTGACCGGCGGTTCGTTTGCTGCCGGATCGCTTCGGCCGACAACGATCAAGTCCCTCCGTAACTCATCGTAGACCACCGCCATTGGGTGAGTGATAGCGCCCAGGCCTGCAACGGCCGCATCTTGTGATTGGCCCGCCTTGACCCTGCGTTCGGCCTCCGTGAGGGAATAGGCCACGTAATGGTTGGCCTGTGCCGTCCTTGCGACGCAGCAAGACACTACGATGGCCAAGTAGGCCGGTATCCACAGTCTGTTCGTGTTCATGACAAGCTCCCATATGGTTCGATAAGGGCTCTGAAGGCCACCATGCGCCGGATCAGTGTTTACTGCTGGCCACGCCTGACGTGACCGTTGCCGCGCTCGGAAAGCGTCTCGAGAATGTCTTCTACCGGTACGTCGGCACACTGATCGGAATAGACCAGCGCGAAATAACCGACGAACGGCCAACAGCCATTATCTCGCTTGACGCGTGTAAACTTGGCTTGAGCGCCACCGATGCCACTCGCTGCATCTTGCCCGGGACCTCCAGATGGCAAGGAGGATCGCTGGGCCTGTGAATTCATAAAAGCTCTCATTTCGGCCTGCATGCGCGCACCCGTCATTGGCCCGCTACTCCCTCCGTATCGCTCGTACTGACGGAGTGTGTCCATATGGTAGTTGCTCGATCGGCCCATTGCGTCGGCCGTTTCGTTTGCCGCTAGTGACCCAACTCCCGCAACACTAGCCCCCACGACCGTGGCCGACCCAAACGACATGCCGGTAATTGCAGCCCCACCCGCGACGCTTGCCCCCACTCCGCCGAATCTCGTCACCCCTTGTCCCCAAGTCGTAAGGCCCCCGTTCTTGTTTGTTCGTTCTATAGCATTCAGGCCATCCTGGTGTCCATTTGCGATGCGAGTCGAGCTTGCGATGTCAGGCTCAACGTGCGTGTCAAACACTTGCTGCGCCACCGACTGATCAAAGCGTTGGAGTCGCCCCATTTCCTCAAAGTAGCGATTGAACTTTCTTTGTGCACCCCCATGTCCGGCCACTTCTGCGTAGTTGTTCCACGCCGTCACGGCATTGTCCTTTGCCGCTCTGACTCGCGCGTCGAACGTCGTGCCTGCATCCTCGTCTGCTGCCAGAGAGGCGAGAAGCTCTTCTCCAGTCATCCCACGCCAGTACGCTTGATACCTCAGGCCATTGGCAATTAGCAGCTTGTGCGCCCCAACCGATTGGAGACATAGCTCTGCAGCTTCGAGGTCTTTTGCCGCGCCGCCGGAGTCATAGAGGATCGTCTTCACACAACCCCTGCCGTGCAATGCCAGCGCAAAGTCGGAAGAAATCTTCAGCGCCTCGTCGAATGCCCGCAGGCCACCCTTGGCACCATCTTTTCGTTGAAGGCACAACGCGCCTATGTTTGCGTGAGCATCAGCCAAGCGGCGATCGGAATAGGTAACGGCATCGTTGAAATCCACTCGCGCACTACGATAGTCTCCGTTCGAGGCACGGGCCACGCCACGAGCATTGTAGGCCAACGCGTGCCTGACGTTCAGCTTCAAAGCATATCCGTAACGAGCGATGGCCTGAGACCAGTTGTGAAGCCGGGCCGCGGCATCACCCTGGAAATAGTGTGCGATAGCATCCTTTGAGTTTCGTGCGGCAAAGCGTTGAGCCCATAAGCAATACTCTTCCAGATCCTCTGGGGCCGTAACACTCAGAAAAAGGCAAAGTGACTCGTTGTTCCCGTTCAGCGCAAGGCAGGCATGGCCCTTGATCAGGCGCAACACCGGATCAGGGCTTTTCTGTGTGTCGTCGCTGACCGATTCGAGAAGCGTGGCAACCTGCTTCCAGTCCTCTCTCAAGACCGCGGCTTCGACCTCCTTCATCGAGACGGCTTGCGCGGAGGCCATCGTAGGCATCGTCATCAACAGGACAGCGATGAGCAGGACTGCGTGTGCCGTAATCGGCGCCCCTGTTTTGGCTGCCCTTGTGTGACGTGGCTTGTCATTTCGCATCTCTACTTCCTCCAAAAAGGGTTACGTGGGGTAACTTGTTGATCAGATTCACAACGCGATTCACTCCAGGCTGAAGCGGCAATTTGGATACCGCCGCTATTGGGTAGTACCTCGCCGCACTCCTTCGCTTGAACCGACTATCTTTTCCAGGTCCTCCCACGGTTCCCAGCCCCAAGGAATCTCTCGCTTTTCCAACTCTTCCCGGATCGTGGAGAACGTGCCGAAGGACGAGGAATCGACGTACAAGTAGATGTATTCATTTCGTGGATCAATCTGGTTGAGCAGTTTCGAGAAGTCCGACCCCGCGGCCAACGCTTCAGCTGCGGTGTCTCCCTTGCGCAGGCGGAGCTTGAGCGTTTTCATTCCAGCCTGAAAGAACGTGTAATACGGCTCTCGTACGGGAGCCACCGTGCCCTCGGTCAATGCCACGCCTACCGCACGACGGGTCTCCTCGGGCTTAAACTCCGGGGTAAAGTTGACCACGACGGAGGATCGATTTAGCGGCAGTTTCTCAAGACGGGCGATCTCTTGCGGCAAGCTCTCATTCCCGCGATTCAGTCGCTCGAGTTCCGACCTCAGATCCGCAAGGTTCTTGTTGACGCCGGCGACATCTTCACGGAGTTTCTCCAGACGTGCCTTCTTCTGCTGAAGATCTTGTTCCTGTTGTTGGAACTGCTGAAGTTCCTTGTCGAGGCGTTCAACGTCCTGCCGGAGTTTTTCCAGATCACGTTCCGCCAGACCGCGTCTGACCTGGGTGGAGTCGAGGTCGGGGCTTTCGGCCTCGGCTTGTTCCAACTCGTTGCGGAGTCGGGCGGCCTCTGCCCGTTTTCGATCCAGTTCGCGGCGCAGGCGTTCGAATTCCTGCTCTACGGCGTGTAGTTGATTGGCTACGTCTTCCGACGACGCCGGCAGCAGAGCCTGCTCGGCGGTGGTCGCCTCGGAGGATGTGGTCAACCATTGCAGGCCGGCCGTGCCACAGGTCAGGACAATCAATAGCAGTCCGAAGTCAAGGCCCGGCAACAGACGTGAGACTCGAATTGGCTTCGATGTGTGTGTCATGATATCAGTTTTCCTGTCCTGGATAGACCAAGTGCCAAGAAGCCTCGATCGGCTCGAAGCCAAACCTGATCTTTTGATATGAACTGCCGTTATGGCTGATGAGCAGTCTACGATACTTCTCGAAACTGCCCATGCTCGTCGAAGAACCCCCAAAGCTTCTGGGCCGAACCAGAAAGACGACGTAGCCGGTCTTCTTCGCGGCCGCGAGAAAGCGGCTGCGCTCGTCGGCTGTGGGGTCATCGCTCAGTCGTACACCTGCCGGTTGAATGATGACGCCTTGGCTGGTGCATTCCACGAAGACGGGATCTGGAGCGTTTCTGGGACGCGGCTTGGAAGGACGTATCACGAATTTGTCTTCCTCCGCTTCCCGCCAGCGGCGAAGTTTGTCGAGCCTGTCGAGCAGCCCCTCATACTTCGACTTGGCTTCGTCGCGCTGTTTCTTCAGTTGCTTCAACTCCTTTTGCAGCGCTTGGAGTTGCTCGTCGAGCAGGCCGGCGTCCTTGGTCTCGTTTTCGAGCCTTTCAATCTCCTTCCGTTTCTCGGCGATCTGATCGCGAAGCGAGGACAGCTCGATCAGCAAGTCAGCCAGCAACTTTTTCAGGCCGTGGATTTCTTCATTCAGGATTTGTGCGGTCTCGCCGTCCTCGCCTACTTGGATCAGCCTTTGGGCCAGTTCCAGAATCCGCTTCTCAACTTCGGCGATCTTTTGCTGGAGATTCCTGGCGGCCTCATGCAGAGCGTTCAACTGCCGCTGCAACTCGGCCAGTTCCTGCGACTTCTGCCGCCGCAGTTCGGCGTCCTTCTGTCGCTGCACTTTCTCGGCCGCAACCGTGACGTGGATGAACGCACCGATTCCGATGAAACAGCAGACCACGGGAATGAGAAACATGGCCGCCATCAGAGCATTGTGTTTGGAGATAGCCATGACCTTACACCTCGCTCACGTGTCCATTGGTCTGGTACCGAATCAATACGTCCTGCGGCACTCGTTTCCGCAACGTCTTCTCCAGTCGTCCGACCTGGTGCATCATGTCATCCGCCAGTTTTCCGCTCTGCCGTTCGATGAGATCTCCCACTCGGCTGACAGACTGTCCCAGTCCGTCGGCCAACTCGGCGGCTACTTTCCGAACCATGTCCTTGTCGTGCCTTCGCTGTCGGGAAAACACCTCGGCAACCGCCCGTTCCAGGTTCTCGCGATAAACGTCTCCGGAGTCGGCCACGATTTGCCCAAAGGCGGCTTTGGCATCCTTGCCGACCATCTCCATCATTCTGCGGAGTTCCGCCTGCAGGGCATGAGCCGTCTTGTCGCGCGCCGCGAACAGATCCAGGCCCAACGCTTCTCGGACGTGCTCGCTGTACCGATCAGACAACTCGGTTTCCTGCCGGCCCAGCAGCCATATACACCCGAACAAGGGAACGGCGCAAGCCATGGCCAGGACCGTTGTATCCATTGCCGTCGAGAGCGCGGTAACGAAGGCTTCCACCGAGGCCGAGCCCTGGGAGTTCCCGGCAAATGCGTTGAACAGCGAGTTGCTTAACCCGAGCATCGTTCCGAACAATCCGAGCGCAGGAAGAGAACCGGCCAGGAAGCCGATCGCTTCGTAGGCCTTTCGGATTCTCTCGGTATTGCGTCGCGCAACTCGCTCGGCGTGGGCAGTCGCCGCTTCCATACCGTGCTTTCTGCGGGTCTCGGAAATGGCGTTCAACGCTTCGGCCAGTTCTTTCGGCGGCCCACCGCGTTGCCGTGCCAGAGCCGTATATTGCGCGTGACTGTAACGGTACTGGCAGGTCCGGGCGAACAGCAACACGACCACCAGGCAGGTGATGAGCAAGGTCGCGTGCTGCACGAAGCTCCTGTCGTAGATGAACCCGTGGACGCGGCTCCCCGGGGCGGCCAGCAGATAGATCAACGCGTGCACGAGGCCGAGCAAAATCCCGGCGGCTACGACGATTTGTAGTGTCTTCACATAACGCATGGTCCGAGTCCTCCCGGGTTCGTGTTTTTCCGTCGACGGTCGACAGCGATCTTCGCTTGCCGGATCTCCGGCGGCCAACTGGCCGGTTTCGACGACGCCTTGTTTGTTTCGCCTGTTAGATAAAACGCGAGGCGTGACGCAAATCGGGAGGAAAACCCTATCGGGGGTCAGTCGTAGCCTCCGAGAGGGGCGTCTGGCCTGTTGACAACGCCGCGGGGTCGTCTAGCATGGGCCTTTGTAGTGGACGACCGGATCTGGGAAACCGCGCGGCGGAATCGCAACCAGGGCCATTCCGGGGCGGGAGGATCGTGCGTTTCTCGGCCACATCGACCGCCAAAGAAGAAGGATTCCGCAATGAATCGACCGTCTGCTCAGGAGAATTCCTGCTCGATCTCCTCCACGATGCTGGCAGGAGTGCGGGCCCGCGACCGCGAGGCGTGGAACCGGCTCGTCGAGGTCTGGGGGCCGGTGATCTACGGATGGTGTCGATCGCGGCGCGTCCGGCGTGGTGACATCGGAGATATTGCCCAAGAGGTCTTCCTGCAGGTAGCCACGAAGATCGACCAGTTCCAGCGAAAGACGTTTCGTGGCTGGCTTTGGAGGATCACCAGCAACAAGATCGCCGACCATTTCCGTAAGAGCCTCAAGGAGCCCAAATCGCCCGGCGGAACCGAGGCCGTCCGGTGGATGGCGAGTCTGGCGGAATCGGGCTCCACCGGCGAGGGAGAACCCTTGGCCGCCGATTCGAGTCGTCTGATCGTCCATCGCGTCCTGGAGGTGATTCGTCACGACTTCGAGGAGCAGACGTTTCGAGCCTTCTGGCTGACGACGTTCCAGAGACAG
>Ga0180437_10007806_pt1 | contig 13815 bp, 15 predicted proteins | sample SS_ome_4_FD_132410 | JGI IMG/M metagenome (GOLD analysis project Ga0180437, IMG submission 132410) | Hypersaline lake sediment archaeal communities from the Salton Sea, California, USA - SS_3_D_1 metaG | ecosystem: Environmental > Aquatic > Non-marine Saline and Alkaline > Hypersaline >...
AAAATACCCAGAAAAGAGGGTACTCTATCTCGACACTGATGCCCATCATGGGGACGGTGTCCAACATGCGTTCTATCACGATCCAAAAGTCCTGACAATATCACTCCATGAACTAAGCATGGGATTCTTCCCAGGTTCGGGACGCGTGGAGGAGGTTGGTATTGGGGAAGGAAAGGGGTATTGTGTCAACATACCACTCCCTCCTCTGACTGATGATGTTGAGTGGTGGCGAGCCTTCGAGGATGTAGTCGTACCAATCTGGCTGGCCTACAAACCTGATTTTGTGTTCTGGGAAGTGGGAGCAGATGGCTACATGAACGACCCGTTGACTGACCTCATGCTTACATACGACACCTACCAGCGCATGTCAAAGACTGTCCGACAGCTCGTTCATTTAGGGACGAGAAAACTGGTTGTGACAGGAGGTGGTGGATACAACGCAGTGGCTGCCGCAAAGATATGGACTATTCTACTGGCGGATATTGCAGACATCGCCCTACCTCCCACCATTCCTGCTGAGTGGATTGAGCTGTGCCACAAACATGGGTTTCAGGTGAAGCGAGGTGGCTGGACCAGCAGACCCTTCAGAATGCCCAGCGACCAATACCCAAAAATCCGTCGGGCGGTGGATGATACCATTGAGAAGGTGAAGGAGCTTGTTTTTCCGACCTTTGGACTGGAGGACCAGATCTAAGTGGACTTCAGTCGGGCAAGGACACACCGATGATTGGTATCGTCTAGGAAAACATCAAGGATGTCGAACTGGTGGAACTCCTCTGGAATCTCTTCCAGCGTGAAATAGTGATGAGGAATTCCACTCTCCCACCCCTTTTGGGGAATGTAGGTCCCTTCTTCCACTTCTACCAGGTTCCAGTCATCCTCATTACTGATAGGTCCTGATTGTAGAACAGGAAAGGTGACAAAGATTATGCCACCTGGCTTCAATACTCGCTCTAATTCGTTGATTGTCTTTCTGATGTTATCCATAAGATTGTGGTGTATGACCTGAATCGAGATCACTGCATCAAAGAAGTTGTCCTCATAGGGAAACGGTTCCTCCATCAGATGTTCGCAGAGGTGCGCCTCCAAATTCTCATCTTCAAGCCACTCTTGGGTCATAGCAAGTGCCTTTGGAGAAGCGTCAAACCCATACACATCAAAACCCAAACGCGCAAAGTACACAATATGCCTGCCACTCCCACAACCAAGGTCAAGGATTCTTGTGCCACCACCGTCATGGATTAGTTTGACAACTCGCTCGATGTCTTGGTGAGGGTCTGAGAACATCCGGCCTCGTTCTGTGAAGATTCTGTCCCAGTCAGGCATTTGATGTTGTCATAGCTTAATAGGTCATATGGATTGCGGCTTGGTGGTCGGTTGAGATAAAAGGAGGAATTGAACATTACCGGGTCCACACATCGCAGGTGGATAGACTCTTGATCTTCAGGCGGAGATACTTTGTACTTGTTCTTGGTATTGTGATAATGTTGTCAGGGACTATGATGGCTGCAAGTGTGCAGTCTGGATTTGGTTCCGTGTCTGTTACTGAGGTTGATTTTCAGGCGGCAGATGGATCCTTGATTCATAGTACACTTCAGAGGCCAAACTATGCGACTACAACAGACCCGCTACCGGGGGTAGTGGTGATTCATGGGGTACAGCAGAATAAGGAGTGGTTGATGGCCTTTGGCATCGAGCTTGCACGTCGCGGGTTTGTGGTTCTGACGATTGATGCCAATGGTCATGGAAATTCAGGAACTGGTACTGGTAGTGGGACAGCTGCATTGGACTACATCACAGCTCTCAGCTATGTTGATGAAACCCAGATTGGACTTATTGGTCACAGTATGGGAGGCAGCATCGCCTGGTCGGCTCTGAATGAGTCTAGTGTCTATGTACGTGCCCTAGTCCTTGTTGGTTCTGGATTTCGAGAGAATATGTCATATATACCAAACACCCTCGTGGCAACAGGCAACTTCGATTCTCTGTCCAGATATCCACAGAATCCCGCCTTGTTAGATCCGTGGTTCAATGTGACTGGTGTTGTAGCTGAAACAACCTATGGTGACTTTGATAACAACACAGCCAGAAGAGCAGTGTTTCCAAGTACAAACCACCTTTTTGAAACCATTAATCCAGTCGTTGTTAGTGAAACCGTAGAGTGGATGAAGAACAGCTTGAAGGGAGGAATTGAAGACGAACACTGGATAGAGAGCACGTCTATCCTGTATCCACTTTGGTTGCTTGGCGGACTCATTGGATTGATCGGTGCCCTTCTTACAATTTTCCCTCTGGTTGCTATTCTACTTGATATACCCATCTTCTCAGACCTAAAGGAAAAGCCTACTGATGAACCAACCACAAAGAGGGCGTTCTATCTTTACGGAATGATATTGGGTTTGATTGGTGTTATCACTTTCTTCCCATTTCTTGCTGTTGGGCTTCTATTAGTGAGAATAATCCCCTTCCCAACATTCTATGGTTTGTCAGTAGTATCTTGGATTCTAGGCAGTGGACTTGTAGCCTTACTTGCTCTTTATGTAATCCTGCAAAGAAAGAGAGCCTCTCAAAGCGGAGAAAATGTATCATTTCCAACGCTAAGAAAGTTGTTTGGAACAGGAGGACAGAAGCCCCTACCCTATCTATTGAAGACCCTTGTTTTGACTCTCATTGTGTTTGTATGGTTGTATCTGCTGACCCTACTAGTCGACCTAGGACTTGTCTTGGACTTGAGATGTTTCCTTCCTGGGCTCCACGACCTGACACTGGGACAAGCACGATTAGTACCACTCTACTTTGTGGTGTTTCTAGTCTACACACTAGTAGATGGAGCGTGGTTGACAGGTATTATGCTGCCAGAGAGCTCGGGCACATGGATTAAAGTCCAATTCAATTGGACTGTGAAATCAGTGTTCATCAAGACAATTCCCTACCTCATTCTTATTGCGTTCGAATTCATTGGAGGATACATCGCAGGAGCACCCATTGTTCCTGACATGATTGGCTTCTCCTGGTTGTTCTTCTATGCGTTCGCGCCTTGGTTTGCGGTATGCACGGTAATCACCATGTTTGGCTATCGAGTGACTGGGAATCGTTGGCTTGGGGCAATGATTAACTCCGTTCTGTGTGCCTGGCTTCTTGCATCTATATTGGGTTTGAGCTGGTAAAACGATTGACGACAGAGAGGATGTTTCATAATCCTCTTGTCGTTCAGTCCCTAGCATGTGTGAACAGCCATTCGAGCAGTCCTGAGCCCTGAGACTTCAGTTCCAGGCACTCGTGGACTGCCATCTCCTCAAATAGTTCTGTGGATCCTCCAGGGAATTCACGTGTAAATCTGACAAAACTCGTCGGTGATATCATTGAGGACCTTAGTGTATAACAACTGCCATCCTCTCCGAAGACTTTGGTCAGAGCACCAGCCGGAAGTCTAGGTTGTTCATTATGGTAGATGGTTTCAAGGTCAACTCTTACGATTGGACTGTGCCCATCAACCGTGCTGATCCCACCTGATGGGTGTATCTTGCCCTTCACAGTGTCAAGACGCAGACCTATTGACATTTCATCAAATTGAGCATGAAGCGCATACCAATTCTCAATGTGCCAGTCACGAGACCCCCAACTCTTATCCCGTTCTCCAAGTCCATCGAACTCGATTGTCCTTCCGTCAGAGAATATGATTGTACCCCTTACATGTCCAGACTGCTCGAAATGTCCCTCCCAGGAAGTCCCACTCCCTTGACCAAAATCATAGGCAGGAAATCTTCCAGTCCATTCGATGGATGCATCGATCTTTTTTCCCTTGTACCTAATTCTCCACTCCTTAAATGGTTCAACTAGAACATAGGAGAGCACTCCATCTGATAGTGACATATGAAAATCGGGTGGGACCTCACCTTCAGGCTCTACAAAATAGATATCTCGTTCTCCATTATTGAACAAGGCAAAGACGAACTCTCTCTTTGGAGTATTAGGGAGGAGCCCAATGGTCGAGAACCCAGAGATACCGGTATCTAGGTCCACCCAGTTGAAGTAGTAGCTCTCACGCCAGTCACGACGCTCAGTAGGCGTGTGTGCATACTCATCTGCATCCAAGAGCTCAACCATAGCTCTCACCTACTCAGGCAGCAGGTAGAGAGTCGGGTCCTCCTCCATCTCATCATCAAAGCGACCAAACCTGATGAAGGCAGGATCTGCATCATTTTCCATAAAAAAGGGTACATACTCATCTATCACAGACGGAGAGATACCCCAATCTATCTTGTCTGTAATGCCCACTCTGTCGGTGTAACGGGCAAACCCTCTCCAATATGCCACTGCGCCTGCAAGCATGAGCTTCTTCTTGTCCCAGTCTGCGAACTTGATGTAGAGTTCTGAGAGGGCAGCCTCCGCAGTTTCTGCATATGAGGGCAGCTCATCAAGTCCAAGAGGGACTATCTTGCTTCCTCGTTCTGTATAGGCAGCTACGCCTGTTACAAGGCTCGAATAATCACCTGGTTCGATGGTCATTGTCCCGATGTCATTGAATGTTGCTGACACATTTCTAATCGTCATAGCAATACCTAGCTTGGAGGATGGTAGTTTTGTTTCAGTGTCCGACCAGGGGAGCCAGAGGTCTCCTCTTCCATCATGCAGTCGTGTGAACTCAGTAGATACAAGAATCTCATCGTCAGAGATTCTATAGGGTCCATGGTCTACCAGTTTTGCGCGTGCCTCACACTCATCCATAAAAGCATAGAGCTCGACCTGACCCATAATACGTCGAATCTGTCTGACCTGTTCAGAATCAACTGGTTGTAGGTTGTCCTGTAGCCAGCTCAGGGTGTCGTTTTCAAAGGCTAGATTCATCCCACTTGACATTGCAACAGTTGGTTTTCCTGTGTTGAAGTAGTTACTACCGAGCCTGTACCACTGTTCCAGCATCCACTTCCACTGGTTCTGTTTCTCCTCAGCCTCCTTCTCTGGGGCACTGTTGCATTTCTCGAAGACAATTCCCATTCGCCCAAGTGAATAGTAGAGCCAGAGATATGTGATAGACAAGGCATGTATTTCTGATAACAAGGTCTTGCTCTGTTTTGCAAGCTCTTCTGGAGATATTCTTGACCAGACCTCCTTCATGACATCATAGAGATGGTAGTAGGTGTGATAGCACGACACTGAGATGTATTCATTCGTCGGGAATATTTCAGACTCCAGAAGTCCACGTTCAGCCAGGATATCTGAAAAGGTGTCTGAGATGTGTTTGATTAGTCTGTTAGTGTTGGGAGTGTCCATTGTTGAGACTCCTTGAAATTGAGTTGAATCTAAAACAAGTTCCAGAGAATAGTCAGTATTAAGCATTTCAGAGGGCAACGTGAAGCTTATTACACACAAAATGTGTCCCGCGGAGAGTCTGAGGAAGGATGCTACGTTGAAAGAGGTTGCACGTGGACTCATCTCGTTGAACCTGACAGCTGAAGGAGAGCTCAGGTATATCACTACAATGAAGGAGGTGATTCAGCTCCTGAAGGAGGGGGCGGAGGGTAAGATTGTCCTCGTGAATGATGGAGGAACGACATTTCTTGCACCAATTCTCTCAAAACTTGCTGGTGTGGTCTGTATCACTGGAGCTCTTGGTTCGCATCTAGCAATAGTCACACGAGAGTTCGAGATACCTGCACTGATGGGTACAAAGATTGAGAAACCAGAAGATTTGGACAAGAAACATGTGATGATAAAACCTGAAGAGGGGGCTGCAGGGACACTCTTTGTATTGGAGTGAGTGGTCAGGTGAAGATGATACAAATCCTTGAGGAAATTCAACCTGATGATATTGAGGTTCATGGAGGAAAAGCTGTGAACCTCGTGAAACTCCACCATCTGGGTTTTATCATACCCAAGGGGTTCTCAGTATCATCAACTGCTTTTGTCCAAATGGTAGAGAGTTGTAGGCAGTTGAAAGATACCCTGCAGAGTGTGGATGAATCAGATGAGTTTGAAGAGATTCTGAAGCTATCTGAAATTGCGCAGAATGTTGTTGCTGGATATAGGATACCTGAGTATTTGGAGTCTGAAATTTCGGAAGGTTTTGATCATATTAGTGAGAGCAATGTACATGGATTTGCGGTTCGTTCTTCTGCAACAATCGAGGACTCTAGAGACATCTCGTTTGCTGGACAGGCAGAGAGCTTTCTCTGTTTGAAGGATAAATCGGACATAATTGAGTGTGTAAAGAATGTCTGGCAATCCATATTTTCAGAACGTGCGATTGTCTATCTAAAGACGAAGAACATCCCTATGAAACAGGTGAAGATGGCTGTTCTTGTTCAAGAGATGATTCCTGCAGATGTTTCAGGGGTCATGTTCACTGCCAATGTTGTAAATAAGAATACTGATGAAATCTTGATCAATGCAACGTGGGGATTGGGTGATGCTTTGGTTTCTGGAAAGATAGTACCTGACACTTACATTCTGAAGAAGTACCCACTCAGTGTAGTTCAAAGAGAGCTTGGTAGGAAGGAGTTCAAATCAATACCAGAGACGAATCGTTCAGTCATGATAGATACACCAAGGGAGAGACGTGAGATATTTTCTCTTGATGACCAAATGCTACATGATATAGCTGAGATTGGAGTGAAAATCGAGGAGGCAATGGAATGTCCTCAAGATATTGAGTGGTGTATCAAACCAGATGGTGGTCTTGTCATTCTTCAGTCAAGACCAATAACCACCCTCAGCGCGCCTTAATCTCGAAAAGCGTAGTTCCAGGATTGACGGTGATTGCCTGTTCAGGACAAACTTGTACGCATTTCATGCACCCAGTGCATTTTGAAAGCCAGATTGCATCGATTCTCCAAATTTCAGGATTATGAGGGTCTGGGTGCTCCTCGAGTGTGGGATGCATAAGGAATACAGCGGGATCGCAGACATAGAGACATTTTCTACAGTCTCGGGGGTCAGTATTGGCTCCTGAATGACACTTAGAGTAGTCAATCGTAATCTTTGTTTTCTTCACCACTTTCCCCACCTCAGTACTTCCCAGCCTGTCCGGGAACCGATGCTCGTGGAACTAGATGGAGGGCATCGTGTTTGCAGGCATGTCTACACACACCACATCCAAAGCATTTGTCAAGGTCCACTATCACTCGACCAACAGATGGGAGGTATCTCAACGCATTGAACTGACACATCCTTACACATGACTTACAGCCCTGACAGTTATCGATGTCAATATCAATCACATACTCGCCTTTGTAGACCGTTCTAAGGCCAAAGTCGTTTCTGAGTCGAAGTCCACCACACTCAGGACTCTCGCAGGAACAAATCGCATTGATGTAAGGGACTGGTTGGAACCAGACCGATGCGACATACCCTTTCTCATTCTGCTCTTGGAGTGCCTGAATAGCTTCCTCACGGTCGAGTCTATACTTTACTCCCTCCGGTATGTATCGAGTGTGTTTTTCGATCACCTCTGAGAGTTGACCAAAATTGATACAGACAGCATCCTTGATACCCCTCTGCATCCATCTACATACACAGTAATTCTTGATGATTGGTTCTGCAGCAAGATTTCCGATGATGTGCTGAGCATCTTCCAAGGGGAGGACCTGCCCAAAATGGCCATCTGCTCGCACAGGATTCCTGTTTTTCTTCTCGCTATGAATCTGACCCTCAACCACTTTTCGGATCACACGACCAATAATGGGCATCTGCATCTTATATCCAAGGCCAATTGAGTTGAATCCCATTATTTTACGAATGAAGAGGGTCTCCATATTCTTCCATTGTTCATCAAGATATTCTCTGGCATTGTACTCGTCTGCTAGCTCATTCTTGTATAACCTAGCATTCTCATACCACTTGCCGCCATCGCCGTGCTTTAGACACCACTCACACATAGCAATCACCTACTGTTTGTTAATGCATTCCAACAAAGATTGCGATATTTAAAACTCCTGTATTTGTACCAAGTATATAGGAAAAATCGATGGATGATGTATAATTCATTTGAACTGGTGAACAACTTCAGGAAAAGGTCCAGTGAATACCTAGAAGCTCGACTGTCCTGTTCCAGAGCTGTTTCTGCTTCTCAACATCGTACGAAGTGTCAGAGGTTGTTATCACTTCGCGTTTCCTGAAGCATTTGCCTGTGACACCTTCAACTTCTGGTGAGGTTGCGATATAGATTGAGGTTTCTGCACCTTCCTTTGGGCTGAGCTGAAAAGGCTTCATCATTCCAAACATGATTCTAGAGCTTAAACTTCCGCTGCTTCGACCCAGATTCGTTGCGACAAAACCCGGAAGAACTGCATTCACCGAAACCCCAGTACCTTCTAATTGTCTAGCTAGTTCGTAGGTGAACATCTCTACCATAAGCTTGGCGCTGCTGTACGCTTTCCGTGATTTGTAATTAGATTCACTCTGCAGGTCTTCCAAGTTCAGCTCAGCTCTTCTGGCCAAGCCTGATGAGAGATTAATCACCCTTGACGGTGCACTTTTCTTCAGGAGAGGAAGGAGTTCATGAGTGAGAAGGAAGGGGGCAAGATAGTTCACAGCCAATGTGCGTTCAAACCCTTCAACCGTGACTTCCCTTTTACTAAAGACTGCACCTGCATTGTTGATCAAAACATCAAGACGGTCAAATTTCTTCTTGAATTCATCAGCAAACCTTCTGATTGTGTTCATCGACGAGAGGTCACAGAGCATCATTTCGACTAGTTCGTTCCCAGTTTCAGACATGATGGTTTCACAAGCCTGTTCACCTAGCTCTTTGTTCCGAACAACTGCTACTACTGTAGCTCCCATATCTGCTAGTGCCAGAGCTGTTTCACGACCAATCCCTGAATTACTGCCAGTGACAATGACAACTTTGTTCTTCATAGTGCTTCTCGTTTGACTTGCTGACTATCAATAGAAATCTTCTGTTCCGACTGCTCAACTTAAAACAATCGTGCCTACAGTAGTAGTATGACGCTGCTTACAAAGATGGCAGACTATTTGGTCTGGGCCAATGATACTATCTGGGAAATTGCAGAGCGCCTTAGTGATGAGGAATTCAGGTGTCCAATATACAACTCTAGAGGTAGTATATTTCAAAGGTATGTCCATCTTGCAGAAGACACTTGGGAATGGTACCACGATTGGCATGGTGATGAACCTGAAGCGCCTGATTTCCAGAATATGGCACGAAGAGGCCTCTACCACTTCATATCAGAATATGTCAAGAAATGGTGTAGTCTCATCACAGAGAGAACGGTTGATGAGTTCAGAGATGAGAGAGATGGAAAGGTCGTTGTGATTGCATTCGAAGAGATGTTCTTTCATCTTGTGAATCATTTCACGTATCACAGAGGGCAGATTGTGATGGGCTTGAGGATGCTTGGGAAAGATGTTTCAATGACAGACTATGTGCCCTACCGATTCTCAGCTTGATGTACTGCCAAATTTGGTGGTGCAAATAAAGGCTGTATCAGTACTTATTGTCGAGGCCACTCTATGAGAATTCGTTGACTTGTTTCAGGAATCGAGGTTAGTTCAGTAGGTCACGCTATGCTCCACATAATATTTCATCAGAGTTAGCGCTTCACCCCAACCAGCTGCACACTCTAGCATGGCAGCTCTTCCCGAGGGTGTATCTTGGTACCCGTGTTCTCTTAGTCTGACAACAGTTCCTTCTTCCACTTCTTCAAAATCCAGCTCTATGGTTGTGGCGTACGATGGGTTGTCTGCCTTCCATTGAAACACAAACCGTTCCGGACGCTTTGCCTCCACCACAGTACCTTGGGCGTCATTTGTGTATTTGTCAGGGCCCCACCTCTTCCACCGGAAAATAATATTGCCACCAGGTCGGGCATCGACCTCTGATCCAACAGTGAAACATGCATCCAAACCCGATCCTGTTGTCATGGCATCATAGACTACCTCTGGTTTTGCACGCACCAAGGTGTTCTGTCGTATCTCGACATCAATCAATTTCGTCATTGGAACCCCTCATATTCTAATTAACTATTGTTATATAATGTATGTAAAAGAGTTTGGGAATGACACTAGTAGGCTAATCAAGTGGCTGGACTATCAGTAGTTCAGGTCTTCTGTGGCTGGTTCATCAGGTTGTTCGTCCTTAGGTTCTTTCTTTGCCCCTTTTGCTGCAATAACTGGCTTTTCTACTTCTTTTGCAGCAAGTCCTCGCGCAAAGCGCTGGATAAAGCCAACGGACCTTCTTTGCGCTGCTTCATTAAGAAAGACGACAGGTAGTATGAAGGCCATAACCAACAAGGGAATTCCGATTGTCCACAGACTGCTGATAAGAAGTAGCTGAGGATTAGGAGTTATACCCTCAATGATGAATGGTCTGACGAAATGTGCACTTACCATCGCAATTGGGAATGCGAACAGTGAGTAACCCCCCAACATACTGCTGTACCATCGTCCAACACCTTCTGTGTCAGGACATTGTCGCACGTTCAGTTGTCCCTCCTTTAGATAAGTGACAATGCCAGCATCATTGAGAATCCACGTGGGAATGAACAGTGCTAGAGCAATTGGCATGATTATGAGTGCGCCCATTAAAGTAGCACTTAATGATATCAAATAGCGCTGTTCAGGAGGAAGAAGAGGCAATGCATCTATGATGATTCCCTCAATAAGACCTACAATCAACCCAGCTGAGCTGATACTGAATAGGGCAGGTGCAACACTCCTACGTAGCATTCTGTAGCCTCCAAAATCCTGACCTATGTCCATGATGCTGAAATTGTAGGTAGCTGATTTTATCATTCGACTACCCAGAAGAAAAAGGGCGGCCAGTGGTAGTGCGATGATGAAATATTCAATGACGATAACAGGAATTGCGATTCCCAGAATAACGATGATGTCAGTGAAGAGTGATCCTTCAATAAAGGGAAAGAACTCGAAGGAGGGGACTATTGTTGTCACCCGGTATATGATATACAACGCAGCCGCGATTCCTCCCGCTGAGAAGAGGAATGGAAACACAAATCTTGCCTTACCCATGTTAGTTCAATCTCCTAGTCTTCTGTTTCTGCAGTTACTACTTGGCAGTATTTAGACAATCGTATGACAATGAGGTTTAAATCTCGCCCTTTAGCGGGGTCATGAACGATGGCTCTACCAATTGGTGCAAACTCAAGTCGGACTGTGGCGTTTGTGGCTGTGTTCGCAGCCATGACTGCAGTATTAGATATCATTCCAGCATTTGGTTTCACATCAGGTGTCTGGGACAGTTGGTCATTTCTATTGAGTCCAATTATCGGCATCTTACTAGGACCATATCTGGGAGCACTGTCTGTGGGACTTGGAAGTCTAATAGGACACTCAATATATCCCCGTGATATTGCTGAGCTGCTCTTCATGTTGGGAGTGTCAATGGGTGCAGCCATTGGTGGTTTTGTATACCAGCGAAGATGGAAACCAGTTTTTGGCATCTACACTGCACTGCTTCTTGGATACTTTATATATCCGGTTTCGTGGGGACTCCCACTTTGGGGGATTTGGGATATACTGGTTGGCTACTGTCTTGTTTTGGTATACTCATTCGTCACCAAACGGAGTGTCTGGTGTAATACAAGTGAACGATACAAATTGCTCATGCTTGTCTTTTGTAGCGTAATAGCTCTAGAAACAGACATTCTGTTTCGAGTCTTTTTGTTAGTACCTGGGCAGATATATTGGTTCTACTACGCATGGACCCCTGCAGATCTATATTACCTGTGGCTAGGTGCAGGATTCATCACTCCAATCAAGGTCCTATTGGCGACATTGATTGTTGTGACTCTAGGTCGTCAGCTGCTCAGAGGTCTCGAGCAACCGGGCAATTCGATAGGTATGGGTGACGCGGATTCGCTACGCAACTAGTTCTCAGGAGAACCCATATCTGAAGCAGGTGGGCTGCTTCGCATTGGAAACCATCCTGCCCATGAGAGCAGAAGAAAACAAACTAATGCAATAACAGCCCAAGAACCATAAGTTACCAGCTCGTAAACTGGATAGTTGGTCGTAATCCCTATCATTGGGAATACATAGAGATCGATAGGAATCTAGGCAACAAACAGTGAGATCGCGGCAGCTGTTCCTAATAATCGTCTGCGACTGCTATTCTCTCTGCTCATTACCTTCACCTCATTGCATCACATTATCAATGGGCTCCCAGATCATTCCCGCTAACCCAGTTCGAACTGCATTGTGGATGGTAGGGACCACGAGTGCAAAGAACACCATGTTTGAGACAATATGCACCAACAGAAATGGGTATGGTACCATTGCCGTTAGTAATGCAACCAGTATAGGAATATTGAATGACAATGAATATGCGATGTTTGTTGCTAAATCAAATACTAGTGTACAGACCAAGCCTGCCATAGCTAGTTCAAAACGGTTATTGTCCCGTGAGCGTCTAAGCAGTCCACCAACGAGTGAAACGTAAACCCATCCAATGAGTTGGGCGGCCCAGATGAGTGGAATCATCCCTCCCCATGGGTTGATTGAAGAGAAGATGATAGACATGATTAGAGCTGACCACAAGGCCATCAACGGGCCAAAAATGTATGCTGTGATGAATAGTATAGTTGTTCCAAGTTCGACATTTGGAATAACCACAAGCACGTAGTTCCCCACGAGTGCAAGAGCAGTCATTATACCTAAGAGGGCGACCCACTTACTGAGCCTGATTGCAGGTTTAACACTCGTGTCTTTCATGTTCACATCACTCTAGCGTTTTCTCCTCAAGGCAAAAACGACGATGGCTATGATTACAACCGATCCACTGGCTAATCCCATTAGAATTGGGTCTATTGGAAGAGATGTTAGTGATACTACCTCTAACCCACTGTACTCAAGCATGAGTATGTAGGAATTTTCAATGGTCACACTTGTGTCAGCTTTGATTAAGATACCAGTCACTGTATCGTAAGCCAAGTATGTCACCTGTGGCTCACCAAACCCTGATGGGTCCTGTTCATATTCAAAGATGAGACAGTAGTAGGTTTCGTCACCAACTGTCACATTTTCATACCTTGACCCCATCGTTCCATTGAGATAGTTGCCTTGGACCCGGGCTGCAGAAGCATATGCTGTGTCGTTTAGGGTATCGAGATTAGTCTGTCCAATCATCACTACTAATCCTGGGAAGAAAGGTATGAGACCCCAAACCCCAAGAACTAGCTCTCTGGCCACATCAGTATTGTTAGCGGTGATTGAAAAGTTACCAATTGACAAATAGCCTTCAAGATACGAGTCAATCTTCATAATCGAGAAGGTCATGGTACTTTCATTTGTGGCAAGCCATGCACCTTCGCCCATCCATCCCCACTCAACAGCCATGCTTGGTGCTCCAACAACAGTCCATGAGAGACGTGTGTACTGATTCTCTGTTGGGACTATTGATGGATGATAGTCCTCAGGACTGGCTTCTACGCTGATAAGAAAAACACTGAGCATCAGGAACAGAAGTAGGAATAACCGACTTTTTTTCATAGCATTCACCGTCTTACTTTAAGAAAGATGATCAATAGAAATCCAATCCCAAGAAGACTGGTTGCCCCAGTAGTGACAAGTAGTGCGTTATCGAATGAATCTGGGAGTGTTGTTTCAGTCAATGAGGGTTGCTTCCAAGCGACAGAGTCACCGTTCTCTAGCTGATACATGTTTGCAGCCACCGGACCAAGCTCATCGTTGACCCAATACTGCCAGTACCCTCCATCATCCTCGTGCACTCCTGCAATACTTACGACATAGGCGAGGTTCCCATACCATTCCACACCAACCTCGACCACAGACTCTGTCACATTGAGTACATTTGTGCCTTCAAGATGCTCATAA
>Ga0180437_10007807_pt1 | contig 13815 bp, 12 predicted proteins | sample SS_ome_4_FD_132410 | JGI IMG/M metagenome (GOLD analysis project Ga0180437, IMG submission 132410) | Hypersaline lake sediment archaeal communities from the Salton Sea, California, USA - SS_3_D_1 metaG | ecosystem: Environmental > Aquatic > Non-marine Saline and Alkaline > Hypersaline >...
AGAAGCATGCGCATCACATTGATGCGGTCCAACGCCGTGGAAGCCCTCTGCAACGTCTTCTGACCCCAACAAGTGATCCCATCGTGGATAAAGTTCACGAACGGGTTCACGTTGTTGCCCGGCTGGCCATACATGTAATCGCGCTCGCCCAGCGTAGGCGAATGCTCGATATCCAGAACACCAAGAGGGTGGCCACGCACGAGACCGGCAGGCGCGAACCAAGGCTCTGACACGGAGTCGCTGTACGCCCACACCCTGGCTGCTACGCCCGAGGGGGCCGTGTACAACTCCTGGTCGTTATAGCTGTCGTACACCTGCAGCCACGGCCAGTAGAGCGCTCCGTACCGTGTGTTGATGGCACTAGCCAGATAGTCGGCATTTCCTGTCAACTGACCGTTGTGCCAATCAACTACCTGCTGGACCGTGAGTCCCTGAGGCGGGTCTACGATAGCCATGCAGTCGCCACGAGCCTCTGCCAGAGCGAGCAAGGCGTTCACTACTGTCTTCTCCCAGCGGCCCGGAGCGAGGATCATGTTGACGTCCACGATCTCGGGGTTGGCGAACAGCTGCATGCCCGTGGAGGTGTTCCCCACCGTGGTACCCACGATATCGGAATCATCCGCAGGAGCCCCGTCGTCACCACCAGTCAGCGTATAGGTACCGGCGCGGAGAGTCGTGTATCCACCGTTGTCGGAGAATGCCACATAGAGCGAATTGGCGAACTGTGTCTCGATGTACCGCTCGCTGCCGGAGTTGGCAGTACCGATGAGTACACCACGCTTCACCTCTACCGTGACACCCTGGTAACGTATGGAGATGTCGTACCCGGTGCCCGTAGCCGCAGCAACGACCACCGACAGATCATCCGCCCATGAACCGGAGCTGGACGCTGACATGGCCACTGCATTAGCCACGTTGGTGCCATCACGAAGGGCACCAGTGGCTGTCACGTCGTAGTTGGCCACCCTGACGATCCAAAGCTGCCGGCCAGATGCCAGGTACTGCTGGGCGGCATACATCATTGGGTGGTCGCTCGACGGTGGACCAAAGGTCTCAGTGAATGACCCAACGTCTGTGACCAATGTACGTTCGTCGGTTGGTCCACGCGAGGCCGATCCGATCATGGCACAGATCGTTGAGGCCAGGCGTGGAATGTAGTTGCTGTAGTCGAGAATCGAAGCGTAAACTCCTGGAGAAACCGCAATTGACATTGTAGGTATATCCTTCCTTGGGATACCAAGCCTTTAGCTCCCACTATGGAACCGCCGAGAACTTCCCGGCATCTCAGGTCTTGGTATTTCATGCGCAAAACTATCCTTTGCCATCCCCATGGACCCTACAAACCTCGCATCACTACACCATCCGGCAGCGATACATGACCGGATGTACTCCAAAACTCATCTTCGCTGGCTCCCGCAGCAACCTGTGTAGCACCGGACTTCATGTTCTCCGCACTAAGCACTGCCGGCACCGGGGTGGACTCCATGTGTTCAAGCAACGTGACCCAACCACCACCGTAGTAAGCCTTCAACTTCTCGTTCGTAGGCGTACCGCTGTCCCACCAGAGCCACCCGTCAGTAGCCCCTGCCGGAGCTGCAGTGGACCGGTGGTGCTGCGCCAAGGCATTGAAGTTCGCCCTCATCTCCGAAGACTTGGCGGTACTGTGCTCTACAGGTTTACTGCTATCGAAGGCCACGGTTATCCCCTATACCAAGCTCATGTCACATCAATCCATCCACCATCGTACACATACAGCTTGTCATTCGTCGTATCGAACACAACCGCCACCTTACCTGTATACGCTGTAGGAACACCTGTTGGCGCACCAGCACAGGTAGGAATGTAAAGAAACCCGTCCGTCGCATCAGTGGCGAGAGCAGCCTGGTTGCCGCAAACTATATTCCCAAGGCCACTGATAGAAAACTGGTTAGTGCCGCGCGGGTTGAAACGAATATCATTTTCGATTGTAGCTGGAACAGTGCCTGCGCCAGTATTGGCACCGGTACTGACCAACATACCCGTTGCGTCGTGTGTAATCGACCACCATGCGTTGTTCGATACATCTGGATCTCGGGCGTCGTGTCCGTACAGCGTTGGGTTGGTCTGGGTTGCGTGGTCGTGGTCTACAGAACGGTTTGCGTAGTCAGTGACGATGATTTGACGGCCAGCCCCATCGTCAATGCCGAGCAACATTTGATCAAAGCTGTAGTTTGCCCTGAATAGGGCTTCTGCTGTTCCGCTGTTATAGAAGAACAAATCTGACTGAGTCCCATGTACGATGTTGGCTTGTGCGTCGAACCATGCAGCGCCGTCTACCTCCAGTACGCCACTCACCAAGAAATCGCCATTCGCCGCAAGCGAGTGAGAAGTGGTCCCGGTGCCGATCCTCACATACCCATCCGCCTCAAGCTGGAGGATGGTGTCAGCGCCTGAAGAAATCGAAATATCCGAGTCCCTAAAGTAAAGCTTCCTCGCAGCACTCGGGCTGTAGGTCATCTCTGCCGCGCCACTTATCCAGAATGCCGGGGTCCACGTTATTGTTGACCCTGCTGCTACGCTAGCCTCGCAATCAAATCTAAGATTTCCAGATTCCTTGCCTATAGAGAAGTTATTAGTAGAAGCACTAGACTTCGGAGTACCACTGTCCAGATATGTATCAAAATACAACCACGCCAAGTTATGCGACAGACCACCCATTGCGATTATGGGATAATCATCTGCCGTATCTGTCAACTGAATCCAAGGGTCTGCTGCGTCTATCGCTAGCGGTCCATATCCTAATCCACCGTGGGGAACTGTGGTGGTGCCGATGCCGATTGACTCCAACGCCTCAAAGCGGCCATTAACACGGAACAACTGACTAGCTGTTGCTGCGTTGAACTCACCATAGACCAGAGCCTTGACCCGAGCATCTGCTTCATCGGAGCGTGAGGCGTTATCTATGAATAGTTTGCTACTACCGGTCTCATAGTATCCAGCCTTATACCCAAGGAACACATTATAACTTACGGCACCACACTCGTGTCCTGCTTGCGGACCAAGGATTACGTTATATGAGCCTGTGACGTTGTAACCGGCGCGATACCCACCTATAAGAACGTTACCAATTCCTGTCTGCAAGTCCGCACCCGTTTGGAGTCCACCAATCACAACGTTATATGTTCCTGATGTGATGTTGCTACCCATAGTGTAGCCGATACACGTATTGTAATTGCTCGTGATAGACTGCCCTGCCTGAGAACCAATACATGTATTTGATCCACCTGAAACATTTGACGTTCCAGTTTGCCAACCAACCAATACGTTGTGGTTACCATCTTGAAGGGCAGTACCCGAGTTATATCCCAAACAGAAGTTGTAACTAGCTGTAGTAATTGCGTCACCAGCATTGGCACCGATTACTACGTTAAGTGTACCAGTAGTTACAGAGAGGAGAGCACGCTTACCAATTCCAATATTGAGTCCCGCGCCTGACTCAGTAAAGTTTCCGGCATCTTCTCCGATATAAATGTTGTCAGTACCAAAGTCATGGATGAATCGGCTTGCTCCCTTCAGTATGACGCCGTCACCCGACGCTGTCGTTGCTGAGAGTGTTAGTGATTTGGTATCGGCTATGATCACATCCGAGTTGAGGCGAATTCCCGTATCCGCATCGAAGTCCAGATACCCGTCCGCCTTGCTAGAGATGTAGAGCGCGGAGTCGCGGAATTGGACTATATTCGTGCCAGAGAAGTATGCAGAACCTGAAAATGAGACTGCAGCACTTCCTAGTGTTATCTGCGTTCCCGCACCAACCGTGAGATAACCATCTGCGGCCGACTTCAAATATTCAGTTCCAGCCACAACCCCGGATGCTTCAAAGTACAACTCGTGGGCATCTCCGATTATGACATCGGTGTCTTGCAGCTTGATGAGCCCGCCAGTTCCATCAAACACAATCCGCTCAGCCGCAGCCCCGATGCCGATCCAACCGTCCTCGGGCATCGTGATGTTGCCGGTCATCGTCAGCGTGCCTATCGACACGCCGGCCGAGGAATCGATATGCATCGCTTCGGCCCAGGTCACATCCCCGCCTGCCGCTATCCCCGAATCAGCGTAGATGCTGAGCTTGTCTGCGCCTTTGATGAAAATGAAGTTGGAGCCGGCGTCGGACGATTTCCACGATCCGTCGTAATATGCGTCGAATGCGAAAGAGATCGAATCGTGCGTGAGAGGTACAAGACTCAAGAGCGGATAGTCGTCCGCATCCGTAGTCCACTGCACCACAGGGCCAGCGGAATAGGAACCGTCCGTACCGTGCACGGCTAGCTTCGCGCCGCCTATACCCCCGACCGGTACGGCATCATCGCATCCGACGCCTAGCTTTGCGTCGCTGTAAACCCTGACTGCGTTTGTCGCGTAGAGGTCCAGATACCCGGAGTCGAAGCTGGCGACAATCTCATCGGTGATATCCCATCCGCTGTTGTCGAAGTGGATATAGTACCCATCACCTACGACCATTTCGGCTTCTACCTGGAGAGAGTTGTCCGCCTTGATTCGCATATCTCCGTCATTCGGAGCATATACTGCCAGGTCTGAATCATAGAACTGCAGCTCATTGGTTGAACTCATCATCATGTTCGACGCTGTGACAGTGATGACCCCGTCAGAACCGTTGAACACGAACCGTTCAGATGCCGCTCCAATGCCGATCCAGCCGTCCTCTGCCATTGTGATCGACGCTGGAGTTGCTATTGATGCGACACCGGTGAACGCTCCCGCAGTCGTGGACCATGTGCCATCCGTCACTGTGCTTGCTGAAATGCTGGTCAGGCCGGAGACAGAGTCCGGCAGTGTAAGCGTTACTGTACCGTCGCCATCGTCAGTAACTGTCAGGCGGTTCGCGGTACCCGCCACCCACGATGCCAAATCACTACTAACCAAAACCTTCGAAGCATCGGTCGCCAGCAGTCTCGAAGCAGTCAGCCCCGACATGGTAATCCCAGCGAACGTGGGGCTGTCAGTGGTCGCCACCCCCTGATCCATCGCGCCAAGATAACCCCACTGTGCTGCACTGATGGTGGTAGTTCCGATGGTTTCAAGCTGAGAGAGTTCGGCTGCAAGCACGGAATTGACATGTGTCAACCCAGTGATAGCGCCACCAGCCAAACTAGCAGTGCCATCAGTAAGTGTACCTGCGGTGATCGTACCGGCGCCGCTGATATCATGCCCGCCCATAGCCAGGTCGCCGGCCATGGTCAAACCATCGAAGATCCAAGAACCCGTGACCCGGTAATCTTCTTTCAGCAGATCATTGACTACCTCAAGGCATTCCTGAACGTTGTCGTCACCAGAAGAGAAGATCTCATTGGGAGGCCCTGACCAACCGGAATCGTCTACAGAGACCTCGTCCGCTGCCTCGCTGGTCTCTGGAACCGGATTCGATTCCATATGATTGAACAGGATCTTCCAATCGCCCTCATAGTAACTACGCAAGCGCTCATTGGACGGATCGGAAGCGTCCCACCAGATCCAACCATTCTCAGGGCCTGTGGGAGCCGTGGTAGCCCGGTGGTGCTTCACAAGAGCTTGGAAATTGCTCCTGACCTCGGCTGATTGTGCCTTGGTACCATATGCTGGCTTGTCACCATTGAAAGCCATTACTCATCCCACCTGTTCAGGCTGTCCCATGTGTCGCCGCTGTCCCAAATGAAACCATCGGTAGACCTCGGGCGAACATCGTACAGCCACCAAGTATCGATATACTCATCCGTATCGAACTCATGCACGTCCAGCTGAGCGGCGAGCACTGCCTTCACTTGCTCTGAAGGCATCATGATCCATGCTTCCACATCAAAACTGAATGTGTACCGGAGTACTCTCTCGTTACCTTCCTGGACCTCCAGCTTGGAGTTGTTCTGGAAAGCCGTCCACAGGAACGGCCGGTACATCCAGTTCCAAGGCTCAGGATGCTTCACATCCAGGTATGTCAAATCCCCTATCTGCATGCTTCGGGTAAGCACCTTGTGTATCAGGTCCAGATCCCTCAATTCCTTGGCCCAAGCGTCCACTTGATAAGGAATGACCTTGGGGGTCGGAAACCGCTGCTGTTCCCAAGCATTGAAATTCGTGGTGTCTTCAGGCAACTCGAACATCTCAGTGGACATCCGGTCCATGTTGTAATCGAGAGCCTGCAACTTTCGTATGGTGCCCCTGGTCCAGCGCCTGGTGAAGTCCGGGCGGTCAGAAAGCCTGGTCAACGACACGAACGGTAAAGGTATGGTCTTCTCTGTGTAATAGCTGCCGGATACACCGCGCTTCTTCTTGTTCAGGACCTTGGCCAACTGCCCGAAGGCACGCTCCGGTGCCGCAAACACGGTCGGCACGGATTTGTTGTCTCGTTTCATGGAGTTCAATAGCCAGCGTATGACAGCCTTGTCATAGCCGTCATACCACTCGACCCATGTGTGCTGGTCTACAAATCTACCGTATTCCGACACACTCGTCTCCAATCGGTGGCACGCACTGCAACACGCCCAAATACTTCCTGCACTGCGCCAACAAACGATCAGCCCACGCCGGGCACGACTCTTCCAAAACCCAGTCCTTCAATACGGAAGCTATGCGCTCAAGCGCTCGCCTGAGACGATACGGTGAGTACCCGACGTCGCCGGCCAGATCCAAAAGCCTGCGACCAGACTCACCACGGCGCAGACATAGATCTGCCCGTGTCTTGTCCCACCAGGCTTGCGCCTTATCTATGGTCACATCGCTACCCGAGTATCCCCTTCCAACCATTGCCAGCTTTGCGCTCCTGTTCCTGCTCCACACGTCTGGTGAATTGGGTGGCAGGTACGTCCAATGCAGCTGAACCAAACTCGAAGGCACCGACAACCGTCTCTGGATCCCGACCTGACGGCACAGGCTTGTCGTCGACGACAACCTCTACCTCGCTCATGTCGTGATCCCCAACTAGGGAATGTGGCCTCTCTCGGGCCACAAACTGAACGTGATCGGCATCTTCCTTGATGCCGGAAAACTCATCCGGTACGACACCTTCTACTCCATGTGACTGGTCTGCCAACTCGGCGACCTCATGCAGACCAATGGTCATAGCCTTGGCGAACTCTTCAGCCTGGTGTCTCGCCATAACCTGCATCCGCTCCTGAACGAGATCGAAGTCCACAGCCGCGTCGGGCAGCTTGATACTCTTGGGGCCTGATACCTTGATCTTCATCACTCAGGATCCATGTCCCAGTCCACGGCCAAAGCGGAATCCGGCCGCAATATCTTGGCAACCATCTTCCAGTACATCGGTATGTCAGTGTTGTGCCAACGCTCGTCTGAGCGCCTGGCCAGCAACACCTCGAAGTCGAACTCATGAAACCGGAACAGGTCGCCCTCCCCCAAATCCACGTTGAGCATGTCGGAGTCGGAATCTATCGTCACCCATCCCAAATCCTCCAACACGTAGATCGGTACGTTGAGAGTGATATCCCTCTCCCAATCAATGGCACCCTTCGTTGTAGGCTGCTGCTCACCGGATGCCTGGGTGACGAACCCATACAGGATCACAGGATCGGAGTACGTCCTGTACCTCAATGCAATCTCAGTGTGCACGTCATCCAATTGGTCCACTGGGGTCTGGTTGATCTTGTAGGGAACCTTGGGGTAGTGCGCGTACGCGTACTCCTTCAAGTACTCGAAATCCTGCACAATATCCACTGCAGGTTGAGTAGGATAAGCTGGAAGTCCCCAGTCGACCATCTGGCTATCCTATCCGCATCGGCACCGGCATATTGGGCCGGGATGCCCTCAACGTATTCGTGACCTCGTCGATCAATGCTTCACCGCGAGTCACTTGACGGTCGGCATTCAAAGCTACCGACCCACCACCCGGGGCCAGGACCTGCCCACCGAACTTGCCCCTGATCTCAGCGAGTATGAGCCTGGAATACCCCTCGACCAGTTTGAGGTACGTGGAATCACGATCCTTCTCTATCTGAGTAGGGCTGGTGAACGGGAGGAACAGCTCGATGCCGGCCGTGTACGGGCCTGACGGAGCATAGAATGCGATCTTCTTGGGGTCAGAATCCTTGTCGAAGTGCCACTTGGGCTCCACACCGCGCACCTGGCGGTACTGATCCCAATAACTCCTTGTGAGAGCAATGTCCTTGATACCCAAACGTGTGATCGTCAACTTCTCGGTCAACTCGAAGATCGAAAGACCCGACACCACAGCCTGGTATGGAATCAAGAAGTACACTCTGCGGACACCGATCACATCTTCGTCCAACTCGATTTCGTACGCGGTGTTCTCAGCGGTGGCCACGTTGTCCTGCCGCATGAAATCTATGCGCATGCGATACTCGTTCCAAGTATCCAGCGCCTGCTCCATGGCATTCGTGTAGTCGTCCTCGACCAGCTCGACGGACCGCCTGGAACCACCAAGCCTCTGCTGCATGGCGCTGACTACATATGCTGTAGTGAGCTTGGAACTCATTTACCAGCCGCCTTCTTAGCCTTGGACTTCTCGTCCTCGTAACCATGATATCGCTTTGCATGCCTAATCATCGCAGGACGAGAAGCGGTACTCCACTTGACTCCTGCATTCTTACGACATGACAGGCATAGAAAGAGGCCATCCATGATCTCCCAATACTCATTCTCCTTGATACAGGGAGGTTCCTTCTCTACCTTCTTTTTCTTCTTCTTCTGCTTCTTGGAGGTTCCGGGAGGCGGCGAACCCCGAGCGGGGACGGAACGAGCTTCAGGTGAAGACGCTAGATCTTCGCCGGGGTCCACGGCATCCTGCTGCTCGGGCCTAGACTCAGAGTCCGCCTCCTCCACGGAACCTTGCACTTGGTCCGGGTGGTACGCAGCCATGTGCTCCTCGACCCGCTTGGCGTCCTGGGTCGACCAATCGCAATGACGACAGTAAAACTCCACGCCGATCTTCTCGTAGTTGTCTGTCACCTGGATAGTCTGCTTGGATGCCTCGCAAGCCATCTGGCACTTGCCTTCGCACGACACCTGGCATGACGAGTCGCACCGAGTGTTGCATCCGCTGGTACCACGAGAAGCTTCAGCCACTACCCTCGGGGATACCACTGGCATGGGCTTGAACGCCCCGAACTTCTTGAAATCTCTGGATGGGTTGTAGTCCGGGCCTACCTCGGTCAAACCCTCCTTGCCGGAGAATCGTGACCACCAGTTTCCCTCGCGGGCTTCTCCAGGTGTGAAACAGACCGACCCACCCCTAGGACCTGGGTAGGACTTGGTGAAACAATCCAGATTTGCGTACCGCTTAGCCATTACCGCCCCCAAACTGCTTGGACCCCTATGCTGCGAATGCCTTCGTTTTCCTCATTGGCTTGTAGGCCATGAGACGTTGTGCTTCTTCCATCTTGCGCGGCAGGTAGACTGTGGCACCTTCGTAGAGAGCCTTGGCGAAGAGGCGAGGTTTGCCGGTGCCACCGCAAGATACACGATAGAGCTTCCCCCTGGTGTTCACAGGCTTTGAAAGCTCAGGAACATGGGCAGACAACCAGGAGTGGAGATCCTCCATCAAACCCTGATTTCCCACGACCTCAACGACCCAATGGGGGTTACCCCGCAACGGAGAGTAACAGACACAACCATCTCCATCACAATGACCACGCCAATAATGACGCATGAGTTCCGGTGGGACCTTGGGCGACACCCTAACGGTCCAAGTCTTGTTCTGAACTACGTTGTGCTCAGCAAGCGCGATGACAAGATGCGGCGAGAACAAGCACACCTCAGACTGGCTGTGCGGCCTGTGTATGGTGTAGATCGTCCTTCCAGGCGACAAGGTGTCCCTGAACAGTTCCAAATGGCTGAGATCCTTTGTAGAAAGCCGCAACTTGACATAGTCGCCGACAACGGCACCATCAGCTACAAGGAAACCGAGCCAGTACGCCTTGGCTTCTGTGTCGATGTTGTCGAAGAAGTCTTCGTGAACAGGTGCCTGCCTTGGGTGTCCGCGCTGTCTACGAGGTACACCTCGCTGCCTGAGTATCTTGAGACAAACAGGCTTGGACAGGCACAACAGGTCGGCTATGGCCTGCGTAGACTTCCCCTCCTTGTAGAGATGCACTACCACATCTCTAATCTCTTCAGGCACTCGCTTCGTTGGACCCCCGGCTGGCATCGTCTTTCCCCTCCTTGAAAAGTGGGGGAGGTGGTTAACCTCCCCCACCCTAGGGCTATGAAATCTTGTAAGTCCTTTAGCTGGTTACCCTTCCGTAGCCGTACATCCGGCTCGAAATCAATTTTTGTGCCGCCCTGGTGCCCATCCCCTTGCGGCTGAGGAAGTCATCCAGAGTCACAGTCGGGGTCGTGTAGAGACCAATGTACACCGCATGAATGAAGCCAGTGTACAAGAGCCCCTCGCCCTTGTAGCCCATCAACCACTCGTCGCGGTTGATCGTCGGGTCCTTGAAGATCTCGAAGTCACCGAGAGTACCGATGTACTGGATACCCGCCGACTCCTTGTTCTGACCACCGGCCGGAACGAACCTGTCGAGAGTCTCGATGATACGAGCTACGTTGACTCCACAGACCGCCCATGTGGCTCCCCACCTCTGAGTCTGCTCGAAGATCAGTTCGCTTAACTCCACGAACTTATCGAACAGCTCTTCCTTGTGCCACTTCCAAGGAACGCCGGCCGCCGGAGTCTGGCTCCACGTCACGGCGCCACCGGTTGCACGCTGGCGCAGGGTGCGGATGACGCGGTAGCAAAGCTCACGGTTGATCTCGTTGGCCTGGTACTGCACAATCTCGTCTTCGGCGCTGAGACCATGGTAGGCCTTGAGATCCTGCTCAGCTTCGAGACTCCATCGAGCCCGGAGCTTGAACTGGCGCGCGGTGACCGGTGTGCTCGTGAGTATAACATCCATCTGGGGTATAAGAGCGTTCCCCTCCATGTTATACTCATAGTCACAAGTCAGTTCGTCGCCTAGGGTTGGAGCCGTCGAATACGTGAACTCGTATGCACCAGTCACGTAGTTGATCGTGCCACCCGTGTAGCAGTTGCCGGTCAGGTTGCCGTTGCCGTCATCGCGCACGACCTGACTGCCGTCAGTGAACGTCACGGTGCCTGGGCGAACCGGATACCATGAGAGCGTGCCGGACATGGCCGAAGTGGCACCGTCACCGGTGCCCACCGACTCATCGTCCACGACCTCGGACGGGTAGCCTACGGTCTGCGCGGGGCCAGCAGTTGCGTCGTGCGAGTTGGTGCCCGCAGTGATCGCACCCTTGGTGTCCGTGTACTTCACATCCAGGTAGAACACCCGACCGGTGGGAGCATCGAGAGGCTGGATGCTCACTAGCCTGTCGAGAATCGTATTGGCATACACCGCGCGGATGATGCCGAACACTGCCTTCTCATACGGGCCAACCATGAAGGCACGCTGGGTCTCGTGCATCCGGTTGTGATACCGAGCCTGGTTCTCGTAAAGCATCGCCAGTACCCGGCGCTTGGTCGGATCCGTGATGCCTTCGAGCAGGTCGAACGCCTTGATGCTCTCCGACTCGTTCTCGCCAAGACCACGGATCACACCCTTGCGGGGAATGCGGGTCCATCGCTCAACGAGCTTGTCGGCCTTCTCCTGAAACAGGCCAAGCATCTCTCGCTGTGCATCTGCGGAGCGCTTGGCTTCCTTCTGCGACTCGGCAATTCGGGCCTGAAGTTTCTTCAGACGCTCTGCCGTTTTCTCTGCGTAAGTCATGGTCTCTGACCTTTCATTGTTGGTAGTGCCTTCTATCTCAGCTCTCTGGTTCGACTACAAGCCACGAGCGGCCATACGGCCGAACAAACTACGTGGCTTGGACGAACTGGCCCTGCTCTCAACCATCGAGGTGCCCTTCTTGGTCTTTGTCGGGGGCTTCGGTGCTTTCGAGCTGGAGGACGATTCCGTCTTCCGGGCCGGAGTCTTCTGCTGTTCCTTGAGCAACTTCGAGAAGGTCTCTACCTTCTCCTTCAGGTCCTTCGCCGTCTTCGCCTTGAGCAGTTCGCCCTTGACATGGCGAAGCGCGGGAATCTTTCCACAAAGTGTCTCTACCTGCTTGGTGAGACCCTTGGACCGTACAGATTCCATGACCTTGTCGAGCAGAGAAACTGCACATGAATATTTCTTCTGCAGCTTCTGGTTCTCAGCCATCAGCTTGTTGACACGCTTGACCACTTCCTCGCCAGCGCGCATAGCCGCCTCAAGCTTCTTGGCAATCTGGGAACCCTCTCCACCACTGGATTCCTCTACCTTCTTGGTCAGGTCCTCGTTCTGCTTGACCAGCTTCTCGACCAGAGCCGAGATTCCAGCCATAGCATCGGGATACTGTGCGTTGACGGATTCTGCGACCTTGTCATCCTTCGTCTTCGCCTTTTCCCCGATTGCCCTGGAGATCTGCGAACCGAGTCCGGCCAAACGGCCGCGAACCTCCGAGGCTTCTGACTCGGTGGCTGACGCCAAAGGCGTCATCGCTTCCACAACCTTCATGTGGATAGCGGTCAACTCAGGCAGACCCAGGGCTGAAAGATTTTTCGACTCGGCTTCGGTCACGGTCTTCCGTGCCTTATCAAGAGCCTCGTTCATTGCGACCTTCTCCTTCCTGCCCTTTTGTGATTCTTTCACGGGCTTGGCACGCGCCTTATCAAGAGCCGGCGTGTGCACAAAGTCCCACGTTTCCAGCTCATAGTCGTCCTCGACATCTTCTGTAACGCCGTCGTCTGCAACTTTGGTTGACCCCTCGCCACGAGAGGACGAACCAACTGGTACGCCGCATTCGAACAACTCACGCAGGATCCTGCCCTTGCCCTCATTGAAGATCAGGAAGCGTGCATGGACACCACCGTCGTTGTCCATCCATGCGTCTTCGATCAAATGGGACACGTTCTCAAGCGAGGGATCCTCATCCGGGTGTTCTAGACATCCGAGAACCTTCTTCTCCCGAACGCGTTTCATGAAATCGGAATTCCGGTCACCTACATGGCGCTCCCAAATCACCCGCCCGTAGCGACGGTGGTTACCGGTTGCCTCATCCGACATCGAAACCAAGCCCTCTACGCGCATGCGTGGCTTGAAATCCGGTGGGTCGCTTTCCTTGCGCTCCTCAATCGTGACCTTCTCAGGAGTGAAGATCCGCTCGACAAGGCGCCTCTGCTGTCGCTCAAGAAGTGCTGGCATTATCTTGGCCTACCTATCCGTCGATTGCGTTCGTACGTACACGTGACCTGGCCGGTGTCCAAATTCAAAGCTGCCTCGCGGAAGTTCCACACATAGTCCAGCACGGACTCTGGCCTCAAGAACCCGAGAGACTCCAGAACCCAATGGAGGGCTTCCGGCTTGAGCAGGTAGCTGCTCTCGTCCGGAAGCTCCACCGAGTACTGTTGGCTTTCCTTCAGTCTTCGAAGATTGACCCATTGCAGATTCCGCAGCTTCTGCAACAAGCCTTCGGGCACGAACGTCGGCTGCTTCTGTTCTTTCGTGTCCTTCGCTCTTCGAGGGTCGCCTGCCTTGATCACTGTTGGTAGCACGGCGCTTCCTCCGCTTCTTGCGGTACTGCTGGCCGACCACGTTTCCTACAGGCACGTCGTACGGTCCAGCCATCATTGCCGTCATCGTTTCATCCAATGACGGCATGAAGGCCTTCACGAAGTCTATGACAACCTGGCGAGCGTGATCGGGCACAGAAGCCTCCGACTACCGGTCGTTCAGGTTGGATTCGAAATCCACCTCAAGCATTTCGATACGACCGTCAGTCGTACCACCGTTGCCGTAGCCGACAATGCGGAAACGGTCGCCCTTCGGG
>Ga0180437_10007808_pt1 | contig 13813 bp, 7 predicted proteins | sample SS_ome_4_FD_132410 | JGI IMG/M metagenome (GOLD analysis project Ga0180437, IMG submission 132410) | Hypersaline lake sediment archaeal communities from the Salton Sea, California, USA - SS_3_D_1 metaG | ecosystem: Environmental > Aquatic > Non-marine Saline and Alkaline > Hypersaline > Sediment...
ATGATGATTCCGGCAGCGGTCACGACCTCAGCAGTATGAGCACCAGTAATGCGACCCCCGGTAAGATTGGGGCAGGCATGGAGAGTGCAACCAGCGGTGGTATGTATGTCAATGAGAATAATGCCGGTTGGTTTAATCACAACGCATACTCCTTCTCGATGTGGTTTAATCCGATTGCGGATACCGGCGGCTACCACGGGCTGGCTGGTGGAGGCGCTGCATCCAACACCAGCAACGGTGCGACGCGTATGAGATGGAGCGGCGAATACGTTGATATTTATCCCACTGTGAGCGGGAGCACCTATCAGTATAGAGCCGACACGAGTATCGACCGCGGGGAAGGTGTTTGGCACCATCTGGCCTTTTCATGGCAGAGCGGCGAAGTACCCACGATGTACGTGGATGGCAAGGCACAACCTTGGAATACAGAATACGCTACCGGAGCATTGACCGGCAGTTGGGAACTCCATAGTTCACGGCAATATCTAACCTTCGGCGCTGTGCGGTATGACGATGTATATCCTCTCGGAGGCAACCTCGATGATGTCGGTGTCTGGAATAACAGGATTGGCGCCCAGGATGTGGCGTTGATTCACGGCGTCGGAGTTTTCTACGGTCTTGACCTGGAGGACAGCAGTATTGCCAGCCTTCTAAACACGTTCAACGGAGGAGCGAGCACGATAATCGGGTCCGACGAGTGGGTGCGTGCAGACGGTATCGGTGGGACAACCGGAGATAGCGGCGGTTCAGTTGCGGTTGGCGACGCGTACATAGTGCTGGATGACAACGGCAACGGCGTTCAGATCCTTTCTGAGATCCAGGCATGCTGTTTGTCGGACGGTTCCTGTGAGATGATGCTGCCTGCTGATTGCGGGGACCAGGGTGGTACGCCACAAGGTATCGGGACGGACTGCGAGACGACGGAATGTGAGGTGCCGCCATCCCCGGGCGCGTGCTGTTACGGCGACGGAACATGCGAAGTGTTGTTGGCTGACGCCTGCGCTGCAAATCGCGGTGGATTCAAGGGTGAGGGCACAGACTGCACTGATTCTGATAGTAACGGCATCGCAGACCTGTGCGAATGCCAGACCGAACCGGTCTGTAACGGAGATTTCAACGGCGACGGGTGGCTGAGCCCCGGCGATGTCAGCGCCTTTGTCAGTCAACTGCTCCCGCACGCAAGTAATTCATATTGGCTGAGATGTGATTAGAAAGCTGCGAAAGACCTTGCAAGCAGCGGCGTTGAAATGCTGGTTGCTGTAGGCAAATCCGGGTCAAGTGCGCATTTTCATACCGGAGGTCAGCGGCCTGGGGATTCGGTAGCGAGGGCTCAGGGTCCGGGTTCACAGGCCCTGGTCCATCATCCACAATAATAAGCCGAATGTCATTTACATAAGCAGGATGAACGCAACAGCGAGGGCCTGCGGATTTTCCAGGTCGATTTGTTCATCATTGCTGATGGATCAGACCACACGCGGGGGTCGATGAGCCAGTTGTGCGCCCTGGAAACGGGCTGCCAACAGAGACGATGGCTTTGTTTGATTTCTGTTTCATTTCAGGAAAAGTCCAATTTCGTCCGGGGGTTTTCTCCATGTTGTACGAGCTTCTTTCAATTTGTTCGGGAATATGGTATTAATTGCCCCAACCAATGGCAAAGATTGTTGTAGATTGCGGAGAGTTGAAATGAAGCTTCAAAATTTCGAGCAGAAGAACGCAGAGATACGAGGTCAATTCGAAGAACTCAGAAAGAACGAGCCGGAGCGTTTGAAACGAAGACTTAACCTGTCGTGGAGCAACTGGGGGTTTGGAATAGAGCCGTTCGGCGTTTCGGCCGAGCGGCTCGGCGAGGCGGGGATTGAGTTTATCGAGCTTCACGGCAATCACTACGGACCGGACCTCGGATACGAGGCCAAAGAGACGCTCAGGATCCTCAAGGACAACAACGTCAAAGTCGGTGGAATATGCGGCATGTTCTCGGCTGAAAATGACCTTTCGAGTCCGAGCGGGATTGTACGTCAAAATGCGATTGACTATGTGAAGCGCGAGCTTGACTTTGCGGAAAAGGTGGGCGCCGCTTACATGCTTGTAGTTCCGGGGGCCGTGGGCAGGCCCGGTGCGTACGATGATTCTGAGTTCGACCGTTCGGTGGCGACGTTGAAGACAGTTGCCGACCTTTTCATCAAGTCTAAGGTCAAAGGGGCGGTCGAACCGATTCGCTCGGCGGAGGTGAGCCTCGTTCACACGATCGCCGATGCCAAGCGCTACATCCAGGCGGTGAATCATCCGGGCATCCAGCATATAAACGGTGACGTTTATCATATGCAGGTCGAGGAAAGTCATATCGGCATGGCGCTGCTCGACGCGGGCGAGCAACTCGTAAATCTTCACATGGCCGACAGCAATCGCTGCGCGCTGGGGGAAGGGTCGCTCGATCTGGACACGATAATGATGGCGCTGTATGTGATAGGATTCAACAGGGACGGCTGTTATGTCACACCCGAGCCTCTGGGGCCGGGCGGCGATCCGTATCCGGCGATGCACGGAAAGACCGACCCCAGGCAGCTCGATGAGCTCGTGAACCAGACGGCGAATTACTTCCGAGAGCGTGAAGTCATACTCCTGAAAGGTTGAGAGCGAAGCTGGAGTCTGCTGGAAGATTCGGCCTCGAATCCGCCGGTATAATATGGTCGAAGCAGCATCGAAAGTGCTGTTAAAGCCTGTCGGTGTATACCTCGTTTCGTTATGAGAATTCGGCTGACAAATGACCAAAGTGCTTGTATTCCTGGGGAAGGTCTGGTACTCTGAAATAGTCGTGATGGAGGAAAGAAGCAAGACTGAGGATATTTGGCAATCGGCAGGGCGATTTGGGTGATATCCGGGAGGCGCAATGGCGACCCCGGGCGGTTCATATCAAGGACATTGAGGGGGTGAATATGAGTTCGATTAAAAGAATTTACATTGGTGTAGGTGATAGAAATGCGACCAGGCCCAGCGGCGCCTCCGGCACAATACACATTGACGATATCTCGCTATGTGTACCAAGCTGCATAGCTGAGATTGACATCAGCGGAGACTTCACGAATGACTGCACGGTCAATTTCAGGGACTTCTGTATAATGGGGGCCGAATGGGCCGACCGGGGCGAGGAGCTGCTAACCGACTTGAATTCCGACGGCAAGCTGGACTACAGGGACATAGCCAGGCTGCTCAGCAACTGGCTTGAAGTGGAATTGTGGCCCTGAGAAAATGCCGCCGCATCGGCGTTTATTATTAGTTGAAGATGATGTAGATAGCGGCCATTATGGCTGCGAGGATCGCCCAAAGGAGCCATGTCGTTTTTGTTCGGTGGGTTTTGTCTCTGTAAGTCTCGCGCAGGGACGGGAGGGCTTTTTCGGGGGCCGGCGCCGGGGTAATGAGTGACACGACGACCATGAACAGGCACAGCAGAACAAACATCGCGAATGCAATTATGAGGAAGAATCCCTCGTATTGGGGCCAGTGGATAAACCCGGGGTACCCGGAGTAGTAGCTGACACCAACTACGATGCTGCCGAGAGTACCCAGAATCATGGTGCTCAGAGCAGCTGGGGCGGTGGCCCGTTTCCAGAAAACGCCGATGAAGAACACAGCGGCCATTGGGGGCGCGGTGAATCCGATGAGGGACTGGAGCTTGAAAAACAGAGTCCCCTCGATTTTTTTAAGGACGAGGGCGAAGGCGAAGCCGATAACGGCGGCGCCGACGGTTACGATTCTTCCGACTCGTCTTATTTCGTGCTCAGAGGCAGAGGGACGGAATAGTTTGCGGTAGATGTCGAGTGTGAAGACGGTGCTGAGGGAGTTGAGGCCGGAATCGACGGTGCTTATGACCGCGGCGATAAGTACTGCGACGATTAGCCCGACCATTCCCGTAGGCAGGTACGTGGTGACCATGGTGACGTAGGCGCGGTCGGGGCTTGCAAGGTTGCGATGAAGAGCAAAACATAGAATTCCCGGTATCCAGAAGATGACAGGATCGACGATTTTCATGTAGGCTACGAACAGCGCGGCCAACTGGCCCTGCCGGATATCTCTTGCACCGAGCACGCGCTGTACGATGGTCTGGTCTGTGGACCAGAACCAGATACCCAAGATGGGGTAACCAAGCAAAAGCGCATACCAGGGGTATTGACAACCTTTTCCAGACTGGAAAAGGTCCCAAAAGTGAGGCGGGACCGCCTCGACGAGATTCGAGAATCCGCCGATTTTTGTGAATCCGATTGCCGCAAGAGCAAAGGAGGCACCGACCATTAGTATGCACTGGAAAGAATCAGTGATTACAACGGCGGTAAGCCCGCCGGCAATGGTGAAGCTTGTCGCAATAGCGCACAAGGCAAGGACGCCGCCGACGAAAGAACAACGGTCAAAGAGCTGGTCCACCAGCACGCCGCCGGTATACAGTGTCGCGCCGAGCCAGACAACAACGGTAGCAAGGATGGTGTAAAATGAGAGAAACATTCTGCACGACTCGTCGTATCGCCGGCTCATGAACTCGGGCATGGTGCTTATTCTGGTATTCAAGTAATGGGGTACAAAGACCATTCCGAGCAGCATGAGGAAAGGCCACGCGAGGAGGGCAAAATTACTTGTGAGCAGGCCCGTGGAGTAAGCGGCGCCGCTTACGGCGATCATCGAGGTGGGTGTTATGTTGGTCCCCCACATGGATAGTCCGGCATTTGCCCATCCGAGGCTTCGTCCGGCGAGAAAGATATCTTTCGTGTGACCTCTGCGAAAGCTGATCCAGAAGCCCAGGCTGAGCAGTGCGACAACATACAGCGCTATAACGGCAAGGTCCAATGGTTTCAGTGCTACGTCAAATTCCATGTGTCATACCTCACCTTTTTGCTTTCACCATCAGGGTCTCGACGATAATGGGCCGAAAGAGGCCGTGGTCGTTCAGGATGTACTTCCTGGTCCATTTTGGGTGATCGGGGCTGAAGGTTTCGGGGCCTGTTCTGGGTTGGGAGGGTACGTGCAGGGGTCCGAGGATGTTTTTTCTGCCGCCGATGACCTCGACGAGTACCTCGTTCGTGTGGCGTTTGAGTGCTTCGGTGATATCGACCTCGAAAGGCGGCCAGGGCAGGACGAATGTTCTGTCACCGACGTGAATTGCGGCAGCGGTGCATGAGAGTCCGGCCAGCCTGATTCGGATCCGACAGCCGCTAACGGGTTTGTCTATCATGACTTTGTAGTTGACCGAGCCGCTGTAAAAATCGAGGCCCTGGCTTACCCATGAGCCGAGGTTCAATTGTTTTACGGGCGCGATTACGGTCATGTTGCCGGGTGCGGGCGGCTTGTGCGGGTTTCGTGTTGTTACCGCGAAATCGCCAAGAACATACATGTCCTCCAGCTCCATATCGGGGCGGTAGTCGAAGTGGAGACAGATTTCGTTTTCTCCGGTTTGCAGTCGGCCGGTTATGTCTATTTTCCTGAGGTCTTCGTCGACCCAGTATCCGGTGACGGGCGGTGCAGGTTTTCCGTTTATGGTGATTCTGTAGTCTTCGGGTCTTTCGACAACCAGCCAGCAGGATGGCGGCATGTCGGTTACATGAAAGCTATAGAGCATCTGCACGCGGCCTCTCGGGGCGGTGTCGAGGACACCTTTTGAGTAGAGATACCACGGCTGCTGCTTGTCACCGAGACGGCTTTCCAGGCCGAATTTCGCACGGACCAATTCGTCCACCTTGAGGGTCGGCAGTGGTTGGGAGAAATCCCGGTCGGCGAATCTGTAGGTGCAATAGTCGAGCGGCAGGGTGTTGGGTTCGCTAAGAAATACTTCGAAAGGCCCTTCAATCTCTTTTGAATCAACAACTTTCAGCTCAGCTGAGCTAAGCTGAACGTCGGCTGTCTGCACACCGAGCGTAATCAATGCCGAACCGCTGGGCGGCAGGAGTAGTTGAAATTCGAGGTATTCCGCTGCAACCTTTGTTTTCAGTTCGGTCTTTTTGCCGGTCAATGGATCCCAAAAAACGACCGGCGGCTTTGCATCGGCAACTTGGACTTTGAGGTTGTGGCTGCGCTTTCGGTCGTGCGATTGTACAAAAAGCAGCAGGGCCTGGTCGAGCTTTCGCAGCATCGACCAGACGCATGTCTGTTCCTTGTGATCCTGGGTGATTGACAGCCTCCGCGGCAAAAGCTCGCTGACGGTTTTTATGAATTCATTCGCATCCTTGGTAGAGGATTTGGCTTTTTCGATAAGCTCGTTGATTTGGTCGTTGATTCTGCCGTCGATTCGGTCCGGCCTTGAGTCGACAAACAGGACACAGCCGCCCTGTCGCAGGAAATCGCGGAGTATTTCCACGGTACTCGAGCGCAGCGTGAGCACAGGCGGGACAACGACCAGCTTATATTTCATCCTGCCGAGCCGCACATGCCGCGTTTCGGCTTTGCCGTACTTTGCAAGGAGCGATTCGTCGGCGAAATCCCAGTCATAGTGGTGCGATGTGAGCGCGAAGATTATCGAGTCCAGCGCCAGTTGAAGCGGACCATCGGATTCGGGATCATTGTGAATGAATGCGTATTTGTCGGTGAAATAGTTGAACAGGCCCCAAGCGGTTTCTATGGGGTGTATTAGGAGCACATCTCTTACGGGCCGGCCCTGCGTAAGCATCAGGGTCACTCTTGCCAGATAATCGTTGACCGTTCGGTAGTATTTCCACCACGGGCTGTGGTCGATTATGCTGGCCGGGTAATCGCGTTTTGCCCCGCCTGCAAGGCTGTAATGCGACAGGTGGGGGCACAGAAAGTTTATTCCGGCCGCGAACTGCCAGTCGGCGATGAATTTATGTCCTTCGAGCGGCCAGTCCCAGCCGGTGCAGCCGTAAAGCTCGGTGAGCACCCTTTCCTTTCCCAACTGGTCGGCGACGGATGAGCACTGCTTTGCCGTTGCAAGCTCGGTTGTCTGGTCGGTAAGTATGTCGATGCCGGGCCAGTGCATGTGTTCGTAGTGAGGCATAGCCGCGCCGACCGCGCCGATCTGGGCGCGAACGGTCTCTTCGAAGAGGACGTGGCCTGTGAGTGCAATATTGTTTTCCCGGCACCAATTTCCGATCCTGGCCGTGAAGTTTTGGACGAAAAGTTCGGTGATTGTGCGATAGTAATCGTATACGACCTCGGAAAAGCGGGTTTCGTCGCGGGGGAAGACCAGCTCGGGCAGGAACGGCAGGAGGTTATAGCCGCGGCGCTTTTCAAATTCCTCCGGCAGGTGCGTGGTCCAGTGTATACGGTATTTCTCTTCGATGTCCTCTTTGAACCACAACAGGGCCGCCAGGCCGTAGTTGGGCTCATCGGTGAAGATTGCTGGTATTACGCCGCCGAAGTCGTGGCCGTATCTCTTGCGGTAGGCCTGGTGCGTGACGCGGATAAACTCGGCAACCGCATCGGGATTCATCGTGTCCAGATACGTTCCATCGTTTTCCCAGGGGCGGGGCCGTTGAAGGCATACATCGAAAGCCAGGATGTTTTCACCACCCTGACCGGTGGGGGCTTTTTCCACGGATTCGTATGATTTTAGCAGGCCGTTCTTATCGAGTTCAACCCTGAACAAGCCGAGCCTGTCCTGTGGCGATTTGAGTCTGTCTTTGAGCCTTTCCGGGTCACCGGCGACGAGGTATCGCATGCGGTAGTTTTTGTGTTTTCGGGTGATGAGCCCGCCTGCCGGTCCCGAAGGCCAACGGTCCTCGTCGTAAAGATATGCCTTCATATCAAGCTGTCGGGCTTTGTCGATGCAGGCAGAGATGCATTCGAACCATTCGTCGCCGAGGTATTCGGTCTTGAGCCCGTATCGGCTGTGCATGAAGAAGCCGCCCATTCCTGCGGCGTGCATACTCTCGATTTGTCTGCAAAGACGTTCAGGTTTTAGCCTGGCGTTCCACGACCAGAAAGGCGCCGGTCTAAAGATTGCCGGTGGGTCAAGCCACATTGAGTCAAAATCGCCCTTGTCGATCACTTTGATGATATGCTCCGTCAGCAATCAGTTCGAAATCTCGATCATCATTTTACGCATCCGGCGTTGTCTGTCTTTGGCGTGTCTGAGAGAAAGCTCACCGGGGCACAGAGCGATTATCTCGCCCGGTCTTGTCTCGAAGGTAAACTGCCCGCCAGAGAGAGTTTCAGCCTTTCGATCGTTTCGCCAGAATGTAACGTTCTCTTTCGGCCACGGGTTTTGCACCGTGCAGCTTCGGCCCTTTTCTGATTCGATGAAGACGTACTGAACGCCGCCGTCGTCAAAACCGCTGGTGACCAGAAAGGCCCCTACCGCGCGCAGGTTTGCGAAGCGTGCCGGCATATCCTTCGGCCATGTCGGGAAAAAGCGCAGGATTTTGGAATAACTCTGGAGAAGCATCTCATCGATGCATGAGACGGTGCCGCTTAGCTCTTCGACGCCGCCGCCAGAATGGAAGACGTGAAGATTGGGATAGCCGAATTCGCGAAGTTGCTCGCGGAGTTTTTCGAGGATTGTGTGGGGATTGTATCCAACCCTGGCTGCAGCGGTGTAGAATGTGCAGAACCCGTTACCGTCGGCCCAGGCATTCTGTGCGATTAGCGCATCGATGTGGTTTCTAGCAATCTGTAGCGTAGCGGGGTCCGAATGCAGTCCGATGGCTCCGGTGGGCCATATATGCTGAACGGCGACCAAGCCGTCTCCGTTTTCGCCTCGCCAGTCAACGCCGCGCTCGGCAAATCTGAAAACGGTCTTGCCGATTCGCTGGGTGGTGGCAAAGTGGCTGATATGGTCGAGGACATGCCGCCATTTATCGCGCCGGTTCTGGTCGACGCCAAGTTCGACGCTCATATCGATGGCGGCACGAAAAATCAGGCGCATCAGGCCTAATGTCAGGAGATTGTTCATGTCCGGGCCGGAGAATTCATAGACGCTGTCGTCGTAGACTACGTATCGGCCGTTCTCGAACTTCATGTAGTCTTCCCAGAAATCAACGGCCTCTATGAGGAATGGATAGGCGATTTTTCTTGTGTAGTCCATGTCGTAGGTATGGTAGAACCGCATAATCATGTTAACGCAGAGATAGGCGGCGTTGCTTTTCTGGCCGCAGAAGTAACCGCGGTCGATTCCATCGGGGGGGCGCTCGCCATGTGGGGGATTGAGGGTGGTCTCGAGTCCCTTCGGGCCGATGCCGACGGAAAAGTATATGCCCCTGCAGTTTAGCAGACTGCTTGCGTAGAATCTGGCCCTTTCAACGAAGTCGAGTACGGGTGCATCATAGGGCTCGGCGAGCTCCACGTGATTTGAGGAGAACACGCCCCACCATGGCGCCTGGTGATTGTAGTTGACATGATAATCGGCCTGCCAGGCGGCGTTATCGGTTGTGACCCAGTTGCCGATCAGCGATGGAGGGAACTGCTTGTTGCGGCTGCAGTTAGCCAACAGACAAAGCGAGCCGTAGTAATATTTCTCGATAAGCGGGTCGCCTATTTCGACGAACGACTTCGCCCAGAAATCGCGCCACCAATTGTTGTGCCGCCTTCTGAGCGTCTCGATATCTTTTTTCGTCAGGCGCAGGACCCTTCTGCGGGCGTCTTCTTCATAGGCTTCGGTATCGTGATTGGTAGTAATCGCGGCAGCGAGGACAACCTTGTCACCGGGTTTCAGGCCGAAGCGGTTGGATTCGCTGCCCTGGAACACGTATTTGCCGGAGTTTTCTATTATGAGAAATCCGTTCGGGTCGGCACCGATAGTCCGAAGGGCCATCGCAGCCTCCGTAGGATACTTCAGGTCCGGGCTGTTGAATTTTCGGGTCACAAAGTGAAGGTCTTTTGTCGTCTGCTTTGTGGTGGTTCCAATGCCGGATTTTGCCCAGAGGTCGGCCTCGACCGAAACGGCCTTGCCGGTAACGCTCAATTCTACAAAGAGCAGGTTTTCCACAGCAGCCACCCACGAACGCATTTTGACTTTTGATTTTTCCGTAGTAAAAGTCGCCACGGTCTCGGGCTCATAAACTTCTTGTTCGATGTGGTAGCTGGCATCCCGCAGGGCTATTATTCTGATGTCGATTCCGCCTAAAAGCTTCGGTCCGCCGGCGCGGTGGTTGCCTTGCCTGGCGAGCCAGAAATCGTTTTTGGAGAGCCAGAACCGCTGCAGTTCGGGCCGGCCGCTGATAACGACCCCAACATCGCCGTTGCCCAGCAACGGCCCGTCCGGAACCTTATTGGTCGGAACGCTTAGCGGGGGACAAGTGAACAGGCCTTTATACTGTGAGACTATTCGGGCCGTTTCTTCGTATGCCTGTTCTTGCGTGCGTGCGAACATCGGGTCTGCACACATGAAGACCAGTACAAGCGTAACGGCGAGTCTTTTCATCATTACAACGCTCTTTAAGCAAAGTCCAATGGTCCGCCCAAGATTTTGCCGTCATATGGCGGAAAACAGTCAGGATACCACATTCCGGGGCTTCGGCCAATCCCGAATTTCTCAGAAAGCCGGGATCTCACAAACGGAGCCAAGAAAACCGCCCAAAGAATCACATGCCGGCCCAGGTTGAGCGGGTCGGATGCAAAAATTTCCGGGCGGACCTGGCGATAACGGGGCTCGCACAAGAGCTTGAACCAGCAGCAGTTACAAGTAGAAGGCGGTCAGGAGCGAAAAATTTTTTGGAAAAAAGCAAAAAAAGTCTTGACATCGGGCGGTTGGTTGTGTAAACTGCCGACTATGAGGTGAAGGGGGCATTTTAGGGTTATAGAGTCATTTGCAGCAACCCTTATGCAGTGCCAGTAAGAGATGAAGAGAAGAGAGTGGGAAAAGGTGTGTATCTTGCTGGGTATTGCATCGTGTGACAATTCTTTTCTCAGGCCCTGTTTGGGCGTTTTTCGGCTGAACGTATTTTCGGTCCTATACCTGCAATTTGTGCAGTGACCAGTAAGAGATAAAGAGAACAGAGAGAAAGTGAATCTTACTGGACATTGTCCTTTCTGTGTTTCCTTTCTCAAAGGCTGGATTTTTTAAAAGTTTAAAGTCAGCCGCGGTCGCGCCGCCAAGTGGTGGACCTGCATTTTTGGGTAATTGGGTTCTGCGGGTCTGTGCGGGCAGTTTTGGGCGTGGAGCGGATGAATTGAGAGCTTGACCCGGTCCCGGTGGTCCGGGAACGGCAGGAGTCGTTAACCTCTGGACAAGGCTTTTAATCAGTAAAGAAAGGAGGTTAAAGCGGGCCTTGGGCATTTTCTTCAGGGAAAGTGGTGCAGAAGACGGTTTAGACAGGCATTTGTAGCGCCATGGACGGTTTGATGGTCCGGAGAAACCGGTGTTGACAAGTCGCCTGTCGAAAGCATTCTGCCCGGGTGCGTGGCCTGGGCACATTGGAAATGGAAGGGAATGCATAAAGCTTCCCCCTGAAGAAAAGGAGAAGAATTATGAAAGTATGGTTAAGTTTGTTTTTAGTTTCTTTAATGGCCTCGGCGGCGTGTGGCACTTACACGCAGGTGATAGGCTGGGAAGCCCCGGACGCGGTATATAACGCTGTTGAAGGCCGCGATGAAGTCATGACCGGTGCAAACGTGGTGATCAACATTGTTGCTGGAAACGAAGGCACGGCGGGCGATCTTGTGTGGGACCCTCGTCTTCCCGATCCGGGAGTAACTTACACAGAAGACGATGTAACCTGGGCTGTGACGGCGCTCGGAGTCGGTGCTACAAGTGTGTGGAACGGTGATGTGACCGTAGTACGTTGGGAGATGCGAGACACTGTGAATACCCCTATCGCCGGCGCGCTTCACGCGAATCTGCTTCATCATCCGGTGTTTTCAGATGAGGGTGTTTGGAAGGACGGAACCATTGGCGCGATCCAGATCCTGAACGTTCAAGGCGGTGTAGACACCAGCCATCCGGATGGTGCGGCGTTTGGGGATGACCTGTACACCTTTACAGCCGTAGCCGGTGATGAGGACACGTGGCTTCAGGTCAATGATTGGATTCTGCCGGCAGGGAACAATCCTTACGGCAACTGGCCGCTGACAACCTCGGCATTATGGCTGCGCGGCGGCATACCGAATCCGGACTATGACCCCGAGGGTTATCCGAAAGAAATCTGGGATCCTGATTGTCCGCCGTTTGGATGTTACGTGCCCAATCCGGAGTATGATCCTGACGACCCGAGAGCGATCGCCTGGGGCGTAGCGCCTTTGAGCGGTGAATTCGAGCTTCCTGACGGGATGGCCCTGATGGAGGCGTATATTATTCCCGAGCCGGCAACGGTAGCTCTTCTTGGTATTGGCACGCTGGTATTGCTTCGCAGACGCAGGTAGCCGAGTGTACGAGGAGCCTTCAGGCTCATAGCGAAGCGCGCCTTGTCGTGCACAGGCTATGGGGCTCTGTGGAAAAAGGACACAACGGGAATGCAGCCGGCGGTTGGGTAGTATATGTTATATTCAGCAGCGGGCATGTGAATGATGCGGCCCGGTTCTCGGGTTGTTGTAGTGTGCGCGGTGCAACCGTAGGTAGAGAACATCAGGCTCGAGGCAAGGCGGCAGCAGGGTCAGGTCAGTGAACAAGCAACACAGGCCGGCGAATTACCAGGGCAGGGCGGAATACTGTTGGGTGAGGAGTTTTTGGGAGAGCGCCCTGCGGAGCCTTTTTTGCAGAAAAAGTGGTGAAGGGTTTAGTATAGCATGTTGCCTTCGATCTTGGCACGGGGCTTGATCTTCTGATTGTTATCGAGGGCAACAATCAAAGGTCTCACGTGTATGTACATGCTTTTCGATGTTCATGCCGTGAGAAACTGAATGTTTTTCCTTTTAGGAAAAGGAGATTTAGAAATGTGTAAGAAGATAATGTTTTTGATTGCTTTTGTTTCAATGTTTGCCTTTGCCGCGAGGGTTTCGGGTGAGGGCTGCGGCTGGCAGGGAACGGTCGGCGAAGGTCAATATGTGCAAGTAGACTGCGGCAGCCGCTGGGAAGTCGGCCAGATTCAAGTCAACGGCGGCACGCTTGTTATCAACCATACCAACAACAGGTTTGTTTTTGATAGCGGCGCCAGGCTGCGGACTACCGGCGGTCAAACCGACATCAACCTGTCAGGCGACGGATGGTGGTGGGGCGACGACAACGGACCGGGTTACCTTACGGTCCAGGGCGGAGTGGTGACCGTTACGATGGCCGGCACAAACCTTGACGTTCAATGCGAACGCGACGGCGGCGCACACGTCGAACTTGGCTGCGGAAAGCTGAGATGGGACCGCGACATCCGCGGCACATGCGGCAGGTGGCCCGAGTTGATTGACGGCGTTACGTCATACACGACTACGCAGGAGGGCAACTACTACGTATACGAAGGCGACTGCGGACCGCCCGATGCCGACGGCGATGGCATACCCGATGACGGTGATGAAAGCGGGATAGTGGGCGACGAGCCGTGCTGTGCCGGCGCGACAGAGGCATGTGATGACAACTGTCTGAACGATGCGAATCCGGACCAGGCCGACACCGACGAGGACTGCGTGGGCGATGTCTGCGACGTTTGCGAGGGATACGATGACAACGTCGATACCGACGAGGACACTGTTCCGGACGGCTGCGACAACTGCCCCAACGACGCCAACACCGACCAGGCTGATATGGACGAGGATGGCATAGGCGATGTTTGCGACGATGACGTAGACGGAGACGGCTGCGAGGTCGATTCCGGCGTTGACGAGTGCCCGCTGGATGCGACCAAGTGCGAAGCAGGGGTCTGCGGATGCGGCGTGCCGGACGTTGACACCGACGGTGACGGGACTGAAGACTGTATCGATGGCTGCCCCAATGACCCGAACAAGACCGAGCCGGGTC
>Ga0180437_10007810_pt1 | contig 13810 bp, 19 predicted proteins | sample SS_ome_4_FD_132410 | JGI IMG/M metagenome (GOLD analysis project Ga0180437, IMG submission 132410) | Hypersaline lake sediment archaeal communities from the Salton Sea, California, USA - SS_3_D_1 metaG | ecosystem: Environmental > Aquatic > Non-marine Saline and Alkaline > Hypersaline >...
ACTCCATTTTCTCTACCTCCATATCAAATGATTATTTAAAGTATTCTATCAATAGCTCTCTTAGCACGAGTAACGACGTCCATCTTTGTCATACCTTTAAGTTCATACTTTTTACCTTTAAGCATCCACTTAGCTAGTACAACTTTCTTTCCGCCTAGAATATTTTGCAATACTCTTATTGTCACTCCTCTATACAATTCGGAATTCAATTTCATTTTATTTTACCTCCATATTTATTTTACCATTTGTCCTTTATTAGGTCCTTTAAGCCAAATCTTTTTACCATCAGCCATTGTACCAATCATTTTTCCTGATTCTTTAACTGGTATATGAGTTCCTGGTCCTTTGCCAATATTAGCACCTTTCAAATTTACTGATGATTTTAATCCACCTAACATACCACTAATACTAACTTTTCCACTAAAAATATCAGCAAGCGGAATAGCATTTTTTGTTGCTTCTGCAAAACCTTTTGGAACCTTTAGTTTTTTCTTTTGATATTTTTTCTTTTTTGTCATTTTTTACCTAAAAACCGAATATTCTTTTTCTTGGGTCTCTGGCATATTCTTTCTTACTATAAATATACCATCCTAATCCACCCTCATGGGCAATTATATCATCATCAGATTTTACTTGTTTTTGTGCTTCTTTCTTAGTGGAATAATAAGTATATCCACCAATCTCTGTTTTCATCTTATACAATGTTCTCTACAACATCTTCTGGAGTCTTAGCAACAGATTTTTTATGAATTGTAACTTTAGCTACATCATATACATCTGCCATTCCAGGACTCAACTTTTTAGATTTTTTGCATCCCATTTTAATATAACCTCCCTTTTAGTGGGTCCTTCTTTTTTGACTTAGATGAACCCTCTGCTTGTTCACCAATCATATTGGTTAGTCCCATTCCAACCTTGGCCATCTGACCAACTCCAATTAAATTAAGGCCTGTTCCTACTGTTTTCATAGCACCAGTTGCTTGTGATGGCATTCCTGGAACACCACTCATAGCACCTAAAATGCCATGACCCGCCATTAGGCCGACACCTACTCCTACTGTTTCTTTAGTCAAATCCATCATATCTTGTTTTTTCTTCTTTGCCATTAATTTCACCTTGTTATTTTATAGCTATCCTTTTTAGGAATGCATACTTTCTCTCCTACAACATTAGTAGGAATATTTCTACCATAATCCTGATATACTTGTTTTCCAACTTCTATTTTTTTACACGATGACATTTCTTAGCACCACTACAACCATTGTTAATAATATTCCAAAGCCAGCAGCTATCGCCAATACAGTCATTATAATAGCACCTATATCAGCTGTTCCTGTATATACCATTACAGCAATTATTGTTGCAGCAAGTATTACTACTAATATACTAAATGCAACCAATATATAAAGCAAATTACCCTGTATTATTGAATACTGTTCTGTATAAGGCAATATGGAAAAACTTGATGACGCATGAGTTCCATTATATCTGCTTCCATTAATCCAAGGTATAATTGTTACATTGTAAGTAGTTCCTGTTTCCAAAGCTGAAACATCTAATGGATAATTTGTTGATAATGTTGTTGTTTGATATGTGTTATTAAAGATTACATCATAAGCAACAGGTACTCCTGGAACAGTATCTTGTTTTCTCCATGTTATAGCATATCCTGTTTCACCTATATATGGTGGTTGTGATGTAATTCTTGCAAGTCCACACTCAGTTGGTGGAATATCAATTATACTTTCTTCATAAAAGTTTCCTGTGCTTCCATCAGGACTGCACCATCTATTATTCGTTCCTAAATCATTAGGGCCACCTACAAGATATTGTTGATTCCAAATCCTATTGTTGGCTGAACTTGCCGTTAATGAAGTACACCTAAATATAGGATTTGATGAATTATAAATAATTACATTATGCATTAAATTACTATCACCAAAGATATTTATCGGTGGATATGTCTGTGTACTATTAACAATATAAGTTAGCCAAGCAGGATTTGAATATCCACTTACCACTGAAACAGCTCCTGGTTGATTTAATGTATAATTGCTTGTCGCACCATTTGCTTGCCAATATTGCACACTCTCATAATCACAAACTCCTCCATATAAACCCAAAAATGTTGAACAATTAACTGTTATACTATCATCAACATAAAGAGTTGCATAAGTTCCTGAAACATTAGCAAGCCATAAGTCAAAATCATTTGTTCCATCAGCAACAGTAATTTGTGGTGCATTATCACCTGTTACCGGCTCTAAAATTAAACCTGTTGAATCAATATACATAATTATATCATCATAATCATTTCCTGAATAACTTAATGGTGATAAACTGCTATAAAATCCTGATGCAGTTGATGAGTTTCCAACTTCAGAAAGTCTTAACATTGAAAGTTCAGTATTATCTCCTCTAACAATAAGTCCCTGTTCTTGACTTCCTAATACTACATAATCAGTTAAGGTGTTTCCATCTGCTCCGGCTTCAAAATTAAATCCTACTCCTGGAACAGCGCCAACAGTAATATTTTCATAAGCATCACCATCTGCATAAGTTCTAACTCCATTATCAGCACCTATAATATTAAAATTTCTAAAAGTGTTTCCCCCAGTTGTTGTAGAAAGCATATCAATTCCATACCCGCCACTTAAATCACAATTCCAATTTTCTAATAATAAATTAGTATTTGCATTGCTAAGTTCAACACAATCTAAATTTGATGTTCCCTCTACATCAAAGTTTCTAAATATACCATTAGTTTGTAATAGTAATGAAACATGACTTAATGATGCACTTGAATTTATAATATCAACGTTTTCCAATGTAAGACTATTTACATTATCTCCAATTAAACAATAATTATTAGCACAATTTTCAAGCTGTAAATTATTAGCATTAATATTTGTTCCATAAATAAATAATACTTGGCCTATTGAGGAATATATATTATTAAAATTAATATTCTGTGTTTGGTAAGAATCTATATACATAGGATTAGCATACCCTAAAAGATTAACATTAGAAATATTTAAATTATTAGATGCTCTATATGAGTATAATCCTGGATGTCCTGGTAAAAGTGCACTTATCTCTGCATCATTAAAATCAAGTGTAATATTATCTCCAGCAACTCTAACTGCACAAGTGCCATCACCAATACTATAATCAGCACCTGAAAGTTGCTCATAATAATTATCTCTATTTAAATAACAACAATTCTGAGTTCCGTTATATATTAATAGACAATCTTCTAAAGTTGAAAATCCAGTAGTCATTCTAATAAAAATATCACTATAATTTGCAACTCCTTCATATCCTTCAAATCTTAATTGATATGGGTCACATTGTAACTGACTATTAGGATTGCATCCATTTGTTATGAAATCTAAAAGGTCATCTTTAAAATCAATTGTTGAATCAATATCCCATAACATTGCTTCTTCATGAATTCCTGATGTACTTCCAGCCTGAAGTATATTCCATGAACCATTATAGCAAGCCCAAGAATGTTGAACAGCTGCTGTTGAATATGCTCTAAATATTAATTTATCACTATCATAATTCCAACAGCTAGATGGTATTGTAAAATTACGTTGAGCAGTTGTATCTTCAACTATCCAAATAGACGTTGATAATGCACCTAAAGGTTTTGTATAATTAATATATAAATAGTCACCAGCGCCTGTAGACCATGCATCAGTAGACCAATTTCCATCAAATGTAAGTAATGGATTAGTCCATCCTCCAGTATAAGCATATGCGCCTGTTCCTACGCCACCACAATCAGTTGATTCATTAGCAAACTCTTGATAGCACCATCCAGGTTGATTAGAAATTAAAGTGTTATTCCATCCATATACTTTAAATCCTGTTAATGGAACATCCTGATTATAATAAACATCAACAGAATTTTCACAACCATCACTAATTCTATCATCCCAGGAGATGGCAAACCAATCATCAGTTATAACTAAATCAGCAGTATCTTCTTGTTGTCCAAGTTCTGATACTTCACATTGAGGAGGAAGCCAACCTACATTAGTACACGCAGTTATATTGTCTTCAGGACAAACAATATAACTATCTTGTTCTCCCCATGCCTCACCTCTAATGAAATACGCATGGGTTCCATTACTCCATCCTCCTTGATAATTATGAAATACAGGGCTTGTATAATTATCAATTAAGCTGCCATCTGTTTTATTAAATCTAAACAATCCTGCATCTCCCCAACTTCCTGAAGTTCTTGCAGCAATAATATAATTGTTTGTTAGAGCAGCAGCTTGATAATAACCAGGAGGTAACGTCCAATTTCTACTCCAATCTTGCTGCCCTGTTGTTAAATTAGCCCATCTAAACCAATTAAATCCAGCACTTGTTTCAGAACATAATACCATTAGTTCAGAAGGATTTTGAGGATTAAATTCTAAATCTCTATAATCACAAGCCATTCCTCCACCAGGCACATTAACAGTAATATTTCCAACTAAATTCCAATCATTATCCCAAATTCTAACAATTGAATCTAAAGTTATAGCAGACCCTCCAGTATACCAATATGTTCCATCATAAGTCATTCCTCTAAATCCCCTTCCTGTGCCTCTGCTATAAACATCACCAATAAGTAACCCATCTGTTAGTGGCTCTTCATTTATAATTATAGTAGCATTAGTTACATTAGTCCAACTATAAACATTATCTAAAACCTTAGTTCTATTTCTCCATTTATTAAGAGGCAAAGAAAGATTATAATATGTAAACTGTCCATCTGTTATGCTATCATTAAAAAATGTAAAATTATTCCATTCATCATCTAATATTTGATATGAAGAAAAATGCTCTACTCCGAACTGATATGTTTCATTATCTATATATACATAGTTAAAGCAATTTTCATAATCAGCAACTTCATAATGAGAATTCTCTGCATAACAAGATAAATTTAAATTTCCATCAACTGTACAATCTTCAAAAGCATTTTGATTTTCAACAGTCTTATTTAAACAATATGGTGTTGCTGTAATAAAGTCTGGACTTCCTTCAAGTTTTACCTTTAATGTCGGATTCGCTCTAACTCCTTTAACATTGTTTGTATGCCATAATTTAACTTCAGCCTTAGTCATATTAATATCTTCAATTGATAAAATTCCTTCTTGATATGAAACTTCGGGTATTTCAGATGCATCATAAATAGTAATCTCATATCCATCACCAGAAACTACATCTACACTTGCATTGACAATTGGTAGAAGTAAAATCATAGCTATAATTAGTGGTATTGCCTTTCTCATATAATCACCTTTTCAGTTAGCATTTTATTAAAATATTACTATGTTATATAGTTCAATATAGTCAGCCTTTATATATATATTTATTTTTTAACCTATTTCTGCATTTCATAATGTATATCAGCAGTATCCAGACCACTTTGTTCAAGATATCGCATTGTTACTTTAGGGTCTGAATGATTTAAAGCTTTCTGCAATTTATAAATATCTTTCCATTTTTCCCAAACTCTTCTACCAAAACATCTTCTGAAATCATGAGTTGCAAAATCATCTTTATCGATTCCCGCTGTTTGAATTGCTTGTTTTAAATCAGCCCAATACCATTGATAATTCATTTTTAACATAGCATCTTCACTCTCTAAATTGCCTTGACGACCATTCATTTTTCCAGTCTCAATAAAATAAAATTCCCCATAATTTTTATTTGAAGTAATATAATCCATTACTATTTCTTGAGCAACCTCGTCAAATAAATAAACTACATTTCTTTTCTTGCCTTTACCTAAAATATTCAATCGTAAAACATCTTGTTTATTATAAACTTCTGGTACGATGCCACCAACTTTTAATCTCAAGATGTCACCAGCACGAACACCTGTTAGAGATTGAATAAGAGCAACAACTTTATGTTTTTCACTATCAAGATAATTAATAACTTCTAATATTTTGTTCTCATCAAGATGTTTTCTTTCTCTAACTATATCTTTTCGTTCTTTAGGTTTTATCAATCCTTTATATAATCTAGCTTTTAGGGCTGCATCACCAATTCGAAATTCAATAAATGCTTTAATAGCACTATAATAATGAGAACATCTTTTTTTAACTGATACATCAACAAGAAAATTATTATAATCATCTAAATCTTCTAAATTAGGATTCCTAGCTAAAAATCTTTCTATAGAACGAAAATAAACATAGACACTGCTCTCTGCTAAATTCTTTCTTTCAATTAGCCATTGTTTAAACAATATTGCATCATAATTACTCGATTTCATCAGTAGTATCTTCCTCTAATTCGCCATCAACAGTTTCATCATGTTCTGTATCGCCTTTCAGCTCAATTCTAGAGGAACCCAAACCTTCAAAATCAACCTTATGTTTCTTTCCAACTAACATTCTCAATTCTTCAACAGTTTGTTTATCAGCCAACTCTTTATATTTCTCTGTTGCAATCTCAACATCTGGTTTTTGTCTAAAGTCTGGTCTTATAAAATAATGGAAATACTGTAATATATCTTTTATTAACATTTCTAAGTTATTTAACTCTTGAATAATTATATAAAGTCTTCTTGCTGTATAACCATTAACCTCACAATAATCAACCATTTTATCAATGACGCCCATAGCAACATCTGTTACGTATATACCTTCATCTTTAGTTTCTAAATTTAAAGTTGCTCTTACTGTAGGATTCGTTCTAACAAGCATTCTTATATTCTTATAAATCTGTTTAATAATACCTCTAACTTCAAGCATATTAGAAATACCATAAGAAGTATTCATGGTAATGCTTTTCATATCAAGAAGATAAAATAAAATAGCCATTCGTTCATTATATAATATACTTGAATGACTCTTTATTTCTTGAAAAGCATTAAACTTAAAGCTTGCTGCTGGTGGATTCATATTTGCCATTTTTACTTATTACTTGGAAACGCCAATTTAATAACTAAAGCACCTAACAAAATCGCACCAAATATTGCAACAAACAAAAGTGCAATCTGTGGAACATTTACATTTCCAAATCCTTTTAGTCTAGATGCAATAGTTTTTTCAATCTTAGCATTAATATTATGAGGTATTAAAGCATTCATCATATTCTTAATAGCACCAAAATGAATACTTGTTTTTAAAGCATTAATGGAAACACTATCATCAAGCATATCATTCGCAATAGCATGTCTCAATGTTTTCATCTGTTCTTCATCTTTAACAATATACTGTAAATCATCAACAAGTTTTGCTGCATGAACATTGATACCGGCTCCAAAAGCTGCATCAAAAGGTATTAATACATTCTTTGTTGTTTTATCAACATAAGTTGCTTTTTCATTAACTATAAATGCTCCATAATCTTTATCTTGAATTATTCCTGCCTCTGGTTTTACTGGCTTCCATTCACAATATCTATTCTCTTGAAAAAATAAAGCAATAGGATTACCTTTAATCCATGCTTTAAATTCAATAAGAGCATGAGTCTTCATTTTTAATACAGTTAAAAACACGACCAACAAACCAGTTAATAACATGAAAAATAAAGACATTATTATCCATAGATAAATATTTGTTAAAAATGTCAAACCCGCCATTATATGTTGCCTCCAACTCTTTTTCTATCTCCTTCCTAGTAAACGTTTGAAAAATCCTTCTTTTATTGCACCTTGATTTCCATCCTCTGATATTTGTCTATTCTCAGAAAATTGTGATTGTAAAATAACTCTCTCATTTTTAATCCCACCACCTTTAAATCCAAGAGCTCTATCTAACTTTGTTTCAAAAATATTTCTCAACTTATTAAGTTCTAATTCTTTTTCAAAAGTATAATCATAATATGGTGTTGCATTGAGCATATCAATTTTAATAATATCAAAATTTAATAATTTGCTTGCTTTCCTTCCTTCATCTAAAAAAGTAAGAACATTATCCTTATGAAATACGAACCAATGTTTTTTTCTAATAGCTTCAGGTACTTCATTATCATTTAATAATTGTTCAGCCATTCCGCCACCATAAGTTAATGGTGCATCTGGAACAGGTACCGTATTATATTGCTCTGCTGCAAAAGGATTAACTTCTTGCTGCTGTTGTTGCATTAATGCTTGTTGTTGTGCCATAAGTGCTCTCTGTTGTTCTTCCGGATTGATTGGTTCATCAGGATGAATGCCCATAAGTCTATGTGGTTGATGATGCTCCATTCCACCAACAAATTCTTGTCTGGGACTTACATTAGATAATCCCATTATTTTATGTTCTTGTCCTTGAAATATTCTGCCTGCTTCATCATCCATCAATTTCACCTAAATTATTTTTATAGAATCTTACCGTGAACTCCACTAAATGAGCATCATCATTATATGTATCAGCTGCATTTGCACCATCCCTATAAAGTGAATAAGTAAATAAATCAGTTGTATTAACTTGAGGTATTATAATATCTTCAAGAGCAGCTGATATTACTTGATAAGCTATTCCTTGACTTTGTGAATTAATACATATTGGACCTAATGGAGCATCATTAATAGTATCATTAGTATCTGGTGATGTCTGCAATGGATTAACACACCATCTAACTGTTCCAATTGTATTATCATTAGGTGCCCAATAGAAAACAACATCATAAGAAATATTAGTTCCAACCTCTTGGTCATAACCAACATGAAATGATGAATATGCATATTCACTTTTTGTCCTATCAAATGAAAATACCGGTGCTAAATTAATAATCTGTTCTTGTGGAGGATTTACAGGACCAACTTTTAAAGCTGTTGGATTAATCTGTAATTCTTGTTTTGCTCTATAATTTAAATTTCCCGTCAAATTGATATTTCCATTAATAGTAATATTAGCATTCATAGCAGTGCCTAAAGGTGGAGGAGTCTTAGGAATATTTCTATAACATCCTGTCAACAATACCAATATAAGTAAAAAAAATAATATTTTTTTCATTCTTCTTTTTCTCCTGCAAACCTACTACCATACTTATCAAATATATCAAACAAACCAAGTACTAATGTTAATATAAAAAATACCATATTAAGTCCCATTAAATATGGATATGAGTAATAAGTCATTGTTGGAACATATGCTGCAACTGTTGAATTCCAAATGTAAACATAATATTCAATATTAAAGCTTGTAAACATTAATACTCCACTAAATAATGATGCAAGACCCCATAGTATTTCTTGTTTAGAAAAAAAAGCTCCTAAAAATAATCCAATCATTACAATCTCAAAAAATATAAATACTTCAAATAACATTTTAATACTCACCCCGTTTAGGCTTATTCCAATATGGTGAACGACATCGAGGACAGATAACTATCTCTGATACTTTCTTTCTAGGTGTCCAAGAACTTCCACATCTTTTACAAGTAACTTCTTTATTTGTCATTTTAGTACTAAACATTGTTTATAGAAACACTTCTACTATATAAATGTTGTGATTGTATAAATCAAAAAAGAAAGAAAAAAGAAAAAATTTGGCTTAATTTACTTGAAAATGTTAATCAAGCCGAAAGCTGCTAGTACTATGATACCAACTGCGATAAGACCGAACCCAGCGAATACTGTTGCCTGAGTGCTGTCCATTCCAGCCTCAACAACAGATGAGTTTGGAAGACCGCTTGTTGGAAGTGCAGCTCTAACCTGTGCAATTACTAGGTAACCAACCATAAGGACGATTCCTATACCAATTGCTCCAATTGCTATCTGCATAAACATCGGGCATCCCTCCTTGTATTTTTTTATTAATCACCATTAAGGCAATACGTGAGTTTCTTAGTCGACTAACATCCTCACTTGAAAATATTAATCAATCCAAATGCGGCTAGTACAATTATACCTACTGCAATAAGTCCAAATCCTGCAAACACTGTCGCCTGAGTACTGTCCATTCCTTCTATTGTAGCGTTATCAACACCAGTTGTAGGAAGTGCAGCTCTGACCTGTGCAATCACTAGATATCCAACCATCAGTATAATTCCAATACCAATCGCTCCAATCGCTATTTGCATAAACATTTTGTTTTACCTCCGTTTATTTTTTATATATCCTTATCATTTATATATATATTTATTTTGGCCTTCCGAAGCAAAAAACCTCAAAAAACCCAACAAACATATAATAACAAGTATAAAACATTCACCCTTTATATATATATTTATTTTGGCCTTCCGCTAAAATAAACATTAAAATTGATAGGATTTTTCTTCTTAATAAGTATATATTTGCCAACTTTCTCCATACCCAAAACTTCCATCTTTTTATTGATATTTCCAAGTATCTTTTTTACTTGTACTGGTTTTACTTCTTTCAATAAAACCTCTGATGAAAAGTTTAACATCGAAAGCTTTTCATAAAGCTCTTTACTATTAGTTGTGATTTTTCGTTTTCGTTTTGCCATTTTATTATTTCCAAATTAGCATATATAATATTGCACCTAACTCTAATACTAAGATTATAAACATCACTTGTAAACTTATTGATTTTACTATTGCGCTTGTAGCATATAATCCTGCAAATATTATGCCAGTGACCCAAGCTAAAGTTGGATTTCGTACTTTTAAATATAACATAAACTGGTATACAAAGAACAATATAACTACTGTCCACCCTGCTAAAGCAGTATCATACATAGTGAAAGCAGCGCCTACTAAATCTCCATCTAATAGTTCTGTCCATCCTGTTGCATTTACTGGTACTCCTGCCATTTTATTGGTCCAAATCCTTGCCTGTCCATAAGGCCCATGCACCTACAATATAACCAAATAACATTATATTGTATAGTATACCTACAGGCCAACCAAATAATAATTGGTACATTCCAGGTTCTAGATATCCTCCTAACATTACATCTAATAATTTAATAAAACCAAAAGCATATTGTTTTACAGCATTAATCACACGCTGTATAAATCCTATATTTAACATATCAAGCACTCTATAAATCTCATTACCTGAATCAGTTAGTTCGCCTCCTGGGGTAACTGTTGATTCCATCTCACCAGTAAAATCTGATGCTCCTTCAGGATTATAAACTAAACCTCCTCTTGTTGAAGGGTCATTATCAAAAATTGGAATAGCTGTAATCATAATGCCAATTGCAAAATTCAACATTATACTAAAAGCCATTACTTTCCATACGGTTTTCATGTTGTTCTCTTATCCCCCTCCTTCAATAGTGACATTAAGGCAACTAATATTCCAAGTGCTAATATTCCTCCACTTATGGAATACCATCCAAATAATTTAAACAATACTGCTAAGCCACATATTAAAATAGCAGCATAATTAGCAGTTCTTATTGTAGCCATTATAGCAACTGCACTTAATAATATTGTTAGGAACCATCCAAACCATGGACTTATATATTGCCATGCTTCTAATGCAATAGCAGTAACTTCATTAACTAATCTTACATCTGTATATGTTCCTTGTTCAACTTGGGGATGGTCAAAGCTAAGTTCAGTATATAATGAATGATTTAAATATGGAGTAGCATTAAATGTAAATTCAATGTCCTGTGAACTACTTGTTGTTTCATATAATAACGTTCCATTATAACTATCTTGATATACTCTCCATCTTAAATTAGTTGTTTGGTTTTCAGGGTCATAATAATCTGTAACAATGATACTATCACCACTTATATTTTGCATTTGTGTTGTGAACATTACATTCACAAATTCTGATGCAGTCACATTTAAAGTTATATCATAAAGTCGAAGTGATTTATCACCACTTACATCTGCTGAATAGGAACCCATTACTCTTACTGGTTGATTATCACTATGAATCTCAATAATATATTCATGATTCTCTATTAGGAATGCACCAATCTTATTTTCAATATCAACATAATCAGCTGTTATCTGTTCAGTTTGATTATTAATTATCTTTTTAATAAAAACTCTAACATTATCATATTCTGAAAGTAAATCATCAACTATAAAGCTGTTATAAATTGAATTTGTTGTTAGTAAATTAATTAGGTATATATTTACCTCATCAGCCTCATCAGGAGTTAATATGAAAGTCCTATAATAGCTTGTTGTGCCATAATCTAATATAAACTTAAATTTAATATAATCACAATCAATCGGTATTGACTGATTTGTTTCATTAATTATAGTTGTATATGTACTATCAGGACAAAACAATAAGAAACTAACCCTGTCTGCACTTGATAAATTAAATTGTTCTAAAGTTCTTTCATCCCAAAAGTTAAATGTAGCAAGGAATGGTGTTGGATTCCATATTGTTTTATTTTCTTTATATGTCATTGTTGTTGTAAGAGTATCACTAACCAATCCTGGCTTTTCAATAGTTATATTATAATTACCAGCATCTAAATAAAATGGAGTCAGAACACCTGTTGTATTATAAACATTTTTCACAACTGCTGTATCTAAATTTGTTACTGTAATATTCAAACCAGTTAGGTTCTGATATGTTTTAATCTTATAGGCTCCAATATATAATACACTATGTGATGTATTATATATTAAATCTTGTGAATTATTCTCAACCAATACACTATAAGTTTTATTTAAATAATGAGGAGCATCAAATATCATACTATATGTTCCATTTGATAATATATTATCAATATATGGATAGGAATAATTAAGTTCAATAGTTCCATCAAATGATGGATAAGCATCCACTGTTGATATTGTTACATTAATTGGCCATTCACTTAGTCCAAATGGTGAACTATTATACATATTATAAGTTGAAACATTTATAGCAGCACCTATATAAAAATAATAGGTTGCATTAGCTTGATTTGTTCCTCCAAGCGATTCAAAATTTATTTCTTTTATTCCATCAACAGTTTCTGTTTCAGGTTCTCTACCTAGTAGCCAATCATACCAACTCTGTTCTACTTCTATCTCTGAAGCACTAAGAGCAGTAATTTCTACAATATATTCATAATCGCTTATTTTTGTTATTGCATAATCTCTTCCGCCAATTCCTGCTTCACCAAAATCAATCCAATTACCCATCTTTGTTTCATCATTCCACACAACAACGTGAGCAGGATATCTGCTAACTCTTGGATATATAATATGGTCTGCTTTTATTAAAAATGTTCTAGTACTTAAATCTTCTTCAAATTTAAATCCGAATTTATATCTATCTTTTTCTTTCTTTGTTTTAGATTCTTTTAGTAAACCATACTTATTACCATTTCCATTCTCTAATCCTTTTCCATTATTATCTTTATCTTTCTTTGTTTTGTTTTTATCTTTATCATTTAATTTACTTTCATCCTCACCAATATATAAGATTTCAATAGTGTTACCAGCTTCTGTTACATATCTAAGCCCATTATTTAATTCTTCAAAATCATATTCTGGTATCTCGAAAGCAGTATGGTCATCAGTAACCTGTGTAAAGAATGTACATCTTTGCATTTCTAAATCAGTTAGGTCAGCTATATCCTGATGTCTATATGTAAAGTTCTCTGGTGATACATTAATATCTAAATCCTCCCAATAATATATTGTGCCATTAGTATCACAAGTTATATTAATTGCTGCTTGGAACACATTGTAATCAATATATTCCATATCAATAGTTAAATTATGTAATGCATTACTTATTATTGTAGTATTACTATCATCAAATGAACTGTTTGGTCCTATAACAATAATTGGTGCTGTCCTATCTTTTACTGAAAAATTTTGTATTAAACTTAAAGCACCATTATTAGAGCTATCATTACACCATAATCTCCAGCTTACATTATTATTATCTGCTGTGCTTACATTTCTTACAGTGAAATAAGTA
>Ga0180437_10007811_pt1 | contig 13809 bp, 12 predicted proteins | sample SS_ome_4_FD_132410 | JGI IMG/M metagenome (GOLD analysis project Ga0180437, IMG submission 132410) | Hypersaline lake sediment archaeal communities from the Salton Sea, California, USA - SS_3_D_1 metaG | ecosystem: Environmental > Aquatic > Non-marine Saline and Alkaline > Hypersaline >...
AAATAGAGTTATTACTGAAAATACGAGAATTATGTTTAATCCAGCATGGGCTGAAAAGAATTTTGCAATTAAACCTATTAAAGTAAAGGAAAAGGTCGTATAGAGCATAAAAACCCAAATTAGGAGCCATATTATCATTACAAGAAATGAAATATCTCCTCTCTTGTAATTAAAAAGTGTATAGCCAATGAATATCGAGACCAAAACTAAAATTACAACTTGATAAAGGAACACCATTGTTTTACGCACCTAATTCTGTGTTTCATTTAGCATGCAACCATTAAAAGCACAAAACTAGTTTAAATTTATATATTTCTTCATGAAGAAAATTTTTATTCTTATAGACACACCAATAAATGATGAATGCTAATAATCATTTGCTCTCAATTATTATACCCGCCTATAATGAAGCGGGTTCAATTACTGATGTTATTTCAAATATACCTAACTATCTTTTAGAGCAATCTGAAATAATTGTTATTGATGATGGCTCGGATGATAATACCTACGAGACTGCCAAAAAATTCAATGCTATAGTTATAAAACATATTTTAAACAGAGGATACGGTGCGGCTCTACTGACAGGATTTAAGGCAGCTTTAGGAGATATTATAATAACAATTGATGCTGATAATCAAAATAGAGCGGAAGAAATCCCTAACCTTCTAAAACCAATATTTGATGATAAGGCAGATTTTGTTATTGGTTCTAGATACCTTGGTGAATATCATTACAAAATTCCTTTTACAACAAGATTGGGAGAAAAGATAAGCTATTTTCTTTTAGGGATTCGCTTCGGCGTAAAAATATTGAATTCACAAAGTGGGTTCAGAGCGTTTAAAAGAACAATTTTAGATGATTTCACTCCCTTAAGAGAAGAAAAAATGGCCTTTACAATAGAACTTCTGACTAAGGCCTTAAAGAAGAAATATAGGATAATTGAAATTCCAAAGACTGAAAATGAGAGACAATTTGGTAAATCGAAAGTTAATCGACTAATTGACGGATTTAATATACTTTATACGCTTTTGAAAAATCTATTTAGGTAATGTTAAGAAGTTCTCTAAAATCTTACTTTTTTTATGAAATAAAGCATAAGTTGTCTAGAAAAGGAGATTGAGTTCTAATACAACCCGATAATTCTAATACTCCAATTTTTATGAATTATCAGATCTTTTTGAGGAAATATTGGTTTACCATCCAGATCATATACAAGAGTAACGTCAAACTCTGGAATTATTTTCTTTAATTCCTCTAATGAGAGACCTTCCCATGATTCAGGCACTCTGAGGAGTTTGAAGGTCTTAGGAGGACTCTCTAAGAAGGTTGGTGAGTCAATTTGAATGCCTTTACTACATCGTTCTCTTGCTATTTTTACGATTCTCTCTCCAGCGTGTCCATCTCCGAGAGGGTTAAAGGAAGGACGCATTTTTGACGAAAAAAGTTTATCAGAGAGAATCTTTCTCGCATATTTTAGCAAGAGATTTTTCTTTGTACCAACTAGAATGTTTGCTCCAACTTCGACAGTTTCTGGTCGCTCTGTATTTCTTCTGATGGTTAAACAGGGGCACTTAAGCGTTAGTGCCTCTTCTTGTACACCTCCAGAGTCAGTAATAACCAAATCTGCTCTTATCAATAAGCGTAGAAAATCTAGATAACCTATAGGTTCAATAAGGAGGATGGATTCAAAAGAGGTACGGTCAAGCTGTATTGTATCTAACATCTTTCTGGTTCTTGGATGGACCGAAAAAACAATTTGATGCCCATCTTTTCCAAGTTCAACAATGCATTCGATGATATTCATTAAATTGTTCTTATTGTCCACATTCTCGGGTCTATGGGCAGTTACAACAACAAGTTTCTTGTTATTCTGAATACCAAGGTCGCTTACTATGGTAGACTTCTGTTCTGCAATTTTTGAAAAGAAAAGACACACATCAACAACAGTATTCCCTGTGACAAATATTTTCTCTGGTGAGATCCCTTCATAAACTAAATTTAGGGCAGCACGTTCTGTAGGAGCAAAGTGGAGTTCAGCGCATAAGCCAACTACTTTACGATTGATTTCCTCAGGCATCAATCTATCATAACTTCGTAAACCTGCCTCGACGTGGGCAAGTGGAAAGTGAAGCTTGATGGCAGCCAATCCAGCACCAAGAACTGTATTTGTATCGCCTTCAACAAAAACCAAATCAGGTGAATAGGCCGACATTACACGTTCACATTCTATCAGCAGTCGAGATGTTTGTTCGCCATGTATACCCGATCCAATATTGAGGAATTCCCTTGGAGGAGGTAAATTTAATTCTTTTAGAAAAATATCTGATAATTCTGGATCATAATGTTGCTCACTATGAACAAAAATCAGTTCGATATCGTTATATGTTGAAATAGCTTTAATTACAGGTGCTAATTTAATAAATTCGGGCCTTGTACCTGCAATAACCATAAATTTATAATCACCCAGCAAGAAAAACCCCTATTTTTTAGGTATTTAACATGCGTCTAGAGTTTGAATAGCCTATGAGTACATCTGGAATTAAATGGACTCGTTGAGCCTAGCAGATATAATTGAAAGCTAATTAATTTTTAATTGATTTCTTTATAGAGTTTTGAATTAATTTTGATATAATTCTTAGGTTTGGATAGTCGGATTGCAAAGCGAAAAAATCATAAATAATTATACCTCTTTAAGTAATCGCGAAGAATATCTTCAGCCATGTTTTTTTGGTACTCGGTAAATTCTTTTTGCCATTTATAATTCGTGTTTTTTAAGGTATACTTCTTAATTGAGCCCTCAAACTTTTTTGACCACTCAAGATCACAAAATTCTACAACATCTTTAAACACGCTTACAGGGTGGGCACAAAGATTCTCATATTTAACTTCAAAGAGGTTACCCTCATCTACGAATTCCTTTGCCTTGTCCAAAGCATCCAACAGAAGTTTCCACTCGATACATGCGAGTGCGATGAACGATTTGTTATATCTTTTCCATTCTTCTTTATGATCTGGTGAAAGTTCCCCCCATCTCCAATTCTGGGGACCTTTCCAGCCCAACCACCAATCTTCATTTATCAATGAGTTTGCTACCGCCCTTCCATCTCTCAATATATGAATAAACTTTGAATTCTTGAATATCTCAAGTAAAAAACCGATCCTAGGCCAACCAGTAATCTTGGCTAAAAATTTATTTCTTTTCTTAGTTAACGTTTTTGATACTGCTTCTTCAATTTGTTTTTTTGTCTTTTTTGTCACATCTTCAAGTGAAAGATCTCTGCAAGGCGTACCAAAGCCTTTAAAATAATAATTCCAAAATTTGTAATGCTCTCCGCGATTAAGTTGTCTTAGGCATCTTCCAATAATCGGGTAAGAAATTGTTTTCATAAGAAGTCCATTGATTGATGGTTTACCTGGACATATATCGCATAATAAGGATAGCCAAGCAACGTTGGGATGTTCGGAAAGCATCCTATGGAAAATTGTTGAACCACTTCGCCCAACACCTATAATGAATATTGGCACTCCGCTTTTCATAGAAAACTTCTCCCTAAAGTTCAACAAGACTTCTTTTGGAAACTTTAATAATCTGTATTGAGAAAACTTTCAGGTATAATCTTACGCCTAGATTTGATTTAAAAGTATATTTTTCTGAGATGTAACGAATTGAAAATAGCATATCTTGCTGAAAGAGTGGTACGTGCACAAGAAACTGCTCTTGCACTTCAAGAACATGGTATTTCTTGTGAAATAATAGATGTAAAACGCATTATTGGATTCTCTGGAAGATTAAATGCTCCTGTGATCGGGAAAAAACGGGGTCTTGTAGAAATATTTAACAAAATCCAGAAGTGTTCCCCAGATCTTATTATGAGTGATACAGTCTCTCTTGTAAATATTTTTCCTTTAATTTCCAAACTTAATATAACTGTTCCTTTCTGTGTTCGATTACGAGGAAATTTTTGGGACGAGGTAAAACAACGCAGATTAGAACAAAAAACCTTTGTAAATTTCTTACGCAACACGATGATTAATTCTCTAGGTAATTTCTGCCTAAGGATGTCAGATTTAATCCTTCCCGTGTGTAATTACCTGAAAAAAGTTACTTTAGAGCACATCCCTACCCCAAAAAAAATCTTTACCGTTTTTAATGGTGTTAACAACTCTAGATTTAATTTAACTTTGGATGACTCAATTTTCAAACAAAAATACGATTTGGAAAACCAAAAATTAATTGTTTGCGTTTCAGGTTTTGATTTTCCCGAAAAAGTGAGAGGAATAAGTTACTTTCTTCCAACCATGAAAAAAGTTGTAGAGACCTATGGAGATGTTAACTTTGTAATTGTGGGAGGAGGCTTATACCAATCTTATCTAGAAAATCTAATAAAAAGATACAAACTATCTTCACGCGTTTTAATGACGGGATTTATGAAGGATGTCAAATACGCGTACGCTGCTGCGGACATCATATTTTATCCTACTTTTCATGATTCCTTACCAACAGTGCTTTTGGAAGCATCTGCTTGTGGGAAACCTATTATCGCAAGTGAAGTTGGTGGTATTCCTGAAATCATTATAAATAATAAGGCAGGTCTTCTGTTTGATCCATATAATAAAAAGACAGTATTCAATTATTTTACAATGCTTTTAGAAGATGAAAAACTTCAAAAGAAACTTGGAATAAATGCAAGAAAAAGAATCGAAACTCATTTTAATTGGTCTAAGGTTGGTAAAAGATTTTCAAGGATACTTCGTTTATTTTCAACAAGTTAAAGTTCGAATCTGGTGAACTAACTCACGCTAAACAGTTGGTGCTTTCTTGCTTAGCAAGCTGTGATTATAATAAATCCGATTAAAAGCTTCATAACCACAATCTTTAAAGGAATTCTTTCGCTTAAAATCTTTTGAATAATTTTATCTTAGTTCTATAACAGAACAAAAGGTAAGTCAAAATAAATTGCTGTGTTATATAACAAAACCTGTGGTTAGACTTATGGACGAACACAAACCTACGATTTACGAACCGGATCGTTCGATAAAGCAGGGCTATATTGCTCTCTGGAAAGAGATTTTCCGGGACATGAAAGAGAGCTCTTGGTTAATACGTCAGTTATTTTTGAGGGATTTTAAAGCGCAGTATAGTCAATCACTTTTAGGATTTTTTTGGGCGTTCATCATACCGCTTGCCACTCTTGGTACCTTCATTGTGTTAAGAAGTTCTGGAATATTTACTGGAGGGGATATAATGGTACCTTATGTCATCTACGCACTATTGGGCTTGACATTCTGGCAATTATTCGCGATGGGAATTATACAGAGTACAAACTCGCTGGTAAGCGCTGGTAGTATGATTAGGAAGATCAATTTCCCCAGAGAATCCCTAGTTTTTGCATCCTTTGGAAATACAATATTTTCCTTTCTGCTTCAGATGATTATTGTTTTTATATTATTTGGAGTCTATGGATTTATCCCTCATTGGAAATTTGTAGTGTTTCCTCTTATGGCTATTCCTTTATTATTGCTGACCTGTGGTTTAGGCTTTATCTTTTCAATAATAAATGGTATCATAAGAGACCTGGGACGACTTCTTACTCTTGGGTTAACCTTCATACTATTTATTACACCTATAGCATACGAACGCCCCGACACTGGCTTTGTAAGTATGCTAGCTGGCATCAATCCCTTGTATTATCTTTCTGTTGCCCCTAGAGACATTGCTCTTACTGGAACACTGAGCCACCCTTTAGGCTACTTTATCTCCTGTTCAATTTCTATACTTGTTTTCTTCTTTTGCTGGATAATATTTCACCTGACTGAAACCAGAATTGCGGAGAGGATATAGAAATTATGCCCTCAACAAAAGATAATATCGTCTCACAGAAAGAGGATGCGGTTGTTATTAATGTAGAAAACATCTCAAAGAAGTTTTCTAGGTCTCTTAAGAAGTCTATGATTTATGGTATAACAGACATCACCAAGAATATTTTTAGGCAATCCTCTAACTCTGATAAACTCAGAAAGGGTGAGTTCTGGGCTGTAAACGATGTTTCATTTGAATTGAAAAAAGGTGAATGTCTTGGTATAATTGGTCCTAATGGTGCTGGCAAAACAACGCTCTTATCCATGTTAAACGGCATCTATATGCCAGACAAAGGAAAAATTTCATTATACGGGAAAACTGGTGCATTAATTGCCGTTGGTGCAGGGTTCCACCCTATGCTAACTGGTCGAGAGAATATCTATATAAATGGTGCTATATTGGGAATGAGCAAAGAGGAAATTGACGAGAAATTTGAAACCATAATTGAATTTGCCGATATTGGTGATTTTCTTGATATGCCGGTGAAAAATTACAGTTCAGGGATGTTTGTAAGATTAGGGTTCTCTGTAGCAGTGCATTGTGAACCTGATATCTTGCTAATAGACGAAATATTAAGTGTAGGAGATCTGAGATTTCGGTATAAGTGTGCTAGAAAAATGCAACAAATTCTTTCCAAAACTTCGATAGTATTTGTCTCACATAATCTTAGACGAGTTTCAAGAATATGTGATAGGGTACTATTGCTTAATGAAGGGACAATAGTTTGTGAGGGACCGCCTGATATAGTAATAGCCGAATACATGAACCAATTTATGGACCTTGAAGTGGATCAAAACGATGTTTTAATCAAAGCTGCAATAGACGGCATCAAGGGTTTCGATGCCTATTTGGTTACAGAAAACGGTAAAAAAACTAAAGAATTAGAGTTTGGAAGGTCGTTCTCTTTAAACATCTTTATTAAATCTGAAAAGACATTCAGCGATGTGGTTATTGTAACATCAATAATCACATCAGAAGGCATTCTAGCAACTATAATAAATAGTGATGGATCAGAATTTAAGGAGATAAAAGTTGGTGAGAACTGGATAAAATGTCAGGTCATAGATCCAAGATTAAATCCAAATAACTATAAAATAAGATTAAAACTCGAAACAAGGCTAGGAACAGCAATATTGAGAGCGGATTTAGGTTATTTCAGAGTGAAACATGACAAAGAGAAGAATAAAGAAATTAAAGCAAGTATCTATAGAGAAAAAGTTACGTGGAAAGTACTTTAACCATAAAAATGCTATTGTGTTGTTACCTTCGCGGCTAACCGCGCTGGTTAGCAACTGTACGAAGCCTCGCTCACAGGGTCGCCTCTTCTGTCATCCTACCGGGAGTCTTGTATCCCTGCCTTCCTCCCGATATTCATCACACCTCTTCTGTGCAAAACAATATATAAAGCTCGCGGCTTTCATCCCTCACCTGTCGGAAGGGAACTTCCCGCCGATAATGTTAAATTCAAAAAAATGATGAATATCCAATTGTAAGGTAATTTACGGTCTAGTTGGTGAGAAAATTACTATACTTGCTACACAGATGACGTCAGTCAGTAATAATGATTTAAAATGTGAAACAGAAGTGCTAACATGGGCAAGAACGCAATTAGAACTTTTTTTAAACAATTATTTAAAAACCGGTTAAAACGTGGTGCACAAGCCATTTTCAAACTTTATGGTATTTTGTTCCCTTTACAAGGTCCGATATTTGTGATCGGACTTAATCGATCTGGTACATCTGTCTTCACTAGATTAATGAGTGAGTCGAGCGAGATTGTAAACTGGAGTGAGGCAAATGAAATGTGGGATCCAGTTGGCTTTCCCTGGGAAGCCGACAAGATACCTCGTCCTTTTTGGGCTATCGATCCTCAGGGCTACATAAACTCAACATTTGCTGCTGTAAGACCCTCTTACTTTAAGTCTATACCTGGAATGTGTGCTATGTTTTTGGTTGTACATAAAGGCATAAATGGAGACGCACGTTTTCTTAATAAATCGCCCATGAACACATTGCGTGTTGACCTTGTTCATTCCTTGTTTCCCGATGCTTGTTTTATTAGCCTAACCCGCGATCCACGTGCAGTTGTGCGATCTTGGATTGAAAAGATCCGACCTAAACTTGAAAAACATCCACGCTCTGGCGTAGAGACAATTGGTGAAGATTTTCAAATCTTTAAAGTCGATGGCGTGAAATATAAGCGACATGAGATGATCAAACTTCTATCCGAAAGTTATTGCTACATAGTCAAGCGCCAAATGGAACAACTCGAAAAAATACCAGACGAACAGAAATATTACACCAGTTATGAGGATTTCGTACGCAATATGCACAGAGTGCTACGAGAAATCGACCGAAAGTTTGGTCTTAATTCTGAGAAACGGATCTGGAGCCAGATACCTAAAACACTGGAGAATCGAAACATAAAATTCAAAAATGAATTAAGTATTTTGGAAATTGACACGATCGTCTCTCGATGTAAAAAGATGATGGAACAACTAAATTATGAAATATGAGATTTAAAGATTTCTTTAATCCTTAAAGGAAAGATCAAATTGTCTCACGGAAGTATTAAAGGAAGAGTAGGTTTTGCTATCGGTACAGGTCGTTGTGGGACAAGATTTCTAAGTAGTGTTATTGCTAGGGAACCAGATGTTTCATCAGTACATGAACGCAATCCTCTGAATGAGGCTTTTCATCGTTACTGCCATTGGTATAGACTACCAGTAGATGATGATGGTTTTTTGTATACAAAAGAACTTGAAATCCAGCAAGATCTCAAAGATCATAATTTTTCATTTGAGTCAAGTTCGCACCTTTCAATGTCCGTTCGCGAACTCTATTCACGCTTTGAGGCCAAATTTATACTTTTAGTACGTAGCCCTGAGAGGGTTACCAACTCTCACTTGCGTAAAGGATGGTATGATGAGCCGATTGTATATAAAAATTCAAAACTTGCGTTAGGCTATCAACAGTCAAAAGGTTTCCAACATTTTCTAGGACGTATCGTTCCAACTGAAGAGAAGTTCCTGCAATGGAATAAGATGAGCCGCGTTGGCAAGTTAGCTTGGTACTGGAATGCGATCAATGCTGCTGTGCTTGATCAGTTCAAAGATATACCTGCAACTCACTGGAGGGTCGAGAAGATAGAAGAACTCTCATATGACCGCTATCTGGAGTTAGTTCATTTCTTTGGTTTTCAATCAGAAATTTCACAGCAAGTATTTGATGAAATTAGATTGAGTCGTCCGAATGCATTGCCCGACGTTCCGACAATTGCATCATGGAATAGCTCTGAAGTGGCTGAGTTTGAAACAGAGGTTGCACCGATGGCCAAAAAACTTGGTTATGAATATCGAGTAGATCGTTTGCCACTTCCTGAACTTGTATCACCATCACCAGAGCCTCAATCTGTAAAAGGTCGGATAATGAAAATATTCCGTCACTTGAAAAGTTGAATCGTCTGAAAATAACAAGTTCTTGGAGTAGTAAGCGACCTCAAGATTAGTTATCCATTGTCTAAATGTAATCAAAGGTGTTATCCATAAAAAACGGGGTTAAATCATTAGCAGATATAATTAACAGAGAAATATATAGGGTTTTAAAGTTAATTAGAGGGTTAACGAGAAATCGATTTAACGCGGCTTATTTTAGTGATATGATCTCTACAAATATTAATCGGTTGATTAAGAATGAATTTATTCTCAATCCAAAAGAGCACCTATATATTGAAGTTTCGAATATCTGTAATCTTAGATGCAGATTTTGTGGTTACAGCAAAACATCAAATAAAAAACTAATAATGTCCAATGGGATGTTTTTTGACATAATAAACAAAGCAACAGCGTTCGGATATGACACCTTTGGTTTAACGCCTATCACAGGCGAAGTCTTTATAGATAAAAATTTCATTACAAAACTTAAATTTTTAGAAAATCACCCAAAAGTCAAAAATTATAGTTTTTACACCAATTTTACTCTCGCTAATGAAGAGATTATTGACTGGTTAATAGAAGCGAAAAAATTGAAAGAACTTTCAATTAGTATATACGGGCATGATTACGATTCTTTTTCAGCAATTACAGGAAGTAATGAAAAAACGTATAACAATCTAATTTCAAATTTAAATTACTTATTAAAACGATGTAAAAAGAAAAAAATTAAATTACGTTTTAGTTTGAGAACATATACTTCTTTTAATACATTAGAAGAATGTAAGAGCGAATTATGCCATATTTTAATGACTCTTATAAAGATTACTAAAAGTAAGATACTAATTCCAAAGGTACAAAATACATGGGGAGGATATATAACGCAAGATGATGTTAAGGGACTTGATATAATTATAGGTGATGCCACAAAAATTTATAAGAATGGCGCCTGCTTATTAATCTTCTATAAGAATCAAGTATTAGTAGACGGTCGAATAAACGCTTGTGCTTGCAGAGATATCAATGCTACATTGAAAATTGGTGATTTACAGAATCAGACTTTTGACGAAATTTATTCAATTAATAATAAAGATTATAAAAACCTAATAGACAGCCAACAAAAAGGCGATTTTAATCCAATCTGTGAAAATTGCGATTTTTATCGAAGCATTTACAAAAAGTATAACTATTTCACAAGGTATAAAAAGAAGCCACTAACACTTGAAATTTTCTATCAAAATCTCTCCCGAAAATAAGTTTTTCAAAGGTCATCAACGCTATGGTGCTTTCTTGTCTAGTTGCTCGTAAGATGTGATGTTTTCTATGACGAAGAGCCATAAAGCAAAAATTAAAAAAATGCTTTACATTTCCCGTGGAAATATTCCATCCAGAGCTGCAAATGCTCTACAAACAATGAAAATGGCATCTGCTTTCTCTAAAATTATTAGTGATTTTAAATTAGTAGTAAATGTTAGTATATTTAATTTAATTGATGCTAGAAAGAGATTTGATATTTTTGACTTCTACAATATAGAAAAGATGAAGCTCTCTAAGTTACCTTGTTCTTTCAACAGAGAGATCTTTTTTCCTTCAAATTATGGAAGTAGATTGTTTGCAAATCTGTCTTCACTTTTTGCGAGATTTCAGGGATCAGACGTAGTATATGTTCGAAATTTAGGTATCGCAAAAAGATGCCTTCGTTTAGGATTAAATGTTGTTTTAGAACACCATAATGAATTGCCAGAAAAGCATATTCATTCAAAAGAATTTAAGTCTCCGAATTTTCTTGGTTGTATAACTATTTCCCACAGATTGAGGAACTCATATATTAGCAAGGGGATGTCTTCAGAAAAAATAATTGTAGAACAAGATGGAGTAACTTTATCTGATTATAAGATCAAAGGAAACGCATCAGATATTCGAAAAAATCTGATTTTGCCTATTGACAAATATATACTCACATATAGTGGGCATTTACACGATTTCAAGGGAATTCCGTTGATTTTAAAAGCAGCAAAAGAATTTGAAGATGATTTTTTTTTATTAATAGGTGGATGGGAACATGACATTAAACAACTAAAATTAGAATGCAAAAAACAAGAAATTAATAACATTTCTAGTTATGGATATGTTCAACCTAAGTTAGTTCCAAAACTACTATTTGCTTCAGATTTATTGCTTTTGCCAGTTTCTGCTAAACATAAGTGGTCTAAGGACACTTCGCCATTGAAAATGTTTGAGTATATGGCTTCAGGTCGTCCGATTGTTGCATCAAATTTAGATAATATTTCAAAAGTACTCAAAAACGAAACAAATGCATTACTTTTTGAGCCTGATTCATTTGAAGATTTTAAAGAAAAAATATTATTTGCGAAAGAAAATAAGGAAACCATGAGCAAGATCGCATCTCAAGCGCAATTAGATGTTATGTATTATGATTGGAGTAAAAGAGCTAAAAGGATTACCGAATTTATTGAAAAAAGAATACGTTCCTAAATATTGATAAATGTGATAAAACGAAAAAGTGATCTAAAATATGACCAATGGGCCAACAATCAGCGTTGTGATGGCAGTTTATAATGGTGAAAAGTATCTCCGTGAGTCAGTTGAAAGCATCCTTAACCAGACGTTCAAAAACTTTGAGTTCGTTATTATTAATGACGGATCTTCAGATAGGACACAAGAAATTCTTGAATCGTATATAGATCCGCGTATTATTCTGATCCATCGAAAACACTTTGGCCTCACAAAATCCCTGAACAAAGGCATCTCTCTAGCAAAGGGGAAATACATTTCACGACAAGATGCTGATGATATTTCAATGCCTGAGAGACTTGAAAAACAAATTTCATTTTTAGAAGAACACAAAAGCGTTGCTCTTCTTGGAACGACAGTCAAGATAATAGATGAAAATGGAAGTCTGATCCATATAAGAAAATACCCAAGTGATTCTTCTTCTATTAAGAAAGGAATTAAGGAAGATAATTGCTTTTGCCATGGCTCAGTAATTTTCAGAAAGAAGCATTTTTTTGAGTTAGGGGGGTATCGAGAAATTTTTTCTACTGCACAGGATTATGACTTATGGTTAAGGTTTGCTGAAAATTTTGAAGTTGCAAATCTATCAACACCACTCTATACTCGTCGCTTCAATCCCCTTTCCGTTACCTTAAAAAATATTGTCTTTCAAAGAAGAATGGGAACATTTGCCAGACATCTAGCTTCAGCCAGAGAAAGAGGAATAAGTGAGAGTTCTCTGCTTAAAGAAAAGGAAAAAATCTTAAATGAACCATTATCCTTAGCCGAAAAAAGGGTGATTATTGCCCGTTATAGTTTCGCAGGACAATTATTGCTACGACAAAATAAAAAAAACGCGGCTTTCTTACTAATGGGCGAGGGAATTAAATATCACCCTTCCAATTTCTACAAACTTCTCTTTAAAATTACAAAGGTTTTCCAGATATCGTTTCTCCTTAAGATGTTTATAAAACTTCGATTTCTGTTTTTTATTGGGAAATCCGAAAATGCTTAATATAGAAAAAATCGTAGTTCATCAGGTTTGGGAGAGTAACAATACAGAGAGTTCTCTAACGAAAGATTTTACTAATTTTCTCTGGGAATCATTTTTATTAGTATTACACATTTACGAGTGCACTGACTTATTAATTTGCGCTACATAATAGGGCTAAGGAATTCTAGAACGATGAAAATATTACAAATTTCAAATTTCTTCCCACCAAAGACGAGTGGGCATGGACTATACTGTTATAACCTCTCAAAAAGATTGGTTGAACGAGGAATTCAAGTAAAGGTGATCTCTTCACGAATTCCGAAGAATACGCCTTCTAAAGACTATAAAGATGGAATAGAAATCGAAAGAGTGCCTGCATATGGGACTGGTTGGGGAATCAGCGCACTTAGTTTTATAATTCCCAAGTTGCTAAGAGAAGTAAAAAATTTTGATGTAGTTCATTTACATTCACATCTATTTCTAATGTCAAATCAGACTGCGTTGGCAAAAAAAATGATCCGATTTCCTTTAGTTTTACACCTTCACGGTGGTTTTGGAATACCAGACCCAAAATTCGTTGGAAAATCTAAAGCCGCGTTCAAGAAGTATTTTTATGATCCTTCAATTGGAAAAACAACTATTAAGTTGGCTGATCGCGTAATTTCTGTTTCCAAAACAGATCTAGCTACAGTTTCCGAAAAACTTGGAATAAAAAGAGATCAACTTATATGGATACCGAATGCTATCGACAAATCACTTTTTCCTTTTTTTGAAAAAGAATCAACTGGAAATATAGGGTATATAGGACGACTAGAACAATGGAAGGGCGTTTCTTATCTACCTCAAATTATTCGTGAGGTTTCCAAAAGTTTACCAGGAACTAAATTAATTGTTATAGGTGATGGTTCTCAGCGAGATTCCCTCGTAGCACAATCAAAAGATTTGCCAATAAAGTTTCTGGGAAGGATACCTCATAAGGATATTGCAAATATCTTTAGGAAAATTGATGT
>Ga0180437_10007813_pt1 | contig 13805 bp, 4 predicted proteins | sample SS_ome_4_FD_132410 | JGI IMG/M metagenome (GOLD analysis project Ga0180437, IMG submission 132410) | Hypersaline lake sediment archaeal communities from the Salton Sea, California, USA - SS_3_D_1 metaG | ecosystem: Environmental > Aquatic > Non-marine Saline and Alkaline > Hypersaline > Sediment...
CTTCGGCGCGAAAAGGGGATATCCTCCAGGACGATTCCGCTTGGCAGGACGTGAATTCTTTTAGTTGGGCAACCCAGGCGCGCGACGCTGTCAGCCATGGCGCGGCAGCGCACCAGCACACGGGCGGCGTAATCGAAGAAAGCGCGCCTTGCGCGTTTCGACGCGCGGCTGACGATTGTGACGTCCTGGCCGCGAAACGAAACGATCAACGGCATCGAAGCGCGGCGGATGACGGGCAGGAAGTTCAGCCCGAGATGGCCGAACTGAGCATGCACAAGGTCCGGCCGCGTTTTCTCCAGAAGTCTCGCGAGTCGCGCCCGCCGCGCAAAGAGATTCGCGCCTCCGCCCACCGAATGGCCCGCCCATACCCGGGCAAGGTAAGGTAAATCAATGGCGTAGCACAACCCGACGCCGATTCCCGTAACACCGGAGAGGAACCGCCCGGCGTTGCGCGCGACATCGAGATAGTCCACCCGATCGGCCAATAGGCCGAGGCTTTTCGGCAACGATTCCCCGCTCTCGGCGAACGCGGCGACGCGCCCGTCAACACCCGCGCGAATGCATGCGGCGATCTCCTCGATCACCGCCCGCTCGTACAACACCGGAAACCGGCCTATGAGATACGTCGCTTTGATTGTCATGCCCGCGTTACGATTGACGATTGTTGAATGTTGATTGTCGATTGACGAATGACCGACGGCCGAGTTCGCGGAAAACCGCCTTATGATCTCTTGAGTTGGTAATCAGAAATCAACAACCGCAAATTAACAATCAACATTCAACAATCGCTTCACCGCCTCGACGACGGCGCGCGGCTCGATCGCTTCCATGCAGGTCGGGGATTTGTCGCATCGGGACCGGTAGCAGGGCGCGCAGTCCACCGGTGACACGATGCGCTCGCCGCGTCCGTACAGTTCGATTTCCTGAGGACACGTTGGACCGAACAGCACGACGACCGGCCGCTTCTCCGCGATAGCCAGGTGCATGCCGAGCGAATCGCCCGTGACCACGGCGGCGCAGCGTCCGAGCAATGCCTGGAACTGCTGAATTGTATTCTCCGTGCCCGCGCTGAGGACATTGTCCGGCGCGTCAATCAGAATCCGTTCGATGCGTTCGCGTTCGCGTTCCGCGCCAAACAGAAGCACCTTGCAGTCAAGGACATCGCGAAGCGTGCGAACGAATTCGAGACACTGGGGCGGCTCCCACATCTTATTGGCGAACGCGCTGCCGCCGCCAAGGTTCAGCCCGATGACCGTTTCGCCTTCGGCGATGGCCCATTGCTCCAGTCTCGCCTCGGCATACTCGCGCGCCTCGTCGGGAAGGTCGAGCGCGTATTCCTCGCTGCGGTAGGGCAGCTGGCAACAGTCGAAAACGATTTCCTGATACGTCTTCGTGTTGCGGCGGAACTTCAGGTCGTCGTCCAATCCGAGCGCCAGTGCATACTCCGATTCCGGATTGAACGGAAAGATCGTGCCGTACTCGGACAGCCCGAAGCCGCGTTTCTCCGGCGCGTTGGCCCACGTTGCCACGGCCGTCGCGCGCGGCGTCTTGTCGAGGCTCAGGACGAGATCGAACGCTTGAACTCGTAGCGGCTCCAGCGATTCGGCGCAGTAGGGCAGCAGCACGTCCACGCGCCGATTGCCTTTCAGCAGGTTTTCGGCCATGGGCGCGACCAGCCACGTGATATGACACGGCGAATAAGCGCGGCGGAGCGGTTCGAGGAGGGGGGTTGTGCGGGCGACGTCGCCGATGGCGTCGAGTTTGACGATGAGGATGCGCTTGCACATCGGTTCGTAATGGCTGCAGCCTTCGCAACCGCAGCCAAATCGGCACGGCTTGTCGTTCCGGAAATGTCGGCAGTCGGCTTTCAGATTCAAGACGGCCTCCGTCTTGAGTTCACACGCAGCGAGACATTCGGATACGGTTGCGGCTACGGACCTACGTTCGCCAGGCCCGGTTCCCACAGGTAAAGAAACGCCGCTCCCTGTTGCTTGAGCAGCAGTTCCAACGCGTGTTCGAGGACGCCGCCCCTGGCCGGGAAGGCGCTCGCGTAGATGTTCGCGTTGTAATGAGGGAAGGGGCGGTAGAGCACCACGTCCGCGCCGCCCACGCCCGCGCGAATGCGCGCGATGCGCAGGGCATCGTCGAGATAGCCTGTCCGGTCGGCGAGGTGCAGGGCGACGGCTTGGTCGGCGCTGAGGATACGTCCGTCGCGTATGGTTTGGAGGTCGGCTTCGGTGACGGGGCGGCTTTCGTGAACCACCGCGATGAAACGTTCGAACATGCTCTCGTTGATTCCCCGCAGGATGCGCCGCTCCTCGGCCGTCATCCGGCGCAGGGGAGAGGCAATGTCCTTCATCGCGCCGGACTTCACCACCTCAGCCTCGACGCCGATCTTGTCGAAAAGGTCCTCGACGCTGACGAATTGCATGATCACGCCGACCGAGCCGGTGACCGTCGTCGGCGACGCGACGATGACGTCGGCCGCCGTGGCGATATAGTAACCCCCGGACGTTGCGAGTCCCATCAGCATGGCCACGACGGGTCGGCCGGTTTCCTTCTTGAAGCGGAGGATGTCTTGGTGAATCATATCGCTGGCGGTGACTTCGCCGCCGGGGCTGTTGATTCGCAGCACCACCGCCACGACGCGGCGGTCCTCGGCGGCGCGCTTCAGCTTTTCGCGAACGTCGGCGACCGCGGCGCCACTGCGCGGCATCCAGACCGACGGGCTTGCCGTGATCACGCCGTCTACGTCAATCAGGGCGATCTTGTTGATCTCCAGGAACCGCGGCGATTCCTCGACCACCACTTCGTTCATTTGCCCCGCCACGAGCGGTGCGAGGTCTATGCAACCGCAGAGGGTCGCCGGCAGGCACGCAAATACAAAAAGAAGGAAAAGGCGTCGCATCCCTGTCCACTCCCAGAATCCGTGCGTTTCTTTGCACCACGTGCTGAGACTCTACCACACCCCGCCGAGGAATGGCAAGGTCGAAATCCATATCCATAAGCCTGTCGTGCGATTACGATAGGCATTGACGCATGGGCTGCCGGCTGGGCCTTTGGCCGGCTTCTCGGGGGCATTCTTTCTGAAGATTTTCCTTGACATCCAGCGCTTGACCCGCTATGATACGTACACTGTATGAAAGCATAGGGTGTATGAGACTTGCTCAGGGACGCATTCTGAGGCCGGAGGGAGCTATAGTCGTGAATCGCATCAAGCCCAAGCGTCGTTCCGGGAGGCGATCGGATCAGGAACGAGTCGTCGCCGCGGTGAAGCACTCCCTCGCCGAGGGGCGGTATGAGGGACGCATGTTGCCTTCGTATCGGCGGCTCGCGGGAGAGTTGAACGTGACGATGGCGAGCATCCAGGGCGCCATGGCTGATCTTGAGCGCGAAGGGCTCATCCGCCGCGAGCGAGGACGCGGAGTTTTCCCGCGCACGCGACGGCGGCCGGCGCGTACAAAACGGCTTCCGCTCCAATGCATTAACCTCGTGGTGAAATCCTTCGATTTCGCGCCCTCTTTCGTGGAGGGCGACTACCTGGCGGGCTATACGAAAGTGCTCGACGATTTTCCCAGCCCGGTACGCATGCGGTTCGTCGCCGGCGAGGAACTGAACTCCGACTACGACGGATTGCTCTCGAAGGCCGTGCCCGTAGAGGCACAAGGGGCCGTACTCGTCAATTGGAGTTCCGCTGAGATCACCGAGTGGTTTCAACGCAACGCCGTGCCGTTTGTCGTGCAATATCACAGCCAATATGCTTCCGAGAACCTGCCGCCGCACTTCGGCGTCTACGTCAACAAGGCCGGCGGCGCTTCCCAGGCGGTCAACCATCTCCTCGAACTCGGCCACCGCGATATCGGTTTTCTCGGGCCGGTTGATCTCGACCCCGATGGCGGCTTGGATCCGAACGTTCTTTGGGAGGGTACGCCCTTCGAGGGATACCGCTCGGCGCTGGTCTGTTCCGGTCTGCACGGCGTCAAGGATTACATCGCCGATTGCTGGACGAAAGAGGGGCGCGAGAGTTTCGGCATCGCGAAGGCCTATCTCCAGCGCTCGCGGCGGCCGACCGCCGTCCTCGCGGGCTGCGATGAAATCGCGCGTTCCTTGCTCAAGGCCGCGCGCGCGCTGAATATCCGCGTCCCGGAGGACTTGAGCGTCGTGGGGTTCAATAACCAGCCGGATTCCGACAAGACCGCCCCCCCGTTGACGACCATCTCCATTCCGCGCCGCGAACTGGCCGGGAGCGCCGTTGCGTTGCTTATGGAGGCCGTGAAACAGCCACGCGTGCCGCCACGGACGCGCATTCTCGAGACGCATCTCATCATCCGCGAAACCACCGCTCCGCCCCCCGCGGAGCGTGCCGGGAACTCGGGGAAGCTCTCCTCTCGCGCCGTTCTGAGCGAATGAGCGTCGCCGGGTCGTCGTTGTCGTCCTGACGTCGACGTGCCCAAGCGGCCAACTGCGGTCGCCATTGCCCATGACGTTCGTCTCGTTTGAGGAGAGGTACCATGAACTCGTCCGACCGACGCCGTGGAGTGCCGTACGCGTGGGCCGTGGTTGTGGGGCTTGCCGTACTCGTGTTTCCCGCTCTTGTCCTGGCGCAAAACCAGGCGCCCTCCGTCGACGCCGGTGTGGACCAGGGCATCGCGCCCGTTTCCGTGACGGCGACGTTGGATGCGACCGTCACCGACGACGGCCTGCCCGATCCGCCCGCTTCCGTCACGGTGACGTGGACGAAGCAAAGCGGCCCGGGGACGGTGACCTTCGGGAACGCCAACGCCGTGGATACGACGGCCGAGTTCGAAACCCACGGCACGTATGTCTTGCGCCTGACCGCGGAGGACGACGATCTGACCGACTATGACGATGTCACCATCGGCGTCTCCCCGCGTATCGATCTTCCGGCGAAAGTCGAGGTGGAGAACTACCGCTACGGCGGCGAAGGCGTCGGATTTCATGAGTACGGGGGCGGCGTGGAAGTGGATGAGTGCGACGACGAGGGCGGCGGCTACTGCGTTACGAGCATCTCGGTCGACGAGTGGCTCGCCTTCGACGTGAACGTGCCGGTCAGCGGCGACTACGACTTCACCTTCCGCTACCACTCCTGCGGGACGGAGACGATGCACGTGCTGATGGACGAGTCAAACGTCACGGGGACCGTCACGGTGACGTACACGCCGACGTGGGCGAACAAGGTCGTCGAGGACGTAAGCCTGACGGCCGGCGACCACGTCATGAAAGTGTACTTCATGGAATGGTGGAACTCGGAGGACGAGCTGAACTGGGTCGAGATTACGCACGACAACGAAGCGCCGACCGTGGACGCGGGCTCCAATCAGGACGTGAACCTGCCCAGCAGCGCCAGTCTCGACGGAACGGTCAATGACGACGGGTGGCCGGACTATCCGGGTAACCTGACGACGACGTGGTCGAAGGACAGCGGTCCGGGCACGGTTACCTTCGGCGATGCGAGCGCCGTGGACACGACGGCCGCTTTCAGCGTCTCCGGCGTCTATGTCCTCAAACTCACCGCCGACGACACCGATCAGCAGACCTACGACACGTGTACCGTCTCGGTTAATTCCGCGCCGACGGTGGAGGCTGGGAACAATGAGACGATTACGTGGCCCACCGATCAGGTCAACCTCGACGGCACGGTCAACGACGACGGATATCCCGACCCGCCCGGCTCGGTCAGCACGACCTGGACGAGGCAGAGCGGACCGGGGACGGTGACCTTCACGAACGCCGCCGCCGTGGACACCACGGCCACCTTCAGCGCGTCGGGAAGTTACGTCCTGCGCCTTACGGCCGACGACGACGGCACCACGGCCTACGACGAAGTGACGATTACCGTCAATTCGGTTCCGAGCGTGAACGCCGGCTCGGACGACGAAATCACGCTTCCCAACAACGCCTCCCTGGACGGCGATGTCAGCGACGACGGCTTGCCCGATCCGCCGGGGACGCTCACGACAACCTGGACGAAGCAGAGCGGCCCAGGGACGGTGACGTTCGGAAACGCGAGCGCGGTGGACACGACCGCCGCCTTCAGCGTGTCAGGCGTCTACGTGCTGCGCCTGACGGCCGACGACGACGACGCGCAGACGTACGACGACGTGCAGATCACGGTCAATGCGTCCAATACGGCCCCGACGGTGGACGCCGGCGTGGACCAGGGCATCGCGCCGCTTTCGGCGACGGCCACATTGGATGCGACGGTCACCGACGACGGTCTACCCGATCCCCCGGCGGCCTACACGGTCACCTGGACGAAGCAGAGCGGCCCGGGCACGGTCACCTTCGGGGATACGAGCGCCGTGGACACCACCGCCCAGTTCGAGACGTACGGCACGTACGTGTTGCGCCTGACCGCGGACGACGACGCCTTGACCGACTACGACGAGGTCACCATCGGCGTTTCGCCGCGCATTGACTTGCCCGCGAAGATCGAGGCCGAGGATTACCGATACGGCGACGAAGGCGTCGGATTTCACGACATTTCGAGCGCCCCAGGCCTCATTGCGTGCGGCGACACCGGAGGCGGCTACGCCGTGAAGAACGTCGCGGTAGACGAGTGGCTTGCCTACGACGTGTATGTCCCTCAGACCGGCGACTACACCTTCACGTTCCGCCACTTGAACTACTCGTCGAAGCCCGTTCACGTCATGATGGACGACACGAACGTCACGGGGACGGTCTATTTGCCGTATACGGACAGCACGTACGGGAGCGAGGTTGTCGAAGACGTTAGCCTGACGGCCGGCAACCACGTCATGAAAGTGTGTTTCGACGCGTGGTGGAACTCGCTGGCCGAACTGAACTATATCGAGATCACACACGACAACGCCGCGCCGACCGTGGACGCGGGCTCCAACCAGGACGTGAACTTGCCGAACAACGCCAGCCTGGACGGAACGGTCAACGACGACGGGTGGCCGGACTATCCGGGTAACCTGACGACGACGTGGACCAAGGACAGCGGACCGGGCACGGTGACGTTCGGCGACGCGAGCGCGGTGGACACGACCGCTGCCTTCAGCGTCTCGGGCGTTTACGTCCTCCGGTTGACCGCCGACGACGGCGACCTGACCGACTATGACACGTGTACCGTCTCGGCCAATTCGGCGCCGACAGTGGAGGCGGGAAACAATGAAACGATCACGTGGCCGACCGATCAGGTCAACCTCGACGGCACGGTCAACGACGACGGTTATCCCGACCCGCCGGGTACGCTCACGACGACCTGGACGAAGCAGAGCGGTCCGGGGACGGTGACCTTCGACAACGCGAACGCTGTGGATACCACGGCCACCTTCAGTACGTCGGGAACCTACGTCCTTCGCCTGACGGCCGACGACGGCGCGCTCACGGACTACGATGAGGTGACGATCACGGTCAACGCCGCGCCGACGGTGGACGCGGGAAGCAATCAGACGATCACCTGGCCGACCGATCAAGTCAACCTCGACGGTACGGTCAACGACGACGGTCTTCCCGATCCGCCGAGCTCGCTCACGACGACTTGGACGAAGCAGAGCGGCCCGGGCACGGTAACCTTTACGAACGCCGCCGCCGTGGATACCACGGCCACCTTCAGTGCGTCGGGAAGCTACGTCCTGCGCTTGACGGCCGATGACGACGATACCACCACCTATGACGAGGTCACGATCACGGTCAATGCCTCGCCGACGGTGGACGCGGGATCGGACGACGAAATCACGCTTCCGAATAATGCCTCCTTGGACGGCGACGTCAGCGACGACGGCCTGCCGGATCCCCCCGGGACGCTCACGACGACCTGGACGAAGCAGAGCGGGCCGGGAACGGTCACGTTCGGGAACGCGAGCGCCGTGGACACGACCGCCGCCTTCAGCGTGTCAGGCGTCTACGTGCTGCGCCTGACGGCCGCCGACGACGACGCGCAGACGTACGACGACGTTCAGATCACGGTGAACGGGTCGAATGCGGCCCCGACGGTTGACGCCGGCGTGGATCACGGCATCGCGCCTGTTTCGGCGATCGCCACATTGGATGCGACCGTCAGCGACGACGGCTCCCCCGACCCGCCGGGTTCCGTCACAACGACCTGGACGAAGCAGAGCGGGCCGGGAACGGTCACCTTCGGGAACGCGACCGCCGTGGACACGACCGCCGAATTCGAAACCCACGGCACATACGTGTTGCGCCTTACCGCGGACGACGACGCACTCACCGACTACGACGAGGTTACCATCGGCGTCTCTCCTCGCATCACGCTTCCCGCGAAGGTTGAAATGGAAGATTACCGCTACGGCGGTGAAGGCGTCGGATACGACGACTACGGTGGCACTCCGGACATCTACTCGTGCGACGACACGGGAGGCGGCTACGCCCTGGGGAGCATCGCCGTGGACGAGTGGGTCGCCTTCGACGTGTACGTGCCGACGAGCGGCGATTACGACTTCACCTTCCGCTATCACACCTGCGGGACCGAGACGATGTACGTGATGATGGACGATACGAACGTCACGGGAACGGTCACGGTGACATATGTGCAGACCTGGACGAACAAGGTTGTCGAGGACGTGAGCCTCACGGCCGGCAACCACGTCATGAAGGTGTGCTTCGACCAATGGTGGAACTCGGAGGACAGACTGAACTATATCAACATCACGAGCGACAACGTCGCGCCGACGGTGGACGCGGGGCTCGACCAGGACGTGGATCTGCCGAACGACGCGACACTGGATGCCACAGTGACCGACGACGGCTTGCCCGATCCGCCCGGCTCGGTGACCACAACATGGACGAAGGACAGCGGTCCGGGTACGGTGACGTTCGGCAACGCGAGCGCGGTGGACACGACCGCCGCCTTCAGCGTCTCGGGTGTCTATGTGCTCAAGCTCACCGCCGATGACGGCTCGGAGCAGGTCTACGACACGTGTACGGTCTCGGTCAATTCCGCGCCCACGGTGGACGCGGGCGCCGACGACGAAATCACGCTTCCTAACAACGCAACCTTGGACGCGACGGTGACCGACGACGGCTATCCCGATCCGCCGGGAGCGTACACCGTCGTCTGGTCGAAACAGAGCGGCCCCGGGACGGTGACCTTCGCCGACTACGATGCCGTGGACACCACGGCCGCGTTCAGCGCGGGGGGTACGTACGTTCTCAGACTGACCGCGAACGACGGAAGCGCGGACGCCTACGACACCTGCACAATCACCGTGAATGCGCAGAATACCGCACCGACGGTCGCCGTTGGGCCGGACCTGTACGTGGAGATCATTGACGACGCCACGCTCGACGCCACGGTGACCGACGACGGCTTGCCCAATCCGCCGGGTTCGGTCACGACGACCTGGACCAAGCAGAGCGGACCCGGCACGGTCACGTTCGGAAACACCGCGGCCGTGGACACGACCGCCGAATTTGAAACCTACGGCACGTATGTCTTGCGCCTGACCGGGGACGACGACGACCTGACCGCGTACGACGAGCTGACCGTCGCCATCGTACCCGAGGACGCCTTAATCCTGCCCTGCAAGATCGAAGCCGAGGACTACAGGGCGGGCGGCGAAGGCGTAGGATACGGCGGCACCGTGACCGTCGCAGCATGCGACGACGAGGGCGGTGGCTACGCCGTGAAGAACGTTGCGGTGGACGAATGGCTGGCCTACGACGTGTATGTCCCCGAGACCGCTAATTACACCTTCACGTTCCGCCACGAGAACTGCAGCGGCGAGCCGATTCACGTGATGATGGACGACTCGAACGTCACCGGAACGGTCACGTTACCGTATGCGGCTTCCTGGTCGAGCAAGGTCGTCGAGGACGTGGAACTCACGGCCGGCAACCACGTGATGAAAGTGTGGTTCGAAGAATGGTGGAACTCGGTGGATATGCTGAACTGGGTCGAGGTGTCGTACAGCCAGTCGCCGGACGTGGACGCGGGCGCGGACCAGGCGATTCTGCTCACCGACACGGCAAGCCTGGACGGCGACGCCCTGGGCGAGCCGTCGGTCACGTGGAGCAAATACAGCGGCCCCGGCACCGTGACGTTCGGGAATGCGAACGCCCTGACCACGACGGCCACGTTCAGCGCGGAAGGCACGTACGTGCTTCGGTTGACCGCCGAGGGCCTGGGCTATGACGCGATCGGGATCGGCGTTACGTCGCCCGTCAGCGTCCCCGCCACCATCCAGGCCGAAGACTACATGTACGGCTCGAACGGCGCCGCCTATTACGACACGACCGAAGGCGGCGGCGACCCGTATCGCACCGGAGACGACGTGGACATCTACTCGTGCTCCGACACGGGCGGCGGCTACTGCATCGGCCTGCCCGCCATAGGCGAGTGGCAGTCCTACGGCATCAGCGTTTCGTCGGCGGGCTGGTACAAGTTTACGTTGCGTGCGTGCTCGGAACTAGACTGGAATCGGGTGGGCTTCCTGCTCGAGGGCGAGGAACTCACGGACGAGCTCATATTCCCCGCGACGTACTCGGGGACCGAAGCCTACGACGATATCATCAGAGACGGCGTGTACCTGCCGTCGGGCGACCGCGTCCTCACGCTCGTGTGGAACAAGGGCGGCGGCACGTTCAAGATCAACTGGTTAAAGATCGAAACGTCGCAGGCCGGGCCCTCCGTGGACGCTGGCGTGGACCAGCAGATCGCGCTTTCGACCGTTCCGGCGCTCGACGCGACGGTCACCGACAACGGCCTGCCCGATCCTCCGGACGCGTTCACGACGCGGTGGACGGTGGACAGCCGTCCGTTTGGCGGCTACGCGTACTTCAATGACAGCTACGCCGCGGATACGACCGTCACGTTCGATACGCCGGGGACGTACGTCCTGCGCCTGACCGCCGACGACAGCGTCGCGCAAGGCTACGACACCTGCACGATCACCGTGAGCGAAGCGACCGACCGCGCGACTCTCCCCGGACGTCTCGAAGCCGAGGACTACTCCGATCAGGGCGAAGGCATCAGCTACCACGATACAACGAGCGGGAACGCCGGCAGTACCTACCGCTCCGACGACGTGGACATCGAGTCGTGCGGCGATACGGGCGGCGGTTACAACGTCTCCTGGATTGTCGCCGACGAGTGGCTGGCCTTCGACGTGGACGTGTCGGCCGACACGAGGTGCTACGACGTCGTCGCGCGCGTATCGAGCACGACCTCGAGCCGCGAGATGCACGTCGAAGTGGACGGCGTGGACGTGACCGGCGCGATGACCTTCGGCTCGACGGGCGGCTGGACGAACGTCACGGCCGAAGGGATTCACCTGACCGCAGGAAGACACACGATCAAGGTGGTCATGGACACGGGCGACTTCAAGCTCAACTACGTGGATTTCCTGGCCGAGAGCTACGAGGAATACATCGTGGAGAACGGCGTCGCCAACGCGGACATCGTGATCTCGAGCGATCCGGAACGGAGCGTCACGTGGGCCGCCAGCGAGTTGCAGGACATCGTCGAACAGATCACCGGCGCCGAGCTGCCGATCGTCACGACCGAAACCGGAGCGGACGTACACATCTACGTCGGCCAGAGTTCTTACACGGATAGCCTCGGCATCTCGACGAGCGGTCTGAAGTACGACGCGTTCAAGATGGTGTCCGGCAGCGACTGGCTGGCCCTGATCGGACCCGACGACGATTACGAGCCGATCGATCCCAGGAGCGAGTCGGAGGAGGATCTGGAAGACTGGGACGAGATCACCGGTTCGACATACCGCGTTCCCGTGATCAGCAGCGGCATGTCCTACAATTACAGCATGGACCTCTGGCTGTGCGACGGAAAAGGATCGCTTCAGGCCGTCTACGAGTTCTGCCGCGACCTCGGTTGCCGCTGGTACTACCCGGGCTCGATTGGCGAGTGCGTTCCGGACATGGATGACATCGGCCTGCCGGTCGTGAACCGCACGGTCGAGCCGGACTACGCCTTGCGCAAGATGTTCATGATCTACCACAGGTTCCTTCAGGCCGACGAGGACGAAGCCAAGTGGCAGCTGCGCCTTGGCATCAACGAAGGCCACGATTCGTGGGGTTGGGTGGGCGGCCACGGCATCGGTTGGGTCATCGGACGTGAGGAAATGAAAGAGGCCCACCCCGAGTACTACGCCCTGATCAACGGCGAGAGAGACACCCAGGGATGGAAGGGCGACGGCAATCCGTGTCTTTCCAGCGAAGGACTTTTCGACGAAAACGTGAACTTCATCAAGAAAGTCTACGACCATTATGAGCAGCCGTGTGTCAGCATCTCGCCGCCGGACGGCTTCACCATGTGCCAGTGCAACGACTGCGATGGCCAGGAGCGCCAGGAACTCGGCATGAACGGCTACATGTCGGATTATGTGTACGATTATGTCAACGAGGTGGCCGAGGAGGTCTACCTGACGCACCCGAGCAAGAAGATATGCACGAGCGCCTACGCGACCTTCCTGTTGCCGCCCGTGGACCTCGACGAATTCAGCCCGAACGTGATCGCCGGCATGGCGCGCTGGACGTCGTGGCTCATTGACGACGAATACTACCAAGACTACACCAACATCGTGGACGATTGGTTCGACGTGCTCGCCTCCGATGAGATATTCCTCTTCGACTACTACCTCCACCCCGCCAACAGCTACTACAAGGGCACCCCGGTGTACTTCATGGGATTGCTGAAGAACGAGCTGCGCACGTACAACGGCAGGTGCATGGGCCAGTTCACCGAGATCAGCCGGTGCCTCGAGTCCCAGGGCCTGCCATGGGAGGCCATCGCCACCAACCACCTGAACATCCACACCACGGCCCGATTGTTCTGGGACGCCGAACTGGACCTGGCGGCCATGCTCGACGAGTACTACGACAAGTTCTACGGCCCTGCGTCTGACGAGATGAAGACCTTCGTGGAGTACTGCGAGGCGAACTGGGAGACTGCGCCCAGCAGCGAGACGATCCTCGGACAGATGCGGACGTACCTGAACGCGGCCATCACCGCGGCCAACGGACAGGGCGTCTACGAAGATCGCGTAGACCTCGTGGATGAATTCCTCAAGGTGGCTGAAGAATAGAGTCGGAGACCCGGCCGGCGGCGATGTGAAGATCACGCAACGCCGGCGCGGCCTGCATTCGATGCGTCCGACGCTTCTCGCCGGGGTCGGATCGCGAAGTGCAATTCGCGATTCGGCCCCGGTTCTCTGTTTGGAAAGGGTCGGGTCGGCATCTTTTCGTCCCAGTGCGCAAAAGTCGACTGGGCCGGCGGTTCCGCCTTCTTCGTCTGTCGTTTGACCACCTGATGGACTCCTGATAGGCTTCGCCTTCCTCGGGGCGACGTGTTAAAGGAAAGGTCGGCAAGATGGCGAAGTTCCCCGGACCGAAAAGTCAAAGGATGCTGGACGAAATCGGGCGTTACGTGATCGCCCAGCCGCAGCCGTTCGTCCTCGATCTCGAGCGATGCGAGGGGATGTACCTCGTCACGGTTGAGGGAGAAAGAATATTCGACTGTGCGGGATATTATGGCTCTAAGCTCATCAGCCATAACCACCCACGCTTGCGCGAGCCGGCATACCTCCGTCGCCTGGCCGTGGCGGCAAACAACAAGACGGCCAATCCGGATTTCCTAACGCCGGAGTGTCTGGAATACTACCGGCTGATCCATGGTCTCGCTCCCGCATGCATGAAGAACGACCGCCTGGAGGTGTACGCGATCAACTCAGGCGCTGAGGCGGTCGAGAACATGATGAAGTACATGATCAACTTGCACCACCACAAGCAGCGCCGAGCGGAGCGCGAGTCGAGAATCCATCGTTTCATCTACTTCGACC
>Ga0180437_10007815_pt1 | contig 13801 bp, 14 predicted proteins | sample SS_ome_4_FD_132410 | JGI IMG/M metagenome (GOLD analysis project Ga0180437, IMG submission 132410) | Hypersaline lake sediment archaeal communities from the Salton Sea, California, USA - SS_3_D_1 metaG | ecosystem: Environmental > Aquatic > Non-marine Saline and Alkaline > Hypersaline >...
TCGTCGGCTGCGCGCCCCACCATCCGTGACGGCCCCTGGTAGATCTGGACGTCCTGCAGATCGCACATCTCGGCCAGACGCTCCATGATCTCGCGGGTGCGCTGGTTGTAGGCATTGTCCTCGTCCGGTGCCCCGAGCCAGCGGTTGTCTACCTCGATCCGGCCAAAACCCAGCGCCCGCGCCGCTTCGATGCCAGTAGCGATGCGCCCCAGAGGGACGTGTTCCTGGTGGAAGGCATCCACGCTGAAAAGGATGTGATCCAGACCGGCGCCCCGGAGCTCTGCGAGGCGCTCGAGCGCGGAACCGGTATCGACGGCCCAGTAGCCATTGGTGAACACCAGCACCCCTGCGACGGCCGCGGCCAGGGCAACCGAGGCCCGCAGCAGATCGTGGCAGAGGAAGGGTTCACCGCCAAAGAGCAGAATCCAGTCTATTGGGTGTTCGGCCACGGCTACCAGGCAGCGCTCGACCTCTTCGGCGGTCATGGCCTGACCCTGGCCTGGCCCGGCACGGTAGCAGCAATGGGCACAGCGGCCGGTGCATTCATAGGTCAGAATTATGTCTAATCCCCTCAATCTCATGGCCCGTACCTCGGCGCTGTTGGATCTCCAGTCCAACCAGATCCGTGAGGAATTCCCCTTTCCCAGGCTCGATACCCAGAACGGTGTGGAGCTTGTCCGTACTCACCGAGATCATCTCCTTCGTCGGATCCTCGACCAGCTCGATCCGGCTCGCCGACCTCCCCATTTTGAGGACAAAGCGAGCCATTTCGGGATCCTCGTAGGTGTGCGTGCCAGCCAAGTTGAATACCTCTCCGTAGGTCCTGGGGTTGCCCATTGCCTCAAATAAGGCTCGCAGCACATCGTCCAGGTGGATGTATTCGCCTCCCGCGCCCCGGATGCTCTGCATGGGCTCACCGGACAGTGCCTGGTCGATCATCTGCTCGAAGTGGCTGAGGCGCCTAGCGCTAAAGACGCCGTGCAGACGGAAAACCGTCACTGCCAGTCCTCGTCGCTGATAGACGAGGCACAGTCTCTCGCAGGCCAGCTTGGTGACGCCGTGGACCGGCCCGCCGATGGTGCAGCGCTCCGGGTGGCAAGGATACTCCTCCGTGACCCGCGCCGGACCCGTGGGCCCGTAAACCAGTGCGGTGCTGGAAAACAGGAAATGCTGCACCCCTACCCGCAGGGCTGCCTGCAGGAGGTTCAGCGTACCGAAGAGATTGTCCTGGATCTCGCGCCGTTCGTCGCTTGGGCAAAAGTTCCAAGCCAGGTGATAGACAATGTCAACATTCTGCATGGCCCGAGCGACAGCAGTTGGATCGGTGATGCTACCCTGGACAGTATCGTGACTTGCGGCAACAAGACTTCCGTCGCCCGCTGATACGAGATCCAGCGCGCGAACTGTGTGTCCTGCTTGTCCAAGTACGGCCACCAGGTGCGCACCGATGTAGCCAGTGCCACCGGTTACCAAGATGTTCATCGTCGCCCTTGAAACTGCTCAGTACCTACCGTCCACCTAGAATGCCATTACACCTCTGGCCACAGGGACCACCTGTCCGCCCACGCGGACGGCCGTGATCTGCCCACCTGTGCTGTCCACCTCGATGTAGAGTTTGCTAGGCCTCCCGATCTCTGCACCCTGTTCGCTGAGGATGTGGGTGGTTGTATCGACCGGCACGGCCCGGTGGTGCACCAGGTAAGCCCCCAGGGCCCCATTGGCGCTGCCGGTGGCCGGATCCTCGGGCACGCCCAACGCCGGGGCAAACATGCGGGTGTGGACCGTTGCCCCGGGCATCTCGGTCTCGAAGGTGAAGACCATCACGCAGTCGGTTCCCACAGCGTGGGATGCCCGATTGAGGGCAGCGACGTTGAGCCCGGCGGCATCCAATGCCTGCACCTCAGCAAGAGAGCGGACCGGGACCATCATCTGCGGCACGCCGGTGGAGACCACCTGCACCGGCAAGCCGGTCTCACCGATCGCCTCGGGCGGCAAGCCCAACCCCTGAGCCAGATCGTCGATTTCCTCCAAGACTTCCAGGAAGGCAGGTCGATCCTGGGTCATAACCACGCGCTCCACCCGGCCGCCAGCCACATGCAGGTCGGCGGGCAACACACCCACGCCCAGCTCAAAGCACACCCGCGTCACGGGTTCGTAAAGATCCACACGGTCCAGATGGGCCAGTACCCAATGGGTGCCGACGACCGGATGGCCGGCGAAGGGCAGCTCTTTGGCCGGGGTAAAGATGCGCACCCGAAAGTCCGCCCCCTCCACATGCGGTGGCAGCACAAAGGTGGTCTCGGAGAGATTCATCTCCCGTGCCAATTGCTGCATCTCCCCGGTCGTCAGACCCCCGGCCTCGGGAAAAACGGCCAGCGGGTTGCCGCCAAAGGGGCGGTCGCTGAAAACGTCTACCTGGACAAAACGGTACTCCCGCATGCGTACTCCTCCTGTTGCTCCCACCTCAGAACGAGCCCTTCACACCCCTCGCAGCGAGCACCCTGGCCAACTGCACAGCGCTGGTAAAGTGGATGCCGGCCAACCCCACCGACTCGGCCACGGCCACATTGGCCGCGTTGTCGTCGACGAAGAGGCAGTCTGCCGCCGGAAGCGCTATGGCATCGAGGGCCCTGACGAATGTCGCCCGTTCGGACTTGATCCCCCCCAGATCGAAAGAGAAAAGTGCATGATCGAATACACTGACGAACGAGTGGATGGAACAGATGTAGGAGATCCACTCCCGGGCATGATCGGACAGCAGGGCAAGCTGGTAGTTTGAAGCCAGATCCATCACGATGTCCAGCGTCCCTGGGATCTCGTGGTGAAAGTTGCGTCTAATCGCCGACTTGAGAGCAGCGCGGCTTATCGACCACTGGCCCCTCGTGATAACGTGCTTCAGGTAGACGTCCTCGGAAATGTTGCCCAGGAGCAATTGCTCAAACTGATGCCCATCGAAGCAGGGCAGGATTTCGTCCTCTGGGACGCCTATCCGCCCGGACAAGTCCCTCTCAACACCGAGCAGGCCTGCGATCAGGACCTCCGAGAGGTCAAAGATCACGCACTGAATCAACTTTTCCCCCTGACGGCAGCCCCCGCTGGCGGCCCAGGACCAAGTAGGCCATGGGCCCTACCAAACTGAATACGATGATGATGGGTAACCACAGCCAACGATTCAGATAACGGGCCCGGGTGCAGTGAGCCCATTCCCACAGGGCCCACGCCAGCAACGGCACATAGAGCACTCCGCAAACACCAACCAAAAGCCATCCTGGATCCACTTGTACCTCCCATCCCGCAGCGGGACTGGCCAGCGTCTCGATCATCCCACAGCAGACCGTTACGCTATGCCCTAGCTCCCGCCGGTTAGCTCCCCTTCGAGCGACAGGGGCTCTGGCAAGCCCAGGTCGCGCAACCGCTGACCCAACGCGATGAGCAGATGGCCTAGCTGGCACAAGAGCCAGCAGCGCTGGCGGAAGAGCCATCCGCGTCGAACCAACCGGGCCGCGCGCAGCAGGCGGCGCTCCTCTGCAGCATGCAGTGCCTCCCCCACACGCGCGTCCATGATCATCTCTGCTACATACAAATCCAGTCCCATCATTCTCCTGACTCCTATCGGAACAGACCGCCAGCCATACGACCCAGACCGATGAAAGCGATCACGATGCGCAACCCCGGCGTGGGGGTTGACCGCCATCCGCTGTGTTGAGCACGGCCGCGATCACACAATGGGACGTGCTGCCCGGCGTCCTGCCAGCGGGTGCTCCCCACGCTCTTTTCGCAACGCACTCAGCGCCTCCCCCAACCGCCGGACCCCTTCCCGGATGTTCTGCTCGCTCTGGTAGCTGTAGTTGAGGCGAAACGCCCCCAGCCCACCTCCATCGGCATGGAATGCCTCACCCACGACAAAGGCCACCTGCCGCTGCCCTGCCTCGACGAGCAGATCTTTGGACCGCAGCCCACCCTCCAGGTGACACCACAAGTTAAAGCCGCCAGCGGGCTCGTTCCAGCGCAGCCCGCGCGGAATATGGTCGCGCAGCGCGGCGAGCATCGCCTGGCACTTGCGGGGATATACCTGCCTGAGCATGGCCAAGTGCTCGTCCAACCAGCCCTGCTGGATGAACTCGCCCAGCGCCCACTGGGCCAGGGTATTGCTGTGCAGGTCGGCGTGCTGCTTGACCAAAGCCAGGCGATCCACCACAGGACGAGGCGCAACCAACCAGCCGATGCGGATGCCCGGGAACAGGATTTTGGAAAAGGTGGACAGGTAGATCGTGTGCCCGTGGCGGTCGAAGGATTTGAGCGGAGGGGGCGGTGGATCGCCAAAGTATGCCTCGCCGTAGGGATCATCTTCCAGGATGGGCACCTGGTAGTGCTGGGCCAGAGACAACAGCGCCTGCCGGCGTTCGGCGCTCATCACCTGGCCCGATGGGTTCTGAAAGGTGGGCAAAGTGTAGATCAACTGCGGCCGGTAGCGAACCAGCAAGCGCTCCAGGACATCAACCCGCATCCCCTCGCCGTCCACCGGCACACCGAGCAGCCGCGCGCCAGCCTCCCGGAACAAGCTGATCGCGCCCAGATAGGAGGGCACCTCCACGATGACGATGTCCCCCGGATCGAGCAAGATGCGGGCGATCAGATCCAAGCCCTGCTGTGAACCAGACAGGACCATGATGTTGTCAGGTGAAGCAGCGATCCCCCGTCCGGCTGCCAGCCCAGCCAGGGTCTCCCGGAAAGGGAGATGCCCTTCTGTGGGACAGTACTGGAGCAGGCTCCGGCCATGACGCCCCAGCACCCTCTCTGTGGCGCGTGCGAACCGCTCGACCGGATAGAGAGCGGGATCGGGCACACCACCGGCCAGGGAGATCACATCCTCCTGGGCACAGAGGGCCACCAGGTCACGGACGAGCGAATCCTGCGCACCCTTGGTGGCGACAAAGAATTCACTCCATGGCAATGGCTGGGATGAATAATCTCCATCCCTGTACCCACCGGTGCCAGGCCTGGCGCACACGATGGTCCCCCTTCCGACCTGGCCTTCCACCAACCCATCCGCAGCCAACTCCTGGTAAGCTGTCGAGACCGTGGTACGGTTGACACACAACGATTCCGCCAGTTTGCGTTCCGGTGGCAAGCGTGTGCCGAGCGGGAGATCGCCGGTCAGGATCAGATCGCAGAGCTGATGCTTGATCTGAAGATAGAGCGGTTCCTGGCTTTCCCGATCCAGTTGTACAATCATATTAGATGGCTACCTCTCCCTCTCAATGGACTGATCCAATACCATACTATCACAGGAATTTAGCATTGTAAAGAGCCAATTGGCTGGTTTATTAATCATCCAATCTTGGCAGGCGACTTGATGGCAGCGACCATGCGCACAGGTCCGAAGGGAACATAGTATCCCTGCGTGTCAAGCTGGCGTTCCATCTCGGCTGCCATGCGGCGATGGGCCTGGCAACCGATCTGTCTGCGCTCCGCCCCGTCCTCGACCCGTGCCTGGGCCGTCCAGCCCTCAGCGTAGAGGGCGACGGCCTGCTCCGCCGCCTGGCGGTCCCAGCGGACGTCCAGGACCCGCTCAGCCCGATCTTTCACCCTCACCGGCAGTCCCTCCAACAGCGCCTCCAGCCGATCGAAGGGGAACTCGTCGAGGAGAGTCAGCACCCCGCCAGGGCACAGTACGCGCACCGCTTCCACCACCACAGCCTGCACACCCTCGCCCCCAAAGCCAATCTCGACATCCTGCAGGCCCAGGAAACAACTTGCCGAGCCAAGGGAGCCATCGGCGAACGGCATCCGCCGGGCATCAGCCTGCACGAGCGCGGCCGTCACGCCGGCTTCTGATAGCAAAGACCGGGCCAGCGCATGAGGACCGGCAAAGTCTATGTTGAGCCCGACCAATTGGGCCGACGGAAAGCGCCAGCCCACTTGGGCGAGAAAAGTGGCGTATCCACATGCAAAGTCGAGATGGAGACCCTCGACGGGCTCCATCCGGGCCGTGGCCCAACGCTGCACCCCACCCCAGCCGATGTCCAGGCCGTCCACCACCTTTTGGAGCGGATCGAGGCCCTCCGTGAACCACTCTCGCAGCCGCTCTTCCCGGGGTGTGACGGTTGTGCGTGGGAAGTTGGTCTCTGCTCGCATGCAACATCTCATCGTGCGCTGAATTCCAGCCTGGTGTAGATTCACGACTTGGGGTCAGTATCGCACCTTCACCGCACCGCCGTGAAACAGATACGGTTGACTTATACATTCCAACAGGGAGTCCCGAACTCGGGAAGTCTGTCTGAAGTGCCCAAGAACCGCAACCGGCTGGGGACTCCCCAGACCGCGCGCTCTGTGTTATGTAACGAGCCAACAGTATCGTGAAACATGCGGTGCGAGCAGCAATCTACAGGTTCCTCGCCCAGCGCTGACGGGTGTTCTTGACAGAAAAGGAGGTCTGGGTCCGATTTGCGAATCACGGGCACAATTCAATCAATCTTTAGCTCGGCATATCCGGGGGAACAAGAACCCGGTTTGCTCTGCATAGTTTTCCCAATCCGCACCAAACTTCTGTGCCAGGGCTTGCTCTTCGAGCATGGCGCGGTAGATCCCGGCGGGCACAAAGACGACCAGGGTGATAAGCATTCCTACCAGGCTTCTGAAGGCTAATGCGAGCCCGGCTGTGGCCGCGAACATGCCCAGGTAGAGCGGATGGCGGACATATCTATACGGGCCTGTCGTGACCATCCTACCGGTCACCGGTTCCACGTCACCGAGGAATGCTCGTTTGAGGCAGGCCGCAGCCACAGCAAAAAGCAACATGCCGGCAACAAAGATGGCAAAACCCAGGGGCTTGACGAATTCTACGGATGCCAGAAGGCCGGTCTGTGTGTAAACGCTCACAACCAGCGCGGCAGCGCCGCTCAAGGCATGCACTAGCGCTACCAAATTTACGCTGCCCCTGTCTTCACCTCGGCCGACCATGGGCCTCCCGTCCAGTCTCTCACGATCCCGGTATGTCGAGGTCCGCCCGCTGCTCCCCCTTGTACCTGAGCAGTCCGATGCCCAAGGCTATCGGCCAGACGAGATAGGCCAGCCCGGTCCAGATGGCGTTCGTCGGCACATTCCATCCCAGGGACAGCTTGGCCGGCAGGGCCAGCACTGCGCCCACCAGGCCCACCCATCCCCAAACACGCCAGGTGCGGCTGCGGATGAGAGCCAGGCTGATCAGAAGAACACAGCCCTGGTAGAGCAGGGAAGACAGTTGGTTGAGCCCGCGCATCCAACTGAGCAGGCTGGTGAGCGTGCTCAGAATGGCCGCCCCCTCTGCCTCGCTGCCGGCCTCCACGAAGGCCTGCCCCATGGCATGGAGGAATGTCGGACTGGTGGTGTAACTCAAGACCATGATGCCGATCGCCAGCAGGCCGAGGCCGATCGCCACCAGGCAGAGATCCCGCTGGCTCCGCAGGCGTGGCAACCGGTAGAGGGCAACGAAGAAGGGCCATAGCAACAGTGGGAGGGCGGCATAGATCCATTCCAGGGTCACCACGGCGGGACGCTGGCCCAACCCGGCGACGCGCGTCACAAATCCGGCTGGACCCGCTGACCCGGGAAACATGGCGCCCCCGGCCGCTACCGGATAGGCGGCATAGTACGCGGTGGTGAACAGCGGCCAGAGAAGGCCGCACAACCCCCCGGCGACCACAAGTCCCCGTCCAAGTTGCTTATCCATCGAATCTGCTCCCAACGGTCAATCAGATTGCCGGCAGCCCCTGGCTACAGCCCCGATGCTCGTCGTGCCACAGACCAATACGATCACGATCATCATCCACAGCCGGTCAGAATTCCAGAGCAGTACAACAGAGGCAGCCAGCACCGTAAGCCACATGAATGCGTTGGAGAACTCGGCCGCAGTTTGCTTTTTCATCGCCCACCTCGAACAGGTCCGCATAGGAAGCAGCTCTCAGGGATGCCCGATGTACCCTCAGCTCCTATGGGAAAAGCACCTGGGCAGCATAAAAGGCACCCTCTGCTTATACTCCACGTACGATTGACCGATCCTTAGCTCCAACTCGTACTCCTCAAAGTACTTGAGATAGAATGCGTGCGCCGGTATCAGGCCAAACAGGGCGCCCAACGTCATGTAGTTCGATCCCACCAGCAGGCCGAGGCCAAGAGAGACCAGATAGAGGCCCAGCGACATGGGATTCCTCATCCACCCATAGATATTGCCTGCAACGAGCCGGTCGGTCAGCCAGAATGCGTTTGCGCCACCCCCCAAATACCCAAGCGCTAGATTGGACACCAAGATGAGAAACACACCTATCAGGAGCCCCAACGCCCCAAAGAGATGCACAACGGGCTGTTGGGGCAAGGGACTGAGGCCCAGCGCCTGATCGTAGCCGGTCAAGCCTGGATTGAATACGCCGAGCACAGCGGCGGGAACAATGCCTGCCCAAAACAGGAAATGCAGAATCCTGCTCGCCCTCTCCGCATCTCGCTTGGCTGGATGCCTGCGAAGCCAGGCACCGAGCGCGACAGTGCCTGTGATGAACGTCAGCCAGGCCAGCGCCTGCAGCACGATGGTGAACATCCGCAATCACCGTCTCTCAATAATCGACACGGGATCAAGCCTGCTGAGCATCCAGATCACAAGGCCGGCACTGACCAGGACAATGGTCAAAGGCAGGGGAAGGGTTGACACCCAGGGCACGGGATTGAAAAAGTCGAGCGACATCCCTTTGGGGACAAAGTAGCCCGCATGCAGGTAGATCAAACCGCCCAGGCATACAACCGCTCCCATCAGCCAGGCCACGATGACCACCGCTACGGATTCGCCCAGCGTGCGCACGACGAGCCAGCGCCGGCTGTGACCCAGGGCGGCCAGGATGCCAAACTCCTCCTGCCGCTGGGCGATAAAGATGTAGCCCAGGATGGCCAGGGCCAGCGCGGCAACGATGGCGATGAGCCCCTCGACGAGGGATACAAGCAAAAGCAGCAACTGGACATCCTGCCGGTGGCTCTGCATCAGTTTCCCATGGGTCAGGACCAAGACCTGGTCACTGGCCACCGTGTCTTCCAGCCAACGATCCAGCTCGGCCCTGCGCCCCTCCTGGGGAACGATGAGCAGGTCGACCGAACGGGAGGTGTAGAGCTCGTGGTTGCTCAAGTACTCGTAGGAGGCAAAGCCCAGCCACAGATCGTCTGGCGCCGGGACCAGGAAGGGGAAGGCCTCGCCCAGTGCAGACCTGACCGGCGAGCCCAGGACGGATGGAGTGGATAAAATGCCCACGACCTCCATCTCTGTGGGGATGTCATGGTCCAGCTCGTAGGCCGGGCTGCCCACCACGTCGCCGACGCCCAGGCTGCGGTTCACGGCAATCCCCCGCGATACTACAATCTCGTTGGTACGGGGCTGGGGCAGGCGCCCTTCCTCCACCGTGACCCCATAGAGATCCAGGAGAAGGGGCAGGTCCTCCTGGGACACCCCAAAAAGGGCGGCATGGTTGCGATTGAAGGGGGGAATGTCGATGAGCAGCCCCAGTTGAATAGTAGGCACCACATGGGCAACGTCAGGGTGCATCCGCACCTGGGCTATCACCCCCGGGTCCAGGACCTCCCCGTAGGGAGGAGCGAGCCTGGCAATGTGGCGCAGGTATTCGTGGCGCAGCTTGTTGCCGTCGATCATCGGCGCGAGGACAAAGGCTGGAAAGGCCACGCCCAGGATCATCAGGGCAATGGTGCCGGTCAGCATCAAGCCCCGGCGCTTGTGCCGCCAGTAGAAGGTCCAGGGTGACAAGGGTCTGACCGACGAGTGAGTGGCCGTCTGCCGCGGCCCCCCTGCCTCTGTGCTGAGCTGGCCCCGGTCGACAATGGCCACAGCATCCAGATGGGCAAAGGTTCGCACGACACTGATGATCCCAAAGGCAACGGCAACCAGCGGGATGGGAATGGTGAACCAGATCGGGGTCAGGTTGGCCAGGTTGAGCGCCGCATCGCAGGCATAGACACTCTCACGAATCCACCAGAAGAGCAGCCAGGAAAAGACCAGGCCGGTGCCCCAGCCCAGCACGGCCACCACAGCCAGCTCCAGGGCAAGCCGGCGGATGATCCAGCTCCGCCGGTAGCCCAAGGCGTTCAGCAACCCAAAATCCTGGATCCGCTGGGTGACGGCGATCTGGTTGATTGCACCCACCACCAGCGCAATCACCACCGCGACCAGGACGTCCACTACACCAAAGATCATTCGGAAATACTGCAAGGCTTCGGCGACCGAACGGTCCACGCGACCCTGGGTCCACACCTCAGTGTGTGTGGATCCGATGGTGGCCTCCAGGAACCGCTCCACGCTGTCCTCGCGGCCCGGTCGGGCGGCGACCAGTACCTCAGGGGACATACCCGCGTACTGCTCGTGGCTGGCCAGGTACTCGTAGGAAACGAATCCCAGCAGCACCTCGGGCCCAGCACGTCCACGGGGCTCCGACTCGAGGATCCCCACCAACGTCATGGGCGTGAGGATGCCACTATAGGCCTGCGGGTCGATGTCACGCCCGATGGTGTCGCCCAGGTGCAGCTCCAGGGCCTCGGCCAGGTCCTCGGACAACATCACCTCGCTCGAGCGGGCCCTGAGCACGCGCCCCTCCACCAGGCGCAAGTCGCAGAGGTCCATCATCCCAGCCAGGTCACTCTCGGATACTCCCAGCAGGGGATAGCCGGAGGGAAGCACGCCGGTCGGCATCACGTCGACGTAGAGGCTGCGGGCAGGCATGACACGTGCGATGTCGGGATGGGCCCGGATCCGGGACACCACGCCCGCTTCGAACGAGTCACCACGGGCGGACACATGGCTGACCCGCGAGAGGTAGCCCTCGGTGGCCTGATACTGCTCGGTGGTGGAATCCAGCAAGCGGACCATGACGGCGACACCCAGGGTCGCCAAGCAGATCAGGATCGCCAGCAGCCATGCCCGGCGCTGGTGGCGGCGGTGGTAGGCAAAGGGGGATAAGGGATTCACGCGAACGTCTCCCGCTGCCGGGCCGGCATCCTGCTGCAGGCCCCATCATCGAGATAGATCTCGCCTTGGGTGGGCCGCCGCAGACCGCTCAGGAGGTGCAGGAGGGAGCTCTTGCCCGCACCGGAAGGCCCCAGGATGCCGATGAACTGGTGATCCTCGACGAGGAACGAAACATCCTTGACCGCGTCCACAGTGGCATCGCCACCGCGGTAGGTCAAGGCCAAGCCCTCTCCTCGCAGCATAGGCGCACCTCCTGCCCACCTAGAGCATCGCCGCTACCCAGGGCAAGATGGCATCTTGCCCTACAGTTTCATCGCCTACCTCCAGCATATCACAGAACGGGCCTTGGGTCTATAGGCGGCTGTCACGGCAGGCTATGACAAATGTCACGACCGCCCCGCGGCAGGCGAGAGACGAAGGAGGGGCTACGTTCGCCCAGGTGCTGGATTGTGATCCAGCACGAGCATGGGGGTGCACCCGGTGCCGGATTGTGATCCAGCACGAGCCGGGGGTCAAGGCGCGCAGGCTTGAGCCAACTGGGTCACGTTGGACGCATTGCCGGGTGCCGCCCAAACCTGGGCGCTGGACAACGACCACTCGACCTGGTCCCCGGGCACCTGGGGATTGGTGGCGCGAACGGTGTAACATCCCACAAAGGTGTGTAGGCTTGTGTCGGTGTGGGTGGCGACCATCAGGGCGGGGATGGCTGCAAAGAGGCTGCCAGCCGCTCCCTCGACGCGCACCGGCGGACCCACCACGAGCAACACCGAGGCTGTGTCGGCGTAGCCATCCTCGAAATCGGCGTAGGAAGGATTGGGTGGGTTCTCCCAATATGCCCAGGCGCGCGCATACTCGCTGCGGGTCACCGCGTCAAAGTAGGAGCCGAACAGGCGGATGGGGTGGGTGCGGTCCTCGTAGCTTCCAGCGGACGCGGGTCCGCAGGCCCCGTCCAGCAGGAGGGCATCGGTGCTGTTGCCGGGCGCGAGGCTGACGTCGGCGCTGTACAGGGACCATTGCTCTCCGGCGCCCGGGTCGCCGACGTTCGGCCGCCGCGCCACATAGCATCCCACAAAGGCATGCTGGCTGGCATCGACGTGCGTGGCGCGCAACAACGCAGGAACCGTGGCGTACACGCTGCCTGCAGCGCCCTCGTAGTGCGTCGGTGGGCGGACCGCCAGAAAGACGCTGGCCGTGTCGGCAAAGCCGTCCACAAAGTCCTGGTAGGTGGGATTGGGCGGGTTTTCCCAATATTCCCAGGCGCGGAGGTACTCCCCGCGGTTGATGGCGTTGATGTAGGATGCCAGGAGATCCACGGGGTCCGCCTGCTCGTCGTAGGGCAGCGTAGCCGGGGGTGGTATGGGGGTGGGCGGCAGTGGCGGAGGGGTGGGTGGTTCAGGCGTAGGCATAGGACTGGGCGCGCTGGAAGGTGGCGTGTAGGTGGCGGTGACGACGACGGTACGCTCGACGATCTCTGGCGTATAGGTGGCGGTGACGACGACGGTGCGCTCGATCTCGACAACCTCGGGTGTGGACCGGCCACAGCCGGCTAGCAGGGCCAGGCACAGTCCCACCAGGATCAGGATTGTCACAAGGTTCTGTCTTTCTCGCTTTCCGGCCATGCTTCTCCCCCTTCCCAGCTCCTTGCGCAGGAACCGCACGTCCTGCATGACTTGCACCGGTGTTCTCTACCAGGTATACCAGGTTCTTGCCGGATTGTCAAGGGGTTTCGATCGGGAATTTGGACACAAAGTGGGCGGTGATTTGACCAACGGGGCGAGTTGTGGTATAGTGTGCGCCGCAAATGGGGGCGTAGTGTAGTGGTGAACATGCCGGCCTGTCAAGCCGGAGATCGCGGGTTCGAATCCCGTCGCTCCCGTAGTTCCGACCGTTTCGGTATGGAACAAAGGGGTAGTAAGCTTCTGTTAGCTTGACTGAGCGCACAAGCTTACCCCGGATGAGAACTGCTGCGACCGCCAATCGCAGCAGTTTCTTTTGTTCAAGTGCTGAACCGGTAGACCATAGATGCGCAAAGCGTTCCAGGGTTCCACCAGCTTCCATTATATCAGAATAGCCAGCGGGGCGCAAATCCGCCAAACGATCGTAGCAGATCCGCTTCTCCCGCTCGTAGTGGGCGCGATCCACGTCCCCGGACAGGTACAACTCCACCAGACGCTCCAACCGCCCCTGGACGGACTGCTCCTCCTGCTCCATCGCCGCCCGCTCTTCCGCCGAACAGATGCGCGCCAGGATGTCCTCGCGCCAGTCGGACGGCAGGTGGAAGGACATCAAATAGCGAGCGACCTGCTCCTCAACCTCCTCGGCCTTGACCGTCTCCTGGTCACACTCACCCGTGTGTTGAATGCGTGTCTTGTCCTGGTACTGGCGCACCCCGTGAGCTGTCTGAGCCCGCATCCGGCGGTTGCAGTGCGCGCAGTAGAGCAGGCCCGACAGGAGATAGAGGTTGGACATATAGTCCTGAGCCCTGCGTGGGTGGTGGCACATCAGCTCGCGCACCTCCTGGCAGCGGTCAAAGGTCTCCTGGTCCACCAGGGCCGGATGCTGGCCGGGATAGATGGCCACCGGGTCGCGCTTGCGCTTGTCGCCGTTGGTCGGGCCGTAGTAGGGAACCTGGCCGGTGTAATGGATGTTCTGCAACATGTCGCGAACACTGTCCTTGCCGAACCGGCCCGGCTTGCTGCGACCCCGGCGCCCCTTGGTCCGAAACGCCACCCCGTCTTCGTCGCGGTACTTGTTGAGCATCCGGGCGATCTGTCCATCGGAATACTCGCCGGTGGCGTACCACTCGAA
>Ga0180437_10007816_pt1 | contig 13800 bp, 9 predicted proteins | sample SS_ome_4_FD_132410 | JGI IMG/M metagenome (GOLD analysis project Ga0180437, IMG submission 132410) | Hypersaline lake sediment archaeal communities from the Salton Sea, California, USA - SS_3_D_1 metaG | ecosystem: Environmental > Aquatic > Non-marine Saline and Alkaline > Hypersaline > Sediment...
GATTTGACGGGAGGATTAATTACTTTCCCCGCAACATCGGAAACCAGTTACAAGGATTTCTATTATTGTGGTAATCTTGATGGCGTGACGGAAATTAATCTCTATAATCCAAGTAATTCGTGTTTCAGTGGTGATTTGGCGTGTGCCTTAAATCAGTTTCCGAATCTATGTGTTGCAAATTTCAGATTCAGAGAGCAGAATTTCAACAATGACATTACGGATTGCGCTTTCCCTAAAAATCTTAAGACTTTCTGTCTCTATGATAATGGCATACAGGGTGACCTGACAACGGTTAGAAATTTCCAGAGCATAGAATGTCTTGCGCTTTGTAGCACACCATTCAGTGGTGACCTCGGAAGCATTGGAAATGATTTCACCGAACTCCGTACATGTAATGTTCCATCAAGTCTTAGTTATTGTTTGAATGAGGTTGTTGATAACAGTACGTGTCTCAGGGATTATGCTTCATGGAATTCACAAGGGGTATCGCTATGTGCCGATACACTGGATATGAGTGATTTCAGAACATTTTGTTCATATAGTACGCAGTCCAGTGTTAAAGGGGATATGAGTAATTGGACGTTTAATACTGGATTGACATGTTTATATAGTATTAGCTATTATATGGATGGTGATATTGGGAGTTGGGATTTCAGTAATACCTGTTTAACGATTCTTGCTTTACAGAATTATAATTATAATGCTTCCATAATAACAGGAGATACTTCGGGATGGTCGTTTCCCGATAGTTTTAGGACATTCTATGCGTATGGCTGGAAAGTTTCTTGTCTACCAGAAGACTATAGTAATACGTGTTTGCAATCGTATCAACTTTATCAGGTTTGTGGAGCACAGAATGACATCAATGATATAGATTTCGGTAATTGCCTAAACAGTGTAAATATTAATTACACGACTCTATGCGGAAATCTGGAAAACTACACGTTTCCATCTGGTCTCACTCAAGTAGTGTATTCCAGAAGTTGTTTTACTGGAAGTCTTTCGGGAATGACGATGCCGACAGGGGCGACAAACATACAATTATGTTATAATGATTTCACTGGCGATATTCAGGATTTTAATTACCCGTCAACAGTGGGCACACTGGACTTAAGTTATAATCCCAGTGTAACATTTGATTTAAGTCAGTCATATGACACTGGCAATCTTACGAATTTCTATATCTGTGGGTTGTCTGCCATTACTGGTAGTTTCAGTAATTTGAACGCAGGTAATAATTTATGTAGATTTTATGTTGCGAATTCAAATATAAGTGCGACAATAAGTGGATTTGATTTAAATAATATTGCGTGTATAAACCTGCAAGGCAGCAGCATATCTGAAGACATAACAGAATTTCTGAGTGGTGCTACGGGTCTTTGTTCTTTTTGTTTCGCAAATAACCCCAATTTATCGGGTGATACCAGTGGTTTGGATTTCAGTTCGGTTTGTGTGATGGTTGGGTATAGTAATTCATTAAGTGGTGATATGTGTCATTTCAATCCGTATTGCATAAGAATGAGTAGTAACAATCTCAGTAGTGATATTGGAAACGATTTCGATTTCAGCAATAGAGCGTATTACATTATGTTCGATAATAATGATTTGGTGGGTCATTTATCGGGTGTCAGTTTTAATTTTAGTAATATATATTATTTCTGGGTGAACGGCAACGCAAATGTTTGTGGGTCGAATGAATTCACGAACTACATTTTTGTAAACAGAAAGAATTTCACCCGACCCACACTGTATCTATATTATTCGAGTATTGGTGATACTGTTAGCGGTACGTCAGAGGTCTTGGGAGACCTTGGAACATACGCTGGAGACCCAAGCGGTATGGACTTAACCGAGGCAGAAGTTAATAATCTTGTGGCGGGTATTGATTATGATGGCGGTGGAACAAACACGCCTTGGGATAATAAAAATAAGATTTGGTGGATGAAAAACGCCTGTGTTAGTTCGAGTAGTACCACGAAAAGATACTCAACATTTAATATGTCGTATTCGGGATAATATGTATTTATATAAAAAGAAAAATGGCATTACAAAAAGACTACATAAATGAATTAGGACAGACAATAGCGGATTGTTATTGGAAAATTGGTGTGGATGATGGTATTGTGGGTGGAAAATATGAGTTCACGGGAAAACTATATTGTTACGCAAATAAAACAGATGCGGATGCCAATCAAAACGAACTCGGTGTGTATGAATTTGGATTTGTTCTGGATATGGGGCGACTCGCTAACGTAATTGAACAGGCATACGAAGAAGTAAAAACTTATGAGGATTTTGGTGAGGCACAAGACGTATAATAGCAAATAAAAGACAGAAATAGATGGCAAAGAAAGCAATATTTATAAATGAAGCGGGTTACGTAACCACTATTTATACTGGTAATAGTCCTGCAACATGTACTGTAGGTGGAATCACTGCTGGCACGGTTCTAACTGGTCAGACACTACAGTATCTGGTACAGGAAATGCTTGCACCATACATAGTTCCAACATTCAGTGCGTTTAATCTTAACGTTACTTCTCCAATGGAAGTCGGCACAGCACTTAGTGGAACAAAGACTTTCACATGGTCAACAACCACAAGTGGAAACGTGGCAAGCAACAGTATTGGTATTTGTGAAGTTGGTGGAAGTCTCCTTGGGTCGGGTCTTTCCAATGATGGAACAGAAGCATTATCAATTGGCACTAAAACCAATACGAGTCCTACAACATGGACGTGGCAAATTACGGGTTGCAGTACGCAAGACGATAGTTTTAGTAGAAACGTAAGCAAATGTAGTCTATATCCCATTTACTATGGAAAACTAACATCTGGTAGTAGACCAGCAGTAACTAATTCATTGGTAACGACTGGATGTATTGCAAAATCTAACGTAAATAGTACTGGCACAGTAACGGTTAGTTTTAATAGTAGTGCAAGTGAATATACTTGGTTGGCAATACCTGCGTCAAGTACATCAAAAACCTGCTGGTATGTCAATGCTTTGGATAACGGACCGGTCAATCAGAACCCAACTGATAAATATCCTGATGAATGTGTGCTTGATATAACAAGTGCAGAAGGCTGTTGGAGTAGCATAAGTTATAAAGTCTATATGAGCGGTGCTGTTGGTGAAATTAGTGCACCAATGCAATTTAGAAATAGTTAAAAACAAAAAGATATGGCAATAGTATTAAGTGATAATGTACAAACAAATGCCCCTAAACCAAGTGATAGCAGGTATTTAAATAACCTTGTGCCGTATTCAAGTACAACAGAAGCAACAACTACAATTGTTGAAGGTGTTAGGTATTCAGGACTTACCGTTAATGTTGGGGGTGTTGAATACTGGTGGAAAGACGGTATCGGAGATGGTGATTTGGTTTTGAAAACAACTGGCGGTGGTGGAAGCGCAACCAGTGGCGAAAACGTAACAAAAAACGTTACTCAGGCTTCACACGGATTTGCAGTTAAGGACTTCATTGGCTGGTCTGGTGGCACATATAATAAAGCCATTGCTGATGGCAACTATGATGGTGAATTTGTGGGGTTAGTAACTTCAGCAAGTACCAATAGCTTCAATGTGACTCAAAGTGGTTATGTTACTGGTTTAACTGGTCTCGTAACTAACACAACATATTTCTTAAGCGAAAGCACTGCGGGTCTGATTACCGATACCGCACCAACAGGCGATACTCAAATCAATAAAGCCGTGCTGGTCGCTAATTCAACCACAAGTGGTTGGGTGTTACCGTATGCTGGTGTCGTTATTTCATCAGGTAATTCTGGCGGTGGTGGAGACCTTAGTTGGGATGGTACGACAACAAATGCTCTGGGTACATATGTTGATGAATTTACAATTTGTGCACAAGAAAATCTGACCTTTGATGGTCAAAATTTACTTGTTGTTGGTACTGCTAATGACGATGATATTGAAATACGTGCACGAAATCTTGTTACTACAGGTAATACTCGTGGAACAGTACTTGCCCAAACATGTGATGGTGGTTTAATGGGAATGTTTGCATATGGCAGTGGTCATAGTGCTTCTGTTTTCGGTGAACCAATGAGTGGTTCAACATTATTATGGGCACAAGCAAATAAGTTAATGATTGGTACTAACGATAGTGATGCACCCGTTAAAATTTATCATGCTGGTAGTGAGAAATTATCTACAACATCAGATGGTATTGATATAAGTGGTAAGACTTGTGCTTATGGTGGAATAGATGTTGGTAGCACATCATTTGTTTCAGGTGATACGTTCCTGAGATTTGCTGGCGACAGACCTTGGTTATTCTGTCAAGACGGTGATGATGCAGGGGCAAATCTTAGATTAATTGCTGATGCCAATTCCAAGAGTTTTGATATTACCGATTGTCTGGGATATAAAATGGCTACTTTTCGTGCGGATTCTGGTTTAGGAAGTTATGCAAGACTATATTTTAGTGGTGAAACAAGATTAGAAACTCAAACAAATGGGGTTAATATTGTTGGTACACTTTGTACCGATACATTACAAGTGTCAACAGGTGCTGCAAGTGGCTGTGTTCTGACTTCAGATGGAAGTGGTAATGCTACGTGGGAAACTCCTTCAGGGGGTGGTGGAATTGCAATGAGTGGTTCAACGGTAAATGGTCTTACCACATATGTGGATGCCAATACAATTTGTGCTGAACCAAATATAAAGGCAAGCCAATATTGTTTATATGTTGGAAGTGATGCAACCACCCAATCAACAGCAATGATGTTAGGGGATGCCAGAACCGATAGTGGTTACGCATATATTGATTTTGTTGGTGATACCACATATAGTGATTATGGTTTAAGAGTACTTAGGTCAAATGGTGGTGAAAACACCAACAGCATAATTTGTCATAGAGGTACTGGTAATTTACTTATTTCAACAGTCGATACCGCACCGATTTGTTTATGCACACCGGGTGCTGCGGTACGGGGAGATTGTTTAAGATTTAGTGAGGGTGGTACTGAATGTTATGATGCAAATACCGATGTGGTAAAAATTGAAACACATAGTGACAAACGTGGGTTAATAATTTATGGTCACACTGGAAATACTGGAACTAACTATGCTGCAATAATCTATAATAAAGGCGGTACTTCAAGTGGTGGTAATTACGGTCTTATGGTTGATGCCAGTTACGCTGGAAGTCCTTCAATTAATGGTCGTTCACATGGTATTGTTGGATTTGCTGGTAATAAAACCAGTAGATATAATTACGGTGTTATTGGAATGCTTTGTGGCACTAATGATGGTGCTGGCATTGTTGGTACAACTGCTGCTATTTGGACTTCAATATTAGAACCGGGTTGTTGGGCAGTTTATTCGGACGGACCGCTATACTCATGTGGTGCTGTAACTGCGAAATCGAGTATTACTGCTGGTGGTATAATTGAAACAACATCATCTTCACTTCAAGCCGTGAGAATTGCTTGTGGTACTTATTATAGCGCATATGATTATAATGGCAATATCAATAGAATGTTGGGTATGAACAGTACTCAGAATCATGGATTGATTGGTAGTGTTGAAAATACAACGGCTTCCATGTGTTGGTACTTGGGTGGTGGTTATAAACACGAATTCTGTGCTGATGGTGATGTTGATTTTTGTGGAGATGTTACAGTTTGTGGTAATTCAGCAAGTGCATTAAATCTTTATTCGCCTGATAATCTAAATCCATTTATTTCATTTTATTGCACGACAGGTCCAACTCGTATTGGTTATATTAGGGGTTGTGGTAGTAGTACTTGTATGGCTGCTTGTTTAGATGCTGGTACATATTGGAGACTTACGACAACAAGTTTCCAATCCCCAATCGTTTGTGGATTAACTTGTGTAGATTCAAATTGTCATTGGGGTACTACAGGTGCTGGTAGTGCAATAATGTGTGCATGTAATACTTTCCAAACAACAAGTGGTTTGGCAGGGATTGCTGGTTATACTCAAACTGCTGGTTATGGTTATTTAGGACATTATAATGGTAGTATAAGAACGGGTGTTTTTGGTGGTTGCTGTACTTATAGTGATGGAAGCACAAACCATGCTGGTTATTTTGCTGGTTGTGTTTGTATTAACGATACTCAGGCAAGCGGATATGCTCTTAAAATAGATACTTGTGGTTGTGCTGTGGATTTCGTGGCAACTTCGGATTGCCGTAAGAAAAAGAACATCACTCCTATTGCCAACGCATTATCGACAGTGGATTGTCTTTGTGGTCGTTGTTATAATTTCTGTGATGAAGAAGAAACTCCTGATATGGGTCTTATCGCACAAGACGTTTACGAAATAGAACCAAGACTTGTAACAATAGCGACTCCAAGTCCAGAAGAAAAAGAAAAATATGGAATTTCAGACCAAGTTTATGGTCTGAAATACGATAAATTTGCTGGCTTATTTGTAGAAGCCATTAAAGAATTGAAAGCACAAAACGAATGCTTGCAATTACAAATAAATGAATTAAGAAAAAATAAATAAAAGATATGGCAAAAGTAGATTTATTATTAATAAGTGGCTTAACTGCAAGTGATGGTAGTATTGTTGAAAGTGGCGCAACACTAAAATTCAATAGTGAATTTGTTGCTGGTGTGACCGATGTTAGAGTAACCCCAAAATTATATAGAAACCGAGACTTGTTTGAAAACGGATATACGCATGTTTGGGTTTCGGAACAAATGATACCGAATTCATTTGTGTTGAGTTTTGCAGAAGAAGATTTTTATACATTAACTCCACTTCAATTATATACTGAAGTCGGAAATTGGTTAAACAACCATTTAGGTGGAACTTATTTTGAATTAGAAATAATCGAATAATAAACGATGATTGAGTTATGGCATTACCAGTATCAGGTAGTTTAAGTATTAAAGGTGCAGCAGGTGCGGGTCGCAGTATCTGTGAAGAAGTTGGAATTTCTTCTGGAAGTTTATTGACTTTAGGTACAACAGGTGCTGGTTTTAGTACTCCTATCGGAATGACTTCATGTTTTTATGGTTACGTTTCAAAAACACCTATTGACTGGACTCAGTATTATAGTCTTGGAACTCAAGGTGTTTCAAATTGCGTGAGTAGATATTTTTGCATAGATACGAAACCTGCTGCGGGACAAACATATTCGATAACAATTAGAGCAGACCAATGTACAATTGGTCAAGCAAGTGGTTCTTATTCATTGATTTGTGTAACATGTAATGGGTTGAGTAAAATGTATTGTTGTATTTCAGTAAATCAATGTGCAACGCCTCAAGTAATATTTACTGTTGATTCTAATGATTGTGTTCGTTCATGTAATCGTGCTTATGCTGCAAATACTTCATGTTTAGGTGCTACGGGGGTTCGTTCAATGTCGTGTATATTCAGTGTAACAGGTACTTATCATTGTAAAGGACTTTTGTGTACATTAGGTTTTGCGTGTACTGGTTAAAATAAAAATGAAATAAAAATAAAATAAAATGGCAAACAGGTCAAATATTAATTTAGTCGGTAATACCACGCAGGGTCAGAATGTTGGTTTTGATACTGGTATTGGTGTCTATAAAGGTAAGATTCAGGACAACAGACTTCAATTCAAATCATTAACACCTACAGGTGGGTCATTATCCATTAGTAGTGATGATGACCATATCTATATTTCAGCAGCAACTGGTGGTGGTGGTGGAATCGCTGTGAGTGGAGTAACAGATAATTCAATAACAACATATATAAATGCTACTGGTGACCTTTGTGCAGAACCCAATCTTAAATTCACGGGTACACTATTATGTATTGCGGGTAATATAGGATTTTGTACAGGTGGTGATAGGTGTATAAATATACAAAATACTACAAGTGCCCCTACAAGAAGTCTCTCTATCTGTGGTCAAGACCATCAGGGTTTTAATACAACTGGTGATGTTAAAGCAGGTACTCTTTGTATCGTTGGTGGATTTGGATTCAATGCAACTGAGAGTGGTAGTCCCGGGACAGCCACTGGTGGGGATGTTTGTATTGATGGTGGTACTGCTGAAATCGGTACTGGTGATTGGTATGGTGGGATGGTCTGTATTTGTGGTGGTCGTGGAAGTGTAAATGTGGGTTCTGGTTCTGGAACTGGTGGTACTGTCCAGATTTGCGGTGGTTCAGGAGATGTTAATGGTAGAATTGTATTGGGTGGATTGCCTTCGAAGGGAAGCGAAACATGTGTGGTTTGGATTGATGCTAATGGTGCTTTAAGCACAGCAACACCTGCTTCTGATAGCAGACTGAAATGCTGTGTTACACCAATTTTTTCTGCAACATCGATGCTAAGTGGAATCTGTGGATACAGTGCAGAATTCAACAATTTATCGAATTGCGAGGGTTGTTGTGAATACGTGTTCTTGGCACAAGAAGTCGAAAAAGAACTACCATTGGCTGTTAAAAACGGTGTTATTATTAATGATGTTGATTACAAGAAAATCGAATACGACCAAATGGTTCCTGTTTTATGGAATATTGTTAAAGAACAAGAAGCAAGAATTAGGGCGTTGGAAGCTAATTTAGATTAATTAGTATTTATAATAAAATTAAGTCATGGCAGACAATACACAAGACCTAACGAATTACAAACACAGCGAACATCTCATTTCTCACAAGCACATCGCACCACGCCTGATTGATGAAGTAAGTAAGACCGAATTCTATATCGGAGAGTCAGATAATACCAGAATTCAAGACGAAAATAACTGGCAAATCAAGAGAATCTGGCAGGTCGGAAACGTATGGAATATCGGGTTTCCTGAAGGAAATCAGGACTACATCTGGAATTGGGCGCAGAGGGATACATATACTTATCACGCTTAAATCCGATAAGAATATGGATATAAATGATTTTGGGGAACTGTGTTCCCCTTTTTTATTTCAGCAGACAGAGTTATTTCTTATTGGTTTAGTATTTATGAAAAAGTGTGATTAATGGCAACCTTTACGATAGATTTATTAACGGGACAAGAATATTTATTCATAGGTGATTTCACGGGGTCGGGAAGCACCCCAACGTCAGGTTCAACATATGCAGAAGTTAATGTCTACGGTAGTTTACCACTACCAGCAGGAGTAAGTGGTGAAATATATGTTGTCAGAAACGGTAGCGGTGATACCGTTCTTAATCGAAAACCTGCTGGACTCTATTACAGCACGGGGTCGGTATGGAGATATCTGGGTGACACCCCCGATGCTTTTTATTCTGATAATTTTCAGATTGTCGATGATGCCGATAACACCAAAACCATTCAATTCGAGACCAGTGGCATCACAACTGGTACAAATAGGGTATTAACTATTCAAAACAGCGATGGCACAATTGCATATCTCGCAGACCTCGAAACCAAAGTAGATACGAGTGCATTTGCTGATTACACGGGCACAACAGCACCCGCAACCTATCTCAGTAAAACCGAATTCAATACCTATACTGGAACGACATTACCTGCGAATTACTATAACAAGTCGGAAATCAATGCTTATACGGCAAGTACGCTGGTTCTGATTAACGCCAAGCAAGACCAGTTAATTGCAGGTGACGGAATCGTACTTAGTGGCACAACAATTAGTGTGAGTCTTCCCACACCACTTCAATTAGTTGATACCAGTGGTGGGACAAATGTAAACACTGTTGCACCAACATCAATTAACTGGACTTCTCAGGTATTTTCTGGGACAGGTTTGAATTATACTGGTGGTTCTCGTATTTATGTACAGGAAGACGTAACTTTTGGTATTTCATATGCCTTGAATGTTAATGGCACAGATAACAAAGACAAGAATATTGGAACTGTTATCAGGAAAAACGGTAATACAGATATTACACCAATGAGTAGTACCAGTTTTTTCTCGAACCAGCAAAACGATAAAGGCACTAATACGATGCCTGAGAGTTTTGTCGAACTTAAAGACGGTGATTATATTGAACTCATTGCGTTCAGAATTGGCTACGCTGGTACTGTGAATACAGTTCCCAATGGCTCATGGATAAGGATACAAAAAAAATTATAAAAGAAATAAAAACATAAGAAAATGGCATTTAGATGGTTAATTTATAGCACAGGCACAACATACGCTGATACAATTCTCAGAGAAAGTGCAACAAATGATTCAGGAGTTAATGAAGCGGGATTAAACTCGGACTTCGTGATTCCCGAAATACAACCACTGTACCTCTGGAGAGTTACTGGTGGAACAGATGTTGTTCCCAACACAGACGCAAATATATTAGCATATAAAGAAGCAACCGCACCACCACCGCAACCCGATGATGATGCCAGCGTTGCTTTCGTAACTGGTATCACGTCACAAAAAATTGATATCGTAACTGGTGCGACAGGAAATGTAGGTACTTTCCTTGCCGATGGAAATCTTGAGGATAGTGGATTTGCAATTGCTGACCTCACAGGCGGTACTGAATATAATTTCACAGGTAGTGGTGGTACACAGGTTTTTACTGGTAGTACAAGTGGTACGGTTGAAATCATAATCTATTCCGCAACGCCAACTGGAACAACCGTGGCTTGGGGTGATATCACAGGAACACTTAGTAATCAGACCGATTTACAAAATGCCTTAAATGCCAAATTAGATATCACCGATTTCAATGGCTATACGGGTACAACTCAAACCGCACTTAATAACAAACTGGAAACCAGCGTTTTTACTGGTTATACCGCAACAACTCAACCCGTTATTGATGCTGCACTGACAGGAGTTACCAATTTAGGAACAGGTACTACTCTCGGTGGAACATCTGGAAGAAATGTAACATTTAAATCCGTCTCTGTGCTTGGCGATTTAAGTCTTAGTGGTGATGCCGACAATCTTATCATAAGTGGTGGAACGGCAGGAAGCACTAATTGGGGTGATATCGGTGGAACACTAAGCAACCAGACCGATTTATGGGATGAATTAACTGGTATAACTGCTACAACCGCAACGAAATTAGATACGAGTGTTTTCAATACGTTTACAGGAACAACGCTTCCCGCAAACTACTACAACAAGACCGAAATCAACTCATATACTGGTGCAACCGCAACACTGATTGGCACTAAATTAGATACCTCTGTATTCAACTCATACACTGGCACAACTCAACCAGTCATTGATGCTGCCTTAACGGGTGCGACAAATGGTTTAACTGCTAATGGGAGAGATATTGAACTCGGTGGTGCACTTACCAAAAATACTATAATTGGTGACGGTTCATTTGCTCTGAGCGCAAATACCGCAAGCATTCATTTACAAGCGGTTAATGGAATCAATATCATCGATACCGATGGTGTTGGTGGTATTAATATTGAAAGCGATGCTGGAACAGTAGCATTAATTGGTAATACTAATCTGGGTGTTGAAACCACTAAATTGGAAATCAGTGAGACAAGTATGCTCATTACCGATAGCAGAACAACTAAGGTTGGTATGCAGTATGCGGGTGATTACAGTACAAGTTTTACTAATGAGTCTCTTATCACAAAGAGATATGCAGATACTATTGCTGGTGGTCTGATACCAAAAGCAGCAGTTCTTGTAGCAACAACTGGTGACACGGTACTAAGTGGTTTAACAACTGTTGATGGTGTTACGCTTCAAGCAGGTGATAGGGTACTTGTTAAAGACCAGACAACTGGTGCGGATAACGGTATTTATAGTGCAAGCACAGGTGTTTGGGGTCGTACCTCAGACTTCGATGGAAATCCAAATGGTGAAGTTAGTGCTGGTGACATTATTCCAGTACTTAGTGGTGATACACAATATAGTACACTTTGGGTACTTGTTACTCCGAATCCAATTACTGTAGGTACAACACCGCTTGATTTCACATTATTTAGTAGTCCGCATGAACTGATACCCGGTATCGGTATCAATATCAGTGGAAACGTAATTGACGTTGATGGTGCAAGTCTTGCTGGTAGTAGTATTGCATGGACAGGTAATACGTTCAATGTCGATACCACAACAGGTACTGTTGCTGCTGCATTGGCGTTGAAACTCGATATCACGGACTTCAATACATTCACAGGAACAACGCTTCCAGCGAATTATGTTAGCACAACAACATTCAACACATTTACTGGTACGACATTACCAGCAAATTATTACAATAAGACCGAAATCAATGCCTATACCGGTGCAACAGAAACCAGACTTGAGGGTATTGAGAGCGATATTACTGGATTAACTGCTACAACAGCAACTAAACTCGATACCGCAGTCTTTACTGGATATACTGGTGCAACAGCACCAAATGAAATATTCTTGATTCATACTGGTGGTACTGACCTTAATACGATTCTGGCAACAGCAATTGAATGGGATGGCTATGGTGTTACTGGCGCAACTGGTTCAGCATTTAGTTGGACGGGTAGTAGTGAGATTGAAATTTTGGAATCTGGCGATTATGAGATTAATTACAATATTCCTTATAATATTGCATCAAATAGTTCGATTGGTGTAGGTGCAAACGTTATTCTGAATAACAGTACTGTTATTGATGTAACGGCTGCTGCTGGACTTGCTACGAGAAGTGATGGTGCAGCAAGTGTTGGTTTGCCAACGGTTGTAGTTTCTTTAACTGCTGGTGATGTCTTGAATCTCGCAACGTTTAGAACGCATCAAAACGGAACAGCGACAAGTTCGTTAACGGGAAGTATTTTAATTAAAAAGAAGAACACACTACAATAAGATAGAATGAATGGCAGCAGAATATTTTCTATACAACGAAAACTATAACAATACTTTGGTGGATAGGAGTGATACGACTTTCTCTCCTATCCCACCATTTGCTGAAATATTCATTGACTTTTTAATTCCTGAAACCCAACCACTTTATCTCTATAAAGAGGATACTGGTTCGATTGTATTGAATGACGAAACAACAATAAATCAGTATTTGAGCGATAACACGCTACCACCACAACCAGAAGACTCTGTTGAAATTCAGGCATTTACTGGTTACACTGCTACAACACAACAGGGATTTATTGATTTCACTGGCACAACATTACCTGCGAATTATTATAATAAGACAGAGATTAATAGTTATAGCGCAAGTACTCAAGCAGATATAGATACCAGAGTTTTTAGGTCGGGTGACACAATGACAGGTACGTTATGTACAACATCGAATTTATTGGCAAATGGTGCGGTTACTGGTTCATCATTGAGTGCAAGTGTGTTGATGACCACTCCCGTTTTGAACGCCAGTGTTAGCATTAGTGCACCACTTATTACAGGTAGTACATGTGTTACCGCTCCAATAACGTGTGCAACAGCACGAGTTCAAGCACCTGTGGTTTGCGGTGGTATCTGTAATGTGTCTCCAATAATATGTGGTGGAACTTGTGTTCGTTCCCCACTTGTTTGTGGTGAGACATTTGTTTGTTCACCAGCAATTTGCGGTGGTGGATACGTGAATTCTCCCACGGTAAGCGGTGGTACAACGTATGCTGGTAGTTGTTTGTGTTCATTGGGTACTACTTATTTAAGTGGTGGAGTTACCGCAGCATCGTTTCTAAATGTGAGTGGTGTGACGACATTAGGTGATACGGTTTATTTAAATACGGTATCTACGGGTGGTACTCTTGCTGATTATGAATTGGTGTGGAATCCCGTGACAAAAGAAGTGCGTTCAATTGCAATATCTGGTGGTACTGCATGTGTTTATTGTTATATTGATAAGAGAACAACACAAAATAACACAACGACAACAAATGCCACATATCTGACAGCATCATGGGATTTACCTGATGGTTGTTATGAATACGAGTTTA
>Ga0180437_10007819_pt1 | contig 13799 bp, 13 predicted proteins | sample SS_ome_4_FD_132410 | JGI IMG/M metagenome (GOLD analysis project Ga0180437, IMG submission 132410) | Hypersaline lake sediment archaeal communities from the Salton Sea, California, USA - SS_3_D_1 metaG | ecosystem: Environmental > Aquatic > Non-marine Saline and Alkaline > Hypersaline >...
CCCGCGACCGTGATCTCGTCCGTGCCCTTGGAGAAGGATGATTTGATGGCCGTGTTCCAGTCGCCGACTCCTACGGAGGCGCCGATCATCGAAGAGGCGCCAAGGCAGCCGGTGGAGACGCCAGCACCTGAGCCACCCACTCCTACACCGACGGAAGAGCCTGCGCCGCTTCCTGGTGATGCGGGAGGCGCTGAGGGAGCCGTGATTCTGGCCGTGGTGCCTACCGAGACGCCGACGCCTGAGCCACCCACGCCTACCCCGACTTCTGTACCGCCGACAGCCACCACCGCTGCACCCACGGCAACTGCCACTGCCGACACTGCCGAAGCCGTCGCCAACTTGATGGGCGCGCCAAGAGCAGCACCAATTGTGAAGGTCACCGACATGAATGGTTTGCCGCGGGATGTGAACTGGGCGAACAGAAAGTATGGGGGGTGGATAGACCCTGGACAGCCGCGAGCGGGGGCGTGCTTCCGCATAGTTGAACTATCCGAGAGGTCAGGCCCCTCCAACATCGACGTGTGGGTTCTAGACGAGCAGGGCAACCCCATGCCCAATGTGTCAGTGCGGTTCGACTGGCCAGGGGAGGAGGTCGTGCAGGCCACGAACGGAGAGGGCAAGGTGGGGTTCGCTCTTGGTATGGGATCCTACATCTATGACCCGCGTGTCGGAGGACCGCATACCATCCGGCTGCTGTGCGAGGAGCCCTCGGACGTGGCCATGAACTGGGGGCACCTGGCGGGAACACCGCACGATCACCTGGACATAGTATTCCAACTGGTGCGGGCGGGAAGCTAGCACCAGGTAATGATAGGCACAAGACAAGGGGGGGCTGAATGCCCTCCCTTCTACTTGTTGCCGGTACGTTCACTAGGACAGTGGAGTGGAAAGGAGCAACAATGGCTGAGAAGGTCACCTTTAGTGTTATCAAGGCTGACGTGGGTGGATTTGTGGGTCACTCGGGCATGCACCCAGCGTTGATCGAGGAGGCGCAGGAGCGTCTAGAGACCGCCAAGCGGGATGGCACGTTGATCGATTTCCGCGTTTCCCGAGTGGGAGATGACCTGGAATTGATCATGACCCACCGTGAGGGGGTGGACAATACCCACATCCACCAGCTGGCCTGGAATACGCTGGAGGCCGCTACTAACGTGGCCAAGGGCCTGAAGCTATACGGAGCTGGGCAGGACTTGCTCAGCGATGCCTTCTCGGGAAACGTCAAAGGCATGGGGCCCGGCGTGGCGGAGATGGAGTTCGAGGAGCGGGAGTCTGAGCCGATCCTGGTCTTCATGGCTGACAAAACCTCCGCAGGAGCGTGGAACATGCCCCTGGTGAAGATGTTCGCTGACCCCTTCACCACCATCGGGTTGGTGATCTCCCCCCTCATGCACGATGGGTACAGGTTCGAAGTCCATGACGTCATGGAGAGCAAGAGGATCTACTTCGATTCCCCGGACGAGCTGTATGACATGCTCGTTTTCGTGGGCGCTCCAGCGCGGTATATGATCAAGGGTGTCTACCACAGAGGTACCGGCGATGTTGGCGCTGTGTCTTCTACCCAACGCCTGAGTCTCATGGCGGGCAGGTACGTCGGCAAAGATGATCCGGTGCTCGTGGTACGGTCGCAGGGAGCTTTCCCCGCCATCGGTGAGATTCTGGAGCCCTTTGCTTTTCCGCACTTGGTGGAAGGCTGGATGCGCGGTTCGCATCACGGGCCACTGATGCCCGTTCCCGAGCCCCAGAGTAACCCTAGCCGCTTCGATGGCCCGCCGCGTGTCGTTTGCCTGGGCTTCCAGTTGTGCAATGGTTCTTTGGTCGGTCCGAGGGATATGTTCGACGATCCCAGCTTCGACGAGGCACGCCGCCAGGCCAATGTTGCAGGCGAGTATCTGCGGCGGCACGGTCCCTTCGAGCCTCACCGTCTGCCTCTCGATGAGATGGAGTACACCACCATGCCTCAGGTGGTGAAGAAACTAGAAGGGCGTTTCGAGGACCTGCCGGAGTAGCAGAAGTAAGACGGGCCCACACACCTGCCCTGGTGCGCGGTCCGGCGATGCACCAGGGCAGATGTTCCATTCCTTTCAAGGGGCTAGTAGAGGGGGCCGCGCCTCCTCGACGCCGTCCCGCTACCACACTCCCGGGCGGCTAGAAATCTAAGCCCGCCAAGAAACAAACCCTCGACTGGCCCTCTGCTGGTACCCAGGAACGTGCTGGCAGCACCGTGCCAGATGGGGTCGATTCGGATGTTCCGCTCTGGTCGGGCAGGCTGTGACGCATAGGTCCGCCCGTGGTCGCGAACCCCAAGTGCAGCAGACAGTTGTCAGCGTGGTACCCACTTTGTTGCATCAAAGGCAATGTCGCGCGACAGATATGGCTCGTAAGTCACGTCAGCCAGGGACAGGTAATCTTCCTCGGTACCCCGAAACCTGTAGGAGCCCAGGGAAACCCATCGTCCGCCGTTGGCCGCCTGATTCACACGTCGGAGTGTGTAACCATCGGAGTGCGCCACCCAATAGAGGGCGTTGCCAGTGGTGGCATGATACTCCGGGATGTAGACCAGGACCTCGTATCGGCCTGGCTGTAGGTCGGGATACCAGCGTGCCCAGTTGTAGTTGAACCGGGGCCGGTTATTGTTCCGCGTCCATGTCAGGGTTCCCTGGTATCCGCCATCCGCAGCACGCCAGGCTGTCGACAGACCGCCGCGCACGAAGCAAGGATCGGAGTCGTCCACCACGATCACTCCCGCAGGGGACGGCTCGTCACCGACCCTCGTCCAGGTGAGCCGCGCTGCTGCCACGCCGGTGTTTTCATAGTACTGCATCTTGATGGGCGTCTCTCCCTCAAGGTAGATGGGATCCGAATGCAAGGTCGCGACTTGATCCTTCCAAGAGTCGATCAGCAGGTGATCTGCGACCCATAGCCGCACGCCGTCGTCGGTGCTGGTCATGAAGCGGTACATACCGCTCTCAAACGGGACCGTTCGTGTCCATCGAGCGGAGAAGCCGTCGCTGGGGATACGTGCTTCTGGAGAGCCGTAGCCCCAGTCGAAGTCGATGGCGGCGTCGGCGCGCTCGAAGCCCGGCGAGCCGCCCAGCCAGGCGTTGTTGTAGTACTCGCCCTGCCACATGCTAGACCTGGGCACGGGCGCCCAGGAGAGGCTGGCCACGGCAACTCCACCGTTCTCGTAGTACTCCACCATGAGCCGGTGATCGCCTGGGAGCAGGTCGACCTCTTTGACGTAGGTCCGGGGTGGATGATCGTGCCACTCATCGATGATCAGCCGCTGATCGACGTAGACCCGAACTCCATCGTCGCTTGTGGCAGTGAAGCGATACCGGCCACCGTCGAAATGCACGAGGCGCCCCCACCGAGCCGAGAAACCATCGTTGGGGATCATAGTTGCTGGTGAGCCGTAGCCCCAGTCAAAATCGAGGTAGATATCGGCGCGCTGGACTCTGGGAGGGCCGTTGAGCCAGGGGTTATCATAGTACAGGCCTTGCCAGTGTGTGTCGCTGCCCCCAGTAGGCTCCCAGTAGAGACCCGCGGCGGCGATACCCGCATTCTCATAATACTCGACGACAATCTGATGGTGCCCTGCGCCGAGGTCAACCTTGCTGGTCAGGGTTCGGCGCGAGTGGTCGTTCCAGTCGTCCATCCTCAGGCGGTTGTCTATGTATAGCCTGATGCCGTCGTCGCTGGTGATGGTGAAGAAGTAGGTATCCTGCTCCAGGTAGACGAAACGCGACCAGCGCGCCGAGAAATGATCGGCGTCGACGTTTGGGTGCGGCGACCCGTAGCCCCAATCCCCGCCGAGATGGTCGACGGTCTCCTCCAGCACCGGCTCGCCAGAGAGGGTCATGTTGTTCCAGTATGAGACCCGCCACTGCGGGTCAGAGTGTTGCACCTCCGGGCCTTGTGCCTGCGCTGAAGGAGCCAGGCATAGCGATGAGATCATCAGTCCCAGTAGAACGATTCTGCGCAGCATCGGTACACTCCTTCCAAGTCCAACGGTGTAGTCTCTCCTGTCTTTCACGCTCGCTCCTGCACTCACCGAGTGACAGAACTCCGACAGGGGGGCGCGAATGCAAAGCTGCAGGATTACGTGTTTCAGTCCCCAAGGAACTCCACGGCCACCACGCGGCCATTCTCAAAGGTCAACGAGCCTATGTCCGAGTTGCCCCAGGCCTCCGTCGTGTGCCGGTAGCTGACGGTGCCAGCGATACCTTGTCCCTGGGCTTCTGCCGCTGTCGCGGGGCTTCCCGATCTCAAGTAGCCTTCCATGATCCGACTTGCTTGTGGCTCCGTCATCCCAACTTGCACGCGGTAGAGATCCTCGAGAAACGGCTTCCGGCTGTTCCAATCGATAAAGCGGGTCGTACAGAGCGTGATCAGAATGAGGCTCAGGACCACGGCCTTCTCGCGCCTGGGTCTCGGGTACAGGAGGGACAGAGCTATCAGGACGCAGAGGACCGCGTAGAAGGCGATGACCCAGGGATAGAGCGATACCGAACCCACGAGGTCCAGAAGGAGAAAGAAGCTCAGAGCGATCCACGATAGGAATCCAAGGAGCCCGTACGTCGCCAGCGCACCCTTGTCTATGTCTTGGCTGGGTATCTCCATCCTCTGCCGGTTGCTGCCCCGCCATCTTCGCAGGATGACCCACACAGCCACCGAGTCGACGAGAACCGCCAGCGCTGCGAAGAGTGGGAGCAAGACAAGCCTGTGCAGGGCGTTGTGGGGATCGAGCGAAAGAAGCAGGGAGCCGCGATCTGTGATAGAGGCCGCTATCGACGCGGATTGGCTCGTACCCGCCTGCACGACATCCGGGATGCCCAGAAGTACCAGCAGTGGCGTGAGTGTGAGAAACGCCAGCGTGAGAACCAGGGCTCGTTGTTGCAGATTCCATTCTTTCTTCATCACAATCTCCATGCGTGGTCTTGACTTTGAGGGCTTTGTCATCTTTGCTCCATAGGGCCAGAGCCATTGCCAAATCGTGGGTCTTGTTCAGCCAACTGTGCAATACGGTTTGGTCGTGTACGGCGCCGGTCGCCGTGTCCCACATGTCGGAAGGACCAGATCTCAGGCGCGCCATGCCACCAAGTGTGTAGCATTCACCGCTCAGACACCCCAGCCTCGACGAGATACCATGTGCCGTTCCTCAGTGCGTGGAACCAGACCACACCTTCGCCGGCATACACGTTGTGGATCGACGCTTCGCAGCACTGGTCGTGGAATACCTGCTCGTAGACGTGGGAAAGCGTCTTCCCCGCGTAAGATATGTGGACGGCGCCATCCCGCTCAAGAAAGTAGAGGGGTTCACCATGCAGTACGGTGAAGCCGAAGGTCGCATCGTAGCCCATTGCCTGGCCCACGTCTTCGCCATCCATGATAAGATGGTCACTCACCTCCAGCACCCAGTGGCCGTCCCAGGCCGTGAAGGAGCGCAGAGGCATGTTCGCGCCGATGGCGACCGTGGTGCCGGTGTAGACTACCCGGTTGTCCAGCTCGACCCGATACGTGAGTGTTGGGAAGTCACTGTAGGTGATCCGTGCCAGGGCGTCGCCCACGTAGCGGGGTGGCAGCCCGCTGCTAGCGCTAGCATCCCACTCCTGTACGCCATCGGCGCTCACTAGAAGGAAGCTGGGACGGGCGTTGGGCCCATTCTCTGCGGCCAAGACGAAGTCGGTTCCGGAGGCGTTGACCGAGAGCGGCCACAGGCCAGACAGCCGCGGGAGGAGCGGTTCGGTCTCATCGGCACGCCAGAGGTCATAGAACATTCGATTCCACTCGGTATCCCAGTGGGCGCTCAGACGGTAGCCAAACGGCGCGAGTGCCGCGTTGGTGCGCTGCAGTCGGAGGGCGGCAGCATCTTGGCGAGACCCGTCGAGGCGAGTCAAGATCTCTTCGCCGAGGCGATCGTTGTATTCGAGGTGCCCCGGTCCGTCCACTTCGGCGGCGATGATGGGATACTCGTCGACGGTGAGGGCTGGGGGCCGGGTCGAGTGCTCAAAGATGCTGGTCAGATCGGCCTGGACTTTCTGCTCTTGGGATTGAGGCGACGGCGTGGGCACGACCAGCCCGTGGTTGCCCTGGGCCGTACCTTCGGTCGCCGCGAGGGTACCGAGATTGAGACCACACGCGGCTGCCAGCAGACACACCAGACTCAAAAGAGGTAGACATCTTCTCTCTGACATTCTCCAGATCGCCTTTCATTACAGTTGCGGATCCTTCGCAATGTTACGAGCTACCGGTGGAGCTGGTCGCGAACCGAAGGAATCCGAGCCAAGTCTCGAGGCGCTGCGGGTCTGCTTCTTCAGTACTGATAAACAGTGCGTGCTGTCCATCGCCGCAGTCCGGAGCGACGACCATGACCACATGCCGGAACTGGGCTCCGGCCGCCAGCGTTGCCCACAGAGCAGGCAGACCATCCACCGAGGCGTCCTTCACCTCCCGGATTGAGGAGCCCAGCGACCCCTGTTTCAGATTCGCTAGCGCTTTCCGCAGTGTAGGCTCCTGCCCCAGATCGACGTTGACAATCGAAAACTGGGTCTCTCCCGCGTGGGTGAGGTGCATCGCGCCGCCCGGTGAATGATCCGGCGCCCAGCCGACAGGTGGTTCGACGACGAAGCACAGATGTCCGTCCTCATGGGCCACTGGAGCTTTGGCGGGCTCTGCAGTGCCGGGATTAGGATTGCAGGCTGATGCCAGCAGACTGACCACGATCAGAAGACACAGATTCGTTTTCCTCGACACTCTTCAGTCTCCATAGCTCACACTTGCTCATTCTGCTTCGTGAGAGACAGCAAAGGTATTCCCAGGTCGCGGATCTTGTTCAGCAAGCCGTGCAAGGCAGCTTGGTCGCGCACGGGCCCGGTTAGCAGGGTGTCGCCGTCGGGCAGGTGCGTGACGGCCAAGTCCCCCAGCCACTCCGACCACGTCTCGTCGAGAATGCCCTGCACCTTGATCTGGTACGTGGCCTGTTCATCGCGTTCTCGGGGGTGTTTCATACTCTGGGTTTCCCTCGTAGCGGCCAGGAACGGTGCTCCCCCAAGCCGATCGGAGAAAGCTCTTGGCCGTGTGCCGCCAGTCCCCCCTTTTGGGATGGTTTCGTCTCTGTCCCGAGGTACCAGACCTCGCCAATGTCCCTCGGCCACAGCCCAAGGAGGCTGAGCCCGTAACACATTGTTTGAGAACTCACATGGGCTTTCGGCCGAAGAGTCTACAGGCGCCGTATCCGACCGACAGCCCGACGGCCAGACCCGCTGAGACACGAGGATCGAGCGTGGCCGAGAACAGCACTAGCAGGCAGGCCAGTACTGTCAGTATGTGTTCAGTGCGATCAGACATTCGACGCCTCCGCTGATGCCGGCGGAGCGGTCTCCATCACATGCCAATCGTTGGGTGAGTTAAGTCAGACCTGCAACCATGTGCCCTAGAACTCTCTGTTTGTCTGGTGCTCATTCCACTTGCCGCCTCGCCGATGGGCTCAGTCTGATTGGCCAGCAATCCGTATTGTGACTTCGCTCGAAGCGATCTCCACCGGGCCAAGCTCCTCCATCATCTCTGCCATATCAGCCTCTGTTCTCGCAACATGAGAGATCATGGGCGACATGAAGCGGATGGTGTACTCACCGGCTTTCGAGAAGTCATAGACAGTGGCCAGATCTACATCTGCAGACACCGGCTTCCCGAGGTGCAGCAATATGTAATCATCTGGTGAAGGATTGCTTCTCGTAGCAAGTGGGCCTGCGTATGGAACAGCCTGGCCATCGCACTGTACCCGAAGAATCTCGCCTGCTATCCCTTCGAGGGGGGTGTACCACTTGAGCACATACAAATCCGTCTCCGTGTTGTTTATCAAAGTGAACCTCAGCTTTACAGGCTCACCAGTACGCAGCGTAGGCGGCCAACCCGTCGACCGATTCAGGACCTCAAGTGCAGCGGTGAGTTCAGTCTCAGGCGGTTGGGCACCTCCGCCGGATTCAGACGACTGACCTGGTAGCGTCAGCGTGCAGCCACCTAGAATCAACACCGCTACGAAAATGGCACAGAGTGCATAGGATTGATTGACGCGTTTCATGGCGTACGCCTCCTTCAGTTCTGATAGACACGCCCTTGGGAGCGAGTGGTAGGCAGCACCGCCCAGCATTCGCCCCGGCGGTTACCGCCGCTCGTTCCTTCCATGATAGCCTATGGGTTGATGTGCTCTCAACGCATGGCGTCCTATCAATGCGTGAGCTGTCTGATTGCTGCCGCTCTCAACAACCTGCTTCTCACTGTTCGAGAGCGTGGACGGTTTGAACAGGATTACAGTCAGGACTGCCCACACCATGACGAGCGTGCTCAAGACTGCGGTGGCCATCCCCGCTTTGCACGCCGTGCATGCTGTGGTGAAATTGAATGCACCGTGCCACAAGGCAACCATGAGGATGCTGCCCCCCGTGCTGTTATAGAGCCAGGTGAATGTGATGGCCCCAGCCAGTAGTCCCAGCAGGAATCCGGCGACGATGGCCACGTCGTATAGATGGAAGAACATGGGGAGATGCCAGAGAGCCCAGATCGCCCACAGGATGATTGTGGCAGAGAGAGCGCTACGACCACTTTGCAGCCTCGGGAGGGCGTATCCGCGCCAGCCGGTTTCTTCCCCAATACCAAAGGTAAGTGTCCAGAAGAGCAATGCGCTGGGACCCAGATTGGGCAGGAATTCGATTTGGCCCATCAGACGAAGATCGGGCCACTGTCCTTGAAAAAGCCACAGCACGAGGACGGTAAGAGCGTACAGGCCCAGAGGAGCAAAGGCGACCAGCGCCCAGGCCGGGTTTATGCGCCACTTGAGCATCCGGCCGAGAAGCTCTCGCAGGCCGCTCGAACCCTCAGTGATGCACGTCACGAGGATCGCCGACAACATCGGTCCGTACGCAGCCAGGTAATGAGTGGAGAATGGGATGGGCGCCTTGATCAGGCCCTGCGCCCTGAGCGCCAGGGGAATCTCCACCCCCCAAGAGAAAGCGAATGCGAGAAGAACGTACGTCAAGAGTGAGTGTTTCCTCACCCAATCTAACCTTGTGGTAGTCATTGTCACCCCCAGTCGAGATGAGCACCTATGGGACGACCGACCATGTCTGTGGGCTTGCGAGGCAGCCACATTCAACCTCCTGGCACCTGACTCGGGTAGGGAAGGCGGGCGACCCTGGACAGGGAACAGAGGGCGCCACCGTGACCCCGAACTTCAGTTTCTCTGTGTATATGGAACGCGTTTGGATCGCAAAGGGTTCCAGTCCCGCCTCCCATGCTAATGATCTCAACGATGACTAGTGTGGCGGCGTTCAACAGTAGCACGTGGGTGAGCAAGTCTCTGCCCGGTCAGTCTCCCAGCCGACATGCCTTGGTCACCACCTTAGACGTGGCCCAGCGCCTTGTGCGAGAACAGGACGATGTTTACTGCCAGGATGGCGTCGACGATCATCACCAGACCAAGAGCGAGTCCGGTGGAATCCGGCGACACTGGAAACACCCTCCCTAGGTCCGATGCGACGACAACGACGTACAGCCACGCAACGACGATCGCCGCCCAGTATCCTCTCCTCTTGCCCTTCCAGACAGAGTAGACCGAGGCAAAGCCGGCCGAGGCCAGGGCGATCAAGAATGCGTTGAAACCCCAGTATGCCTGCGCGCTCAAGTGGGAGAAATCGCGGTTCTCAATGGGACCACCGGGCACGAGCGAGGCAAAACTCAATAGCAGGGCCAGGAGGCAGAGGGCAACCGGCCTGCGGTAGATGTCTTGGCTATTTACCCGTGTGGATAAGCTGTTCATTGTCGACTCCTTTCAGGTACCAGCTCTTGATCTGCCATCTCGCGCCTCGATCTGAGCTTCACTCTGGTAGGCAGCTTAGCTACCTTACACGCGACACCACTGTTGCTGATCAGTACTCAAGAAGCTGTTTTTTCCGTTGCGAGGACGCACGGTCCACTGCGAGGTGCGAGAGATGCAATGCCCCCCTACCTTCCGATGATGGCTATGCCAAGGAACCCGAAGGCCAACGCCGCAGCGATGAGTAGAATCCCGGCCGCCGCATAGTCTGCGCCGAAGAAGGGAAATAGTGCGGCGACAAGGCTGGCGACTCCCGTCACCACGCCGCCTAGCACGGCTACGCCCACCACTGAATCAATAGGTCGACTCTTCCCGCTCACGACATCTCCTTTGCAGTGTAAGAGAATATGTTAGAGACTGTCCCCTCTGGGCCGGGCAGCCATCCTCCTGCAGCACCAGGACCAGAGGCTCGGCCCCCTCAGCGATGGCTGAGAGATGCACGTTGCTGTCCAGTCCCATACGCATCGGCCGGCTTGCGATGGGGGAGTGGCTGAGTGGGGGAGCGATTGCTCCCCCACGATCGGCAGGCTACTGGAGGGCAAAGGTCATCTGGACCTGAACGCTCAATTCCAGCTCGCCTGAGGCGACGCTACTTCCTCCGCCCATGCCCACGCCCGCCACCGGCACCGGCATCCCACCGTCGCCGATGATCTGGCTGACTTGGACCACTTCGCCGAGTTGGGCGCCCGAGAGCTGGGCCAGTTCCTGTGCCTGCGCCCTGGCATCGGCCACCGCTTCCGCCCAGGCTTTGGATCGCCATTCTGTGTCGTCGTCCACGTAGAACTTGAAGCCGTACATGTGGTTGGCGCCGGCCTCGACGACGCGATCCAGCACCTCATCCACGATCTCGATATTGCGGATGGTCACGTCCAGTGTGCTAGACACGAGGTACCCAGGCTGTTGCTCCTGCTTTTCTTCGGCTACTGCCTGGGCCACCGGCTTGGGCTCGAAGTGGAAGCTGTAGTTGGAGGTCTGAACGTCGTCCTCCGCGATTCCCAACTCCGTGAGTGTCTCGATGATGGACGCGGTTCGCTGGTCTACGTCGGCTTTGGCTTCCGATACCGTGTCGGCGCTTGCCTGCGCGCCCACGCTGACTTTGGCCAATTCGGGAGCGAGGGTGATCTTGCCGACTCCGACCACTACCACATTCCGCGAAACCGTCGGGACTTCCTCACTTGTCGGGTGCCCAGGCTCGGTGGGAGGAGCGACTTGCCCGGCCGCGCACCCAACCGCGGCCAGAGCGAGCAGAGAGCCAATCAGCAGGTACTTGAGTGAAACGGTAGTCTTCATGATGTTCTGTCTCCTTCCTCATTCTGCGTGCGAAACGCATCTATCGTAATAGGATGCCTCAGGGCCGGGCGCTTGCCCAGCGGGTCGTTCTTCCTCGTCGCATCCTGTACGCAAGATACCAGGCGAGGGGGTGGAGTGTCATCCACCAAAGGTTGGAGTTGAGGGGTGGATTGAGGTGGTCGATCTGGGGGATGGCTGGCTAACTCGTCACTTGGTCGTCGTTGAGGAGCAGGGGGTAAGAGAGGAGGAGCCTGGGACTACAGCAATCCTATCGCCCTGGCCCTGGCTACGGCCTCAGTGCGGCTCTTCACGTCGAGTTTGGCGTAGATGTGATTGTTGTGGGACTTGATGGTGCTTACCTCGACCACCAACGCTTGCGCGATCTCTCGATTGGACAAGCCGGCCGCGATGAGGCCCAGCACCTGTAGCTCGCGTTCGCTGAGGGGCTCGATGAGCGGTTGAGCCACGGTTGGCGGGGGTTCAGGGTCCTCTCCGAATGCGGCCAGGAGCGCGCCGACGTAGCAGGGAGCGATATCTCTGGTCAGGGCCTTGCGCAGGAGTTTCGCCATGGGTTCGCCTTCGTCAACGAAGGTGCGCACGTACCCCTCTGGCTCGGCGAGCGAGAAGGCCTGTTTGATAGTTGCCAGCGCCTGTGACAGTTCGTCCATGGCCTGGAGTGTGAGCGTCTGAAGAACCAGGATTTCAATCAGACTCCCCGTGCGCCCTACCTCTTCTGCTGAGCCATAGAGGCGGTCCAGCAATGACAGGGCCTTATCGTATTCGCCCCGCGCCAGGAGTACGCGCGCAAGCGTGAGGTATTCCTCATCGCGCAGATAGGAGAAGTCTTCATCATTCTCTAGTCCGCGTTGCTCGGCCCACCGACTGGCTGCTTCGATGTCTCCTTGGGCCAGCCAAGAACGTGCCCGGAACGATTCCGTCCAGTTCGCGGCTTTCGGGGCTAGTGGATGAGCGCGCACCAGTCGTTCTGCTTCGTATAGGCTCTCTCTCGCACTCTCCAACTCTCCCTGCGCCTGCTGCACCCGGAATAGCAGCACATGGCATCCTATCAGGATTCCCACGTTGCCCCAGCGCTGGCAAAGCTCAATGGCACGGCCTGTGTGCCGCAGCGTACCCTCCAGATCATTCCACTCGTAACATATCAGGCCCAGGCCGAAGAAAGCCATCCCGGCTGCAGAGAAGCCTTTTTCATGGGGCCGAGTGGCCCAGTCGACCATCTCGCTGTAGGCTCTGAAGGCCTCGTGGAGCCTTCCCTGGTCAAGCAGCAAACCAGCCAGACTGGAAAGGGCTCCGAGCGCCGAGTAGGTGTTTCCTGCTGCCTGACCGCTGTGGACCGCCTCCTCCAGTGCACGGCTGGCCCCCACCAGGTCTCCGCTCAGCCGGAGCGCGATCCCAAGAGCCAGTGTCACGACGCTGTGGAGAGCCGTGTTGCCCTTCGACAGGCGCTTGAGCGCCCGATCTGCAAGATCGATGGCGGTGGCTGCCTCGCCTTTCTGGGCGGCTTGATAGGCGCGGATCGCCGCGATGTGGGCTGACATTTCCTCTGTTTCGTCAACTTTGTCATGTGACGATGCGAGGTTCTCCGCTTCGTGGAGCCACGGGCCCACCCGATCCAGTTGCCCGCTGAGGGTGAGTGCCCAGGATTGGTATATGCTCAGCCAAGGGCGCGTGTGAGCCAGAGGCTCAACTGTCTTGATCCAGTTCAAGACGGTTGCCAACTCACCTAGCATCAGCATGGGCATGGCGTTCTGCTCGATAATCCATGCTGCGCGCCCCTGTTCTCCTGCAGCCAGGGCATGCCGCACGGCTTCAGAGATTAACTCTTCTTCCGCGTACCACTCGCTGGCCCGCCTGTGGAGTTCTGCCTCGAGATCAGGCCCCCGGTGACGCAAGTGATGGCGGAGCAGGTCGGCGAAGAGTTGGTGGTATCGATACCAGCGTTGTTCTTCATCCAATGGGATTACGAATAGATTGGCGTCTTCCAGCAACTCCAGCAGCTCTTGGCTATCTGCTCGCCCGGTGACGGCATCGCATAGTGGGCCAGTCAGACGGTCGAGAACGCTGGTCTGCAGGAGGAATGATCGGATAGCATCAGATTGCCGACAAAGGACTTCCTCGGTGAGGTAGTCAGCAACAAAGTGTTGGCTGCCGGTGAACGCCTTGATGAAGGCAGCGATATCATCGCGGCCTTGCATGGATAGTGCGGCCAGTTGCAGCCCGGCAATCCACCCTTCGGTGCGCATCTCCAGCGCGGCGACTTGGTCGGCCGAAAGGCTCAGTCCCATCACCTCGTTGAGGAAAACGGCGACCTCACCGGGGGTGAAACGTAGGTCCTTCGCGTGTACTTCGGTCAATTGTCCCCGACCGCGCAGGCGCGCAATGGGCAGCGGAGGATCTGCGCGGGTAGCGATGACCAGGTGCATCTGAGGCGGCCCATGCTCGAGCAGGAAAAACACGGCATCGTGAACAGCCGGTGTCTCGATCAGGTGGTAATCATCGAGGACAAGGATGTGTGCGTCCGGTGTCTCCGTGATATCGTTGACGAGGGTCGTGAGCAATGGCTCCCACGGGGGTAGCTGTGGAGCCTGCAACATGGCGTGGGCGGTCTCCCCGATGCGGC
>Ga0180437_10007821_pt1 | contig 13794 bp, 9 predicted proteins | sample SS_ome_4_FD_132410 | JGI IMG/M metagenome (GOLD analysis project Ga0180437, IMG submission 132410) | Hypersaline lake sediment archaeal communities from the Salton Sea, California, USA - SS_3_D_1 metaG | ecosystem: Environmental > Aquatic > Non-marine Saline and Alkaline > Hypersaline > Sediment...
CTCGTTGCCCAGCGACCACATCACGATCGACGGGTGGTTCCTGTCCCGCCGCACCATCCGCTGCATGCGATCCACGTAGGCGTCCTGCCAGTCTGGCTCGCCGGAGAGCCTGTTGCGGTAGCGCGTCGGATCGACGCCGTGGGTCTCCACGTCGCATTCGTCGATCACGTACAGGCCGTACTCGTCGCACAGGTCGTAGAAGCGGGCGTCGTTGGGGTAGTGGCTCGTGCGGACCGCGTTCAGGTTGTGCCGCTTCATCAACACGACGTCCTCGATCATCGCATCGAGCGAGACGGCCTTGCCGCTGTCGGGGTCGTGATCGTGGCGATTGACGCCCTTGAACATGACGTATCGCCCGTTGACCAGCAGGCGGCCGCCGGTGATCCGGACCGTGCGGAAGCCCACGCGAACGGGCACGACCTCCAGCACGCCGCCCTTCGCGTCGGCCAGCGTCAACAGCAGCGTGTAGAGGTCGGGCGTCTCGGCGGTCCACTTGGCGGGGTCGGCGACGTTGGCGGTCAGCGTCACCCGCGTCTGCTCGCCGGCCGGGAGGTCGGCGGCGGCCTTGATGGGGCGACGAAGCACCCGCTTGCCGTCGGCGTCGAGCAGCACGGCCGACAGGCCCACGCCCTTGACCGTCCGCTTCGTCGTGTTGGCCAGATCGGCCCGGACGGTCAGCACGGCGTCGCGGCGTTTGGCGTCGAGTTCGGTGACCACGGCCACGTCGTATACGTGCACCCGCGAGTGGGCCGTCAGCCAGACGTCGCGGAAGATGCCGCTGACCCACCAGTGGTCCTGGTCCTCGAGGTAGCTGCCGTCGGACCATCGCAGCACGCGGACGGCGAGCGTGTTGGCGCCCGGTTTGACGTGGGCCGTGACGTCGAACTCCGCCGGCAGGCGGCTGCCCTTGCTGAAACCGACGTGCTTGCCGTTGACCCACGCGTCGAAGGCCGAGTCCACGCCCTCGAAGTGCAGCACGATCCGCCGGGCCGCCCAGTCCGACGGCACGGCGAACTCGCGCCGATAGCAGCCGGTCGGGTTCTCCGTCGGCACGTGCGGCGGATCGACCGGAAACGGATACTGCACGTTCGTGTACTGCGGATATCCGTACCCCGCGCACTGCCAGCTCCACGGCACGGGGATCTCGTCCCAGTCGCCGACGTCGAAGGCCGGCTCGTGGAAGTCGGCCGGCGCTTCGGCGGGGGACTCGGCCCAGTGGAACTTCCAGCTCCCGTTCAGCAGCCGGAACCACGGGGAGGCCCCCCGCTGCCCCCCGCGCGCCGACGCCTCGTCCGGATACGGCACGAAGTGCGCCCGGGGCGCCATCCGCCTTCGTCCGGTGACCAGCGGGTTCTCCCAGTCCTTCGATTTCGCATCGGCGGTCTTTGCCATGCCGGTTCCTTTCAGGACATTCAGGGCTCTTGAACGCCCGCAGATGAGTCCGCCGAAGGCGGACGAATCGGCGGGTATTTTCGGCGGCACGATCCACGGTTCGCGGCCGGGGAATGAGCCATCCGCGCGCCGCAGCCGCACCGGAAGAAAGGGGACAGGCACCTGCGCTTCGCTCCGGAGCCAGTCCCCTTTTTCCTTTCACTCTATTTCGTGCATGCGCGGCGGACAGTCAACCAAGAACGCCCCCCCGCGTTCGGCTGGCTCCGACCGGCCGGGGGCGGTACAATGACACTCGAGCGACGGAACGGGGCGGCGGACAAACAGGCCTCCTCCCCGAGCGAAGGGACAGCATTGGACGCAACGGCTGCATCGGACCTCTTGTGCGATTGCCCCCGAGTCCGGGTGATGGGCGTCGAGTACGTCCACGTGACCACGGGCGACGGGGATGACCTCTACCTCACCGAGCACGGCCTGCCATTCGCGGCCCAGTTGATGCCGGACTGCTTCTGGGCGGACGAGGCCTGGTCGCGGAGCAACCGCGAGCGGCTGGACGGCACGAGCGTGGTCTACCGGATCCGCACGAAGCCGGCCGGCGGACGCAGCAGGGACATCGTCCTGAAGTGGAACCGCATGGGGCAGGACGTGCCGGGCGCCACGGGCGGCGAGGACCTCCTGACGGCCGAGTTCAACAGCCCCTTCGAGGAGTTCGCCCTGACCGGCGAGCTTCGCGATGCAACGGGCTCCTCGCCCGGGCGGCTGCACACCCACAAGCCGCTGGCCATCTACGTGCCCGCCAAGCTCATGGACTGGGACCGGCTGGGCAGGAAGCAGTACAAGATCGAGGCCAGGCAGCGAGCCCACCCCGACATGCCGCTGCACCTGCGCCGCAACTACGCCGTCATCTACGAGTGGATCAAGGGCATCGACGCCGCCCGGGCCTGCCGCGAAGGGAGGCTGACGGCGGACGAGGTGGACACGCTTGTCGCCCGAGTCGAACGCGATCTGCGGCAGAGGGGCTTCGTCGTCCGGGACAACAAGCCCCACCACGTGATCGTCAGGCCGGGCCCGGACGCGCTGGTGACCGGCCGGGAGGGGCAGATCCTCTACGCCTACGTGGACTTCGAGCTGCTGGAGCGAACGCCGCAGCGGGAGCAGGAGATCCGGGCCGCGAAGCGCCGCGCGTACCTGGTCAAGCAGGCGCACCGTTTCGAGGACCGGGCGGTCTTTCCGCCGCACCTTCGGCCGGTGAAGATCCTCGGGGTGGACTACGTCTACGGCCGCACCGAGAGCACCAACGGAGCGCTCTGGGTGGTGGGGAAGGACCCCGAGCTGTTCGATTACTTCCTGCCCGAGAAGTGGCGGAAGACGCCGCGCACGAAGATCTCTCTGGCCAACCAGGTCTACGAGACGACGACCAAGGACAACATCCGTCTGGTCTGGCGTGTCTCGAAGGTGGGGGAGCAGCCGGACATGGATCCGTTCAAGGAAGACGAGCGGCGGATCCTCGACTACGGCTATAACAGCCCGTTCGAGGAGATCGCCCTCTCCATGTTGCTCAACGCGTGCGGGCTGGGGGCGATCTACCCGCGGGCCATCTACATGACCGGCGACGGGGCGAGCATTCGCGCCGGGATGTTCGACGACCGCAGATACATCCGCCACGCGCAGATCCGGACGCCCGACGGGCAGCCGATCCTCCGTGAAGGGCACGACTACATCATCATCTGGGGCTACTGGAACGGGCCGGACGAACTGCTCGCCGTCAAGGACGACCCGCCTTACACCAGCATCAACGCCCTGCGGGCCTACCAGGAGGGCCTGTTGGACGAGCCGACGTACATGCAGCTGATGGAGCGGGCGAAGCAGCGGCTGGCGAAGGCGGGGATCGAGGACCTGAACCTTCGGGGCAACCACCTTCTTCTCTCGCTCGAATCGTCCGGCCGCCTTGCCCCGGGCGACGACGGCCTGCCCGCCGTGCTGATCCGCAACTTCGAGCTGCTTCGCCAGATCCCGGAGCCCGCCGCGGGGGAGGGATGACCGGCGGGTCCCGCCAATCCCTCACTCCTTCGTCCCGGGCTCACGGCCGAGTCGCGAAAACGGGGACAGGCACCTGCGCTTCGCTCCGGAGCCAGTCCCCGTTTTCGCTACTTCTCCGCCGGCACCACGGGCAGGAAGATCCGCGAGGGACGTTTGCCGCCGCAGTAGATGCGGTTGGTCTGCTTGACGGTCTTGCCCCCCTCGACCCCCGGCTTGCCCGTGCCGGGATTGACGTCGAAGCGAGGGTGATTCGAGCTGGTGACCGTCACGCGGATGCGATGGCCCTTGTTGATCACGATGCTCGTCGGCCAGCAGTCGACCGTCACCTCGACGGCCTGGCCGGGCGTCAGAGGCTTGGGGGTCACGAAGCCGTCGCGGTACCGCAGACGGAGCATTCCCTCGGCCATCAGGTAGCTGTTGCCGTCCGGGTAGACGTCGCAGAAGCGGACGGACAGGTCGGTGTCGACCGCCGAGCTGGAGACGTGAATCTTCGCCGCCGCGTGACCGGTCACCTCGACGGGCTCGGCGAGCGGCCCGGAGGTGAAGCTGACCGTATCGTCGCGGGCCTCGACGCGGTTCTGGTTTCTCGGCCCGGAAGGCAGGACGAGGTTGCACCCGCCGACGGTCGGGCACGGGTCGGCGGGGTCGAAGGTGTACTCGACGTAGGGCTTGTCCGCCGCCGCGGGCCTGCTCCGCGACAGGCCGGCGTCGGCGCCGAAGTACCAGGCCGTCGGCTTGCTCGCGATCGGCCAGTCGGCGGCGTACCGCCACTGGTTGCCGGGCGCCTTCGGGTCCTTCGTGTCGCCCATCACGTAATACGCCACCGGCGGGAGCTTCTCGACGCCGTTGGCCTCGCCCTTGAGGTAGTGGTCGAACCACGCGCGCGAGCTGTACTTGCCGGGCAGGCCGGCGTTGCGGAACCTCAACTCGCCGGCGCGGCTGCGCCCCACGCCGTGCGGCCAGGGGCCCATCACGAGCTTCTGCGTGCCCTTCGCGCCCTTCCCCCCCCGGTGCTGGCGGGCGACGAACGACGCGACCGTCCCGGCGGCGAACGTGTCGAACCACCCGCCGACGTGCACCGCCGCCGCCGTCATCTGCTCGGTCTTCCGCCGCGAGTCGAACCGGTGCCAGTACTCGTCGTACGCCGGGTGGGCCCGGAAGATCCCGATGGCGTTCGGATCGAACCGGTTGCCCTTCAGCCAGCCGAGCACCTGGCTCTCCCGCAGCGCCCCGCCAACGTACGCCGCGTCGTGGTACAGGCTGGCCGCGGCCACCACGATGATCTGCGCAGCCAGGCCCTTCGGGGCCGCGCCGGCCAGCAGGTTCTGCGTGATCCCGCCCGCCGACGCGCCCTGCGAGCCGACCTTCCCGTTGCACCAGGTCTGCCTGCGGATCCAATCGACCGTGTCGGCCCCGTCGCGGTGATCGACCCACCCGCAGCCGATGAACGGCAGGTTCTCGCCCTCCGAGCCGAACCGCCCCCGCATGTCCTGCTTCACGACCGCATAGCCCTGCCGCACCCAGCCGGTCGGGCTCCCGCCGTTCTTGTTGTACGGCGTCCGCTCCAGGATCACCGGGAACGGGCCCTTCCCGGCCGGCAGGTGAACGTCGGTGGCCAGCTTCACGCCGTCCGACATCGCCACCATGAACGTCTTCTTGCCGGTCCGCGTCGCCTCAGCCGTTCCGATCCGCTTGCCCAGCGCCCGCCACTCGGCCTCCGTGATCTTGCCGTCGGCGTCCGCGTCCGCCGCCGTCAGCACCGTCGCCAGCAACTGCGTGCCCATCTCGCCGAACTGCGCGGCGACGGTCTTCTCGAGCTTCGCCCGCTCGGCCGCGTCCAGCGTCCGGTCGCCGTTGCTGTCGACGACGATCAGCAGCCGATCGATCATCTTGTACACGCCCGAATCGACCGGCGCGGCGGTCGCGGCAACCGTCACAACACAGACCAACAAGGCAAGCAGGAAGACGTGAATGGCAGGGCTTCTCATGGCCGCTCCTTTGCACGAGAATGGCACAAAACCGATTTCCGTCGCCCCATTTGCCCCAGCCGCCACTCCGTCGTCAAGTCAAACCCCTGCTTGCGTCTTCCCGCTGCTGCTCTCCGCTGCCGGAGCTCGAGGCGCCTCCGCCCGAACCTCGCACAGCGCTCGCCACAACGTGCGGAGGAAGGCGGGGGAGACAGACACGGGCCCGCTCGAAGGGCCCCGCGGCGACGAGGGCCGGCCCCCAAGCCGGCCCCGGGGGATCGCGCGGACCTCGATGCGTGCAGAAGCGAGGAACGCCGAGCGCCGGCGGCGAGAGCAGGTTCGACGGAACGTCCATCCCGTCCTCGCCACCGGCGCCTGCGCTACAGTTCAGCGATTGTCAGACAGCCCGAGGCCGATCAGGCCGCGCGCCGCCTGCGGACATACCCGCCAAGCGCCGCGGCGCCGACGAGCACGCCGACCATGGTCAGCGGCTCGGGCACGTAGGACGAACCGTACTCGAAGTTGTCCCAGACCGTGGCGGGCTTGTCGGCGCCCCAGCCGCTGAGCGGCGCGTCGAAGCGCGTGTACAGGCCGATCTCCGTGCCGAGGTCGACGTAGTCGTCGCGCCACGACGTGCCCACCTCCTCCCAGCCGCTGCCGGTGTCGATGGAGAAGTGGACCTGGCCGGTGGCATTGAGCAGTTGCATTTTCAGGTGGACCCACCGGGGCTGCTCGACGTCGCCGTCCGGGCGGGCGACGCCGGTATCGACCCATCCTGGGAAGTCCGGGTCGCTGGTGTCGCCGACGGCGACGAAGTAGTAGTTGTCCTTCTTGTACTCGACGCCGCCGAACTGGATGTCGGTCCAGTCCTCGGTCCCGCCGGCCATGAACAGGTTCACCCAACTGGGCACGGCGAGCACCTGGCCGGCCTTCTGGAGCCCCGCGGCGGTGTAGCCCTCGTCGAGGTACCACACGCTGATCCAGGGATCGAACTGCTTCTGCATCGCCTGGGGGTTGACCTCGACGGGATTGACGCCGGCCCACCACATCCAGTCCGCCGGCACGCTGTCGACAATGAGCTTCATGGCGCTGCCCCCTCCGACGCCTCCGGCGACCTGCTCCATCATCTTGCCGACCGGCGGCGTGCCGTGGCGGTAGGCGAGGTTCTCCCAGCCGGGCGCGTAGTCGCCCGCCCACGACGCCTCGAAGTCGTGGAGAACATGGTAGGTCGAGTTAGCCATCGCCGCCCCTGACAGGGCGAACAACACACACAGCGCAACCGATGCAGTAGTTCGAGACATTCGCCTCTCCTTCCCTTCCGTCCCTGCCTTACGCCTCCGTTACTCGCTTGCCGGTCGGCATGGCCCGTTTGCCAGCCGCCGACGCTCCACACGATCGACCCGAAGCGAGCCGGGATTGCCACCCCGTTCGTCCGCAAGCTCCGATTCCCCGGATGGCCTGGCCCAGCCATGCGACCGGTCGATTCGGTCGGTATTATACCGCTCTCCTCCGGGCATCGCCAGGAGGATTCCGGGCAATTTGCGCACAATTTGCGCCCAGACCGGCTTTCCCGGTCGGCAGGCCGCAGTTCCGACGCTATCATCAGGGCAGCCCAGCCTGAAAGGAGCCTCCCATGGACAAGGTCAGAGTCGGACTGCTCGGCAGCGGGTTCGTCGCCGACATCCACGCCGCCGCCTTCGCGATGGTGCCCGACGCCGACGTCGTCGCCGTCGCCTCCCCGACGCCGGGCAAGGCGAAGGCCTTCGCCGAACAGCGGGGCATCCCCAACGCCTTCGAGGACTACCGCGAGCTGCTGGCGATCGACGAGATCGACCTGGTCACGTTGGGGATCCCGAACGACCTGCACGCTCAGGCGACGATCGACGCCGCCGCCGCGGGCAAGCACGTCGTCTGCGAGAAGCCCCTCTGCCGCACGCTCGCCGAGGCCGACCGCATGATCGCCGCCTGCAAGGACGCCGGCGTGCTGCTGATGTACGCCGAGGAGCTTTGCTTCGCGCCGAAGTACCTCCGCGCCAAGCAGCTCGTCGACGAGGGGGCGCTCGGCGAGGCGTTTCTGGTCAAGCAGTCGGAGGAGCACTTCGGCCCGCACATGCCGTGGTTCTGGGACGTGGAGAAGTCCGGCGGCGGCGTGCTGCTGGACATGGGCTGCCACTCCGTCGAGTTCGCCCGGTGGGTCTTCGGCAAGCCACCCGTCAAGAGCGTCTTCGCCAGCCTCGGCACGCACGTCCACGCCGACAAGACCCGGGGCGAAGATCACAGCCTGTGCATCGTCGAGTACGAAGGCGGCCGGACAGGCCTGGCCGAGAACAGTTGGGCCAAGCAGGGCGGCGTGGACGATCAGTGCGAGATCTACGGCTCCGGCGGGTTCACCCGGGCCGACCTGCTGCGGGGCAGCGGGCTGCTGACCTACAGCGAAAGCGGCTACGGCTACGCCGTCGAGAAGGCCGCCGCGACGACTGGCTACACCTTCACGATGTTCGAGGAGGTCTGGAACTACGGTTTTCCGCAGGAGATGGCCCACTTCGTCCGCTGTGTCCGCGGCGAACAGCAGCCCGTGGAGACCGGCGAGGACGGGCGCGAAGTGCTCAAGATCCTCTGCGCCGCCTACGAGTCCGCGGGCACCGGTCGGCGGATCGACTGGCCCTACGAGCCGAAGCCGTTCGACAAGCCCATCGACCTGTGGCTCGGGACGTAGAAGAGGATTCAGCGCGGAGAGCGCGGAGCCCTCCGGAAGAAGCTCCGCTGGGCCACGAAGAAGATCGCCACCGTCGGGATCGCCATCACCGTGGTGACGGCCATCATCCAGTGCCACTTCGGCGCCTCGCCCATGAACGCGCCCTGGAAGAAGTGCAGCCCCATCGTCATCGTGTACTCGCCGACCTCGTCGACGTACAGCAGCGGGCCGAGAAAGTCGTTCCAGTGGGCCTGGAAGCTGATCAGCGCCACCACCAGCAGCACCGGGCGGCAGATCGGCACGATGATCTGGAAGAACACCCGCCCGTGCGAGGCCCCGTCCAGCCGGGCCGCCTCCTCCAGCTCCGACGGCAGCGTCTTCATGAACTGATGGATGATGAACACGTGCAGCGCCCCACCGCCCAGCAGCGAGCCGAGCACGAGCGGATCGAACGTGCCGACCAGCCCCGCCGTCCGCCAGATCAGGAAGACGGGCACCATCAGGACGATGCCGGGGATCATCAGCGTCGCCAGCAGCACGCCGAACAGCACGCGGCGCCCGGGAAAGCGAAACCGCGCGAAGCCGTAGGCCACCATCGCCGCGACGATCACCTCCGCCCCCATCGCCAGGCCGGTCGTCAGCGTCGAGTTCAGCAGGAACCGCCCGAACGGCAGGGCGCCCCACGCGTCGGCGTAATTGGACCACCGCGGCGGCCAGCTCAGCAGCTTCGGCGGCGAGGCGAGGACCTCGCCGGCGGGCTTCAGCGAGGTGGCGACCATCCACGCGACGGGCACGAACATCACGACCGCGCCGAGGATCACCGCCGCCTGCCACAGCCCGCGCCGCAGGCCCGTCGGGCGGATCACGCGCCCCTCGGCCCGGGTCAGCACGGCCGACTGCTCGTACGAGACCCACCGCCGGCTCGTCGCGACGATCACCATCGTCAGCAGCATCAGCGCAACGAACAGCACCCAGCTCAGCGCACACGCGTAGCCCATCCGCAGCTCGTGCCAGCCCGTGCGATAGACGTACGGGGCGTAGAACAGCCCGCTGCGGCCGGGCGCGTGGATGAACATCGGCTGCGTGAAGATCAGCAGCCCGCCGATCAGACCCATCACGAGATGGTAGAAGACGACCGGCGAGAGCTGCGGCAGCGTGATGTGGCGGAGGCGAGCCCACAGCCCGGCCCCGTCGAGGGCGGCCGCCTCGTGGAGCTGCACGTCGATCCCTTTGAGTCTGGCCAGGAAGATCACCATGTTGTTGCCGCACGCGCCCTGTAGGCCCATGATGACGAAGGCGGGGATGACCCAGCTCGGGTCGGAGAACCAACCCGGCTGGGGCAGGTGGAGCCGGCCCAGCAGCTCGTTGAGCAGCCCGCCCTCGGGCACGAAGATCCACCGCCACAGCAAGGCCGTCGAGACGGCGGGGATGACGGACGGCAGGTAGTAGATCGCCCGCCAGAAGCCCATCCCGCGAACGTCCAGGCTCAGCAGCATCGCGGCGGCGAGCGAGGCCGCGATGCCGAGCACAACGCTGACGGCCGCGAAGATCGCCGTGTTCGCCGCCGCCGTCACGAAGATCGGGTCGGGCGCGAAGATGCGGGCATAGTTGTCCGCCCCGACCCACTGCGGGGCCGACAGCACGCCGTAGCGCGTGAAGCTCAACCACAGCGACCAGCCCATCGGCACGAGCGAGAAGACGACCAGCCCGATCAGCCAGGGCAGCAGGAACGCGTAAGCCGCCGACGTCCGCTCGCGGCATCGCAGGCGCCGCAGCAGCCGATACAGCAGCACCGTCGCCGCCCCCACCGCCGCGGCCAGGCAGGCGAAGCGAAACAGCGTCGCGGGCCAGCCGGCGGGGATCATCGCAGCTTCTCCAGCACGTTCGCCGCCGCCGGGGCCAGCTCCGCGGCCCGCCGGCCCGTGCGGAGGACCTCGTCCTCGAACTGCTCGCGATAGAGCGTCTCGAACTCGATCTGCCGCGCCGAGGCCGGCGGGGCCCGCATGTACCGCATCGACGCCCGGATGACCGACGCGGCGGCGGCCTTGCGGGGCTCGAACTGCTCCAGCCGCGCCGCCAGCGACTTCCGCGGCGCGGGGATCTTCCAGCGTTGGATGCCGTCCAGCACGCGCCGATAGGCCTCGAAGGCCTCGCGGCGGTCGGCGACGGCGGGGCTCAGGTGCAGCCCGGCCGACCAGGCGAACGTCGCCCGGATGCCCGTCGGGCCGGCGGGGATCTCGGCGCAGACGACGTCGAGGCCCTCGATCCGGTCGAGGTCGTCGGCCGAGCCGCCCATGAACATCGCCACCTTCCTCGCCCGGAACATCTCGGAGAAGCCCGCCTCGGCCACCACCGACAGCGGCGGGGCGATCCGGTCGCGGTGGATCAGCCCGGCGTAGGCGTCGATGGCCTCGCAGACGCGGGGGTCCGTCAGGCGAAGGCGACCGGTGCGGGGGTCGATCAGCTCCGCGCCGTTCTGCCAGACCCACATGCGGCTGGGAGGCCAGCCGTTGAGGACGAAGCCCCACTGGTCGATCCGCCCGTCGCCGTCGGCGTCCTTCGTCAGGGCCCTGCCGGCCTGGACGAAACGGGCCCAGTTCCACGATCCGTCCGGCAGGGCCACGCCGGCGCGGCGGAACATCTCGGCGTTGCAGTAGAGGATGACCGGCTGGGCGATCCACGGCAGCCCGTAGAGCCGCCCCCCCCGGCGGTACTGGTCCAGGACGCTCGGGTAGTAGTCGCCCAGATCCGTCGCGGGCGAGGCGTCGGCCTTGACGAGATCGGTCAGCTCCAGCAGGGCCCCCTGCTCGGCGAAGGCGGCGACGTACTCGTGGGACAGATAGAACAGCTCGGGGCCGCTCCCGCCGGCAACCATCGTGCCGAGCTTCGTGTGGTAGTCGCTCGGAATCGGCATCAGCCGAACCTGGAAGCCCGACGCGGCGGTGTTGACCGGATCGACGACGAGCGTCTGAAGCTCGCCGATCTCCTCGACGCCCCCCCACGCCGCCAGCCGGTAGACGCGCCGGCCGTCTTCGCTAACCGGTACGCTCGCCCGGCGCGCCGACCAGATCAGCCCGCCCGCCGCCAACAGGCCGACAAGTGCCAGGATGGCCGTGCTCGTTCTCATCCCTCTCTCCGAGGCAGCACGGGCGGAGAATACAGCAATAGTGCCGAAGATACCCGCCCATTCGCTTCGCTCACAAGCGGGCTTCTGGTACGATGCGCTCGATCCGGACCAGTTGGAGAGCGATATGGCAGTGACGGGAGAAGGCTCGGCGGATCGGGCGTTGGGCGAGGATCGGGTGCGGCAGATCGTCGCGGCGGCCGCGGAGGCGATCCGGCCGGACCGGCGGCGGGTGCTCGTGGTGATCCCCGACCACACGCGGACGTGTCCGCTGGGGCAGATCGCGCGGCTGCTGCACGCGGAGATCGCGCCGCGGGCGACGAAGCTGGACTTCCTGATCGCACTCGGCACGCACCCGCCGCTGAGCGAGGAGGCGATCGACCGACTGCTGGACGTCGAGCCGGGCCGGCGCGGAGACGTGCTGCCGGGCAGCGAGGTGTTCAACCACGACTGGCAGGACCCGGATGCCCTGGCGACGATCGGCACGTTGGAGCGGGGGCACGTCGAGCAGATCATGGGGCCGGGGCTGGATCGGTTCGCCCGGGACATCGACGTGACGATCAACCGGCGGATCTTCGACTACGATGCGGTCCTGATCGCCGGGCCGGTCTTCCCGCACGAGGTGGCCGGCTTCTCGGGCGGGGCGAAGTACTTCTTTCCGGGCATCTGCGGGGCCGAGCTGCTGAACTTCTTCCACTGGCTCGGCGCGCTGATCACCTGCCCGAAGATCATCGGCGCGAAGAGGACGCCCGTCCGCCGCATCCTGCACGAGGCGCTGGCGATGGTCGGCGTCGAGCACCACGCGCTGTGCATGGTCGTCAACGGCCCCGACCTGGCGGGGCTGTACTTCGGACCCGTCACGGAGTCATGGTCGGCCGCGGCGGACCTGTCCGACCGCATCCACGTCACCTACGTCGACCGCCCGTTCGAGTCCGTCCTCGCCCGCGCGCCCGAGATGTACGACGAGCTGTGGGTCGGCGCGAAGTGCATGTACAAGATGGAGCCCGTCGTCGCCGACGGCGGCGAGTTGATCATCTACGCCCCCCACCTGGCCGAGATCTCCGTCACCCACGGCCGCACCATCCGCGAGATCGGCTATCACTGCCTGCCTTACTTCCTGGCCCGGTGGGAGCGGTTCAAGGACCACCCGTGGGGCGTGCTGGCCCATTCGACGCACGTTCGCGGCATCGGCACGTTCGAAGACGGCGTCGAGAAGCCGCGCATCAACGTCACCCTCGCCACGCGGATCCCCGAGGACGTCTGCCGCGGGATCGGCCTCGGCTACCGCGAGGCGGCCTCGATCGACCCGGCCGACTGGCAAGGCCGCGAGGCCGAAGGCCGGCTCTACGTCCCCAAGGCCGGCGAGATGCTCTACAGGCTCAGAGACCCGCCCGCCTGGCAGCGGCTCGACGGGTGAGGGGCACAAAGCGCCGAGAGGCGCTTGACGATGCGGCGCGATCAGGTATGATGGATGGTAATAGCGGAGAGACACCATGGCAGCCAGGAGACTCGCCGTTTCGATGGATTCGGAGTTGCTGGCGAGACTGGACCGCAGCGTCAAGAACAAGGCCTTCAAGAGCCGCAGCCAAGCCGTCCAGATCGCCGTTCGCGAGAAACTCCAGCGTCTGGAGCGGGGGCGGCTGGCGCGCGAATGCGCGAAGCTTGACCCGGTCGCGGAGCAGGCCCTCGCAGACGAAGGGCTTTCGCGGGGCGCAGAGGAATGGCCCGAATACTGAGGGGGGAGATCCTCTGGGCGGACCTCGACCCCACCAGGGGCAGTGAACAGGCCGGACATCGGCCCGTCGTCATCCTCAGTGACGAGGTGTTCAACAGGCACTCGGGTACCGTCATTGCCGCCGCGCTCACGAGTCGGCGCCCCCGCGCCGGCTTCCCTTTGACGCTCAGATTGGGTGATCCTGAATTGCCCAAAAAGTCCTGGGTGAAGATCAGTCAGGTGCGAACCCTGTCAACACAGCGCCTCGGCCGCAGAATCGCCCAAGCGTCGAAGGAGGAACTCAACCAGATCGTCGAGGGGCTCCTCGAGATCATCTCGGAGTGACCTCCCTGCCCAGCAACCGGAGCACAGACGAATGACGGGCTTGACGGTCTTCTTCCTATTGGTGATTCCCCTGTACCCACTGACGCCCGAGACAAAGCCGTCGCCCACGACCGCGAGGCCCGTTCGCTTCAGCGATGCAGGCCTCGACGCCAACGGCTTCCGCACCCACACCGTCGAGAGCCCCTACCAGTCGGGCAAGACGAAGCTCCGCGTCCTTCTGCCCGATCGGGTCGAGAAGGGCAAGCGCTATCGCGTCGTCTACGTCCTGCCCGTCGAGGCCCGCGACGGCCGCCGCTATGGCGATGGACTCGCCGAGATCAAGAAGCTCAACCTGCACAACAAGCACAAGCTCATCTGCGTCTGCCCGACGTTCTCGCACCTGCCCTGGTACGCCGACCACCCCACCGACAAGCGGATCCGCCAGGAGAGCTACCTGCTGAGAGTCGTCGTGCCGTTTGTCGAGCGGACGTACCCCGCCCTGCCGAAGCCGCGAGGCCGCCTGCTGCTGGGCTTCAGCAAG